>Ga0209476_10000104_pt1 | contig 55220 bp, 45 predicted proteins | sample KloWWTrecipitate_FD_187179 | JGI IMG/M metagenome (GOLD analysis project Ga0209476, IMG submission 187179) | Active sludge microbial communities from Klosterneuburg, Austria, studying microevolution and ecology of nitrifiers - Klosterneuburg... | ecosystem: Engineered > WWTP > Aerobic digester... | reverse complement strand
ACCCGCGTGAGCTCGCGACCGCGATTGCCGAGGCGCTGCAGGCGGTCGACGGCGTTGCAACCGTCGAGGTCGCCGGCCCCGGCTTCATTAACGTGCGATTGGATGCCGCAGCCGCCGGCGCGCTCGCCAAAACGATCGTCGACCAGGGCACCGCCTTCGGCACCAACCAGTCGCGCGCCGACGAGATCATCAACCTCGAGTTCGTCTCGGCCAACCCCACCGGGCCCATTCACCTTGGCGGCACGCGCTGGGCCGCCGTTGGTGACTCGCTTGCGCGCATCCTCAGCTCGCAGGGCGCCAACGTGACGCGGGAGTACTACTTCAACGATCACGGTTCGCAGATCGACCGCTTCGCTCGCAGCCTCGTCGCCGCGTACCTGGGCGAGCCCGCGCCCGAAGACGGGTACGGCGGCGGCTACATCGGCGACATCGCTCGCCGCGTTGCGCTCGCTTACCACGGCGACCTCGCCGCGCTCTCGCCCGAAGAACTGCAAGAGGCGTTCCGCTCGCAGGGCGTCAACTTCATGTTCGACGAGATCAAGGCGAGCCTGCACAACTTTGGTGTCGACTTCGACGTCTACTTCCACGAGAACGACCTGCACAAATCTGGCGCGGTCGATCGTGCGATCGCCCGGCTCACCGAGCTTGGCCACATGTACGAGTCGGACGGTGCGATGTGGCTCCGCACGACCGATTTCGGTGACGACAAAGACCGCGTGGTCATCAAGTCTGACGGCCAGCCCGCCTACATTTCGGGCGACCTGGCGTACTACCTCGACAAGCGTGAGCGCGGCTTCAACCGCTGCATCATCATGCTCGGCGCCGACCACCACGGTTATGTGCAGCGCCTCATGGCAATGTGTGCCGCGTTCGGCGACGAGCCGCAGGTCAACCTGCAGGTGCTCATCGGCCAGATGGTCAACCTCGTTCGCGATGGCCAGCCGATGCGCATGTCGAAGCGGGCGGGCACCGTCGTCACGCTCGAAGACCTCGTCGAAATTGTGGGTGTGGATGCCGCGCGCTACTCGCTCACGAGAAGCTCGGCCGACTCCAACCTCGACGTCGATCTTGACGTGCTCCAGAAGCGCACGAACGATAACCCCGTGTTCTACGTGCAGTACGCCCACGCGCGCACGCACAACGTGGGCGTGAACGCGGCGCAGGCCGGCGTCGACCGCAGCGAGTTTGCACCTGAACTGCTCGAGCACGCCACTGAGTCGGCGCTGCTCGGCGCGCTGCAGGAGTTCCCGCGCGTGGTGGCGTTCGCCGCCGACAGTCGCGAACCGCACCGCGTTGCCCGCTACCTCGAGGAGCTCGCGGGGCTCTATCACCGCTGGTACGACAACTGCCGAGTGACCCCGCTCGGCGACGAGCCCGTCACCGCGGTGCACCGCACCCGCCTCTGGTTGAGCGATGCGACCGGTCAGGTGCTGCGCAACGGACTCACGTTGCTCGGCGTCTCGGCGCCTGAGCGCATGTAACGCCGTGACGTTCGCACCCGACACCCCGGGCACCCCCAACTCCTCCGGCATCCCGGATCTCAACGCGAAGGCACCGGCAACCGAGACGGCGCCCGCGACCGCACGGGCCCAGGCATCCGCCCCGAAACGCCGCCGCCGCGTGCCGCTCCTGATCACCCTGATCATCGTGATCGCCCTCGCAATTGCGGCATGGTTCGCGGGCGATGCGATCGCGCGGAGCCTCGTGAGCGACACCATCCGTGCCGAGGTCACCGCGCAGCTCGGTCTTCCTGCAGACCACCCGGTCGACGTCGAACTCGACGGTTCGGTGCTCGCGCAGCTCATCTTCGGCAGCCTGCAGGAGGTGCGCATCGCGGCCGACGGTGTGCCACTCGGCGATATTTCGGCCGACGTCATGTTCGCGGCAAAGGGCGTGCCGATTCGCGATACGAACGCCGAAATGGATGCCGCAGCCGCCACGATCGCCCTCGACGAGGCATCTCTTCAGAAGGTGCTGGCAGAAGCCGCCGGCGTGCCCCGCGGCGTCGTGCTCTTGAACGACCCCGAGCTCGTGCTGGTGACCTCCATTCCGCTCGCCGGATTCCCCCTCGAACTCGGCATCGGGCTCGTGCCTTCTGCGGGCGAGGGCGACCAGGCAGGCATGCTCGTGCTCAAGCCGAACTCGGCGAGCATCGGCGAGGCGGTCCTCACCGCCGATGCGTTGCGCGCGCAGCTCGGCGCCGTCGCCGACACGATCCTGCAGCCCATCAACGTGTGTGTGGCAGATCGGATGCCGGTTGGCGCGACGCTCAGCGGCGTGACGGTGCTTGGCTCGGGCGCCACGGGTTCGATCGTGCTGTCGGTCGGGCTCGACGGTCGCTTCCTGATGGATCCGGCAATGCGGGAGCCCGGCACCTGCTAATTGGGCGGCCATGCGCGCGGCGACACGATCGCACGACGGCAGCGCAAAACATGCTGGGAACGACTCGGTCCGTCACAGACCCACCGACGGACAAAGCCGCGGCGAGCAGTGCTCTAGACTTGAGCCACCGTGGCGGCGTGACCATCCCGTTGATCACGGCATCCCGTATCACGATTGGTGAATCCCCCCGCATGTCTGCGAATCCGCTCGCCCCTGAATGGCTCGTGCTACCTGCCGACGCAAACGACCTCGCGCCCGAGGTGTGGCCCCGTTCCGCCCAGCGCGGCGACGACGGTGTGCTGGCAGTGGGTGGGGCATCCGCCATCGCCCTCGCCGAGCAGTTCGGTACCCCCTTGATGGTGCTTGACGAAGCCGAGGTGCGCCGCCGCGCGGCCGAGGCCTACGACGCATTCACCGGTGCGGCCGAACGTCACGGCACCACGGCTCGCGTGTACTACGCGGGCAAAGCGTCCCTGTGCACCGCAGTTGCGCGCTGGGCAACCGAAGCGGGCCTCGCGATTGATGTCTGCACCCGTGGCGAGCTTGAGGTCGCGCTTGCAGCCGGCGTCGACCCCGCACGCATTGGTTTTCACGGCAACAACAAGTCAGTCTCGGAGCTCGAGCGCGCGGTCGCCGTGGGCGTCGGTTCGATCGTGCTCGACAGCCGGATCGAACTTGAGCGACTCGCCGCAATCACCGAGCGCCTGGGCGTCATCCAGCCCGTGCTGGTTCGCGTCAACAGCGGCGTGCACGCCGAAACGCACCACTTTCTTGCCACGGCACACGAAGACCAGAAGTTTGGCCTGACCCTTGAAGATGCCGGGCCAGCCGTGGCGCGTATCCGCGAGCTCGACGGGCTCGAATTCCGCGGCCTGCACTGCCACATCGGCTCGCAGATTTTCGGTGTCGCGGGGTTCCGCGAATCGGCATCGCGCGTACTCGAACTGCACGCGACCCTGCTCGAAGGCGGGCCGGTTCCGGTGCTCAACCTCGGTGGCGGGTTCGGCATCGCGTACACCGCGGCCGATGTGCCGACCCCGCTCAGCGAGCTCGCCGACGGGATCGTCGCCGCGGTTGCCGAAGAGTGTGCGGTCCGTGGCATCCCGATTCCGAGTCTTGCGTTCGAACCCGGCCGCAGCATCGTCGGCACCGCTGGCGTGACGATCTATGAGGTCGGCACGATCAAAGACGTGACGGTCGATACGTCGGCCGCGGGCGAAGCACCGGCACACGCGGTCCGTCGCTACGTGAGCGTCGACGGCGGCATGAGCGACAATGCACGCCCGGCGCTCTACAACGCCCAGTACTCCGCCCGGATCGCCTCGCGCGACTCGCGCGAACCCGCCGAGCTTGTGCGGGTTGTCGGCCGGCACTGCGAGTCGGGCGATATCGTCGTCGACGCCGAATACCTGCCCGCCGATATCACGCCCGGTGACCTGCTCGCCGTGCCCGCAACCGGTGCGTATTGCGCCCCGCTCTCGAACAACTACAACCACGTCCCGCGCCCGCCGATTGTGGCGGTGCTGGACGGTCGCGCCCGCGTGATCGTGCGCGGCGAACGTCTTGAAGATCTGCTGGCTCGCGACACGGGCATCGACCTCGGCGCCCAGCGCGACCAGCACGGTAACGAACGGTCGGCAGGAGCCGACAGAGGAGAAGCATGATCGATCAACGCCATCTGCGCGTCGCGCTCTTGGGCGCAGGCTCAGTAGGGAGCCAGGTAGCGTCGTTGCTCTTGCAGCACGGCGACGAACTGGCTGACCGCGCTGGCGCAACGCTCGAGCTCGTTGGCATCGCGGTGCGCGACGTTGATGCGCCCCGCGACGTCGACCTGCCCGTCGAGTTGCTCACCACCGACGCGGAGGCACTGATTCTCGGTGCCGACATCGTCATCGAGCTGATGGGCGGGATCGAGCCTGCACGTGGCTACCTCCTCGAGGCGATTAACTCTGGCGCCGACGTCGTGACCGCCAATAAGGCGCTCCTCGCCACTCACGGCCCCGTGATCTTCGACGCCGCCGATCAGGTGGGTGCGCAGGTGTACTACGAGGCATCTGTCGCCGGTGCGATCCCGATCATTCGCCCGCTGCGCGACAGCCTCGCCGGTGACCGCGTGCAGCGGATCATGGGCATCGTGAACGGCACCACGAACTTCATCCTCGACAAGATGGATGCCGAGCACCTCACGCTGGAAGCTGCCCTCGCCGAGGCGACGGCGCTGGGCTACGCCGAGGCCGACCCCACCGCCGACATCGGCGGATATGACGCGGCGCAGAAAGCCGCGATCCTCGCCGGTCTCGCATTTCACACGACCGTCCCGCTCGAGGCAGTGCACCGCGAGGGCATCACCGAGATCGACAAGTCGATGATCGATGCGGCCCGCAAGGCCGGCTACGTCGTCAAGCTCCTGGCAGTCTGCGAGCGTCTGCTCGAAGCGGGCGAAGAAGCAATCTCGGTGCGCGTGTATCCCGCGCTCGTCGACCGCAAGCACCCGCTTGCCAGCGTGCACGGCGCCAACAACGCCGTGTTCGTGCAGGCAGAAGCCGCGGGCGATCTGATGTTCTACGGCGCCGGCGCCGGCGGAATACAGACCGCATCGGCCGTGCTGGGCGATGTTGTCTCGGCAGCGCGACGCCACGTCGCCGGGGGAGTAGGGGTCGCGGAATCCACCCGTGCCAACCTGCCGATTCTGCCCATCGGGCATGTCAGCACCCGCTACCAAATCACGCTCGAGGTCGCCGACCAAACCGGTGTTCTCGCAACAATTGCTGGCATCCTGAGCGACGGCGGTGTTTCGGTCGCGACGGTCGAGCAGACCACCGCCGCGGGTGTCGACGGCGCCCCCACGGCGCGCCTCGTGATCGGCACCCACACCGCCCGTGAACAAGACCTCAGCGACACCGTTGACCACCTCGCTGCAAGCGACGTGGTGACCCGGGTCGCCTCCGTACTCCGAGTAGAAGGATCAAACTGATGGCACACCTCTGGCGCGGAGTCCTCCGCGAATTTGCCGACCGCCTCGGCGTGACCGACGCGTCCACCGTGATCACCCTCGGCGAGGGCGGCACGCCGCTCCTGCCCGCCGCCGCGCTGTCGAAGCGCACGGGTGCTGACGTGTGGGTCAAGTTTGAAGGCATGAACCCGACCGGTTCGTTCAAGGACCGCGGCATGACCGTCGCCGTCTCGCGCGCCATCGACCACGGCGCCAAGGCCGTCATCTGCGCTTCAACGGGCAACACGTCGGCGTCGGCCGCCGCGTACGCCGCACACGCGGGCATCACCGCCGCCGTGCTCGTACCCGAGGGCAAGATCGCCATGGGCAAGCTCGGCCAGGCTGTTGCGCACAACGGCCAGCTGATCCAGGTTCGCGGCAACTTCGATGACTGCCTCGAGATTGCGCGCGAGCTCGCCGCGAGCTACCCGGTGCACCTCGTGAACTCGGTGAACCCCGACCGCATCGAGGGCCAGAAGACCGCCGCGTACGAGGTTGTTGACGTGCTGGGCGACGCCCCCGACTTCCACTTCATCCCGGTGGGCAACGCGGGCAACTACACCGCATACACCCGCGGATACCGCGAAGAGATCGAGCGCGGCGTCGCAACGCGACTGCCCCGCATGTTCGGTTTCCAGGCAGCCGGCAGCGCGCCGCTCGTGCGCGGCGAGGTCGTCAAGAACCCCGAAACCATCGCCACGGCGATCCGCATCGGCAACCCCGCTTCGTGGGAGCTCGCCCTCGAAGCGCGCGACGCGTCGAACGGCTACTTCGGTGCCATCGATGACGAGCGCATCCTTGCGGCCCAGCGCCTGCTCTCGAGCGAGGTCGGCATCTTCGTCGAGCCCGCATCGGCGATCAGCGTCGCGGGCTTGCTCGAACGCGCCGAAGCCGGTCAGATCCCGGCCGGCTCGCGCGTTGTGCTCACGGTCACCGGCCACGGCCTGAAGGACCCACAGTGGGCACTTCGCACCGCCGATGGCGGCCAGGTTGAACCCACCATCGTCGACGCCACCACCTCCGAGGTTGCCTCGGTGCTGGGGCTCGCCCCTGAGGGACCGCTCGCGTGACCGACGCCACGCGCACCGTCACGGTGCGGGTGCCGGCCACCACGGCCAACCTTGGTCCGGGATTCGATACGCTCGGCCTCGCGCTCTCGTTGTACGACGAACTCACGGTCACCGCGCTGCCCGAACCCGGGCTTGAGGTCATCGTCGAGGGCGTCGGCGCCGACGACGTACCGCGTGACGCAACGAACCTCGTGGTCAGCTCGATCGCGTACGTGTACAACGCGGTGGGCCAGCCCCTGCCGGGTCTGCGCCTGCACGCGATCAACGGCATCCCGCATGGCCGTGGTCTCGGTTCTTCTGGCGCCGCGGTTGTATCGGGCATCGTCGCCGCGCGCTCGCTGCTCGAGGGCATCGTTGACATCTCGTCGGCAGACCTGTTGCGCATCGCAACCGAAATTGAGGGGCATCCCGATAATGTCGCGCCCTCGCTGTTCGGTGGCCTCACGATCGCATGGCTTGACGAGCAGGGTCCGCAGTACAAGAAGCTGATCGTGCACCGCGGCGTTTCGCCGGTCGTGTTCGTGCCATCGTTCACGATGTCGACCAAGCTTGCGCGCAGCTTGCAGCCCGAATCGGTGCCGCACCAGGACGCAATTTTCAACGTGTCTCGCTCGGCGCTGCTGATTGCCGCGCTGACGCAGAGCCCCGAGCTCATGATGGCTGCCACCGAAGACAAGTTGCACCAGAGCTACCGCGCCGCCGCAATGCCCGAGACAGACGCACTGGTGCGGATGCTTCGAGCCGAGGGCTTCGCAGCGGTCGTGTCGGGTGCCGGCCCAAGCGTGCTGGTGCTCGCCGATGGCCCCGGTCAGCGCGCGATTGCCGCCGAACTGGTCGAGCGCCACGCCGCGAGTCCATGGCGTGCCTTCATGCTGGCCGTCGATGTCAAGGGTGCTACAGTAAGGGAGTAAGCGGAGGGTTCCACGCGACTGACTTGTCGTGTGACTCTGGCCTCCGTCGCAAATCTGCGAATCCATTGCAACACCACCGTCTCAGCGGGCACGCTCAATCGAGTGAGCTCGGCGCGGCCGAAAAGGAACACTGAGTGACTCACGTCAACATCGACGCAACAGATATCTCTGCGCCCCAGGACCTCACCTCCCTGACGGTCGGGCAGCTGCAGACCATCGCACGAGCTTTGGGGATCCCCGGCTCGTCCAAACTTCGTAAGGGAGAACTCGTGGAGTCGATCTCCGAGATCCAGGCCGGCACTCCCGCCGGCACTGACGTGGTCGCAGGAGACGACCACGTCGAGCCCGCGCAGGTCGCGCAGGCTCCGCAGGCCGAGCAGGCCGGGGCCGAAAGCGCTGTCGTTCCGGCGACCGCTGCAGAGCCGGCGGCGACGCTCGACATTGCTGATGCTGGTGCTGCTGACGCGGTTGCCGCTGACGCAGGCGCGGCCACGGTCGAGGCCGACGCCGAGACCACCGCACCACGCAAGCGTGCACCCCGCCGCGCGAAGAGCGCAGCCGGTGCCCCTGACGTTTCAAGCGCCCCGGCGCTCATCGACACGATTGCCGCCGACCTCGCCGAATTGGCCGAGGCCGTCGTCAGCGCAGAGGGCGCGAACGGCGCCGCCGGTTCGGCAGATGCGGGTGCCCCGGCATCCAATTCGCGTCGCCGCCGTGGCTCGAGCGGCCCTGCAGTCGCAGCCGACAACGCGACCGCAGAGGCGGACGCTGAGGCAAGCACCGAGGCTTCGGCCAATGGGGCACAGGGCGACGACGAGTCGGGCGACGACTCACAGCCGCGTGGTCGCGGCCGCAACCGCAACCGCAGCCGCAACCGCGGTGGTCAGAACGGCGCGAACGGTCAGGACGACCAGCCCGCCGCCGCGCAGAACCCGCGGGGCAAGAACCAGAACCAGAACCAGGCTTCGCAGGCGACGGACGACGACGCCGAGGGTGACGACGAGCAGGGCGGCCGCAATGCGCGTGGCCGCACCCGCAACACCAAGCGTCGTGGCCAGAGCGCGGGCGATGAGTTCGACACCGAGATCGCCGATGACGACGTGCTTGTGCCGGTCGCCGGCATCCTCGATGTGCTCGACAACTACGCATTCGTTCGCACGACCGGCTACCTGCCCGGCCCGAGCGATGTATACGTGTCGCTTGGCCAGGTCAAGAAGTACAACCTGCGCAAGGGTGATGCGGTCGTTGGCGCGATCAAGCAGCCGCGCGAGGGTGAGCCCTCGGGCCGTCAGAAGTACAACGCACTCGTCAAGGTTGACGCGATCAACGGCCTTTCGGTCGAGGATGCCGCGGGCCGCGTCGAGTTCGGATCGCTGACCCCGCTCTACCCGCAGGAGCGCCTGCGTCTCGAGACGGCGCCGGAGAAGCTCACGCAGCGCATCATCGACCTCGTCGCACCGATCGGCAAGGGCCAGCGTGGCCTGATCGTTGCGCCTCCGAAGGCCGGCAAGACGATTGTGCTGCAGCAGATCGCGAACGCGATTGCCACGAACAACCCCGAGGTCCACCTCATGGTTGTGCTGGTTGATGAGCGTCCCGAAGAGGTCACCGACATGCAGCGCACTGTGCGCGGCGAAGTCATCGCCTCGACGTTCGACCGCCCGGCAGAAGACCACACCACGGTCGCCGAGCTTGCAATCGAGCGCGCAAAGCGCCTGGTCGAACTGGGCCGCGACGTCGTCGTGTTGCTCGACTCGATCACCCGCCTCGGCCGCGCGTACAACCTGTCGGCACCGACCTCGGGCCGCGTGCTCACCGGTGGCGTCGATGCATCGGCGCTCTACCCGCCGAAGCGGTTCTTTGGTGCCGCGCGCAACATCGAAAACGGCGGCTCGCTGACCATCCTTGCAACCGCGCTCGTCGAGACCGGCTCCAAGATGGACGACGTGATCTTCGAAGAATTCAAGGGCACCGGCAACAGCGAACTGCGCCTCTCGCGTCAGCTCGCTGACAAGCGGATCTTCCCCGCAGTCGACATCAACGCGTCGTCGACGCGTCGCGAGGAGATGCTCCTCTCGGCCGACGAGGTCAAGATCACGTGGAAGCTTCGTCGCGCGCTGGCCGGACTCGACCAGCAGCAGGCGCTCGAAGTTGTGCTCGGCAAGCTGAAAGAGACCTCGTCGAACGTCGAGTTCCTTGTTCAGATGCAGAAGTCGATGCCCGCGCCCACTGGCGGCGCTCACGCTCCCGACAACAACATCCGCTGATCATGGCCGAGTCGTCAATGTTTGACTCGGTCAAGACGCTGATCGAGGAGCACAAGGCCGTTCAGGAGGAACTCTCCGACCCGGCCGTGCACGCCGACGCTGCGCGCGCAAAGCGCGTCAATCGGCGCTACGCCGAGCTCTCGAAGATTGTGCACGCAAACGAGACGTGGAACTCGGCGAAGGACGACCTCGCGGCCGCCCGTGAACTCGCCAAGGATGACGAGGCGTTTGCCGAGGAGATTCCCGCACTCGAAGAGGAGGTCGCCTCCTCGCAAGAGAAGCTCCGGCGCCTGCTGATTCCGCGCGACCCCGACGACGCTCGTGATGTGATTCTTGAGATCAAGGGTGGCGAGGGCGGCGCAGAGAGCGCCTTGTTCGCGGCCGACCTGCTTCGGATGTACCTGCAGTATGCGGCATCCAAAGGCTGGAAAACCGAGATGCTCGAACGCAACGAATCGGACCTCGGTGGGTACAAGGATGTCCAGATCGCGATCAAGGGCGCCTCGAGCGACCCGTCGCAGGGTGTCTGGGCGCACATGAAGTATGAGGGTGGCGTGCACCGCGTGCAGCGTGTGCCCGCAACCGAGTCGCAGGGGCGCATTCACACCTCCACGACCGGCGTGCTCGTCTTCCCCGAGGTTGACGAGCCCGAAGAGGTCACGATCCAGCCCAACGACCTCAAGATTGACGTCTACCGTTCGTCGGGTCCCGGTGGCCAGTCGGTCAATACGACCGACTCCGCCGTGCGAATCACCCACCTGCCGACCGGCATTGTCGTGTCGATGCAGAACGAGAAGTCGCAGTTGCAGAACCGCGAGGCCGGCATGCGCGTGCTGCGTGCCCGCATTTTGGCGCGCCAGCAGGAAGAGCTGGCGGCGGTTTCGTCCGCGGCCCGCAAGTCGCAGATTCGCGGGATGGACCGTTCGGAGCGCATCCGCACCTACAACTTCCCCGAGAACCGAATCGCCGATCACCGAACCGGATACAAGGCGTACAACCTTGACCAGGTGATGGACGGTGCGCTCGACCCGATCATCGCGTCGTGCATCACCGCTGACGAAGAAGAGCGCCTGGCGGCGCTGGGCGAGCAGGGCTAGGGCGCGGCCGCTGACGCTGCCCCGCCTCGCGTTCCCGCTGGCGCACCGCTGGCCTCGGTCAGCGGTGCGGCCCGCCCGCCGCGCCTCATTCTCCCGTTCCCGCGCGCGCTGCGTCTCTTTCTCCCGTTCCCCCGCCCGCGGCGCCTCTTTCTCCCGTTCCCCCGTCGCCGCGCCTCTTTCTTCCGTTCCCCCGTCGCGTTTTGTCGCTTTCGCGGGCACCGCGCGGCGTTTCGCGACTGCTGAGCGGGCGGGGCAGGTTGCGGCGGGGCAGACACGGGCATGGGCGCGCACATCACGGCGCGGGGCCGCAGCACGAATCGACGCCAGAATGGCCTGTTGATAACCCGTTTATGGGGTTCAGAACATGGCAAAGTTGCCGGATGCCACAGCCACCCATCCCCGAAGAATTGGGCCGCGCGTTCGCGGCGCGAACCGCCCTCGGTCACGGGCTGAGTGCTAGACGTCTTCGAGCACCGGACCTCGCGCGACCGTTCCACGGCGCACGCGCCTTGGTCCACCCCCAGGACGCGCGACAGATCAGCGACGAGCATCCCGCCGACACTCGACGCCGGGCCGCGCTGCAACGCGCTGCCGAGTACGCGGTCGTCATGGCTTCGAACCAGTTCTTCAGCCACGAGACGGCGGCGCTGATGTGGGGCGTCCCGCTACCAAACATTCGAGATCTCGATCCGCATGTGAGCAGCTTCGGTCCGGTACGTCACCCGCGAACGCGCGGAGTGCACGGGCACGAAACGTCGCATGCGCTGTGCAGGGTGGTGCGGCATCCCGAGCTAGGCGTCGCCATCGCGGACCCCGCGACGACCTGGGCGATGCTCGGGAGCGTGCTGCGCGACCCATATGACTTGGTGGCCGCCGGCGACGCGGTGGTTCGGATCCCGCGGATGCCCGGCGGATTCGATGCCGACCTCGGCGAGGCGTTGGCACCGATCTCGGCATTAAGCACCGCCGTTGCCGCCGGGCGAAGGAGAGGCAGGCCCGCGCTTCGCGAGGCCTTGCCGCGGCTGCGGACCGGGGCATCCTCGCGGCCCGAATCGTGGTGCCGCTTGCTGATTATCGATGCGGGGCTCCCGGAACCAGAGATCGACGTCGACGTATATACGCACACTGGCATGTTCATCGGATGCGTCGACCTCGCCTATCCCGAATTGAAGATCGCCATCGAGTACGAGGGGGACCAGCATCGGACGAGCCCCGAACAATGGCAGCGTGATATCGACAAGCACGAGCAGCTGGGGTTGGCGGGGTGGCGGGTGATACGAGTGAGCCGCGCGCACGTATTTGGCGAGGCGCCGGTGCTCGTGCGTCGATTGCGTGCGGTGCTGGCAACGCGCGGGTGAGCCGCACGGGCTGTTGGTGGCAGTGCTGATCGCGCGGGTTGCTCGCCGGCGCCCGTCCTGCCGCACGAGCACCGGGCCCGCCCGCGGGCCAGCCGCGCCGCGCCCGCCCGCCCGACCTCGCTTCCGACCGACCCGCCTGCTCGCCGGTCCGACCCGCCCGCCCGCCGGTCCGACCCGCCCGCTCGCCGGTCCGACCCGCCCGCCGGCTCACCAGTCGCGAACTGCCGCTTTTCGCGGTGCTAGCGACCAATTGCGACTGTTGAGCGAAGGTAACCGGGCGCCACAGGCGAGCGTGAGGTGAGGCGGAACGTCTGCGAGCGCCGGGTACGAGTAACGTCAACTTCGTGATCATCTTCATCTTCCGCGCCATCATGTTTCTCGCATCAGCGGCGCTTGGCCTCCTCGCGGCCGCAGGACTCCTCGACGGCGTCACGATTGACTGGAGTCACTGGGAAGGCTTCGTGCTATTTGTCGTCGTGTTCGCCGTGTTGCAGAGCGTGCTCGCACCTTGGATCGCGACCATGGCGCGGCGCTATGCGCCGGCCCTGCTCGGCGGGATTGGGATCTTCTCGACCCTCATCGCTTTGCTGGTCGCCGTCTTCGTGTCGCGCGGGGTTGAGATTCACGGCATTGGTACGTGGTTCCTTGCCACGTTCATCATCTGGCTCGTGACGGCGCTCGCGACTCTGCTGCTCCCGCTGCTTTTCCTCAAGAAGAAGGCGCAGGGCCGCGGGGCAGGACCGAGCAAGTAACGGCCGAAGCCGCGCGCGCACCCGCACGTGTGCGTGCGCCCGCCCGCCGTGCATGTTGTTCCCCCGTCGGGTTTGGTCGTTTTTCGGGCGCTAGGCGACAATTTGCGACTGCTGAGCGGAAGACGCGGGCATCGTGTGCGTTCGCGTTCGCGTTCGCGTGCCGTGCCGTGCCGTGCGCCACGTGCCGCGCCGTGCGCCTCGCGGCGCCGCGCCGTGCCTGTTGTTCCCCCGTCGCGTTTGGTCGGTTTTTGGGCGCAGGGCGACAATTTGCGACTGCTGAGCGGAAGAAGCGGCGGGGCGGGCGGGGCGGGGCGGAAGAGGCGGCGGGGCGGGGCGGAAGAGGCGGCGGGACGGGCGAGGCGAGGCGGAAGAAGAGGCGAGGTGAGGCGGGGCGGGACGGGCGCGCCCGACCCTAGATCGAGTACTCCGGCGACGACACGAGCGCGCGGATGTCGTCTGTGTGTGAGCGGCGGCGCAGCGTGGCCGGCACGCCGACGAGCACGGAGTGTGCCGGGGCATCCTTCGTCACAACAGCGTTCGCGCCGATCGCGCTTCCGGCACCGATCGTGATGTTGCCGAGCACCTTTGCGCCGGCACCGACGACGACGCCGTCTTCGAGTGTTGGGTGGCGTCTGCCCGGGAGCCGCGACTGTCCGCCGAGCGTGACGCCGTGGTAAATCATCACGTCATTGCCGATCACGACGGTTTCGCCGATGACGATGCCCATGCCGTGATCGATGAAGCAACGCCGGCCGATGACTGCGCCGGGGTGGATCTCGACGCCGGTCAGCAGGCGCGTGGCCTGCGAGCCGAGCCGAGCCAGAAAAAAGGCGCGGCGGTTCCACAGCCGGTGGTTGACGCGGTGCGCCCAGACGGCGTGCACACCCGAATACAGCAGGGCGACCTCAAGGTTGTTGCGCGCCGCAGGATCATGCCGCCGCGCGGCAGCAATGTCTTCGCGCATTCGCTTGAACAGGTTCATTCCCACTCCACAAAGTTGGCCTGATGCGGTCGCATCAGGTCGGCAGGACGCAACAGCATCAGGTTGGCCGGACGCGGTCGCATCGGCATGTTGAGTCACGCACGAAAAGCAGGCGAATGGATGCCGCATCCCGCGCGTGAAGAAGGGTCGCGATGGCGCCAGCGCCACCGCGACCCTTGGTGTTTAGCCTTCGCGCAGGTCTTCGAACAGCGCGGTCGAGAGGTAACGCTCGCCGGTGTCTGGGACGATCGCGACAATGGTCTTGCCCGCGTTCTCGGGACGCTTTGCAAGTTCGAGAGCGGCCCACACGGCGGCGCCGCTGGAGATGCCAACGAGCAGGCCCTCGGTCGCGGCCAGTTCGCGAGCCACTCGCAACGAGTCGTCGAACGCGACGGTTACGACCTCGTCGATGATGCTGCGGTCAAGCACAGCCGGCACGAAGTTGGGGCCGATGCCCTGAATCTTGTGCGGACCTGCGTGGCCCTGGCTGAGCACGGGGGAGTCGATGGGCTCGACGGCAACAACCTGTACGCCGGGCACGCGGGCCTTCAACACCTGGCCGACGCCGGTGATGGTGCCTCCGGTGCCGACGCCGGCGACGAAGATGTCGACCTTGCCGTCGGTGTCGCGGATGATCTCTTCGGCTGTGGTCTTGCGGTGGATCTCGGGGTTCGCGTCGTTCTCGAACTGGCGAGCGAGAATCGCACCCGGGGTGTTTGCGATGATCTCGTCGGCGGCCTCGATGGCACCGGCCATGCCCTTCGCGGGCTCGGTGAGCACAATCTCGGCCCCAAATGCCTTGAGGAGCATGCGACGCTCGATCGACATCGACGACGGCATCGCCAGCACGACGCGGTAGCCGCGTGCGGCGCCAACCATCGCGAGCGCGATGCCGGTGTTTCCGCTGGTTGCTTCGACGATCGTGCCGCCTGGCGCGAGCGCCCCGGCAGCTTCGGCGGCGTCGATGATCGCGATACCGATGCGGTCCTTCACGCTCGATCCGGGGTTGAAGTATTCGAGCTTGGCAAGCACGGTCGCCTGCGCGTCACCAGTGACGCGGTTGAGGCGAACGAGGGGAGTGTTGCCGAACGTAGACGTGATGTCAGAGTGGATGCCTGCCATGGTCGACCTTTCAGTGCCGGGAGGGGGGAGGTGGGCACAGCCTACGTGAGGTGATTTGCGCCACTCCCATTGTGACAACCGCGGGATGCCCAGGATATTCCGACGACTTTTCGCACACGGAAAATGCAGGGGGCGCCCGGGTAGGCTGGTCGCACACTTATGTCAGATTTCACCGTGTTTCCGCCCGCCCCCGCGCCCGTCAGCGACGTGCTCGCGCACGTCACCCATCGATTGGCCCAAACCGGGATTCTTGATGCCGACGTCGATGCCGAATGGCTTGTCGGCCATGTGCTCGAACTCGGGCGCGGTGCGGTGCAAGCGGCGGCGATTGTCGGCACCGCTCTCACAGACGCCCAGTTGGCCGCACTCGCCTCGCTCGTCGCGCGCCGTGCCGCGCGCGAACCGCTGCAGCACATCACAGGCCTCGCCGCGTTCCGGCGTCTGTCGCTCAACGTCGGCCCGGGCGTGTTCGTGCCGCGACCCGAAACCGAGGGTGTTGCACAGTTCGCGATTGATGCGCTGCGGGCTGAGGCATCCCCAGCCCCAATTGGTATTGATCTCGGCACCGGAAGTGGCGCGATCGCGCTTGCCATGGCGACCGAGGTGCCCAACGCCCGGATCTTCGCAGCGGAGAATTCACCCGAGGCGTTCCCGTGGACGCGCAGGAACTTCGACGAAGTCGGCGCCCCGAATGCCACGCTCGTGTTCGCCGACCTTGCCGTCGCTTTCTCGGAGCTGGATGGCACGGTCGACGTGTTGATCTCGAATCCGCCGTACGTGCCCGACGACGCGATTCCGCGCGACCCCGAGGTGCGCAACTACGATCCGGCGGTGGCGCTTTATGGAGGCCCCGACGGTCTCGACGTCGTGCGCGTGCTGAGCGTGACGGCGCAGCGGCTCCTCCGACCCGGCGGGGTGTTGATCATCGAACACGGTGAACTTCAGGGTCGTGCAATTCGCGAGCTGCTCACTGCCGACGGCTGGCGGGCCACAGCGACGCACCCCGACCTCACGATGCGCGACCGCGCGACCACCGCCCTGCGCCCCTAAATCAGGTATTCCCGCGCTCCGACGTATCATTGAGTCCGTTATGACCCCCATCTTTCACTGCCGCGACGAGGCACAGCTGCTCAGTGGCATGCGGCAAGCACGCCAGACGATCGGTCGCGGTGCGCTGGTCGTGCTCCCCACCGACACCGTCTACGGCATCGCCGCCGATGCGTTTAGTCCACGCGCGGTCGCAAAGCTGCTCGAAGCAAAGGGACGAACACGCCAGGCGCCCCCTCCCGTGCTCATCGCGAGCGTCAACACGCTCCGCGCGCTCGTGCAGGAGGTGCCCGAGATGGTGGAGGCGCTCGCCGAAAAGTTCTGGCCAGGTGCCCTGACAATCGTGCTTCCCGCGCAGCAGAGTCTCGTGTGGGATCTCGGCGAGACGCATGGCACGGTGGCGGTGCGGATGCCCGCGAACCGCTATGCGCTCGAACTTTTGCAAGAGACGGGGCCGTTGGCCGTCTCCAGCGCAAACCTCACCGGCCAGCCCGCCGCGGTCACCGTCGAGCAGGCGCACGACATGCTTGGCGAGCGCGTCGCCGTCTACCTCGATGACGGGCCGTCGGTAATGGGTCTCGCGTCAACCATCATCGATGCCACCGGTCTCGTCGGTCCCGAGGACGAACGCCGCCCAGTGCGTGTGCTTCGTGACGGCGCGATCTCACGCGCCGAACTGCGCACCGTGCTTGGCGACCTGCTCGAGCGCGAGCCCGACACCGCGCCGAAACCCGCACCCGCGCCCGCACCGAACCCCGAAACCAACACCGGCACCGGCACCGAAACCAACCCCGAAACCAACCCCCACCCCGAAGACCCCGAGGCGTGATCGTGCAGGGGGCGCCGTGACTCAGTACGTCTTCATCATCATCTTCACGGCATTCGTCACACTCGCCTTGAGCTGGGGTGTCTGGCAGCTGAGCCTCAAGTTCAAGCTGTACCCCGGCATCCGCGAGCGCGATGTGCACAAGACGCCCACGCCGCGGCTGGGCGGCATCGCAATGTTTCTCGGCGTCGTCGCGGCGTTCGGCGTCTCGGCGGCAAACCCATTCTTTGAGATCGTCTGGGCCGACTCGGGCCCGGTGCTCGCAATTCTCGGCGCGACGCTGATTATTGTCGTCGTCGGCGTTGTCGACGATCTCTGGGACCTCGACTGGACGATCAAGCTCGGCATGCAGTTTCTCGCAGCCGGCATCATCGCGCTTTTCGGGGTGCAGATCTTCTCCCTGCCAATCGGCGGGCTCACAATCGGGTCGTCGTGGGCGAGCATCACCCTGACGATTTTTGCGATCGTCCTCGTCATGAACGCCGTGAACTTCATCGACGGGCTCGATGGCCTCGTCGCGGGCGTCTGCCTGATCGCCAACGGCGTCTTCTTTGTCTACTCATACCTCCTCGTGCGTGAGACGGGCTCCAGTACCTTCTTCAACCTCGCGTCCCTCCTCGCGGCTGTGCTGATCGGGGTGTGCCTCGGATTCCTCCCGATGAACTGGAACCCCGCAAAGCTCTTCATGGGCGACGCCGGTGCACTCATGCTCGGTCTCCTGATGGCAACGTCTGCCATCGCGGTCACTGGCCAGCTCGACCCGGCGATCCTTGATCCCGATGTGCTCGGGCGCTCACAGCTGCTCGGCGCGTTCATCCCGATCCTTTTGCCGGTCGCGGTGGTGCTGCTCCCGCTGCTCGACTTTGGACTTGCGGTCCTGCGCCGCATGGCCGCCGGAAAGTCGCCGTTCTCGCCCGACCGCAAACATCTTCATCACCGCATGCTCGACCTCGGACACTCAAGCCGCAGCGCCGTGCTGATCTTCTACGCGTGGACGGCCATCGTCGCCTTCGCCGTCCTCCTCATGTTTATGCCCGCACCCGAGTGGCTGGCCTGGGTGCGCCCGAGCTACCTCATCGGCATCGTCTATGGCGTGATCGGCATCGCCGCGTGCTTGGTACTCACGGTGACGCCGCCAACAAGATCAAGACCTGTGGATGCCGCAGCCCCCGCCAGCAGCGATGAAGAAGCTGCGGCATCCGAACCACCCACACTGCCCAGCACCGCCCCCGCCAAGGAGTCCTCATGACGACCGGTTCATCGAACCCACAGCCCCGCCAGAGCCCAGTTGAGGTGTCGAGCAGCCCGATCCTTCGTGCAGTACTCAAGTGGGGCGGCATCGTCATGGGTGCACTCGCCGTGCTTGGTGCGGTGATCGGATACCTCGTCGACGGCCCGAACGGACTGTGGAGCGCACTCGTGGGCATTGTGCTTGGGGGAGTGTTCCTTGGCATCACCGCCGGCAGCATCCTGATTGCCAACCGCTGGTTCGGCACCGACCTCTATGTGCCCATCTTCTTCGCCATCGTGCTGGGTGGATGGATCATCAAGTTCGTCATCTTCCTCGTGGTGATCCTCGTCTTGAAGGAACAGCCATGGGTGAATCCGGTCATCATGTTCCTGGCCATCGTGTTCGGTGTGCTGGGCTCTCTCGTGGTCGATGCGCTCGTCTTGTTGCGCATGCGTTTGCCATATGTCAGCGATGTGAAGCTTCCTGGCGACGATGATGACGAAGAAGAAATCGCAGATGAAGAGGCCGAATCTTCAAAGCGGAATGACACATAAGCCCCGAGTGGTTCATCTGACTCCCAGAACCTTGGTAGTGTGGACGACGTCCCCCGAAGCAGTGCACAGTGTGCCGGTTTCGGGCTGATATCACCCATCCATCGTCGCCCCGATCTTGATCGGTGCCCCGAAGCTGGAGACAGCACTGTTTACTCAAGCCGTGAACCTGATCGCCAACGCCGCGACGGATGACCCCACATTCCACGGACCGTCTATTGACGAGTTCTTCCCCGGAGCGGTCTTCCAAATCGGTGACTTGGTCATCAACCGCATCCACATCATCCAATTCATCGCCACACTGGCGATCGTCCTGATCTTCTGGCTGGGCACTCGACGAATGAAAGTCGTGCCTGGTCGTTTCCAGGGGCTCGTCGAGATGGGACTCGATTTCGTTCGAGTCAATGTCGCCGAAGATCTGCTTGGCAAGAAAGACGGCAAGCGGTTCCTTCCGCTGCTGACAACCATCTTCTTCATGACCTTGTTCATGAACCTCACGGGCATCATCCCGTTCATGAACATTGCTGGTACAGCGATCATCGCCGTGCCGCTGTTGCTCGCGGTGATCTCGTACGTGACGTTCATCTACGCAGGTTTCAAGAAGAGCCCGAAGAACTTCATGAAGAACTCGCTGTTCCCGGCGGGCGTGCCGTGGCCGATCTACATCATCGTCACGCCGATCGAGTTCATCTCGACCTTCATTATTCGCCCGGTGACGCTGACGCTCCGACTCCTCATGAACATGATGGTCGGCCACCTGCTACTGGTGCTCTTCTTCGCCGCAACGCAGTTCTTCGTCTTCGGCCTCGGTGGCTGGTGGTCGGCGCTCGGCGTCGGAACGCTTGCCTTCGGTTTCGCTTTTACACTGTTCGAAATCCTGGTTGCAGTTCTCCAGGCCTATGTTTTCGCACTCCTCACCGCGGTCTACATTCAGCTCGCGGTCGCTGAAGAGCACTAATCGGGTCGGCCCCGCCACCCAACAACCGAAAGGAAACACCTCGTGGAAGCTACATCCGTTCTTGCGGCCCTTCAGGGCAACATCGCGACGGTCGGCTACGGCCTCGCAGCCATTGGTCCGGCAATCGGTGTGGGCATCGTCGTCGGTAAGACGATTGAGGGCGTCGCTCGCCAGCCCGAGCTCGCCGGCCGCCTCCAGGTCCTCATGTGGATCGGTATCGCGTTCACCGAGGCGCTTGCGTTCATCGGTATCGCCACGTACTTCATCTTCACCAGCACTACCCCGTAACCGCCGCTTCCCAACACGTTAGGAGACAGGATGCTCAGCGCTCTTGTCACGTTCGCAGCCGCGGAGGGTGAAGCTCGGAACCCACTCATCCCAGAGTGGTACGACATCATCTGGTCGGCGGTCTGCTTCGTCATCATCCTCGTTGTGTTCTGGAAGGTGGCGCTGCCCGCAATGCAGAAGCTCCTCGATGAGCGCTCGAAGGCGATTGAGGGCAACATTGCCAAGGCCGACGAGGCGCAGAAGCGCGCCGAAGCTGCGCTCGAGGAATACACTGCGCAGCTCGCCGAGGCGCGCAAGGAAGCCGGAACGATCCGCGAGGCCGCCCGTGAGGACGGCAAGAAGATCGTTGCAGAGGCGAAGGAGTCCGCGACCAGCGAGGCTTCCCGCATCACGGCGACCGCGCACACGCAGATTGAAGCAGAGCGCCAGTCGGCCTTTGTCTCGCTGCGTGGCGAGGTGGGCACGCTTGCGCTCGATCTCGCGGGTGGTGTCATCGGCGAATCACTCGCAGACGACGCAAAGGCCGCCAGTGTTGTCGACCGCTTCCTTGCAGAACTTGAGGCATCGGAGAAGGCAGCCAAGTAATGGGTAGCGCAACTACGCAGGCTCTCGCGGCCAGTACTCAGGCACTGGCCGCGGTAACCGCATCTGTCGACATCGATACCGCGCGCGAGCTTTTCGCCGCGGGCGATGCGATCGGCAATTCGCGTCAGTTGGCAGCTGTGCTGGCCGACCCGGCGGTGGAGGCTTCAGCGAAGTCGAAGCTCGTCGGTTCGGCATTTGGCACCTCTGTCAGCGCAACCACGCTCGGGCTGCTCACCACGGTGGCAGCACAGCGCTGGTCGAGCCCCAGCGATCTGCTCGCAGGGATCGAAGAGCTCGGATTGCGCGCGGCAAGTTTGTCATCGCTTCGCAGCGGCGCAGACGTCGAAGGCGAGTTGTTCCAGTTCGCCCGCACCGTCACTGACAACCCGGAGCTCGAGCTCACGCTCGGCGCCCGGATTGGCAGCAATGCGGCGAAGGGCAAACTGATCGACACCCTGCTCGGTGGGCGCGCAAGCGTAGAGACGACTCTGATCATCTCTTCGCTCGTTCAGCAGCCGCGCGGTCGTCGCGTGCACCAGCTCCTCGCTGATGCGTCGCGCATCGTCGCAGATCAGCGCGGTCAGATTGTGGCCATGATCACAACTGCCGCACCGATTTCGGCCGCACAACAGGAGCGCTTGATCGCACTCCTGTCCGCACGATACGGACGGCCCGTCGCGGTCAACACCGTGATCGACCCCGCCGTCGTCGGGGGACTGCGTGTGCAGATCGGCGACGACGTTATCGACGCGAGTGTTGCGTCGCGACTCAATGACCTCCGCCTGCGACTCGCTGGCTAACAAGATGCACGCCCCATGGGGCGCAAAGCGCAGAACCCGAGTGGTTCTTCAATCAGAAGGAAGATGATGGCAGAACTATCGATCAGCCCCGATGCGATTCGGGATGCGCTGAAAGACTTTGTCGCGGCCTACGAGCCCGCGGCGGCCACAGCCACCGAGGTCGGCACCGTTGTGGACGCTGCCGACGGCATCGCTCACGTCGAGGGACTGCCCGGTGTCATGGCCAATGAGCTCGTGACCTTCGCCGACGGAACTCTGGGCCTCGCCCTGAACCTCGACGAGCACGAGATCGGTGTCGTCGTCCTCGGCGACTTCGCTGGCGTTGAAGCTGGTGGCGAGGTGACCCGCACCGGTGAGGTGCTCTCGGTGCCCGTCGGTGACGGCTACCTCGGCCGCGTTGTCGACCCGCTCGGCAACCCGATCGATGGCCTCGGCGCCATCGCAAGCGAAGGCCGTCGCGCACTCGAGCTGCAGGCACCCGGTGTCATGCAGCGTAAGAGCGTGCACGAGCCGCTGCAGACCGGTGTCAAGGCAATCGACGCGATGATCCCCGTCGGCCGTGGCCAGCGTCAGCTGATCATTGGTGACCGCCAGACCGGTAAGACCGCTCTTGCGATCGACACGATCATCAACCAGCGTGCAAACTGGGAGTCGGGCGACGTCAACAAGCAGGTGCGTTGCATCTACGTTGCGATCGGCCAGAAGGGCTCGACCATCGCCTCGGTGCGTGGCGCGCTCGAAGACGCCGGCGCAATGGAATACACGACGATCGTGGCATCGCCCGCGTCGGACGCCGCTGGCTTCAAATACCTCGCTCCCTACACCGGTTCGGCCATCGGCCAGCACTGGATGTACGGCGGCAAGCACGTCCTCATCATCTTCGATGACCTGTCGAAGCAGGCAGAGGCATACCGAGCGGTATCGCTCCTCCTGCGTCGTCCGCCGGGCCGCGAGGCATACCCCGGTGACGTCTTCTACCTGCACTCCCGTCTGCTCGAGCGTTGCGCAAAGCTCTCGGACGAGCTCGGCGCGGGTTCGATGACCGGTCTGCCGATCATCGAGACCAAGGCAAACGACGTCTCGGCATACATTCCGACCAACGTGATCTCGATCACCGACGGCCAGATCTTCCTCCAGTCCGACCTCTTCAACGCCAACCAGCGTCCGGCGGTCGACGTGGGTATCTCGGTTTCGCGTGTTGGTGGCGACGCTCAGGTCAAGTCGATCAAGAAGGTTTCGGGAACGCTGAAGCTTGAGCTGGCCCAGTACCGCGCTCTCGAGGCGTTCGCGATGTTCGCGAGCGACTTGGATGCCGCGAGCCGTCGTCAGCTTGAGCGCGGTGCGCGTCTGACCGAGCTGCTCAAGCAGCCGCAGTACTCGCCCTTCCCGGTGGAGGAGCAGGTCGTCTCGATCTGGGCTGGCACCAAGGGCAAGCTCGACAAGCTCCCCGTCGCTGACGTGCTGCGTTTCGAGCGTGAACTGCTGGACTACCTCGGTCGCAACACCGAGATCCTCACCACGCTGCGCGACACGAACGTCCTTGATGACGCCACTGAGGCTGCGCTTGACGCCGCCGTTGACGCTTTCGCGCTTGAGTTCCAGACGGGCGAGGGCGCATCGCTCGGCGAGCCCGGTAGCGAAGAGTTCGACGCGATGGCTGCCGGTGACGTCAACCAGGAGAAGATCGTCAAGGGTCGCCGCTAAGTCATGGGCGCAAAGCTGAGGGTCTACACGCAGAAGATTAAGTCTGCGCAGACGACCAAAAAGATCACGAAGGCGATGGAGCTCATCGCCGCGTCACGCATTCAAAAGGCGCAGGCGCGGGTTGCGGCATCCACACCCTTCGCTCGTGCGATCACTCGCGCGGTCTCGGCGGTTGCCACGCACTCGAACGTCGACCACGTGCTGACCCGGGAACATGCAAATGTCACCCGTGCGGCTGTCGTGATCTTCGCTTCTGACCGTGGACTCGCCGGCGCCTTCAACTCGCAGGTGCTTCGGGAAGGCCTTGAGCTGACCGAGCTGTTGAACGAGCAGGGCAAGGAGGTCGTCTACTACGTCGTCGGCCGCCGTGCCGTCTCGTACTTCGCCTTCCGTCGCCGTGCAACGGCGGCCGAGTGGACCGGTGACACGGACACCCCGTCTTTCCAGACGGCGGAAGAGATCAGCACCGCGTTGCTCGAAGCATTCATGCTTCCGCAGGAGCAGGGTGGCGTCGATGAGATCCACCTCGTCTACAACCGTCTCGTGAGCATGATGACGCAGGTGCCTGAAACGCTGCGCCTTCTGCCCCTCGAGGTTGTTGAAGCGGATGAGTCGGAGGCCCCGGGATCCGTTCCGGTGTACCCGCTCTACGAGTTCGAGCCCGACGCTGACAGTGTGCTCGACGCGTTGTTGCCCGTCTACATTCAGAGCCGCGTGTTCAACGCGCTGCTGCAGTCGTCGGCGGCAAAGCACGCTGCGACGCAGAAGGCTATGAAGTCGGCAAGCGACAACGCTGACAAGCTCATCACCGACTACACGCGACTGCGCAACAACGCCCGCCAGGCGGAGATCACCCAGCAGATCGCCGAGATCGTGGGTGGCGCAGACGCTCTGGCGTCGTAGCGCTCCCGATCATCCCCGACCACAACGTTTCTGTTCAGACAGAGAGAAGAAGAAGAATGACTCCCACCGCCACAGCAGATGCGCCGGCCTTGGCCGTCGGCCGCGTCGCGCGCGTCACGGGCCCGGTCGTCGACATCGAGTTTCCGCACGACTCGATCCCCGAGATCTACAACGCCCTGAAGACGACGATCACCATCGACGGTGAGTCGAACGAGATCACGCTCGAGGTTGCACAGCACCTCGGTGACGACCTCGTTCGGGCCATCGCCCTGCGGCCCACAGACGGTATCGTCCGTGGCCAGGAAGTGCGCAACACCGGCGGGCCCATCACGGTTCCCGTTGGCGATGTCACCAAGGGCCGTGTCTTCAACGTGATCGGCGAGGTGCTCAACGCAGCCCCCGGCGAACAGATTGAAATCACGGAGCGCTGGCCGATTCACCGCAAGGCGCCGAACTTCGACCAGCTTGAGTCGAAGACGACGATGTTCGAGACCGGCATCAAGGTCATCGACCTTCTCACGCCGTACGTGCTCGGTGGAAAGATCGGTCTCTTCGGTGGTGCAGGTGTCGGCAAGACCGTGCTCATCCAGGAAATGATCCAGCGCGTTGCGCAGGACCACGGTGGTGTGTCGGTGTTCGCCGGTGTCGGTGAGCGTACCCGTGAGGGCAACGACCTCATCTTCGAAATGGAAGAAGCAGGCGTCTTCGACAAGACCGCCCTTGTCTTCGGCCAGATGGATGAGCCGCCGGGGACGCGTTTGCGCGTTGCGCTGTCGGCGCTGACCATGGCGGAGTACTTCCGCGATGTGCAGAACCAGGACGTGCTGTTGTTCATTGACAACATCTTCCGCTTCACCCAGGCAGGTTCTGAGGTGTCGACCCTGCTGGGCCGCATGCCTTCGGCCGTGGGTTACCAGCCGAACCTCGCAGACGAGATGGGCCTCCTCCAGGAGCGCATCACCTCGACGCGTGGCCACTCGATCACGTCGCTGCAGGCAATTTACGTGCCTGCCGATGACTACACCGACCCGGCTCCGGCAACCACCTTTGCCCACCTGGATGCAACGACCGAGCTGTCGCGTGAAATCGCGTCGCGTGGTCTGTACCCCGCCGTGGACCCGCTCACCTCGACGAGCCGCATCCTCGACCCGCGTTACATCGGAGCCGACCACTACCGTGTCGCAACCGCTGTGAAGCAGATCCTCCAGAAGAACAAGGAACTCCAGGAGATCATCGCGATCCTTGGTGTCGACGAGCTGTCTGAAGAAGACAAGATTGTCGTGTCGCGTGCGCGCCGCATCCAGCAGTTCCTCTCGCAGAACACCTACATGGCGAAGAAGTTCACCGGTGTTGAGGGTTCGACGGTTCCGATCAAGGAGACCATCGAGTCGTTCGACGCCATCGCCAAGGGTGAGTTCGATCACGTCGCTGAGCAGGCATTCTTCAACGTCGGCGGTATCGGCGACGTTGAAGAGAAGTGGGCTCAGATCCAGAAGGAGAACGGCTGATCATGGCCCTCAACGTGAGTCTGGTTTCGGCCGAGCGCGCCGTCTGGAACGGCGAAGCCACCCTGGTGGTCGCCAAGACGGTCGAAGGCGAGATCGGCATCATGGCCGGTCACGAGCCTGTGCTCGCGATCCTCGCCGAGGGAAACGTGCGCATCACGCTCGCGGACGGCAGCAAGGTCCTCGCGAGTGCGAAAGACGGTTTTCTCTCGATGGAGGGCGATGATCTCACGATCGTGGCCGGAAATGCTGCGCTGATTTCGTAGCAACTCCCATTCGTATCGCAAAGCGCGTCGCCTCTTTTGGGCGGCGCGCTTTGCTGTTCTTCAGGAGCTTCATGCTGATTCTGCTTCCCCCCTCCGAAACGAAGCGTCCCGGAGGCACGCGCGGCCCCGTCGACCTAGCCTCGCTCTCGTTGCCTGGCCTGTTGCCAGAGCGTGAACGCATGACCGGCGCGCTGATTGATTTGGCGCGGGATGCCGCAGCCTCCGCACGCGTGCTGAAGCTCGGGCCGAAGCAGCAGGACGATGCGACGGTCAACGCGCAGCTGCACACCGGCCCGGTGATGCCGGCCGTCGACCGCTACACCGGCGTGCTGTTTGACGCGCTCGATGCTTCGTCGCTGGATGCCGCGGCTCGCACGTGGCTCGGGCGCAACGTACTGGTACACAGCGCCGCATTCGGCCCGGTAGGGGCGATGGATCGGATCCCCGCGTACCGCCTCGGTGCGGGACTCGCCGTGCCCGGGGTCGTACCCGGTCGCCAGCTGTGGGCCGATGCGGTGACGGCGCAGCTCGCGGCTGAGCGCACGGGATTCGTGCTCGACTTGCGTTCGGAATCGTACGTTGGGCTCGGTCCGGTGCCGGCCGAGTTGGCCTCTGCCTACGTGCGCGTGACGAGCGAGGCAGCTGATGGTGTTGTGCGCGCGCTCAACCACTTCAACAAGCAAGCGAAGGGCCATCTGGTCCGTGCCCTCGCCGTATCCCGCCCGCGTGTGGGCTCTCGTGCCGCGCTGCTGCGTTGGGCACAGACGCAGGGAATCGCGATGGTTGATCGCGCCGATTCCGGCGAGATCGAGCTTCGCGTCGCAAGCTGAAACCGCCTAGTGTGCGTTTCGTCGTCTCGCTAGCATGTGTTTCATGCGACGCTGAACTGCGGCCGCTCCCTGGCCGGCTTGGCCCCGAGGGATGGAGACCATTTATGTATTACGACTCAGGAGCGCTCGTCGCGCTCGCTGGATTGATCTTGTTCTTGGTAGTACTCGCGCTAGCGTCCTATGTTGTTTCATCGATCTTCCTGATGAAGCTCTTCGAGAAGGCGGGCGTGCAGGGCAAGTGGCGCGCATGGGTACCGATCTACAACATGATGGTGTTCGCCAAGCTCGGTGACCTCAACCCATGGTGGGTGCTCGTCCTCTGGGGCGGCAGTATTGTGCTGAGCTGGATCCCCGTCGTGGGAACGATCCTGGCCATTGCGGCCGGCATCTACGCGATCCTCGCGGCGTGGCGTATTGGGCTCAAGCTGCAAAAGGAAGCAGTCTGGATCGTCCTCTACGTGTTGCTGAGCATCGTGTGGCTCGGTATCGTCGCGTTCGACAGGTCGCGTTGGAACGTTGCGATCCCCGCGGCCCCGTGGAAGGACAGCATCCTCGCCGACAACACCGTGTGGGCCGGCATCCCGAGCCAGGTGCCAGCAGGCGGCTACCCCGCCAACCCCGTCATGCAGCAGCCTGGGTACCCGCAGGGGTACCCGCAGCAGCCTGGCTACCCCCAGCCTGGCTATCCGCAGCCTGGCTATCCGCAGCAGCCTGGTGCGCAGCCCGGCTACCCGCAGCAGCCTGGCTTCCCGCCCGCTCCGGGCGCACCCCAGCCGCCGGTTGACGGCGGACAGCCTCCTGTGCCGCCCGCGCCGCCGGCGCCGCCGACACCCCCGACGCCGCCTGTGCCTCCGGCACCGCCGACACCTCCGGTGCCACCGCAGCAGTAGCATCCAACGTTTGATACATCCGAAGTGGGTGATGGGTCATAATCGGCCCGTCACCCACTTCGCTGTATAGCCTGATGACGTGACTGATCTTTCTTTGCGCCGCGTTGGTAATTCCGGTCTTGTTGTCTCTGCAGTCGGCCTCGGCTGCAATAACTTCGGCAAGCGGGGAGCCGCGACCGAAGGCATCGAGGGCACTCGAGCGGTGATCGACGCCGCGATTGACGCCGGGGTGACGCTGTTCGACACAGCCGACACCTACGGGTACGAGCCCGGCATGAGCGAGTCGCTCATGGGTGAGGCGCTTCGCGGCAAGCGCGACCAGGTTGTGCTCGCGACCAAGTTCGGGCACTCCGGGCGAGACGTCGGTCTCGGCGGCTGGGGCGCGCGCGGGTCGCGCGCGTATGTGCGACGTGCGGTCGAGGCATCCCTCACTCGCTTGCAGACCGACTGGATCGATCTCTACCAGATCCACACGCCCGACCCGGGTACCCCGATTGGCGAAACGCTTGACGTGCTCGACGACCTGATCCGCGAGGGGAAGGTGCGCTACATCGGCCACTCGAACTTTGCCGGCTGGCAGATCGCCGAGGCGGAGCTGGTGGCTCGTGAGCGACTGCTCGAACGATTTGTGTCGGCCCAGAACCACTACTCGCTTCTCGCGCGCGGGGCCGAGCGAGAGGTGCTCCCGGCGGCGCGGCACTTTGGCTTGGGCTTCCTGCCGTTCTTCCCGTTGCGCAGTGGTCTGCTCACTGGCAAGTACACGCGTGATGGCGGTCCCGAGGGAAGCCGCATTATGACTTCGCCGACCGGTGCCGACGTCTTGCGCAACGCGCCATGGGATGCACTCGACGCGTACCAGGCGTACTGCGACGCCAAGGGCATCACGATGCTGCAGGCGACATTCGGCTGGTTGCTTGCGCAGCCTGGCCTGTCGAGTGTGATCGCGGGTGCCACCTCGGCCGAGCAGGTGGCGGCAAACGTGGCGGCGGCGCAGTGGCGGCCGTCGGCCGACGAGGTTACCGAGATTGGCGCGTTCTTCCCGCTTCAGGTCGATCCCGCGGCCTGATCGACGGGCGGTCTGTTCAGCTAGGATGTGAGAACCCTGGTGGCGGGCCTTTTCCGTGCCATTTGACCGAAGAGGAAGAGCGCGTGGCAGAGACCATTTCGAGTTCTCAACCGCAGAGCGGGCGCCACACCGTCGCGCTTGCAAACGGTTCGCTTGAACTGACGTGGGCCTCGATCACCGACACCGGTCGGCGCCGCGAGACCAATCAAGATGCGGTGTTCGCGGGCTACCCGCTCTTCGTTGTCGCAGACGGCATGGGCGGGCACATCGGCGGCGAGATCGCGAGCGCGAGTGTCATCGCGCGGCTGGAGCCACTGGCATCCACTCGCCACGTCACGGGGCGGCTCATCGAGAAGGCGCTCGCACGGGCTGTCAAAGACATCATCGCGCACCCCGACACGACCGACGAGGGCACCGGTACGACGGTGACCGGCGTGTTTTTGGATACCTCGAAGCCTGAGCCGCACTGGGTTTCGTTGAACATTGGTGACTCGCGGGTCTACCTGCTGCGCGATCACCAGCTCGTGCAGATCACCGTCGATCACTCCGTGGTGCAAGAGCTCATTGCGAGCGGACGCCTCAGCCCGGAGGAAGCCGAGAACCACCCCTATGGCAACGTGATCACGCGTGCGGTTGGGCCGAGCGAGGGGGCACGACCCGACTACGTGCGGCTCGACGTGCTCGACGGCGACCGCTTTGTGATCTGCTCGGACGGGCTCACAAAAGAGCTGACCGACTACGGAATCCAACACTTTCTCGACGAGCATGCCGACCCCGCCGACGCGATCACAGCGATGCTCGACGCGGCACTCGAAAACGGCGGCCGCGACAACGTCACCATCTTGGTGCTCGATGTTGCGCGTACGGACCGCGCCAACTCGCCCTCCACAGGCACCACTGCTACGCGCTAACGTACGCATTCAGCGGGTATTTGTGCGGCCGGCACTTTTGGGTGCCGGCGCGGCATGTGATGGATGCATGAGCGACAGCCTGGTCACACTCCCCGCGACACCCAGCAAGGCGCGACGCGCGCCATTTCCATGGCTCGCCGCTGCGGTTCCGATGACCGGTGGTTTGGTCCTGTGGGGCGTCACGGGATCGATGTTCTCGCTCCTGTTCGCGCTGCTTGGTCCGCTGATCGCGGTTGCGTCGATGATCGATTCGGCAAGGGGTGCCCGGCGATCGCACCGGGCCGCCGTCGCGGTGCACGAGAGACAGCTGGAGCGTGCGGGCGCGCGCATTGCGACGCAGCATGAACGCGAACGGGGGCAGCTCGGGGTGCAGCATCCCGATGTCATGCAACTCGTTGCGTCGCCGCCGAGGCTGTGGCGGGCGATGCCGGGTGACGAGCCGGCGCTGGTGGTTGCCCGCGGCGACCGGCCGAGCGCGTGCCGCGTGACGGTGGCCGACGATGCCGAGCTGGGGGAGCCGTCGGCGGTGCTGCTCCGGTTGCGCGCGCGGGCAGCGACCTTGCGCGATGCGCCGATCACTGTCGGAATCTTGGACGGCGTGATGATCACGGGGGAGGAGCCATTCGCCCGGGCCGCCGCGCGGGCGCTGGTGCTGCAGCTGTGCATGACCCATGCGCCCGGCGCCCTGCACCTTGCGGCGCTTCCGGCGGACGGTTGGGAATGGGCGCGAGAACTCCCGCACCTCGAGGGCGAGTTCGCTGCGGTCGGTGGCGCCCACCCCGCGCCGCTGCAACTTGGGGTGGTGGATGCGGGCGAGGAAAGCGCGCCCCCGCGGCGGGGGTATGGACACAACGCGCGGCGTGGCGATGTCGGCGAGCCCGTCGTTCGGATCGTGTACGGACCGCCGACGACCCCGGTCGACCCGCGGTGTGGCGCACTCATCGAGCTGCGCGGTGCGGACGGTGCGGCGGTGCTGACGCTTGTCGGGCACGAGGCCAACGCTGTGACGGCGCAACTGATCGGGGAGGTGCAGGCGCGCACGATCACGACCGCACTTGGCGAACGTGCGGCGACGATGTTCCCTCGCTCTGCGCAGGAGGAAGTCGTGCCGCCACTCGGCGAGGTGCTTGCAGGCGACGATGGGGCGTGGCCGGACGCCGCGGCGCTGCGACCGGGCTGTGCCTTGCCAGCGCCCTTCATGGTGGCGGCGGGCGAGGTGCTCTCGCTCGATATCGTCAGCGAAGGCCCCCACGCGCTGGTGGCGGGCATGACCGGGAGCGGGAAGAGTGAACTGCTCGTGAGCTGGGTCAGCGCCCTGTGCGCGCTCTACCCGCCAGAGCGGGTTGTGTTGCTCCTCGCTGATTTCAAGGGTGGCACGGCGTTTGCGTCGCTTGCCGAGTTGCCGCACGTGGTCGGGATGATCACTGACCTTGACGCGGCGGGCGCGAGCCGGGCGCTCGAGAGCCTGCGTGCGGAGGTTCGCTGGCGGGAGGCGCGCCTTGCCGACGCGGGTGCCCGCGACATCGCCGACGGTGGCGTCGAGATGCCGAGATTGCTCGTCGTCATCGATGAGTTCGCCGCGCTTCTGGCGCAGCATCCCGCATTGCATGACCTCTTCGTTGACATTGCGGCGCGCGGGCGCGCACTCGGGATCCACCTGGTACTTGGCACGCAGCGCGCGGCCGGCGCCGTGCGCGACGCGCTGCTCGCGAACATCCCACTGCGGGTGTGCTTGCGAGTCGTTGACGAGGCTGACAGCCGCACGGTCGTCGGTGCTCCCGGTGCCGCGGCCCTTTCGGCGGCACAACCCGGGGCCGCGCTTGTGCGGCGGCCGAACGACAATGCGCCTGTGGCCGCGCGCGTCGTCCGCTCCGACGCCGGCGACCGCGACGCTGCAAGCCGGCGCTGGGCCGGCCGCCCCGACCCGAGGCGTCCATGGCTGCCGCCGCTGCCGACCAGACTCGACGCCGCGCAGCTGCCGCACAAGCCCGGCACGGATGCCGGTGGCGCCTTCGCGCTTGGCCTCCTCGACGAGCCAGCGGTGCAACGGCAACGGGCGTGGTGGTTCTCGCCGGCTCGCGACCGCAACCTGCTGGTGGTCGGTGGGCCAGGCAGCGGGCGGAGCACGGTGCTGCGCATGGTGGAGCACGCGGCGCGGCACAACGACGCCTCGTGCGTGCGAATCGGAACCGACCGCGAACACGCGTGGGACACGATCGAACGCCTCGCAAGTGGGCCGGGTGGTCTGGGTAGCCTCGGTAGCCCCGGTAGCCCGAGCGGGCATGGTGCCGACGCCGCGGCCACCCTGATCCTCATCGATGACCTCGACGCGCTCATCGCCGGGTTTCCCGGCGACTACGCGGCGAAGTTTGCGGCACACATCGAGACGCTCCTTCGGGAGGGCGTACGCAGTGGCGTCTCGGTGGTGGCGACCGTGCAACGCATGCCGATCGCGGGAACGCGTATCGGCGAAGCATTCAACTCGCGTCTGGTGCTTGGGATGCAGCACCGGGCGGACCACCTCGCGACCGGCGCCGATCCCCAGACGTTCGTCGCCCACCGACCCGCCGGGCGCGGGGTGATCGACGGCACCGAGGTGCAGATCGCGCTGCCGCCCGACACCGGCCTGGCCGAAACCGTGTGCGGCCGCGCGCGAGAGTCGTTCCGTCAGCAGCCGTTCCCGAAATACTGGTGCCCGCCGGCGGGCCTCGTCAGCGTCGTGAGCCGGGCGCCCGGGGTGCTCGAGTCACAGCTTCGCGCCGGGTGGGTCGCCGACAGTGTCGTCGTGCTGTCGCTTCGCACGCTCCCTCCCGGCACCCGTCTGGCCGAGCTTGCGGCGCTCGGTCAGACGGTGGTCGTGATCGGCGATGCCGACGCCTGGCAGCAGCACTGGTCGTTGCTTGCGGCGATCAGGGCGGGGCATCCGCTCGTCATCGATGGCGGCTCGTGGGGTGAGTTTCGTGCGCTCACCGGTTCCCGAGAGCTTCCGCCGTACATCGCCGGCGATGCCGCATGGCTTTGCGCGCCCGAGGCTACCGTCACGCGGGTGCGTCTGCCCAAGTCGCGGTCGCACGCGGCCCCGACGCACGTCGAACCCGCAGCAGCACCAACCTGGGCTACGCGGTGAAGAACGACTCGACGGGCGTTGCCTGCAGGCCGTGCGCCTCTGCGACACCGGCGTTGGCGATCGCGCCGGCGCTGGTGTTGAGGCCGAGAGCGAGCGCTGGGTCGTTCTGCATCGCCGCGCGCCATCCGCCCCGCGCGATCGCGCGCACATATGGCAGTGTCGCGTTGGTGAGCGCGGAGGTTGACGTATTCGGCACGGCGCCCGGCATGTTTGTGACGCAGTAGAACACCGAACCCTCGACCATGTACGTCGGATCGGTGTGCGTGGTCGGTCGGGTATCGGCGAAGCACCCGCCCTGGTCGACCGCGATGTCGACCAGCACGCTACCGGGGCGCATCCGTGCCACCATGTCGTGGGTCACAAGCTTCGGTGCGCGGGCGCCCGGGATGAGCACCGAGCCGATGACGAGATCGGAGTTCACCACCGCACGATCAAGATCGAACGGATTGGATGCCGCGGTCTTCACCCGCCCCGCAAAGCGCTCGTCGAGCTGCCGCAACGCCTGCACGTTGGTGTCGAACACGGTCACATCGGCGCCAAGGCCGACCGCGACCCCAGCGGCGTTGCTGCCCGCAACACCGCCGCCGATGATCGTGACGTGCCCGGAGCGCGTGCCGGGAACGCCCGGCATCAACAGGCCGAGCCCACCCTGCGATCGGAGCAGCGTGTGGGCGCCCAGGATTGGGGCGAGTCGCCCGGCGACCTCACTCATCGGCGCGAGGAGGGGGAGCGCACCGTCGGCCGTCTGCACGGTCTCGTACGCGATCGCGGTCACCCGGTCGGCAAGGAGCCGTTCCGTGAGCGGACGGTCGGCGGCGAGGTGCAGATAGGTGAACAGCACGAGGTCTTCGCGGAGGAACGCGTATTCAGTGGGGATTGGTTCTTTGACCTTGAGCATGAGCTCGGCTCGGGCCCACACCTCGGCGGCGTCGTCGAGCAGTTGGGCGCCGGCTTGGAGGTATTCGGCGTCGCTCATCGAGGAACCAACGCCGGCGCCGCTTTGCACGAACACTTCGTGGCCCGCCTGCACCAGGTCGTGCACGCCCGCGGGGGTGAGCGCAACCCGAAACTCGTTGTCCTTGGTTTCGGTGGGCACGGAGATTCTCATCGTTGCGCTCCGCCCTGTGCGCGCGTCCCATCTTGGGGCGCGAGGATTGCCGGGCGAATTGCGCCGACGACTTCGCCGCCGCCGTGCACGGCCAACGAGAGCGAAGCGGCCACGGTCGCCACGGTTTCGGCGGCGAGGGCCCCGGCCTCCTGCAGGAGGTGCAGGGCGACAATCGCGCAGGCGCGCGCGCCGCCATCGAGCACCTTGAGCGCGACGGTGGTGCCATCGGGGGCGGCCATGACCATGACCGCCTCGGCACCGCCCTTGGCGAACGCCCCGGTCTGTTCGATCACGATGGTGTCGGGTCGGCCCGGCCCATCGATCGCCCACGGGTGCTCGCGCACGCTCTTCGCGAGTGCGCCGGCGAGGCGGTGCAGGGCGAAGGGCGATCGCTCTGACGACGTTGCGATCCGCTGAACACCGCGGGCGAGCCCGGCGAGCGTCATCGCGAACACTGGCGCGCCGCATCCATCAATGCCGACGGCGGCTACGCGTTCGCCGATGAGTCGTTCGACGACCTCACGCGTGTGGATCTGCAGCGGATGCGCCGCGGAAAGGTAATCGGCTGTACTCCAGCCGTTCGACACGCACGCCATCAACATTGCGGCGTGCTTGCCCGAGCAGTTCATCCGCAACCGCGACATGCCCCCGCCAGAGAGCAGGAGCTCGTTGCGGGTTGCGGTGTCGCCTGGCCATGCCTCGGGGCATCCGAGGTCGTCCTCAGTGAGCCCGACGCTCGTGAGCATGTCGCGGACGATTGCCACGTGGCGGTCGGTGCCCGAATGGCTTGCGGTCGAAAGTGCCGCCCACTCGCCAGTGAGCGTGACCCCGGCCGTCTGCGACGCGAGCGACTGGAAGGGCTTCAAGCTCGATCGCGGAAAGATGAGTGCGTCGGTCTTGCCGAGGCTGCGGAGCACGGTGCCATCGGGCGCGAGCACAATCGCGATTCCCGCATGACGCGATTCGATGAATCCACTGCGCTCGACAACGGCGAGTTGCACGGCGTCAGTGATGGCGAAAGTTTCGGGCACGGACACGCCTGCTCCTCTTGTCGAGACCTCTTGCCGAGGCGTTGCTCCGGCTCGAACAAGCCTAAAGCACCGCACTCAGCCCCGGTGCCGGTGCCGGCGTGAGCCCGGCGCCATCGTCGGCGCCGTGCCACACTGAAGGCATGATCGGCCAGCATCAGTATCGATTGACCTCTACCTGGACGGGCAACACCGGCACCGGCACGAGCGGCTACCGCGACTACTCGCGCGACATTACCGTCGAGGTCGCCGGCAAGCCTGCGCTTCTCGCCTCGGCCGACAAGCCGTTTCGCGGCGACCCGACCCGGTGGAACCCCGAGGACATGCTCTTGGCCGCGCTCTCAGAGTGCCACCTGCTCTCATACCTCTATGTCGCCGTGACGATGGGCGTCGTCGTCGTGGCCTACAGCGACGACGCGACCGGCGTGATGGTCGAGGACGGCAAGGGTGGCGGCGAATTCACCGAGGTGGTGTTGCGGCCGCGCGTGCTGGTGCAGAGCGTCGAAATGGTGGATGCCGCAACCACCGCTCACCGCAAGGCGAACGAGCTCTGCTACATCGCCCGGTCGGTCAGGTTTCCGGTGCGGCACGAGCCGATCATCGAGGTCGCTGCCGACGGCGCGGTCGACGGTGCGCCCGGGGCCAGCCGCGAAAGCTAGCGGCGCTCGTGGGGGAGCGCGCGCTTGATCTTCTCGACGGTGCCCTGCGCGGGTGCCTCGTTGTATGCGTCGGCGAGTTCTTGCCCTGAAAGTGCGTGGATGGCGGCCATGATTTCATCGGTCGCTGCGCGGCGCGCGCGACCCGAGTTGGCGGGGCCGTGGTGGCTCACGTCGATCGGTTCGCCAAAGCGCACGGTGATGCGCTTGTTGAACCGCGGGATCTTCGCACCCTTGGGCATTGCCTCGTTGGTGCCGATGAGCCCGACCGGCACCACGGGTGCGCCCGTTTCGAGCGCGAGGAATGCGACACCCGTGCGGCCCTTATAGAGCCGGCCGTCGAGTGAGCGCGTGCCCTCTGGGTAGAGCGCAACCGCGCTGCCCCCTTCGAGGAGCTTCTTCTGCTGGTCGAGGGCGTCGAGTGCGGCCTGGCCCGCACCGCGGCGCACGGCGATTGCGCCGATCGCCGTGAAAAACTCGCGGCTGATCCAGCCCTTGAGTCCGGTGCCCTCGAAGTAGGTTGACTTGGCAAGAAAGTGGACGGGGCGCGGAGCCGCGACCGGGATCGCGATCGAATCGATGAACGAAAGATGGTTGCTGGCAAAAATGACCGGGCCCTCGGTCGGGACCGACTCGGTGCCCTCGATGCGCGGGCGGTAGATCACGCGTGCGAGGCCGGTGATAAGAAATCGTCCGAACCTGTAGGTAAACCCGGCGCGTTCAGGCTTTTTTGGCTCTTCGGCGGGTTCAGGCTGCGCGGGAATGGCGCCCTCGGAGGCGGCCGCGTGCTCTGAAGTCATTCCCTCAGGGTATCTCGCCGGCAATCGTCGCGCCGACGCGCGCGCGGAAAACCGGGTCTCAAGGCCCGTCTGCAAGCGTCCGGCGGCTTCGCGCTCGGCTTCGCGCTCGGCTTCGCTCTCAGCGAGGTCATAGGCAGAGTGCGCGAAGATGGAAGCTTCCAATTCTTCCAGCAATGAGGTTTTTTCGTGCGCACTCGCTCTGTTGTCGCCCTTTCGGTGCTGACCCTTTCTGCCCTGGCTCTCGCTGGGTGCTCCGGCACCGGCGGAGAAAAGCCGAACGCAGACGACTCGGCGCTGTGTGCCGCGGCCGCTCCGTCTGGCAAGGGCTCCGAGTCGATCAAGATCGAAGGAAAGACCGGTGAGCCGTCGAAAGCGACGTTCTCGAAGCCGCTGGAGATTAAGACGCTCGAGCGCACCGTGCTCGTCGAGGGTAGTGGCGACGCAATCACTGAAGACAGCCTCGTGTCGTACGCGCTGAGCGCGTTCAACGCCGAGTCGGGCGACGAGCTCGGCACCGTTGGCTACGGCGATGGGCTCCTCCTGCCGTCACAGATTGCACCCGAGAGCGCGCTCGGCCAGGTGCTTGGCTGCGCAACGGTCGGTTCGCGCATCGTCGCGACCTTCCCCTCGAGCGTTGACGCGCCCGGTGAGGTCTACATCATGGACGTGCTCGACACAGTGCCCAGCGCCGCGTGGGGCGAGCCCCAGGATCCAAAAGCGGGTATGCCCACGGTGACGCTCGGCAAGGATGGCGCCCCCACGGTCGCAATCCCCGACGCCCCGGCGCCCGACGCCATCGAAATTTCGGTGCTGAAGAAGGGCGACGGCCCGGCCGTCAAGCCCAACGACACCACCCTGCTGCAGTACTACGGCGTTGACTGGGCCACTGGCGAGTCGTTCGACAGCAGCTGGTCGCGCGGCGCCCCCTACTCGAACCCGGGCAACAACTACGTCCCCGGATTCGTGCAGGCGCTCGACGGTCAGACCGTTGGCTCACAGGTGCTCGTCGTGATCCCGCCGGCACTCGCCTACGGAGAAGCGGGCTCGTCTGACCACCAGCTCGCCGGCGCAACCCTCGTGTTCGTCATCGACATTCTCGCAACGGCCCAGGCCGCAAGCTAACACCAACTGCAACGCGGCCTGCGAGCGCTCAGCGCACGCAGGCCGCGTTTGGCGTCGGTGGAGCAAACGTCGCGTCGATAGGCTTGCCAGATGCGACGCATCCTGATTCTTGGTTCGACCGGTTCGATCGGCACGCAGGCGCTCGATGTCATTCGGGCCAACCCCGAACGCTTCGAGGTTGTCGGGCTTGCGGCGGGTTCGCGACGCGAACAGATGGATGCGCAGGCGACGGAGTTTGGCGTCGAGTTCACGGCGCTGGGTGCAGACGAAGCAGAACAACTGGTGCGCGACGTCGAGGCCGATGTGGTGCTGAACGGCATCACCGGTTCGGTTGGCATCGGTCCGACCCTCGCCGCGCTCGAATGCGGCAGGACGCTCGCGCTCGCAAATAAGGAATCGCTGATCGTCGGCGGCGACCTGGTCACGCAGCTCGCGGCACCCGGACAAATTGTGCCGGTCGACTCGGAGCACTCTGCGATCGCGCAGGCGCTGCGCTCTGGCACGTTCGATGAGGTGCGACGGCTCGTGCTCACGGCCTCCGGTGGTCCGTTTCGCGGGCGCTCGCGTGCGGCGCTCGCCGGTGTCACACCGGCCGAAGCGCTGGCGCATCCCACGTGGGACATGGGCCGGATGGTCACCACCAACTCGGCGACCCTCGTCAACAAGGGACTCGAAGTGATCGAGGCGCACCTCCTGTTTGACGTGCCCTACGACCGCATCGATGTGGTCGTGCACCCGCAGTCGATCGTGCACTCGATGGTCGAGTTCGTCGATGGCTCGACAATCGCGCAGGCATCTCCGCCCGATATGCGCCTGCCGATCTCGCTCGGGCTCGACTGGCCGAATCGGGTGGGCGGCGTGGGCAAGCCGCTCGACTGGACCACGGCGACGTGCTGGACCTTTGAGCCGCTCGACGAGGAGGCGTTCCCCTCGGTCGCGCTCGCAAAGCAGGTTGGGCGCCTCGGCGGCACCTACCCGGCGGTCTTCAACGCCGCAAACGAGCAGGCCGTCGATGCGTTTCACGAGGGACGCCTGAACTTCACCGGCATTGTCGACACCGTCACGCGGGTCGTCGAATCGCACGAGAGCGAGGGCGCGCTCACCCGCGAATCGCTCTTCGAAGCCGAACGCTGGGCGCGCGAGACCGCCGATCGTGCGATCGCCGCGGAGGCCTAACCCCGCGGACGCACGGCCGCGTTACACGGCCGAGTTACCCGACCGAGGGCACGTCCCAGCCGGCGGCACGGAGCGCGGCACGCGAGAGCTCGCGCGCCGAGTACGGGGTGCGCACGCCGCGAATGTCGCGGTAGTCCTGGTGGCCCGGGCCCGCCCACAGGATCGCATCGCCCTCGCCGACGAGGTCGACCGCAGCGATGATGGCCGCCTCGGGCGGCGAATACTCGTGGATTTCGGCGTCCGGTCGAGCGGCGCGGGCGCCCTCGATCAGGGTCGCACGAATCGACGCGGGGTCTTCGAAACGAGGGTGGTGGTCGGTGACGACCAGGATGTCGCTGCCGAGCACCGCGGTGCGGCCCATGTCGAGCCGCTTGCTGGCGTCGCGGTCGCCGTCCGCACCAAAGAGCATCAGCACCTTGCCGGGCGTGACGCGCCGGACCGCGGCGAGCGTCTTCTCGAATGCGTCGGGGGAGTGGCCAAAGTCGACAAACACGGTCGGGCCGGTGGGGCCCGACACGCGTTCAGTGCGACCGGGGAGATAAGCGTGGATGCCGCCATCGCGGCCTAGAGCCCCCGCAATGTCGTCCCACTCGAAGCCTGCCTCGAGCATCATCACGATGGCGAGGCTCGCGTTGGCGGCCATGTGCGGGCCGATCACGGGAACGCGGGTAGTGAGCGTGCGGCCGCGCGGACCGGTGAGGGTGAACTCGGTGTACGCCGGAACCTCGTCACCGATCGTGACAACCCAGTCGGCTGCGGCGGCGGCCGTGGCATCCTGAGCAATTGCAGGCGTTCCGACCGTCACGATCGGGATGCCGGCACCAGCGGCGATCTCGTGCCCTGCGTCGGTGTCGAGCGAGACGACGCCGCGGCGCGCGCGATCGGGCTGGAAGAGCGGTGCCTTCGCCTCGAAGTACTCGCGCATATCGGCGTAGTCGTCGAGGTGGTCGTGCGTCAGGTTCGTGAATCCGGCAACATCAAAGACGATGCCGTCGACCCGGTGGCGGCTGAGCGCCTGCGCGCTGACCTCGACCGCGATCGCCTCGACCCCACGCTCGCGCATGAGGGCCAGGAGCGCGTGCATCTCGCTCGCCTCGGGCGTGGTGAGCCGGCTGATCACAACCTGGTCGCCGATGTGACGCTCGGCGGTTGACGACAGCCCGGTCACCGCCCCTACCTGCTGGAGGATGCCTTCGAGGAGGTGCGAAACGCTGGTCTTGCCGTTTGTGCCCGTCGTCGCAAACAGCAGCGGCATGGGCACGGGGCCTTCGCTCGTTCCAGTGCCGTAGACCCACGCCGACAGCGCGCCGAGGAGCGCGCGGGGGTTCGCGACGACCAGCACGGGGAGCTGTACGCCCTGTTCGGTCGCGATCGCGGCACCCGCGGCATCCGTGATGATCGCAACCGCACCCGCTTTGGCGGCGGCTGTTGCGAACTCGGCGCCGTGGCGGTTGGCACCAGCGATGGCAACGAACACTTCGCCCGGCCGCAGGTCGGCGGTCGCAAGGGTGATGCCGGTGAGTTCTACCCCGGCGACGTCACCAACCACACGGTCGGCGAAGCGCTCGGCGAGCTCTGAGAGCTGGCGCACGGGGGGATGTTCGGGGCGGAGTACAGGGGGGATACGAGCGTCCAAGATGGCGGGCTCATCCTCTCGAGGTGGGGAGATTGTCGCGTGTCAATGTTCTCATACGCCGTTCTCCACGCGGCGCCCCTGCGCTCCATTCGCCGAGTCGATGGGGCCGGTGGGCGAACTCGGAGCAAGCGCGGGTATCGTGAGCGCGTGAACGTCATCCCCTTCATCATCGGCATCCTGATCATCGTCGTCGGCCTTGGCGTTTCGATCGCGCTGCACGAGATCGGGCACCTGGTGCCGGCCAAGAAGTTTGGCGTGCGGGTCGGGCAATACATGATCGGGTTTGGCCCCACGCTCTGGTCGCGCCGCATCGGCGAAACCGAGTACGGAGTGAAGCTGCTCCCGCTCGGTGGCTACATCTCGATGGCTGGCATGTACCCGCCTTCACCCGCAGCGGCGGATGGCGATGGCAAGGCGGGGGCCGGCTTCTTCAAGGCGATGGTGCAGGATGCACGCGCCGCGAACGACGAGACCCTGCAGGGTGACGACGACAACCGGGTGTTCTACAAGCTCCCCGTGTACAAACGCGTCATCATCATGCTGGGTGGCCCGGTGATGAACCTGCTGTTTGCGGGCGTGCTCTTCACCGTGCTCTTTAGCGGGATCGGCATCGCCGGTTCGACCACCACCGTGGCCAGCCTCAGCGAGTGTGTGGTGCCCGCGGGTACGACACAGACCGAGTGCGGCCCGGGCGACACCCCGGCGCCCGCGAACGCTGCTGGTTTTCGGCCCGGCGATGTCATCGAGTCGATCGACGGCGTCGAGATTGACACGTTTGCTCAGGCATCCGCCATCATTCGGGACGCTCCGAACGCACCGCTTCAGGTGACCGTGCTTCGCGCCGGCGAACCCCAGGTGCTCACGCTGACACCCACGCTCGCCGAGCGCGAGAAGCTCGATGCCGCCGGGCGCCCGATCATCGGCGCCGACGGCAAAATCGAGACCGTCGAGGTGGGCTTCGCGGGCATCAGCCCCATGACCGGGCTGATCCGCCAGCCGATCTGGGCCGGTGCCGTCGCAACCGGTGAAAACGTGGGCGCCGTTGCCGGCATCATCGTGCAGTTGCCCGAGAAGCTCTACAACGTCGCGGTGTCGCTCTTTACCGGCGCCGAGCGTGACCCCAATGGCCCGCTCAGTGTCGTGGGCGTTGGGATCATCGCGGGCGAGGTGGCGTCTATGGATGTGCCGCTCATGAACCGGATCGGGGGAGTCGTGGGGCTCCTCGCATCGCTCAACATCGCCCTCTTCGTCTTCAACCTCCTGCCCCTCCTGCCCCTCGACGGCGGCCACGTGATCGTCGCATTGTGGGAGGGCGTGAAGCGCGTGTGGGCGCGCATATTCGGGCTCGCAGCGCCGAAACCGGTCGACGCGACAAAGCTCGTGCCGGTGACGTTTATCGTGGTTGTCGCGCTGGTCGTGATGGGCGGCCTGCTCATTGCCGCCGACATCTTCAACCCGGTCGATCTGTTCGGGTAGGGCTTACGCGCGACCAGGTCGCGGGCTTCGGGCGCGGCGCCCGAGGAACCCGGCCGGGTCGCGCCCCGGCCACTCAGCGGTGCAGTGCGTAGCCGACGAGTCGTTCGAGGGTCTCGACGCCGTCGGTCGAAAGGATCGACTCGAGGTGCCCCTGCACTGATGCGAGGTTGAGCCCGCGAATGCCCTGCACCGTGCCGTCTTCGTCGGCAGCGATCTCGATGATTTCGCCGTCGTCGGTGACAACCGCGTCGACGCCCGGCATGACCCGTGCGGTGAACGTGTTGTAGAAACCGATGGTCGCCGGCGTGCCGAACAGGTCGACGACTCGTTGGAGGCCCTGGTGTGGGCTCGCCAGCGGCGCCAGCTCAAGACCGAGGCTGTCGGCAAGAATCTGGTGACTGAGGCAGACGGCCAGGAGCGGGCGCTCCTGCTTGAGCCGGCGGGCAACGATTTTGCGCATGCGCGAGATGCGCGGGTTGCTCGCGTCGCGCGGGTCGCCGGGGCCGGGGCCCGCAATGACGAGGTCGACGGCGTCGAGCGCGGCGTCATCGGCCTGGCTCCAGTGCACAACCTCAACGTGCAGGCCGAGGTGGCGCAGCTGGTGCGCGAGCATCGTCGTGAAGCGGTCTTCGGCGTCGACAACAATTGCGTTCCGGCCCGCGAACGCGCCGTCGTCGTCTTTGCCGGCCGTCGTCTGGGGGCGCAACCAAAATGGTGCGAGGCGGCTGTTGCGCGATTCGAGCAGCGCCGCGAGTTCGGCGTTGTCTGCAAGGCGCGGAGCTTCGGCATCCGTCACCGCGGCGCGAGGAACCGCACCGATCGCGCCGAGCACGCCGGCAACCTTGCCGTGTGTTTCGCTCACCTCGCCCTCGGGGGTGGAGTGGCGAACGAGCGTCGCCCCGACGGGGACCCGCAGTCGCCCATCGCGCAGGTATGCCGTGCGGATCAGGATCGGGGCGTCGAGGTTGTGCGCACCCGGCTGGGTTGTCGACGGGGTGAACAGCGCCACGACACCCGAGTAGTAGCCGCGTGGGGTCTTCTCATGCCGGCGGATGACCGCGCACGCATTCTGCATGGGAGAGCCGGTAACGGTGGGCGCGAACATGGTCTCGCGCAGGATTTCGCGGGGGTCGAAGTCGCTGTGGCCGCTGAGCACGTACTCGGTGTGCGTGAGTCGTGACATCTGCTTGAGGTGCGGGCCCGTGATGCGGCCGCCCTCGGCGCAGATCGCACTCATCATTTTCAGTTCTTCATCGACCACCATGAAGAGCTCTTCGGTCTCTTTCGTGTCGGTCAAGAACGTGCGCATCGCCTCGACGGTCGGGCCCTCGGCGGGGTGGCGGAACGTGCCCGAGATGGGGTTCATGATGACGGTGCCATCGTCGACGCGCACGTGCGCCTCGGGGCTTGCGCCCACGGTCACGAGCCCGTCGCTGACGATCGCGAATGTCCAATATGCGCCACGTTCGTGGGTGAGCAGGGCGTGCAACCAGCTCAGCGCCGCGGTGCGAGGGTCGGCGTCGACCCGTGCGGTGAAGTCGCGGCGGATCACGAAGTTTGCGCCCTCGCCGCGGCCGATTTCGTTCTGGATCACGTCACGAACGGTCTGCGCGTAGTCGTCGTCGCTCACATCGAAGTGGCCATCGTGCAGTGGCACCTCATCGTGGGGCAGCGCGGCCATCGCCACTGCCAGCGGGACCTCCTCGCGCTCGCGCACGATCAGGCAGCGCAGCGGCTCGCCATCATCGTGTGATTCGAATCCGCGCTCGCGCACCTGCCGAAATGGCACCAGTGCGAGTACTTCGAGGGGCGTGCCCGAGGCATCCACCAATGGAATATCGGCGAGCAACTCGACATCGACGACGTCGCCGAGCAGTACTTCAAGGGTGCCCGTGCCCTCGCGTGCAAGCAACGCGAAGGGGCGGCTCGAGGAGCCTGTGAGCAGAGTGTCGAGGAGCGGGTGCATCGGTCACCTTCGTTTGGGGCTACCGCCGCGGACACAAAAAGACCGCCACGGCGGGCGGTCTGTGTGAGGTTGCGAACACACCGCCTAGGAGGCGGGCCACCAGGAACGGTTCGCAAACATGATCGCCACGCTAGCAGAGAGACGGATGCCGGGGGCCCGTGCCCCGCAATATTTCGCGGCGCAGCCCAACGCCAGCCGGCGCGCGCACGACATCTGGTCGATGCCCAGCCTCACGAGCCCGCCACGAAGTAGGCTGGGACACGTGCCAGCTGTGAATCTGGGGCTCCCGAAGGTGCCCGAAACCCTTGCCCCACGACGTAAGTCCCGCCAGATCAAGGTGGGCAAAGTGCTCGTGGGTGGCAATGCGCCCATCAGCGTGCAGTCGATGTGTACGACACCGACCACCAACATCAACGGAACGCTGCAGCAGATCGCCGAGCTCACCGCCTCGGGCTGCGAGATCGTGCGCGTCGCGGTCCCGAGCCAGGACGACGCGGATGTGCTGCACATCATCGCGCAGAAGAGCCAGATCCCGGTGATCGCCGACATTCACTTCCAGCCGAAGTACGTCTACCAGGCGATCGATGCCGGGTGCGCGGCGGTCCGAGTCAACCCCGGCAACATCCGCAAGTTCGACAACCAGGTGGGCGAGATCGCGCGCCGTGCCAAGGAGGCGGGCGTCTCGCTCCGCATCGGCGTCAACGCGGGATCGCTCGACCCCCGACTGCTGCAGAAGTACGGCAAGCCCACCGCGGAAGCCCTCGTCGAGAGCGCCGTGTGGGAGGCCTCGCTGTTTGAAGAGCACGATTTTCACGACTTCAAGATCTCGGTCAAGCACAACGACCCGATCGTGATGGTGAAGGCGTACCGCCAGCTCGCAGAGCGTGGCGACTGGCCGCTGCACCTCGGTGTGACCGAGGCGGGGCCCGCGTTCCAGGGCACGATCAAGTCGGCGACGGCGTTTGGCATCCTGCTCGCCGAGGGCATTGGCGACACGATTCGTGTCTCGCTCTCGGCCCCACCCGCCGAAGAAATTAAGGTCGGCATGCAGATTCTGCAGTCGCTGAACCTCCGCGAGCGCAAGCTCGAGATCGTTTCCTGCCCGTCCTGCGGGCGCGCGCAGGTCGACGTTTACACCCTGGCTGACGACGTCACCGAGGGTCTCAAGCACATGACCGTGCCGCTGCGCGTCGCCGTCATGGGCTGCGTCGTGAACGGCCCGGGCGAGGCCCGCGAGGCCGACCTGGGTGTGGCGTCGGGCAACGGCAAGGGGCAGATCTTCGTCAAGGGCGAGGTCATCAAGACCGTCCCCGAGTCAGAGATCGTTGCCACGCTCATCGAAGAGGCAAACCGCATCGCGGCAGAAATGGGCCCGGCGGCAACGCCTGGCACCGCGCAGGTCATCACGGGCTAACGCGCTTGCTGCGCGGGGCCTAGTGCAACGACCCGCCGATACCGCCCACGTCTTTGGCGGTGTCGAGGCTCGTGCGCACAGCGATTTCGAGCGCTCGCGCGATGTCGGCGAGCGGCAGGGCAAAGGCGCCGGCGGGCGCGGACTCTGCGGCGTAGGGGACGTGCACGAACCCCGCGCGCATGCCCGGCCGTGCCTGCGCGGCGTGGAGTGCCTGGTAAAAAACGTGATTGCACACGTAGGTGCCGGCAGTCGTTGACACGGTGCTGGGGATGCCGGCGGCCGTGGCATTCTGAACGATCGCCTTCACCGGCAATGTCGCAAAATACGCCGCGGGCGCACCTTCGATCGACGGCGCATCGCTTGGCTGCGCGCCCGCGTTATCGGGAATGCGGGCATCGATGAGATTGATTGCGACGCGCTCGGGGGTCACCGCCGTGCGCCCACCCGCGAGCCCCGTCGCGATGACGAGGTCGGGGGAGTGCTCGTCGATCAGTGCGCGAAGTGCATCGGCGGCGCTGGCAAAGGCGACGGGGAAGACGGCGGTGACGAGGCGTTCGGGCCCGGTCCACGCATCGGCGACCAGGCGCACCGCGTCGCCCGACGGGTTTGTAGGGTCGTCGGCGAAGGGCTCGAATCCGGTGAGCAGAACGGTGCGCATGCCCCAAGGCTAGTCAGCGCGACCTTGAGTGCGATGCCCAGCCGGCCAGCCAGCGCGTCAGCCGGCCGACGGCACCGGCGTGAACGCCATCGCCCCCGTCGCGATGTCGGCCGAATCGAGTCGGAGCGTCACGGCGGAGCCCGCCTCCACCTCGACCGTCTCGATTGTTGCCGTCACCGGTGGGTTCTCAAGCTGCACGCGCGCGCCCTTGCCTCGGGCGCCGAGCACAACCGCGGCAAACTCGTCGCCCTCACGTCCGTGCAAGACCGCCGCCTCGACGCGGTCGATCGAGCCCTTCTCGAGCTGGCTCGCGCGCTGTCCGCTGCGTGCCATGAGCTTCGGCACTTCGGGGAGGCTCTCGCGCACCCACGCCGGTACGGGCTGGCCGTTCGCCAGCGCCTCGCAGATCACGAGCGACCAGCGGTCGACGAGCCGGCGAAGCGGCGCGGTCGTGTGCGCGTAGGGCGCACCGATGGCCGCCTGCATGGTGCTGGTCGGCGGCTCGCCGTCGAAGGCTGCGTAGCTTGCACCACGAAACAGCGATGCTGCGGCATCCAGAATCGCGGCTGCGGCGGGGTGTTCGCGGTCGATGCTTCGCAGGTAGCCGCCATAGTCAATATCGCCCACCCAGGGTGCCCCGAGCGCCGCCACCCGGGCGCGAAACGCGGCGGTGTCGGCGGGGTCGGGGGCGGGCATCGTGCGGAGGATGCCGGTGCCGCCGGCGAGCATGATGTCGGCCGCGGCCATGCCAGTCATGAGCGAGACCTGGGCGTTCCAGTCTTCGATGGGCCGGGCAATGGCGCGTTCGAGACGGTAGCGCCCGTTCACCGCAACGATCTCGGTGTCGGGGACGTTCAGGCTCGCTCCGCCGCGCTCGCTCTCACGCTCGGCACGCAGCGGCCCGAACCATTCGAGTGCCTGCAGGCTCGCGGGTGCCGAGCCGGCGCCGAGTGCGGCGTGCGCTTCGGCGTAGCTCCATTGCCGACGCGAGCGAACGATCGCGCGGCGCAGGGTCGTCGAGATCGGGCGGGCGCCGTCATCGAGCTCGAAACGCCACACAAATGCGCGGCGGTCGACATTCGGGGCGAGGGATGCCGCACCCTCGCTCAGCACGGGTGGGTGGAGCGGAATTCGGCCATCGGCAGTGTAGAGCGTCTGGCCCCGGCGGCGGGCCTCCGCATCGAGCGCACCGCCCGGGGCGACAAACGCGGGTACATCGGCGATCGCGTAGTGCAGCACCGCACCCGACCGCGTGCGTTCGAAGTGCATCGCCTGATCGAGGTCGCGCGACCCCTCAGGATCAATCGTCAGAAACTCGATCTCGCGCAGGTCGTCGAGGCCCGAGGCCTTGGGATCGGCGCTCACGTCCCGGGCGGCTGCCTCCGCTTCGGCGAGGACTTCGGGCGTGAAATCACTCGGGAGGTCGAGAGCTGCGCGAAGGCTGGCGAGCGATGCGGCCAGGGCATCGCCAGCGGCGGGCGAGACGAGGTGGGATCGGCGAGCGGGCACCACGTCAGTGTATGGCTGAGGCATCCGCTCATGGCGTTTTGCCAATCGCCGCGCCGTCGATCACACGTGTCTGCTGCGCCACCTAGACTTGACCATCGTGGTCACTCGTCTCTCGCACTACTTCCTCCGTACGCTTCGTGAAGACCCGGCTGATGCCGAGGTCACCTCGCACCGGTTGCTCGTTCGCGCCGGCTACATCCGGCGCCAGGCGCCAGGTGTGTTTGCCTGGTTGCCGCTCGGCCTGAGGGTCAAGGCGAAGATCGAAGCCATCATCCGCGAGGAGATGGCAACCGCCGGTGCCTACGAAGTGCACTTTCCCGCGCTGCTGCCGCGCGAGCCTTACGAGGTCACCGGCCGCTGGGAAGAGTACGGCGACACGCTGTTCCGTCTGCAAGACCGCAAGGGCGCCGACTACCTGCTCGGCCCCACCCACGAAGAGTTCTTCACGCTGCTCGTGAAAGACCTCTATTCGTCGTATAAAGACCTGCCGCTCTCGCTCTACCAGATTCAGGACAAGTACCGCGACGAATTCCGGCCCCGCGCCGGTCTCCTGCGTGGCCGCGAGTTCACGATGAAGGACGCCTACTCATTCGACTACACCGATGCGGGGCTGGATGCCTCGTACCAGGCGCAGCGCGACGCGTATGAGCGCATCTTCACCCGCCTTGGGCTTGAGTACGTCATCGTCAAGGCCGACGCCGGCGCGATGGGTGGCTCGCGAAGCGAAGAGTTCCTGCACCCCACCGCCATCGGCGAAGACACCTTCGTGCGCTCGGCCGGCGGCTACGCCGCCAACGTTGAGGCATTCACGACGGTCGCGCCCGAGCCCATCCCGTTCGATGGTCTGCCCGCACCGGTGATCTTCGATACCCCGAACGCCGCCACGATCGCGACGCTCGTTGAGCTCGTAAACGCAGAACTTTCGGCGCCCGCAGACGGTGCCTGGGCCGCGGCCCACACGCTGAAGAACGTCGTGCTCGCGCTCAAGCACCTCGATGGCACGCGCGAGCTCGTCGTCGTCGGCGTGCCCGGCGACCGCGAGGTCGAGGCAAAGCGTCTCGAGGTCGCGTTCGCGCCCGCCGAGGTCGAGCCCGCAAGCGAGGCCGACTTCGAAGCACACCCGCTGCTCGTCAAGGGTTACATCGGACCCTGGTCACCGACCGGTCAGGTGCTGGGCGAAGAATCTGCCACCGGGATCCGCTACCTGCTCGATCCTCGGGTGGTTGACGGGACGACCTGGATCACCGGCGCAAACGCCGACGAGCGGCACGTGCACTCGCTGGTCGCGGGCCGTGACTTTTCGTCCGATGGGTTTGTTGAGGCATCCACCGTGCGTGATGGCGACCCGGCACCCGATGGTTCGGGGCCTGTGGAGCTTGCACGCGGTATGGAAATTGGCCACGTGTTTCAGCTCGGCCGCAAGTACGCCGAGGCGCTCGGGCTCAAGGTACTCGACGAGAACGGCAAGCTCGTCACGGTCACGATGGGCTCGTACGGCATCGGCGTCACGCGCATCCTCGCGAACATCGCCGAGCTCAACAACGATGCCAAGGGCTTGATCTGGCCGACGTCTGTCGCGCCGTTCGACGTGCACGTTGTCGCAACGGGTCGGGATGCCGCGGTGTTCGAGGTTGCCGCGGCGCTGAGCGCAGAGCTTGAGGCCGCCGGTCTCGACGTGCTCTACGACGATCGTCCCAAGGTTTCGCCCGGCGTGAAGTTTGGCGATGCCGAGCTGATCGGCGTGCCGCAGCTGGTCATCGTGGGCCGCGGTGCGGCCGATGGTCAGGTTGAGCTGTGGGATCGCCGCGGTGGTGACCGCGCGACCGTATCGGTCGCAGAGGCGTTGGCGCAGCTGCGCCGTTAGGAGAGGCTAACGATGAGCGCGAGTGAGACAACGGGGGTCACGCCGCTGACGCCCGAGCTGGCCGCGAGCATCGAGCAGATGCTCGACGATGCGGGCATCCATGCCAATCGGCAGCTGGTGCGCCGGATCGTCACGAGCGGATTGCTCCTCGGCACCGACAACACCGACCGGCTGGATCTGAAGATCACGGCCGCAGCACTCGACGAGATGCGCGAGGCGTTCCAGCTCTTCGCGCCGTTCACCGCGGCGCCAAAGGTGTCGGTCTTTGGATCGGCGCGGACGCAAACGAATGACCCGCTCTATGTGCGCGCGCACGCTGTTGCGCAGGCGCTCGCCGCCGACGGCTGGATGGTGGTGACGGGTGCGGGCCCCGGAATCATGCAGGCAGCGGCCGAGGGTGCTGGCCCCGCGCAATCGATCGGCGTATCGATCCGCCTTCCGTTCGAAGAGGCACCGAACGCAACGCTGGCCGAGCCCAACGTTGTGACGATGAAGTACTTCTTCACTCGCAAGCTCATGCTGATGAAGGAGTCGAAGGGGTTCGTCTGCCTGCCGGGCGGCTTCGGCACGCTCGACGAGATGTTTGAGTTGCTCACGTTGCAGCAAACCGGCAAGGCCGAGCCGGTGCCGATCGTGCTGCTCGACGAGCCAGGCGGCACGTTCTGGCAGGGCCTGCGGCACTTCATCGAACAGCATCTGGTGCCCGCCGGCGTGATCTCTGCCGACGACTTTGATCGCGTGCTCGTGACCGACTCGGTCAAGGCCGCCGTCGCCGAAGTGACGCGCTTTTGGCACAACTACAACTCGCTCCGTTGGGTCGGCGAACGGCTCGTGCTGCGGCTGAACCATGCCCCGACCGACGCCGAGATCGCCCTCCTCAACGAGAGGTTTGGCTCCCTCGTTGCTGAGGGTGCAATCGAGCGCACCGCGCCGCTCGCGCCCGAACGGCGCGACAACGACGTTGTGGAGCTGCCGCGACTTGTGCTCACACTGGTGCCGCGCCAGGTCGGCGAACTGCACCGGCTGATCTCGGCGCTCAACGAGCTGGAGTCGGCGCAGTAGCACCACGAAGCATCCGGTACTCTTGAGGGATATATCGGTGCGTCACCACGCGCCGATGAGAGCTGAATAGAGGAGGCCCCGATGGACATCGACCTGGGACTGTTGCGCCACACATCGCGCGAGAAAGAAATTCCCTTTGACGAACTGGTCGGCATCATCGAGCAGGCCATCCTGACGGCGTATGTCAAGCACATCTCATCTTCTGCAGAGGCAGGCGAAAGTGCGCGACTCGAGCACCCCGAGGGCGTGCGCGTCGAGCTGAACCGCGTGACCGGTCACGTCGCAGTTTTCATCCCGCTACGCGACGAAGAAGACATCATCATCGGCGAGGAAGAGACCACGCCCGACGAGTTTGGGCGCATCGCCGCCTTCGCCGCCAAGCAGGTCATCAGCCAGCGTCTGCGTGACATCGCTGATGACGCAGTGCTCGGTGAGTTCAAGGGCAAAGAGGGCGACATCGTCGCCGGCGTTGTGCAGCAGGGGCCAAACCCCCGCATGATCCACGTTGACCTCGGCACGATCGAGGCAATCCTCCCGCCCGAGGAGCAGGTGCCGGGCGAGTCGTACGAGCACGGCACCCGCCTGCGCGTCTACGTCACGAGCGTTTCGAAGGGCAACAAGGGTCCGCAGATCACCGTGTCTCGCACGCACCCGGGGCTGGTGCGCAAGCTTTTCGCCCTCGAGGTTCCTGAGATCGCGAACAACCTCGTCGAGATCGTCTCGCTCGCGCGCGAGGCTGGCCACCGCAGCAAGATCGCGGTGCGAGCCAATGACCCCTCGATCAACGCCAAGGGCGCGTGCATCGGTGAGCTGGGTCGTCGCGTGCGCGCGGTGACCGAAGAGCTCGGCGGCGAGAAGATCGACATCATCGACTTCGATCCCGACCTGGCCCGCTTCGTTGGCAACGCGCTGTCGCCGGCAAAGGTGACGAGCTCGTTTGTGTTGGATGCCTCGACCAAGGCCGTTCGCGCACTCGTACCCGACTACCAGCTCTCGCTTGCGATCGGCAAAGAGGGTCAGAATGCCCGACTCGCCGCAAAGCTCACGGGCGCCAAGATCGACATCCAGCCCGACTCGATCCTCGAATCGTAGGCAGTGCCGCGGGGTGATGCGCCTCGCAATCCGCACTCAGAGAGGGGGTGTACGATGGAGAATGTACGAACGTGCGTCGGTTGCCGCACGCGTGCCTCCCGGTCCACCCTCATTCGAGCGGTGGCAGTCGATTCCCTCCTTGTCTTTGACGAGTCTGCTTCGATGCCCGGGCGGGGCGCGTGGTTGCATCCAACTCGCGAGTGTGTGGATGCCGCGATCCGGCGCCGCGCCTTCGTGCGAGCACTTCGTGTGTCGGGTTCCCTCGACACGCAGACCTTCGAAAACCGGATCTTAGCGACAGGCTGAACGGCTATGGAAACAAAGTGAACGGCTCAAAATGAGTCCCGTCCGCGACTAACGGTCTGCCCTGCCTGGGTGGGCCCCAGACAGGAGAATTGTGGCTGCAAAACCACGCGTACACGAGATCGCAGCAGAGCTCGGTGTAGATAGCAAGGCCGCCCTTGCAAAATTGAAGGAGCTTGGCGAATTCGTCAAGAGCCCCTCATCAACGATCGAGCCCCCCGTGGCTCGCAAGCTTCGTGCTGCCCTGGCAGAAGACGTAGCCGCACAGGCAAAGGCAGCGCCCGCCACGGGCGACGCCGCGACGCCCGCAGCAGACGCTGCGCCGGCGAAGGCCGGCAGCCCGGCCAAGCCCGCCGCCGCTGGAGCGAAGACCCCGGCGCGTCCGGGTGCTCGTCCCGGCCCGAAGGCGCCGACCCCGGCGCCGGCAGCCAAGGCTCCGGCCCCCGCCGCACCGGCTCCGGCGGCACCTGCCGCTCCCGCTGCACCGGTCGAAGCTGCCGCACCTGCTGCTCCGGCAGCAGCGGCACCCGCCGCACCTGAGGCGGCAGCAGCGCCCGATGCACCCGGTGTAACGCCGGCACCGCCGCGTCCCGGTGGCGCCCCGCGCCCCGGCAACAACCCGTTCGCGAGCGCGCAGGGCATGGGACAGCGTCCCGCCGGCCCGCGCCCTGGCAACAACCCGTTCGCGAGCGCGCAGGGCATGGGGCAACGTCCCGCGCCCACCCCGGGCTCGATTCCGCGTCCGCAGGCTCCGCGCCCCGGCGCGCCTCGTCCGGGCACTCCGCGCCTTGGCGCACCGGGTCGTCCCGGTGCGGGCGGCGGCGGTCGTCCCGGCGCACCGTTCCAGCAGCGTTCCGGAGGCCCCGCCCGCCCGGGTAGCGCCTCTGGCGCAGGTCGTCCCGGCGCACCCGGTGGGGGCACGGGCTTTGGCCCGCCGCGCCCCGGCGCAGGTGGCCGTGGCCGTGGCCCCGGCGGTGGTACCGCAGGTGCCTTCGGTAAGGGTGGCGGCAAGTCGAAGCAGCGCAAGTCGCGTCGCGCAAAGCGGCAAGAATTTGAGATGCGGGATGCCCCGGTTATTGGTGGCGTCAACGTACAGCGCGGCGATGGCAGCATCATCCGCATGCGCCGCGGCGCATCCATCTCCGACTTCGCCGACAAGATCGAGGCCCTCGCGGGCTACACGGTGCAGCCCGGCACGCTGGTAACCATTCTCTTCAACCTTGGTGAGATGGCGACCGCGACCGAGTCGCTCGATGAGTCGACCTTCGAGGTCCTTGGTGCCGAACTCGGCTACAAGGTGCAGATGGTTTCGCCTGAGGAAGAAGACAGGGAGCTCCTTGAGGGCTTCGGTCTCGACCTCGAGGCCGAGCTTGACGCTGAGAACGAAGAAGACCTTGAGATTCGTCCGCCGGTTGTGACCGTCATGGGTCACGTTGACCACGGTAAGACGCGACTGCTTGATGCGATCCGTAATGCTGACGTGGGCCAGGGCGAAGCCGGTGGCATCACCCAGCACATCGGTGCGTACCAGGTATGGACCGAGCACGATGGCATCGAGCGCGCCCTCACCTTCATTGATACCCCGGGTCACGAGGCGTTTACCGCCATGCGTGCGCGTGGTGCTCAGGTCACCGACATCGCGATCCTCGTGGTCGCGGCAGACGACGGCATCATGCCGCAGACCATTGAGGCGCTCAACCACGCGCAGGCGGCCGGCGTGCCGATCGTCGTCGCGGTGAACAAGGTTGACAAGCCCGAGGCCAACCCGGCCAAGGTGCGCCAGCAGCTGACCGAATACGGCCTGGTTGCCGAAGAATACGGTGGAGACACCCTGTTCGTCGACGTCTCGGCTCGTGTGGGTACCAACATCCAGGCGCTGCTTGACGCAGTGCTGTTGACTGCCGACGCCGGTCTTGACCTCACGGCCAACCCGAACAAGGCCGCCCGCGGTGTTGCCATCGAGGCTCGCCTCGACAAGGGTCGCGGTTCGGTTGCTACCGTCCTCATCCAGTCGGGTACGCTCCGCGTCGGCGACGCGATCGTGGCTGGCACGGCGTACGGCCGCGTCCGCGCCATGGTCGACGAGAACGGCGAGCCCGTGTTCGAGGCCGCGCCTTCACGCCCCGTGCAGGTGCAGGGTCTGAACAGCGTCCCGCGTGCAGGCGACACCTTCATCGTGACCGACGAAGACCGCCTCGCCCGCCAGATCGCTGAGAAGCGTGAAGCGGCAGAGCGCAACGCTCAGCTGGCCAAGGCTCGCAAGCGCATCTCGCTTGAGGACTTCACCCGTGCACTCGAAGAGGGCAAGGTCGAGTCGCTCAACCTCATCATCAAGGGTGACGTTTCGGGTGCCGTTGAGGCACTTGAAGAGTCGCTCCTCAAGATCGAGGTCGACGATTCGGTGCAGTTGCGCATCATCCACCGCGGTGTCGGTGCGGTGACGGAGTCTGACGTGAACCTGGCGACGATCGATAACGCGATCATCATCGGCTTCAACGTTCGCCCCGACCCGAAGGCGCGCGAGCGCGCCGCCCGCGAGGGTGTCGACATCCGCTTCTACTCGGTCATCTACAACGCGATCGACGACGTGGAGCAGTCGCTTACGGGCATGCTCAAGCCGGAGTTCGAAGAGAAGCAGTCGGGTGTGGCCGAGATCCGCGAGGTGTTCCGCTCCTCGAAGATCGGCAACATCGCCGGTGTTATCGTCCGCTCCGGAACGATCACGCGAAACGCCAAGGCGCGGGTTATCCGCGACGGCGTCGTGGTGGCAGATGGCCTGGCCATCGAGTCGCTGCGCCGGTTCAAGGACGACGTCACCGAGGTCCGTACGGACTTCGAGTGTGGCATCGGGCTTGGCAAGTTCAACGACATCCAGGTCGGCGACGAGATCGAGACCACCGAAATGGTCGAGAAGCCTCGTAACTAAGACATGCTGTGTGGGGGTCGGTGTGTGCGCACAGCGCGCACCGACCCCTTTCTTGAAAGCCGAAGACGAAAGAAGCAATCATGGGAAGCGAACGAGCAGCACGCCTGGCAGACCGCATCAAGGTCATCATCGCCGAGCGTCTCGACAAGGGGCTTCGAGACCCCCGTCTCGGGTTCGTGACCGTCACAGATGTGCAGGTGACGGGCGACCTGCAGCACGCATCGGTGTTTTACACCGTGATGGGTGATGAAGAGACCCGCACCGGCACGGCCGCGGCACTCGCCTCGGCAACCGGACTCCTGCGCACCGAGGTCGGCAAAAACCTCAACACGCGCCTGACCCCGACCCTCGAGTTCATCCTCGATGCGATCCCCGAGAACGCAGACCACATCTCGAACCTCCTGCGCGAGGCGCGCGAGCGCGACGCCGATGTGGCTCGCTTGGCAACAGGTGCCACCTACGCCGGCGACGCGAACCCCTACGCGGCCGACGAAGACGAAGACACCACCGACGAAGAGCACTAGCAGTTTGGGCGTTCGCGCCCGGCGCACTCCGCCCACCTCCCGCGCCTACGCGTGCGGCAGGTGGGCGTTGTCGTTGCTGACCTCGATGAGCCCATCGTCAAGTAGCGAGCTGATGGCTCGGTCGCGCTGGGCCGGGTCATGCCAGTCGCCAAGGAGCATGTCGATCGGGATGCCTCGCGCCGCCGCGGCGCGCAGCTCTCTGAGTGCGGCGCCCCGCGCCTGCCGGTCGCTGCCCTCATATTTGGACTGCTTGCGGCGCGTGTCTCCGGTGTCGGGATACCCTGCGAGGCGCCACGCGCAGACATGCCGGATCGGGCATACGTCGCATTTGGGTGCCCTTGAGGTGCACACCGTTGCGCCGAGTTCCATCGTGGCGGCGTTGACGATTGCGGCGGCTGCGGCATCCGTCGGCAAGATCTCAAGCATCTCGGCGAGATCGCGCTTTGCGGGAGGCCCCGGCTGCGACCGTGCCGCAATCG
>Ga0209476_10000102_pt1 | contig 55561 bp, 82 predicted proteins | sample KloWWTrecipitate_FD_187179 | JGI IMG/M metagenome (GOLD analysis project Ga0209476, IMG submission 187179) | Active sludge microbial communities from Klosterneuburg, Austria, studying microevolution and ecology of nitrifiers - Klosterneuburg... | ecosystem: Engineered > WWTP > Aerobic digester... | reverse complement strand
CGTATTGGATATGCGCTTGCTCGAAGTATGAGGTTTATAGCGTTTGCAGTAGAACTTGTGATGTTGTCGGTAGCTTGCGTTGTGTTTTGCATACAGCTTATCATAGCGGCCTCGTCAAATTGGTAGTGTTTGCGTATGGTTTATCGTACCAGCGTTGCAAAACTTGTATCGTTTGCGTATAGGGTTGCGTAGAAGTTTGCTTGTAAATTCATAGCGTTTGTAGTAGAATTTGTAGCGTTTGTAGCGCCATTTCTTACATATCTTAGGGCCGTATAGACCGATTTCTTCAACGATTTCAAAGACTTAACCCCATTTCTGAGGGTTCTTATTCTTAGAGGGGTCTCTATCACACAAAAAGACCCTCTATATACATAAATATATATATATATAATAAATATAAGAAAATAAGAAAGAAAGAAAGATCAAGGGGTTAGCTGGCTTTTGGCCCTACTAAGTTCTAAGAAGCGTCGGCAAACTTCTGCTAATTTCTACGAAGATTGCTATTGACAAGCTACTTGAAAGGCACTAAATTTGGTATGTGTTGTAATTCTGCAACTATGGAGAACTATCAGATGAGTTACCAAATTCTGCCAAGCTCGCCTGAAGCGGCTATTGAGAAGACTAAGAAGACTACTCATAAGTACCCTTGGAAACTACTAAATGTAGGTGAGAGCTTCCTAGTGCCTCCTACAGAGGTTACTAAGTTTTCCACGCTCTACAATAGCGCCTCCAAAATGGGAAAAAAGCTTGGAAAGCGGTTTCGCGTGATCCAGCACGATATTGGAATTGAAGTTGCTCGATTGCCAGATGTTGTTGAACAGCCAAAAGACGAATTGACAAAGCCGGATGAAGTGGTTAGTGTTGATGCTGATACTTCAAAGAAGTTCTGGTAATTGTGGGCAACAGGAGGTATAAATGAGCAGGCGTGACAGCTTAATTGCTAAAGTTCGAGCTATCATGGCTAAGACCATCGAAAATGGTTGTAGCGAAGCTGAATCCATTGCAGCAATGCAAATGGCTGAAGATATGATGAATAAATATGAAATTACTGAAGATGATTTGAAGCTTGAAGGTGAGACTGCCATCATTGATATTTTGCATGTCGTACGCGATCCTCATAAAATTGCTTGGAAGCTCTGTTATTGTGTCGGTTTATTTACGGAAACTAAAAGCTATGGGCGTCATTCGCGTATCAAATACGCCGGATTGAAAACCGATACTGATTTTGCTATATGGCTGACAGAAACCCTCACACGGTTTGTTCAAGCTGAATTGAAGACTTATATGTGGGCAAACAGCTATCAAAAGCTTGATCCTACCCGCAAACGCATTGTCATTAATGGTTTTGTTTCAGGCTGTTGTGGCCGCATTAACACTCGCATTATGGAAATGATGAATAGCCGTCAAACTGTCACTAATTCTAATGCTTTAGTGCTTGCTAAGAATGCTCTTATCAATGACGCCATTAAAGATGAAAATATTAAGACTGCTTACAATCGTGGTAGAACTATGAAGATGTTTGCTGGTTCTTATCGCTCAGGGTTTGAGAGTGGAGATAAAGCTAGCTTTGGTCGTCCTGTTGAAACTGGTGGAATGTTGAGGTTGAAATGAGCGAAGAAGTTGACGTTGCAGCTATTGAGAAAGTTAAGCATGATGTGCTTGATTTTCTCGAATTACTTGCTGTGCTCGATCATGGTGATACAGTAGATATCTATATTGAAAAGAGTGATATTGCTGGTTGGATTACGAAGTTTGATGCGACAGTTGGCGTGTTAGGAAAGCAATAAAATGAATGGACGGCAACTTGCAGAACTTATCTGTGCTGAGCATGGAATTGTGCTAAAGCAAATTCAAAAGTCAAATACTTATCGCGGCGTTAGAGCGCAGATAGTGTATGAGCTACGTTGGCTTGGCTTAAGTTTAGGTGAGATTGCTCGCATTCTTAGAAAAGACAGGCAAGCTATTCGGTATTGGTTTGATGATGAACGACGCGAGCGGAATAAAGTCGTTAATATTGAGCGTCATCGAAAGAACGTGCTTGCTAAAGCACCAGAGTTAGCTAAGATTGAAAAGTTGCTATCGATGGAGTTTACATGAAGCGTTGGTACGCTCATAATCTGTTTGAAAAACAAGCTAGAAATATACATCTTGACACCATGCAGTGGCACGTTAAGATATTTTCATAGATGCGAACAACAGGAGAATAAGATGGCTAAGTCGTTGCGTAAGACACAGAAGAAGTTGAATGCTCGCCGTAATGCACATGCGGCAACGTTGAAGTTATTGCCGTCTGGAACAAATCCCGCTGCTTACAAGCAACCGGGTTCGATGAAAAGGGCAAGCTGATGACACGTAAATATTGGTCAGAACAATACGCTTGTCATGTTTGTGGTATCGTGACCAAAGAATAAAAAGTATGTTGACAACCCTAGTCGAATAGATTAGGGTTGTTTTGTTAACACTTTTGGAGAAAGCAAAATGAACGGCGGATTTGTCACCATACATTATACCGAAGCTGTCAAAGCTTTCTTTGGTCCTTACCAACAGAACGATCATGTGAAGCTATGTCACACTCATTTGCGAGTGCTTGATATGGAGCGCGTAGATTGCGAAATGCGCGAAGTGCTTAAGAGCGGCAAGCTGTTTCCTGTGGTGTTTTAGTGAGGAACTAGAAAATGAGTAGGTATTTATACAAAACACTTGCTGAGTTCGATCAAGCTTATAGATGGATGAGCGGTGATTTTACAGAAACCAGATCAATATGCGATAGACAATCTGAAATAATTGATGATCTTAATAAACAGTTAGCTTGGCACAGAGCCATGCATGAAAAGCTTATTGATACTATGAACGCTGGTGCTCGTGAGAGCAAGTTTCCGAGAGGATGAACATATGAAGTTAGCTAGCATTGTGCAGACAGATACTGTAGCACGGTTTAACGATAAGAGTACACACACAGAAGTGTTAGCTTTATTTGATAAAGCTATCGAAATGGAGAAAGCGAAATGAACGACTTTGATGAAAAAGAGCTTGTGATGATTGAAATGTCTGCTATTGCTCTTGGGGCAAAACAAAACAACGACGGTTCATTGACAATGACTGTTGAACAGCTTATGCTACTGTGCGTTATTGCTGTGCAAGCATCGATTGAGCAGGAGACGAATGACTCTATTTCCACTTGCTTAATCGATACTCATACGATATCGATGCTGATGGATTGCGGATAGTAACCAATGCCAGACCACAAAGTCATTCATCGTACCAATCGAACGTTTAAAGATCGTTCTGGTAAGTTTCGATCCAGCCATGTGCGAATTGATTGTATTCATGCTGATATGTGGGCAGTTAAAGTTAGCAATGGTGAAGTGAATGGTAAGAAACTTTATGGACGAGTGGTGTTGACAAGGCAAGAATTGATTGATATGGTTGAGAACATTCAAAAAGCTTTGGAGGAAGACCGATGACAAACGCATCATCAACGGATGCGACGCCGAGGCCGTGGCGCTATGAAATCCAGTACGGGCCTAACGGAGAAGAAATTTACGCTTGGGTGTACTACCTCAATTTTATGGTCTGCACGGTGAAGGTGCATCATGCGAAGATGATCGTTGAAGCCGTCAACAACCACGAAGCCCTCAAGGCCCGCTTGGCAGAGGTCGAGAAAGATCGGGACAGGGCAAGGGACTGCCACGAAGAAACGGCGCAGAAGCTCCATTCGTACATCCACCTGTGTGCTGCCGCCTCTCGCCCCGCGACGCAGCAAACAACAAGCAAGCTTGGTGCATGGTTAGCGGCTGCGCTTGATGATCCGAATGTCTGTGCTGAGATGAAAGCAGACATTGAAACATGGATGAATGCCGGTGAACCGGCTTATGGCCATGCGACGCAGGTGGTCGATAGGGAGGCGGTGGCGCTATCCGAATTGGTATTCAAGGCGATCAAGTTCGTCGATGCCGCTGCCGGCGAGGGCATCGTATTTGACGACTTGGACCCAGCACTGATCTTGTTGGATTACGTCAATGCGATCGACACCGACTGCTGGGAAGGAATTGCAGAAGCAGTCTGCGACCAGATTATCTCCCTTCTCCGCCCAGCCGAGCCTGCCGAAGCTGAAGGGGTTGGCGAGCCGGTGGCGTGGCGAGTGCTGATCACCAAGAACGCCAAGACCTATAACGAATACACTGAGCGACTACCGTTTGAGCCGTTGGAAGGTAGCGGTGTTGTCGTTCGGCGCGAGCCGGAACCTCTCTACACCCACCCTCCGAAGTCGCCCGACACAAGCGCGGCTGTCCTACAAAGTCATGCTCTAAAGCAGGCACTGGACTGTCTATCCGAGATTGCAGCCGCCCACATTCCTGATTGTCCTGCACACTATGCAGGCGATGAACTTTCTTGGGTGCAACGCCATGTCGGGAGTTTGCGTCTTAAGGCTGAGATAGCAAGAGACGGTATCGCCGCCGCCATCCGCCAGCTTTCAACGTCCAAACTTGTTAATCCTGAGAAAATGTATTCATATAATTCAGAAGCAAAAGTAGAGTTTGAGAAGTGACAATGCTTGAGCTTCGTCAACAATACTGGTTCAGTACACCATATGGCGAAGCTAGAGCTTTGATATTGATCGATTATGGGCAAGAGGAAGACTTATGTTGGCTCTGCGTTCAACAGGATGGCGAACATAAGGGTGAATTGTGGGTATGGCATAACTCTGAAGTTAAGATGCTCCCAAATAGAACGATGTTGAGGAATTGAAATGACACATGAAGATATGATCGATATGGTTATTGCGGCGCAATATCAAGCTAATCTGATACTGGACCGACTTATTCAGTTGAGAGACGATCCTCACAACGCTAGCAAGCGTAATCTGTATCGTCAGTGTTCTAGGCGTGCTTATCAATCTGCTGGGTATTTGAGAGAGATTGAAGATATTTTGAATGAGGTCTGAAATGTCTGAGCGTTTTATAGAAATCGTTAAAAAGTGTAATACTGCGCGGCGCAACATGGAAGTCAAAAACTTGAGGCAAGCCAAGGCCAAGTGTCCTTATTGTGATGGCCATTGGTTTATGATCCTAGCTGGTCCTAAAAAGCATATGCACATGAAATGTGATGGCAATTGCGGCTCAATGTTGATGACATAAAATAATTTGAAAAATGCTTTTAGGCAGTTGACAGTTTAATTGCTAAAGAGTAGAGTGCTTTTATTGAAACGCTTTTGGAGAAAAGCAAATGGCTAAAGCTACTGGAATTGCTCAGTTTTCGAAGGGACGTTCGGACGTTCATAAGGTTGACCCGCGTATGCTCGTAATTGAGCCGGGTTGGAATACGCGCGATGAAAGCCCTGAGCTTGATGCTCACATTGACCAGCTTGCGCAGTCGATTGCAAATAATGGCTTCAATCAAACCAAGCCAATTAGCGTCAAGATGGTTGATGGCAAGCTTTTGGTTCGTGACGGCCATTGCCGCACTCGTGCGTGCATTCGCGCTATCGAGCATTATGGCGCTGATCTTGTAGCGGTTCCGGTCATTCCGTTTGACCGCTACGCCAACGATGCTGATATGATCGTGGATCAGGTCATCAGCAATAGCGGAAAGCCGTTGACGCCGTTGGAGGAGGCACGGGTTTACAAGAAGTTGCTCCTTCTCGGTTGGCAACAGAGCGTGATCGCTCAGAAAGTCGGCAAGTCGAGCGGCCGCATCAGCCAGATTTTGGACCTTTTGACCATGCCTGCCTCTGTTCAATCGGCCGTGGCCGCTGGTGAGATTTCCGCCACGCTGGCTAACAAGGTCGTCAAGTCTTCGGAAAACGCACAGGCGGCGACCGCTGCGGTTTCTGCGGCTGTCCAGACTGCGAAGGCCGAAGGGCGATCCAAGGCGACTGCTGTTCATACCAACAGTCAGCCGAAGTTCACTCTAAAACAATGCTTCGAAAATAGCGAAATCGACTATGACAATTCGGATGAAACAGGTTATTGCGAAATCAGGATGCCTGTGGAAGAATGGGAGTTCATTCGAGACTTGTTCAAGTTGTAATTTGAGAGCTTGCCACCAGCATAATTAATGGGGTTGCTCAATTATGCTGGGTTGTGTCCGTCTTGAGTGGTGCGCGGAGCAAGGTAGACCACTCGCTTAATTTAGGATAGAGACTGAGAAATGGCTTTAACACCCGAACAAATTGCCCGTGCAGGCTCCGAGACTGCGCATCAGACTGCGTTGATGGCTCAAGCCGCTTTGCATCGTAAGCAGTATCCGCAATTGAAATGGCTTCATGCTATTCCGAATGCTAACAGCCATCGTATGGTTGGAGAAGGTGTTCGCAGTGGCATTCCTGATGTATGTTTGCCTTACCCATTGACATTCGGTATGGGTTCGTATGCTGGTCTGTACATCGAAATGAAGAACGAAAATCGCCGCAAACATCACCAAGGCGGTTTGTCTGACGAACAGGTAGAGTGTATCGCATATTTGCGCGAAGTTGGTTATCGTGTCTCTGTTTGCTATTCATGGCAAGAAGCTTGGAAAGTCATTGAAGACTATTTGAACGGGAGAGTGTAGAATGCGTAAAGTCAAGATCGAGTATGAGCCTTATTATGGTCCCGTAAACTTAAAATGGTCAGTTTACATCAAGGATGGTCTTTGGTCACGTTGGGAACTAAAAAATAGGTGTGAAAGCCTTGAGCATGCTCAGAAAGAAGCTAGTAAGCTTTTGAAATATCCGATCTATTTGAACGATGTTCGTTCAGGCGAACTTTAATCACTTAGTAAGGTTTAGCTGCTAATCTGTGGGCATCGAAACGAAAGGAACGTCTCATGCCCACATTTATCGCTGCTGAAATCGCTCGCGCTATCGGTATTGTCGGTAGTCTGTACTTGTTTTATGTCACACTGATGATGGTTTTTGGAAGCTAGTTATGACTGAAATCGAACGTCAAGCTAAGCAAATGGCGAATAATCACTGGCTGAATGGCTTCGCGACTGGTGTTCTGCTCATGAGTGTATTCGCGTTGTTCGTGTCTATCGTTGTGAGGCTATAATGGTACATTACAATTTGTTTCATCGTCAGAGCGGAAAGAGCAAGGTTGCTGAGCTTCGTCAGTCTATCATGAACGGTCATTCGCTCGCATGGTATCGCGATGGGTACAGTCAAGTTTCGTTTTGTACAGAGTGCGGCGCCGAAGGTGATAAACTTTTAGAAAAGTGCGAAAAGATCGTTGACAAGAAAGAGGAACGAACCTAGTTTCTGCGCATTGCATAAATCCAAACCAAATGGAGAAGTGAAATGGATATTGCACTACTGAAGCGAATTGCCGAAGCGAATGCTGCTGGTGTCGCAATCTATGTTTCGCAGGCAGAGGGTGTCCCGCTGCTTAATCACAATCCGGCATTGATTTCGATCAATCCGGGTCAAACTGACCCTGCTGATAGCAATCGCTACGCAGCTATGCTTACAACCGAAGGTGCTCGAATGATTTCCAATACTCAGAATGGTGCGGCTCAGGCTGCTCCGAAGTTTGCTGTTGCTTCTGGTTTGGTTCTTCCGAAAGTTACACGTCGTGGTGGTGGCGGTGCTCAGACGAAGTATCCGTTTGAACAGCTTGAGGTTGACCAGCATTTCTTTGTCGCTGATAGCGATGTTGAAAAGGGTGACGCCTTCAAGACGGTTTCGTCTGCTGTTGGTTCGGCCAATCAGCGTTTCGCGGTCGAGACTGGCAACGTCAAGACTGTTACCCGTGCGGTGCGCGATGAAGGCAATAAGGCTGTGAAGGGTCCTGACGGTAAGAACGTCATGGAGACTGTCACCATTCCTGAGAAGCGGTTTACCAAGAAGTTCGTGGCCCGCAAGGTCGAAGGCGGCAAGGCTTACGGCTCTTGGACTGCTCCTGCTGATGGTGCGATTGTCGCTCGCATCCAGTAAGTATCACAAGCCTGCCGGATGTACGCAGGCTTGACTATCTGGCCCGTCACTTGTAACAGAGTGGCGGGCTTTGCTTTAACTGCTAAAGACAAAAGGAAATGGAAATGGTGCGTAAACCTGTTGATATCCCCAAGCCAATGGCTGATTTCGATGATCCTTTGATTATCATGGTTTACGTAGTTAGCTTGGACGATGACAAGAAAGTCGCTGAGCACAAGATTGATTATAGCAAAGCTGATGCTAGAAAATTCCTTGGAAAGCTGACCTTTTGGGCTATCAACAATAGACATTACATTCAAACAATGTTACTGTCTGATGTTGATTTGCCAACGAAAGGTGACTGAAATGAAACGTTTTGATTATAGCACGGCAGACGGCCAGAAGCGGCTCATGGCAGAGAGTGCCGGGCTTCCTTCTGACACTTATCTTAAAAAGATTAATTTGGTAGCGGTAGGTGATTACGGGGCTGACCCTATGGGAGATGGCACTTTTCGTATGGTCCCAAGTGGCGATGTTGTTGATTTAGAGGAACGCAATAAGCGATTGGGTGTTAAGAATGTCTGAATACGTCAATACAGTAGAGCTTTCGATTGCTGATGTGGTTCGATTGACGTTCTACGATCAGTTTCCAGTGGCCGATGGTTCGTCAGAACGTGAGTTTGTTTGTCAGTTATCAATGCAACCTGAGTTTCTTCGTCAGCTTTATAGAACGATTGGTGAAGCTATCACGAAGCATGAACGTCAGAGTGTCATGCCTGCTGACAGCAGAGGAATGAACTAATGTGGCTCTATTGGATACGTGGTTGGAAGAAAGTATTTCCGATGAAGTATCATTTAGAGTTTGATCGTGAAGCAGTCATCAGCAAATATCTGCTGACTGAGAGTGAACGTTTATTGACATTGGACGAACTGGTTGTAAAGTATCCTTGTCCTAAAGTGTAGGTAAAAGCGGGCATGGCGAAATTGGCGAAACGCAACAGACTTAAAATCTGTCACATTAGAAACGTTGTCGGTTCGAATCCGACTGCCCGCACCAAACAATAACAGGGTATAGCTCAGTTGGTAGAGTGCCACATTTGGAGTGTGGAAGTCGCAAGTTCGAACCTTGCTACCCTGACCAAGTTTAGCTGCTTTAGCTCAGTTGGTAGAGCAATCGCCTTGTAAGCGATAGGTCACAAGTTCGAGCCTTGTAAGCAGCACCAAATTGAAAGTTGAATATGAAATATAGACTATTGACATTACATCATTGGTTAGATAGAACAGGTATCGGTCAGTGGTTAGGAATGCTGACTATAATGTTGATGTTGACAATTTTATTCAAGGTGGTGATACCATGGTTAAACGTGTAGAAGCTTTCAAGGCTGAGGACGGATCGTTGCATGAAACAGAAAAAGACGCAAAGCTGTGTGATCTGATTGATGTAATTTGTAAAGAACACCCAGTAAGATTAGAGCTTATACATCTGCTAAATATCGCCCTGAAGTTAAATCGCGATGCGCTCATCATGCAGATTGAGAAAGATTGGTGTTGACAAGGTTGCCTCTCACGCTATGATGCGATTGCTGGGTAACGTCCTGCCCGGTCTTTCTCCCCTCAGACTTCACCCTTCGATGTATGATTGCATCGAAGGGTTTTTCTTGTTATATGCATGGGCGGTAATGTGAAAATATAAACAGGTCATGAAAACTTCTGGAATTTACAAAATAACTAATTACGCCAATGGTAAAATTTATATCGGCAGTTCTTCTCATATTGAAAGTAGATGGTCAGATCATTTTAAGACACTGAGGCGCAACTGTCATAAGAATACACATCTTCAGCGCGCTTGGAATAAATATGGCGAGGAGTGTTTTATTTTTGAAATCATCGAGCTTGTAGAAAAATCAAATTTGTTAGTTAGAGAGCAGTATTGGATAGATACTCTAAATGTTTGTGATGGTGAAGTTGGATATAATATAGCTAGAAAAGCTCAAAGTGTGATAGGTGTAAAAAGGTCTGCTGAAACTCGTGCTAAAATGTCAGCTTGGCAGATAGGCAGAAAGCTTCCAGAAGAGACTAGGATTAAAATAGGTAAGGGCCATAAAGGTAAAAAGCTGACAGCTTCGCAAATAGAAGTTATAAGAAAAAACAGTACTGGCCGAAAACATTCTGACGAGACTAAAGCTAAGATTAGTGCTGGAAATAAAGGAAAGGTTATATCACAAGCGTCTAGATTAAAAATGTCGCGAAGACGCCTTGAATATTTTCAAAATCGTGATAACTCTTCTCGATCATGACGCATTCATTCATGCAGGGTAGCGATATGTTCACAGCATGGCCAGCGCAACAGCCACAGCGCGAGTTGCCTGATTATGCCGATGACGCAAAGTTAAAGCAGGCTTTCGCTATCGAGCTTGCTAAGGGTGCTTCGCCGTTTGACGCGGCGTTGATCGTTGCAGAAAACCAAACGAACAAGGCTCTCTGGATAAGCGTTAATTGGGTGAAGGACATAAGCGTTATCGCCCAACGTGATGCCTACATCGAGGCTAACAAGAAGGTTGAAAAACCTCTTGACAGAGACGGACTTTTAGCGAAGATCATGGCGATTGTAGATGCTCGCGACGAATACAATCGACCACTTGTCGAAGCGAAGGACCGGATTACTGCGTTAAAGCTCTATTCTGACATTCTTGGCTTTACAGGTAAGGTAGAGAATAACAACACTGTGAATAATAGCTTTGCTAACAAGACTGTCAATCTTGTCATGGTCAAACCTGATGATCGTTCGACAACAATTGACCAGTCTCCAAATACTAAATCAGAAATCATAAATGAAAAACCACTTTTGACTAACATTAAGTTGGTCAAAGCCTCATAACTCATGGAGTTGACAATGAAGTCTCGTATTCTCGCTTTCGCGTTGCTTGCTCTTGGTCTTGGCTCGTCTGCGGCCTTTGGTCAAGCGTTTCCGAACTATCCGACGCTTAACGTTCCCGCTGACACGCAGTGTCTTGCGTATGGTAACAATGGCCGTTGTACGTCTTGGCGTCCTGCTGGTCCCACCGCACTCACTGGTGATGAAACTATTCCGGCTGATACCAACGCTGCCAATGGTGCTAATCCTCAGACGATCCGCATCCCGGTGACTGGTGTTGGCGGTGGTAAACTTGTCGTGGCTGTGCCTGTTACGACTGACGTTATCAACGTCGATGCTCAAACGCGGCAACTGATTGTCAACCCGGCAGGCACTATTGCTGCGCTGACTGTCAATCTTCCAGCCGCTTCGGCGACTATGGTTAACGGCCAGCGTGTCGGCGTTTGCGGCACTCAAATCGTCACTGCTCTGACAATGGGCGCTGGAACTGGTAACAGCTTTGGTAGCACGGTCACCAGCCAAGCTATGCTGGTCCCTGTTGTCACTGGCGCTGCTTCCTGCATGGAGTGGATTTACAGCAAAACTAGCGCAACCGCTGGTGTTTGGTTCCGTACTCAGTAATTCAATTCTAACTGGAAAGGATTACGGATATGTATCCAAGCACACGAGTAGGTCAGTACACACCTAGCAAGCAGCTAGTTAGCGGTGCTGACATCAATAGCATTAACAATCAAATCAGCGGCGCTGTCGATGGTTTGGTTGCAAAAGCTGGTGGTGGTAAGGCTGGTGCTACACCGCTCACTGCCCACGTCAATACTATTGCTACATCCGCTACGGCGGCTGATAGCGTCATCTTGCCGAAAGGCTTTGCAGGCGCTGAAGTGTGGGTGATTAACGATGGTGCCGAGGCTGTCCAAGTTTTCGGACTTGGTAACGACACCATTGACGGCGTGGCAACAGGTACTGGTGTTTCTGTCGCCGCTGCGTCTAAAACCATCTTCAAGTGTAACAAGGCATCACCACCTGTCAGTTCTGGTGGAACTGGTGTTGCTAACTGGGTTACCAAGTAATCAATCGACCGTGCCTGCTAACTGTGGGCACGGTCTTTTTGCAGGTGGATCATGAAAAAGCTATTCCTTTCTTTAATCGTGCTGATGCTTCCGACATTAGCATTTGCGCAAAACAATCCTCGAAATCCATGCTATTATTTAACACCAAATAGCACAAACTGTCAACCAGTGTCTACTACTACCCCGCTTCCTGTTGCAGTTAATCAGTATCCGGCGAATGCAACACCGATCAGCGGAAATGCCACCGGAACTACTGGAGCGGTCGTCGGAACGCTCGCTGGCGCAGCCGCTAAGACGACTTACATTTGCGGTTTCAGCGTGTCGGCTATTGGCGGTACAGCTTCAGTTGGCCCGATTACGATTGCTGGTTTGGTTGGAGCATCGCAAGTATATCAGCTTGCTAGTTCGGCTAGCGGAACGACGTTGACACAAGGTTTCAGCCCGTGTGTACCAGCATCCGCAGTTAACACTCCGATTACAATTACTACAACCGCTAATGGTACGGCTACAGCGGTTAGCGTAAATAGTTGGGGTTATCAACAGTAATCGCTATGACCACTGAAGCTGCTAACATCGAGTTTATCGACAAGCTAGGTTTTCTAGTATTCGAGAGTGCTCGCTTTAAGGTAGCTTTCGGAGGCAGGGGTAGCGGCAAGAGCGAGGGTGGAGCCTTAGCTTTAGTGCTTTTATCAGGTGCGAAGAAGCTACGTATTCTTTGTGCTCGTGAACTTCAAAATTCAATTGACGAAAGCTCTAAAGCTACGCTGGAAGCTTGGATTATTCAGTTAGGCTTAGAAGACGAATTTGATATACAACATAAGAAGATTGTCAACAAGCGTACAGGTAGCGAATTTTTATTCTACGGTCTTCGTTACAACATCAACAAACTGAAATCGTTAGGTCGTATTGATATTGTCTGGATCGACGAAGCCGGTCCAGTGTCCAAAACTGTTTGGGATAAGCTAGAACCGACTATTCGCGGTCGTAGCTCTTTCGAAGCTGACCAAGGCGGACCTTTTGGTGTCGGTCCTGAAATTTGGGTTACGTTTAACCCTGAGCTTGATACTGACGAAACCTATAAGCGTTTCGTGCTCAAGAAAGACCTGTTCTATCCTGATTATGTAGTTGTCGATGCTGCTGGCGACGTACTGCTTACCAATGATGGTAAGTTTGTTCAAGAGTTACATGAACATCCGTCTGCCCACAGAAAGATACGTTACGCGATAGTATGCAAGATCAATTGGCAAGACAATAAGTTCTTTCCGCCTGATTTGCGCATGCAAATGTCGGTGATGCAAAAGGCCGATCCGACACGCTATTTAGAGATTTGGGAAGGCCATACAAAGCAAGTTGTGGATGGTGCTATTTACGCTGAAGAACTTCGCGCTGTGCTCAAGGAAAGCCGCAGAGGTAAGGTTCCTTACGATCCGAGCAAACCAGTCTATACATTTTGGGATTTGGGGCATTACGATAAAACAGCTATATGGTTCGTTCAGCGTGCAGGAATGTACTATAATGTGATTAACTATTATGAAAACAGACTTCAGAAGATAGAGCATTATTTGAAGTACATGCGTGAGCTTGGTTATAATTATGGTCGAGTTTATCAACCACATGACGCAGACAACGAAACGCTAGCTTCACGCTCGATTTCTAAACTCACTCGTGATGCTGGCTTTGAAGTGACTGTTGTTCAAAAGCCGTCAAAAAAAGCTGTTGGCATTAACGCTGCGCGTCAAGTTCTTCCGCTTTGTAACTTTGACGAAGCTAATACGTCCGATGGCTGGCAATGTCTTTCTCGATACGCCTATAAGGTAGACGAAGACACTGGACAGTTTAGCCGAGAGCCCGCGCACGACACACCATGGTCACACGGTGCCGACGCCTTTCAAACATTCGCATTGTCGCTCAAAACTGAGCAAGACGCTAAGAAACCTAAACGTTCACCAAACAACATAATCAAAGTCATTCCACCTAGAAATTCGTGGATGGGAGCGGTTTAATGGATAATCAGGATCAATTTCTGAGTGATGAAGATAAGGTTGTCGCCGAAGCGAAAAAGCGTTTCTCTGCTTGCGAGCAATGGGAAGCTCTGGCGCGAGTGAACTTTGATTATGACTATAAGTTCGCAAATGGTGATAGCACAAATAACTATCAATGGGACACTTGGGTTATGGCGGATAGGCAAGACCGTCCTTGCCTAACTATCAACAAGACGCAGCAGCACAACCTTCAAATCATCAACGATGGTAAGCAAAATAAACCGGGTGTGAGCATTCGCCCTGTCGGCGAAGACGTTTCTTACGACGCTGCTCAAATATACATGGAGATTGTTCGGCATATCGAGTATGTTTCAAATGCTGAGAATGCTTACGATCATGCTTCAGAGTTTCAAGTTGAAGCTGGTTGGGGTTGCTGGCGTGTGACGACTGATTACGTTGACGATAGGTCGTTCGATCAGGAAATTTACATCAAGCGCATTAAAGACCCTCGCTCAGTCTATATCGATCCAGATTGCAACGAAGTCGATAATTCTGATGCTCGCTTCGCGTTCGTGTTTAGCGATATCCCACGAGATTTGTACGAAGCTGAATATCCAGAGCACGCTGATGTTGGCGGAAGCGCAGTATTTTCGAATACTGGTGATGGCTGGTTCGGCCCTGACCACGTAAGAGTGTGCGAGTATTTCAAAGCGTCTGATAAAAAAGACAAGTTTGTCTGGTTCGTTTTGCCAGAAACACAAGAGGAAATCGAAAGCTTCTGGTCTGAATTAGAACCAGAAGGTAAAGAGATATTCAAAGCGATCAAGGAAGCTGAAAAGGAAATACCGTTACAGCTTCGTACATACAAAGAGCGCGACGTTGTTCGTAAGGAAATTCACTGGTACAAGATTGCTGGCAACGTCATTATCGATGAGCGCCCGTGGCCCGGTAAGTACATTCCTATCATCAAGATTGTGGGTAAAGAAACCATCATCGATGGTCAGCTTGACATTAAAGGTCATACGCGAGCACTGCTTGATCCGCAGCGCATTTACAACATTAACGCTAGCGCGAATGTTGAATATGGAGCTTTGCAAACAAAGTCTCCGTTGACCGCTCCTGTTGAAGCTATCGAAGGTTTGGAAGAATATTATCGTACTGCAAATGTCAACAACGCTGCGATACTTCCTTATAATCAATACAATGAGGAAGGTAAGAAGCTAGACGCTCCGCAGCGATTAAACCCGCCAGTTTCATCACCTGCGTATGTGCAAGCTATGCAAATTGCACAGAACGAAATGATGATGGTTACTGGTCAATACCAAGCTCAAATGGGTGAGAATGAGAACGCCAAGTCTGGTATCGCCATTCAGCAGCGTCAGCGTCAAGGTGATAGGGCTACTTTTCATTTCTTAGACAATCAGAGTATCGGTATTCGTTATACTGGTAAAATACTCATTGACCTTATTCCTAAGATTTACGATACGAAACGAGTGTTTGAAATTGAAGCGTCTGACGGCTCTTTGATGGAGATCACGCTTGATCCAAATGCTGATGAAGCTTTGACGAAGCTTCCGAACGAAAACGAAGATGTTACAGCGCAACAGAGGATTAGGTACATTTTTAATCCGAATGTTGGCAAATATGCTGTGCAGAGTGATATTGGTCCTAATTTTGCTACACGTCGTCAAGAAGCATTTAATGCACTTACTCAGATCGCAGCGCAGAATAAAGAGTTCATGAATGTTGCTGGCGATATTCTGTGGAAGGTTGCTGACTTCCCTGAAGCTCAAGTGTTGGCGCAGCGTTGGAGACGTATCATTCCTCCGAATATTCTTGGTGACGCTCCTAACCCACAGCAAGAACAAATCATGCAGCAAGCGGCACAACAGATTGAGCAACAGCTTGCTCAGATTGCGAAGCTTGAACAAGAAGCTGCTGACAGAGCGCGTGAGTTTGAACTTAAAGAGAAAGAGTTGCAATTCCGAGCATCGGATAGAATGTTGGATAATCTGCGCGCTGATTATAAAGCGATCAATGATCGTATTACTGCGCTTGGTAATTCTGGTCCCGGTATTAGCCAAGAGCAAATTGCTCCGCTCATTCGACAAGCTATTATCGAAGCCTTACGACAAGGTGGTCCCGATGGTGATAATTTAGCGCCTCAGGAGATTGCGGCTTTGCCTGCTATCGGTGAAGGTGGTACACCTGTAGAGCCTGAGGAACCTGCTGAAGCTTCGCCAGCGCGCGAAGACATGGATGTTGGTGAACTTGAGTACGAATGATGCCAGCTTTACCGATTGAAGGTTATGACACCACTCGCGAAGATGGTGTGACGCACATTCGGCCTGTGTACGCCGCTCCGCTCCCCGTGGAGGCGGTTGCGGTTCAAGGGCAGGGGCTTATTCCCCAAGAGACGCCTGCGCTTCCTGTAGAGCTTCCTGTAGAGCGTTCTGGCGGTATCCTCGCGGACGTGGATCGCGCGCTGAGCGGTGCTGTTCGTGCGCCTTTCGACGCTTTGGATGAACGCTTATTTGGCAAGAGTGGAAAGAAAGGCACGTACCGCGAGGCTATTCAAAAGTTCTTCAATACTGGTCCGAGTGATGAAGTTAAAACTGGCGTCAATCGCTTGCTCGGTACTGGTGGAGAAGAACGTTATAAAACTTGGCCTGAGAAGTTGGTTGTTGATGCTGTAACCGGAGCGGGTGACTATATGGGAACCGATCCGACAAAAACCATGGGGATGCGTCGTGAAGATTTCACGGATGCTCCACCACCACAAGCTAAGGATGGAGCTTGGTTTAACCCTGTGCAAGCTGAGCCGATTGATAACGCCGTAAAGACTGCAATGGATGTAAGCAACTTGGCTGGCACTGGTGGATTAGCTGGTACAGGTGGCGCGGGTATGGCGCTTGGAAGTGGGCCACTACTAAAAGTTGCTCGCAAATTAGACGATGGTAAAATTCAAGTTGGTGAAAAGGGTCAAATTCACGCTGATTTGTTGAATGACGCTGAATTATACGCTGGTTTAAATAAAGTTAAAGGTGAGATGGGATTTGTTGATCCAGATGGAAAATTTTTAAGTCGTTCTGCTGCTATTGAATATGTCAATAAGAATGAGCCGCATTTAGGTAAAGATGCAAACGCAAAAGGTAGAGGATTGGAAGCTGTAAATTATAATAGCAATATTCTACGCTCAGACAACCAGTCTAGTGTGGGCATTGGCGCAGTGAGCAAATCAGAGAAGCCTTTCTATTCTGCTCTTGAAAAGTCTCTTGGCTCGATCAACCAAAATAAAGCTACTGGCGAGCAATGGCTTGGAATGCTCGCTAATAAAGGTGCTGTCAAACCTGATGAATTGCAATGGTCTGGTGTTGGTGAATTTCTAGCTGGTAAACAGAGTGTAACAAAGGCTGAAATAGATAGCTTTTTGAAAGATAATGCTTTTGGTGTGCAAGAGATTGTTAAGGGTGGTAGGTCTAAGATAGATCAAGCTTTCGCATTAGCTAAAGAGCATGGTTGGAAGCGTTGGGAAGATATCGATGCTTCAACACAAGCAAAATATCTTCAGCGTGTTTCAAGAGAAGCTGGTGATATCCCAACCAAATATCACGACTATCAATTACCCGGTGGTGAAAACTATCGAGAGTTGTTGATGACGTTGCCTAAAAGTGAAGCTGGTTTAACAGCTAAACCAGATGGTAGCAAAGGTGCTTGGAATGTTTATGATAGAAATGGAAATAAGATAGCTGAGAACTTAAATCCATCTATGTCTGAGAAAGAAGCTATTTCTTTTTCAACTAGACATAACAACAATCAATACAAATCTTCTCATTGGGATGAACCAAATATTCTTGCTCATATGCGCATGAATGATCGTAAAATGGATATTCCATTTACGGCTGATGAAATAGCGTCGAATGAATTGCGTAAGTCTATTCAGACTAAGATTGACGCTGTTCGCAAAGAGCAAGGTGCTATTGTTAAAGAAATTAGAGCGGTATCAGCGCCGCTAGAGAAAACTAGACGTGAAAGCATTCTTGCTGACAAGTCCTTGAGCAATGCTGAAAAAATGCGAAGGCTTGAAGATTATAGCGTTCCTCCTGAGCTATTACCATTGCAAGAAAAGCTAAATGCTATTCGAGCGAAAGAAGATGCTTTGCGAGCAACAATGCCCGATGAAGTAAAACCAAAGTCGGTGAAGTCATTGCACTTGGAAGAAGTTCAAAGTGATTGGCATCAAGCAGGAAGGAAGCAGGGGTATAAGCAGGACAATAAAAATAAATTGTCTGTCAAAAATGAAGGCGGCATTTGGCGAGTTCGCGATGAAAAAGGCGAACGTGTTGATTTAGATGGATCGGTAGGATTTGGTACTGAAGAATTAGCGCGTGCTGCTATTGCTAGAAACACTCGTGACATTGGAGGTGTACCAGACGCACCATTCAAAAAGAATTGGCATGAGTTAGCCCTTAAGCGAGCTATCCGTGAAGCTGCTGAGAATGGTTATGAGCGACTTTCATGGACACCGGGTGAGGCGCAAGCAGCTAGGTATGATTTGAGTAAGCAGGTGGATCAAATAAAATACTTGAAAAACGACGATGGTACTTACAACATTGTACCGTTTAAAAATAATAGTCCTATGCACGCGATCGAACGAGAAGCTGTGAGCGCGGACAAATTAGCCGATATTGTGGGCAAAGAAGTAGCTGAAAAAATTATAAAAGATCAAGGTAAGCGTGAAGGTAAAGATATTGGTGTACTTGAAGGTATAGACCTCAAGGTCGGCGGTGAAGGCATGAAAGGCTTCTATGATAACATAGTGCCTAAGACTATTGAAAAGCTTGGTAAGCAGTTTGGTGTGAAGGTGCAGACTGGTAAGTCTGGAAAAGACACGATCTACTACATTGACATTCCTCCTGCTATGCGGGATAAAGTCCTAGCCGAAGGCTTTCCGCTTTTCAGTGCAAACGTTCCGGTAATTGACAATGACCAAGCTCGTTAATTCTGGTATTTACAGAATTTACAACATAGCTAATGGAAAATTCTATATCGGTAGCGCGGTGAATTTCGCTTCGCGTTGGCATTTACATTTGTATAATTTAGATAAAGGTACTCATAGAAACAGGCATCTTCAATCTGCTTGGAATAGCTACGGCAAAGAATGTTTCATCTTTGAAATTCTTGAACGTGTTAGCAGAGAAAATTTACTAGCTGTTGAACAAGCATATTTAGATAAAACGCGGTGTTGCGACCGCGAGATAGGCTATAATCTTTACTCTGCTGCTGGAAGCCCATTTGGATCGAACAGGTCAGAAGAAAGTAAAGAAAAGCAGAGATTGATTATGATAGGTTTCAAGCATTCTGCTGATAGCATAGCTAAAATGAGAATTGCGCAAAGCAATAGATCGGATGAGACTAAAGCTAAACTATCGAAATCTAAAATCGGTCATGTTGTATCAGAAGAAACTCGTCGTAAAATAGGCGCTGCAAATAAACTATCTAATTTAGGAAGAGTTCTTTCAAAAGAAACAAGATTGAAAATTGGTGCTGCCAATAAAGGTAAAGCGGCAAAATTAGAATTATGGCCTCATGGTTGCAAATGTAAGTGCGCAATGTGTAAAGATATTAGAAATGAACTGGCGCTTAAACGAAGATATGCTAAAAGGAAAGCTGCATGAGTTTAGAGAAAAAGATAGTAACTCCTCATAGCATTTTGATAGAGCAAACTGCTCTTAAAATGGCTGCTGAAATGTATGAAATTGGCAGGTCACAAGGTTTGACCAGTAAATATAAAGACCCTCGCTCTTATGCAAGAGCGTATGTAGAAAAGTATATTCCGCTAGCGGTCAACATCCTTATAGACATGCTGGGTAATGCCAATGTACCTGCTGAGCAAAAAGAATTAATTTATGACGCAATAGCTGAGCGAACAAACGATCAGGGTTTGAGCAATAGTGGTTTGAAGGCATTTGAGAACAATACTCCGTTTATCCCTGATTGGAAGCCACCTAGTAAATTAGATTTGGCTCTCAACAAAGCTTTGAAGGATATGAGCAATGGCCAAAAAAGCAACTAAGCTGCCTGTCGCTACAAGTGCTCCGATCAGCCAAACAAAAGAGGCTCTTGAGCAAGAGCGAAAGTGGCGCGCTGAGGACGATATCCGAACCATGCAACGCGCTGCTGAAATCAAGAAAGACCCTTCGCGCGTCAAAGCTATGAAGTCGTATGCTGAGCAACAGCTTAAAGCTGTTAAGAAGTGTTGAGCATTCGATATGACACACTACACAGACTGGATGTACCAATCATCATTAGTATCTATTAAGTACGTCGTAGGTATTTAATGCAATACGCTGGTAAAGACATCCGTACAATCAGTACGCTTGAGTTGCTTCAAGCGTACAATAGTTGCCTAGCTCGTGAGCAAGAGCGCGAACAAGCTTCGAAGCATCAAAAGTTTAATTTGTTAACCGGGATGAAGTTTCCGCCGATCAATCCTGTTTTCGTACAAATGAAAAATGAAATCAAAGTTGAACTTGAAAATAGAAACATCATTGTATCCAAATAGGAAATGAAATGGCATACGATACTGACACTGACAATCAAAACGATATCAAGGTAGATGTCGCTGCGCGCTCTAGCTTAGAGAAAGCTGCTACTGAAAATGAGGTCGCTGACAACAACGAAGACGACGTAGAGAATGAAGCCGCTGACGACGAAACTGCGAGCACTGATGAAGAAACTACCGCAGACGAAAGCGGCGAAGAGGATGAAACCGCCGAAGCTGAAACCGATGAAGAACGAAAAGCGCGTGAGAAACGAGAGCGTGCTGAAAGCCGTAAAGAGCGACGAATTGATAAGCTGACTAAAGAGCGTAATGAGCTTCAACAAGAACTAGAAGCGTTGCGAAAGCAGCGCGAAGAACAACCAGTTGAAGGTTTGACTGAAGAAGAAGTTGAGCGTCGTGCCGAAGCTCTCGCGCAGCAACGATTGGCTGAGCGCGCGTTAGCTAACGATAGCAATAAGCTGCTCAAGCAAGCTCAAAAAGCTGATGAACGTTTTGACGATAATGTTGCCGACATGGCAGAGGAGCTTGGTAACATTCCTCAAAATATGATCTATATTCTTGCTAATGAGCTTGACCACGATAACGGTGGTGAAGTGCTGGCTTACGTAGCTAGCAATATTGACGAAGCTGAAGATATCTACAGGCTCGCCAATAACCCTGTGAAAATGGCACTTAAGTTGAACAAGATTTCAGATACGCTTAAAGCTAAGCCGACTTCTAAGAAAGAAGCTAAGCCACGCTCAAACGCACCTGCACCGATCCGACCAGTGACAGAGAATGGCCGTCCGGCTGTCGGTGCTTTGACTGGTAAAGAAGATATGGAAACGTTCATGCGCGTGCGCAACGCACAAGCTGAAGCGTATCGTAAGCAGAAAGGTGGTTTTTGATATGAATGTGGGCAAACATTTTCACTTTGCCCACAGTTACCCTCTTTACAAATCGGAAAAGTTTAGCTAAGTCTCAAAGTCGAAGCACCGCCCCTTAGTCGGCATCATAGGCTACTGCTCTCTCGCTTCCGTCTTGGCCCGTTTGACCATTGACCGCGCAAAACGACTGAAGTGCGCACAGTCAATATCAACATCAATCGCCAAGACGGAGCATTTCCAATGGCCAATACGTACCTTACCATTGACATGATTACTAAAGAGGCTGTGCGTCTCTTTAAGAACTCGAACCTGTTCATCAAGAATATCGACACTCAGTATGACAGCCAATTTGCACGCGATGGTGCGAAGATTGGCGACACACTGCGTATCCGCCTGCCTTCGGACTTCATTGTTACTGAAGGCCCTGCTATGCAGCTTCAGAGCAACACTCAGCAGTATACTACGCTTACGGTTTCGTCGCAGCTTAACGTTGCTACGCCGTACACGACTGCTGAGCGTACCATGAGCATTGACAACTATTCTGAGCTTGTCATGGCTCCGATGGTCAACAACCTTGCTGGTAAGGTTGCGCTTGACATTATGCTCGGTTCGGAAGGTGGTGTCTGTAACTTTGTCTCTAACGTCGATGGTAATGGTAACATTATCACCCCAACGATGGATCAGTTCTTGGAAGCTAACGCTGTTCTGGATAACAACTCTGCGAACCAGATGGATCGCCGGATTGTCAACTCTCCGAACACCGACGCTCGCACGACTGCTGGTCTTGCTGGACTGCTCAACCCTACACCTGAGATTTCGTCTCAGTTCCGTAGCGGCATGATGAAGTCTGGTCTTGGTTATGACCGCTGGTTCCGTGACCAGACTGTCATCACGCATACTTCTGGTACGTACGATGGCGCTGCTACTGTTGCCGGTGGTAATCAGACGACGGGCACTGGCGGCGGAAATATCACCGTGAGCGCGATTTCCGGAACGCTGCGTAAGGGTGACATTATCACCTTTGAAGGTGTCAACGCTGTTAACCGTGTCACCAAGCAGAGCATGGGTACGCTGCGTCAGTTCGTCGTCACTGCGGATGTTGGTAACGGCGCAACAAGCATCCCTGTCTATCCGGGTCTCATCCCAGCAGGTCCCGGTGGTGCGGATCAGCAGTACCAGACAGTTGACGCTTCGCCTCTCAACGGCGCTAGTGTCAAGATGGTGACGAAGGCTGGCGAGGTCTACCGCAAGTCGATTGCCTACACTCAGAAGGCCGTCACGATGGCTTCTGCTGACCTTGTGTTGCCACGTAAGGCTATCGAGGAAGGCGCTCGCGCTAGCTATGATGGTCTGTCGATGCGCATCATCACCGACTATCTGCCACAAAGCGATCAGCTTGCTACACGGTTGGATATTCTGTTTGGTAAGAAGTATATCCGGCCAGAATGGCTTTGTACGGTAGCGGACAGAGTTTGACTTATAAACTTTTTCCTTGCTTCTCCCTTTCGAGCGGTGTTTATTCACTTCTCGAAAGGGAAATCAAATGTCTAGGAAGAAAATAGTTGGTTGGTGTTCTGTTGAAGGCTGCCAACGTCCGCTCAAAAATTTAGGATTGTGTCAGTTTCATTATTTGAAAAAGTGGAGGGCTGAAAATCCTAGTAAAGCTAAAGGTAAACTCAGAGCGCATCCGTACTATCACCTTTGGTATGAACGAAAACAAAATGAGCAACTTTGTGATGAGTGGCTTGATTTCGAAGCGTTCATTTTGGGCGTAGGTGAAAAACCAGAAGGTGAGTTTGTTTTAGCTAGATCAAAAGAAGGTTTGTTTGGTCCAGACAATTTCGAATGGCGTGAGCACTTACGCCGCAGACCTGACGAACCACTGAAAGACTGGTGGGCTAGAAAGTTAGAAAACAGAAAGCGCCTTAATCCTAACTTAGAAAGTGATAGAAATATCAAACGTAAGTTTGGGTTAACTCGGCAAGACTACAACGCTAAGCTAGAAGCTCAAAACTATGTTTGCGCGATATGTGAAGAACAAGAGACCAGATTAGACAATAAGTCTAATTCACTTCTTAGGTTATCGGTGGATCATTGCCACGCTACAGGTAAACTTAGAGATTTGCTATGCTGGCGTTGTAACACAACAATAGGTAGAGTTGAAGAAAGTATCGAGCTTTTGGGTAAAATGATCGACTATCTAAACAAACACAAGGAATGAAAATGGCTGGTATCCTCAATACCTCGCATATCGACAACTCTAACCAATTTGATGAAATCGGCGATGATGTTACGTTTAATCGCTTAGATCAGCAGCTAGCGAGATATACAGTAGCTAACCCGCATCCGGCTTTCGGTAAAGACCCTAACATTAAAAATGAACTTGGCCATACTGAATATCCGATGTGGATTACTAGCAAGGTTACTGGTGAGCGCGTGATTGTGAAAGACGCTGATGAACGTGCGAAGCATGAAAACACAGAAGCTGTCACGACTGAGCGACAGCAGCAAAACAGCCCATGGGGTAATTCTTAATGGTACAGACGGCGCGTGACTTTTGCGAAGACGCTTTGCGCGCCGCTGGTATTATCGGTGTCGGGCAAACTGCGCTCGATCAAGATATCGTTGATGCTTTCAAAGCACTCAATAGAATGCTTGCACAATGGCAGAAACGACGTTGGTTAGTTCCTAACCTTTATAGTGTTTCTGCCGTCGCCAACGGCGCTAAGTCGAACCTGATTGGTCCCGGTCAGTATTACAATGCAGCGCGGCCTGATAAAATTCAGGCTGCTTACTTTCGTCAAATTGGCGCTGATTTAGGTGGACCGAACCAAGTAACATTCCCATTAATCCGAATTAACTCATGGGAAGACTACTCACTGTTGGCATTGAAAGAGCTTCGCTCTTGGCCGCAGTATTTCTTTTACGATGCTGCTTATCCATATGGAAATGTGTATGTCTGGCCTATTCCAGACAACACATACGAAGTCAGCTTAGTGCTGAAAGGTCCTATTGGGTTTACAACACAGATCGCAGATGGTCGAGTTGATACTATCGGTTCCGGGTATCAAGACGGAAATCATATAGCAATTGATCTTTTGAACGTCGAAGGTTTCGGATATGAAGCGACCGCAAATGCCACCGTTTTAGGCGGTGAAATCACAGCGTTCGAAATTCAAAACCCCGGTAACGGCTACAAGATAGGTGACGTGTTGACGCTCAACACGTTCAACATGGGCGGTATCGGTGAGGGTTTTACCTACACTGTAACGAACGTCACTGACGAACTCGACAGCGAATTTACAATGCCGCCTGATTACGAAGAAGCGGTATTGTATAATCTCGTCGTTCGTCTTGTTGCGAATTACGGCTACCCTGCTCAACCAGTTCAAGGTGCGTTAGCTGTCAAAGCTCTAAATACTATTCGAAACGCTAACGCTCAAATTCCGTCGTTGCAGATGCCACAAGCGTATCGCTGGAATAGAGGCGGCAACTTCTATATCTTTAACGCGGACAATCAGTAATGTCGCGTATCGCACTCAATGGTCAATCGTATCAGGGAAAGAGTATCATTTCCTCTGGTCAAGAGTGCGTCAACCTGTATGGTGAGTATGCTTCTGCTCCACCTCCGGGCGATCCACAAGCGCCTGTACCAGTGACGTATTATCCTTTCGCTGGAACGGCGTTTCTCGCTAATGCTCAATTTGCTGGCAAGGTTCGTTGCGTATATCGCACAAGTCGCGATACTGCTTATGTTGTTATCAATCAGAATGTTTACTTCCTAGCTGCCAACTTCGTATTGGTTCCTGTCGGTGTGATAGCAGATAACCAAAGTCAGATCGTCATGTCTGATAACGGCATTGTCGTTGTCTTAGTTGACGGCCCAAATGGCTGGGTTATCAACATGGCAGACAATCAGTTCGCTCAGATTATTGACCCTAACTTTTACGGTGCTGATTTTGTCGCCTTTATTGATACATTTTTGGTATTCAATGTTCCAAGAACAAATCAATTTTATCTGAGCTTAGGTTATGCTGACTTCGCTATGTTCACAAGCGGTAACGCATTTGATCCGCTAGACATAGCTGCCAAAACTGGCTTCTCAGACAATATTGTGGGCATCATAGCAGTTCACAACGAACTATGGTTGATTGGTGAGTTAACTTGCGAAGTTTGGATAGGCACTGGCGCTGCTGATTTTTATTTTCAACGTCAACAAGGTGCGTTCATTCAACATGGATGTGCAGCTAAATACTCGATAGCTCAACAAGACAATCTTGTCTTCTTTGTCATGCAAGATCAGCAAGGCAGAGGTATCATTGTTCAAGGGGAAGGTTATCAGCTAAAAGAGATTTCTACGCCGCGTGTCGTATCTGATATTCGCAAATATGCTGATATGACAGATGGAATAGGAATGTGCTTTCAGGTCGATGACCATCCTTACTACAGTATCGTATTTCCTACCGCAGATCGTGGTTGGTTGTACGATTTGAAAACTGGTCTTTGGTCTGAGTGGCTTTGGCTAGATAGTAACGGTAACTTTCATCGCCCGCGTGCTAACGCAGCGGCATTTGTCTATGGTAGAAATGTTGTCGGTGACTGGCAGAATGGAAACATCTTGGAATTGAACCCTGATGTTTTCACAGACTATACGAACGCTGCTACGCCGATTTCTCGCATTAAGACCTTCCCGCATATTCTCGGTGATAAATTCCAACGTATGTCTGGTAGGACATTCACGGCTGATATGGAACCGGGAACGACTGCTGATTTAGAAGATGACCCTAAAGTATGGCTCAGTTGGTCTGATGACCGTGGCGCGACTTACGGCAATGCTATTCCGCAATCGTTAGGTCGTACTGGTCAATATCTAACAACACTGTCTTGGAATAGGCTTGGTCAGTCGCGCGATAGAATTTACAAGCTTCAGTGGTCCTCTCCTGTGCGAACCGCTCTTAACGGCGGTTTCATTGAAGGAAAGGCATCGTTGTCATGAGGCGATTGCCAGTTCCTAATTTGAACGCTCCGTTAGTTGATATGGTCTTAGGCAGAGTGCTCAGACCATGGAACAACTTTTTCATGCAGTTTACGCAAGATGCTCCTGCTGTAAACGACATACTGGTAACAGGTTCGCCGCTATCTTTCACCACTAGCTCAGGTGGGACACTATCTGTAGTTGGTGGCACTGTTTCGAGCATTGTCATAGTACGCGGTCAAGTCACAATACCTGTAGCTAGTTCTACAGCTAATCCGGTTTTAGTACCGCTTTCTATAGGCGATACTGCTGTAATCACCTATAGCGTAGCCCCAACAGTGAGGTTTTTAGGTGACTAGTATCATCATAGCTCACGATTATGATATGCGTTCGCTTGTATTTGAAGCAGAAGCTATCATGAAAGAAATGCCTCAAGTCGAGATAGAAGTTAAGCATCATTTCTCTAAAGATGTTTACGCTAGAGAAATTACTATTCCTGCTGGTGTGACATTGGTTGGTGAAATTCACAAATTCGAGAACCTAAACATTTTATCCAAAGGTCGAATGAAGGTTTTAACTGAAGATGGAATTGTTGAAGTTGAAGCGCCGTTTACTGTCGTATCGCCTCCGGGCACTAAGAGGATTGCCTACACTCTGACAGAATGTGTTTGGACAACTATCCACGGAACTAGCGAGAAAGATGTTGACGTTATTGGTTCAATCTTCATCGCTAAATCTGAGCAAGAATGGTTAGAGTTTGCTAACTCTGCTCAACTCGAATTAGGATTTAAGTAAGATGTTAAACTGTGATGGACTGAGCAAAGAGCACTGGTTTAACGATGTTGATTACGAAGCTAATCAACTTTGCTCTGCATGGGTGGCTACTGCTGTTATCGGCTCTGCTGTCATCGGTGCTGGTGCGACTGCTTACGCAGCTAATCGAGCATCAGAAGCTCAACAGAACGCCGCGAACAAAGCTGCTAATACGCAGCTTCAGATGTATGAGACTACGCGCGGTGACCTTGCTCCGTATCGTCAGATCGGTGAGCAAGCTACTGGTAGCATGAGCAATCGTCTGGACGAATTAACTGGCGGTATCGACATTGATGATAAGCTCAACGATCCTAACAGTATTTCCAGCAAAGCTTTAGCTTTCCAAACGAAATACGGCAATAAAGCTATTGAGAACTCTGCGGCGGCTCGTGGTTTAGGTGCTTCTGGCGCTGCTATGCGTGGCATCGCGGATTATACGACTGGTGCTGCAAATCAGCATTACAAAGACTTATTTGCCATGGAGAATACAAACCAGACGAATGCTTACAATCGGCTACTGAGCCTCATTCAAGCTGGTGGTAATGCTGCGGCTCAAACTAGTCAAGCCGGAACCAGTGCCGCGCAAACTGCTGGTAGCGCGCAAATGGCTGGCGGCAATGCGGCTGCTGCTGGTTACAACGCTATGGGTGGTGCAGTATCGAATGCTGCTAATAACATTGGCGGATACTACGCAAATCAATTCCGTAATAGTGGAAGTATGTATAGCCAACCACAGAGCGCCGCTGTTGGTAATCCGACACAGATCGGGAGCTTATATTAATGGCTGAAATCAGCGCAGATACCAGCTCTTACCCGAAACCTCCTGCTCCGGTCAATATGCTTGACCAAATGCAGAAGTGGGGTGCTTTAGATCAGCAAAAATTACAAATCGAAGCTGGCAAATTAGAGCTTGTTCAAAAGCAGCTTGGTGCAATGTCGTCCGAGCTTTCGAACATGCTCGATACTCCGAATATGACAAAGGATCAAGCTGTTCAACAATTGAACAGCTTCGCAGATACTACAAAAATGCCGCCAGAAGTGCGGCAAAAAATGCTTAACGAATTGCATCAATCTCCTGATGTAAGTTCGTTTGCACGTAAGAATTTATTGCGTGCAATGGACACTCAACAGCGCATTGACGCTACATTAGGTCGAACGTCTCTGATTAATCGCGGCCCGGATCAAGTTCCTGCTGTGGTGAAAACCGGCAAAGCTCCACAGCAAATCGGACTTCCCATAGCTGTGGGCACGTCACCTGAAACATCAGGTTCACCAACACCAATTTACAACCCACAGACAGGCACTTATTCACAAGGCACGCGCGGTCAATACGAAAGCAATGCTGGTGTACCGCCGTTACCTGTTGATATGTACGGAGCGCCAAACCGACAGCAACAAGCCGCTCAACCGCAAAGGCAACCGCCTGCTGCTCCACCAGTAGACGCACAGCAGTCTATTGCTCAATTGAATAAAGAGCGGCAGGAAGGTACGGTTACAATGGACCGTATGAAGCCTGTTGCTCAAGCCATACCGCTCATTGAAACCGGCATTAAAACTGGTGTCGGTACGCCACAATTTTACAAAGCTGTTTCTGCGCTGACTAATCTTGGTTGGATTACCGATAACGATAAGAACCCTGCTGTGATTATAAGCAAGATTAACAAAAAGCTTGAGCAACTTGCTCGCGAAAGCGGAACGCGGTCAGATGCTGATCTTGCTGCGGCCGTGCGATCCAATCCCAATCCTAATTCGCAATTGAATACGGCTTTGCTGGATTTGACAAAGGATGCTGTCAGCCAAGCTTATATGAAATCTGCTCGTGCGCTTACTTATGATGGTCCAGACGATCAGTATACAACTAGATCGTCGCGTGTCGCAGCTAGTCAAAATCCAGAGGCTTATCGCTTGTTGTTAGAAAGCCCTGAAAAAAGACGTGCTATCTTTACCGATATGATGGCTAAAGCTGAAGCTGGTGATAAGCGAGCACAGGCGTTCATTCGCTCTTACAACAACGCAATCAAACTTAATGCTTATAGTGGTCCGGTGAAATAATGGACTTTAACGATAGAGCTAGTGCAGCGAAGATTGCAATTGCGAACGGTCAGTTCGATCCGCAAGGCATGAACTCTACTGATTTTACAAGTGGTGTTGCTCGGCCTGTACGCAAAGATGATAGTTGGAAGCAAGGTCTTGACTTCGACGCTATGGAAAAGAGCATTGGTGGTAAGGTCAATAATGATGCCGACTGGAAACAGGGCTTAGACTTCGATGCGATGGAGGGTTCGCTAGGTCCTGTCTCTAATAACCCACAACAAAGCGTGCAACGTGTTGACGGTGTAACTCAGGTAAAGCCAATTACACCTAGTGCAGGAGCTACCGCAGGAGCTAAAACCCCTAGCCATCTTCAGGCATTTGACAAGCTACCGTCTGTCATCGAAGGAGCTAAGCAGGGTGTCTACGATGTTGCCAATCTCATTCCGTATGTTGTCGGTAAAGGTCTAGACTGGGTAGCTCCAAATAGCAATGCTGCGAAGATACATCGCGAGATTAACGCCAAAGCGGTTGCGGATCGCCGTGACTTTGAAACACTGTACCCTGATACCATCTCTCCGGAGGGCATAGGGCGCATTATTGGTCAAGGGGTGGCAACTGCTCCAGCCCTTCCCGCGCGCTTCATCAGCGGCGTTCGCACGGCTGCTGAGAGCCTTCCATATGTGGGTAAACTGGCAGGTAGCGTCGCCGCTGGTGGAACCGCTGGCGGCGTCTTTGGCGCTTTAACCTCTGCTGGTACAGATAAGAAATTCTTACCGCACATGGCTGAGAATATTGGCTATGGTGCTGTAGGTGGTCCGATCATCGATACTGCTATCGGCGCAATCAGTAAAGGTGCTGGGGCTGCTGGCAATGCAGTTAGGAACTATCGCGCTTCTCGTGAAATGGCTGATGCTGGGTTAGATGTTGCCGGTGTTCGCAACATTTCTGATAGATTAGAAGCTGCTGGATTGACACCGGCGCAAGCTAAAGCTGCTTTGAATAAGATGGGACCGGAAGCAACCATAGGCGATATTGATGAAATGCTTATGCGTGAGGTTGGTGGCATTATTCAAGGTGGTGGTAAACCCGGCAGTGTTGCTGTTGGACGATATAAAGCACGCGAAAATGCTGCTGATGAGAGAATGTCTGACATTCTAACTGATAGGCTTGGTGTAAAGCCAAATCAAGAGGCTGAAGTTGAAGCGGCAAAAAGCTATGCACAAAGCGTAGCTGGCCCGCATTACACTAGAGCTAAAGCTAGCAACATGGCTCTGGACGCCGAACCAATCGCCAGAAAGATTGATGATGTTTTAGAAACTGCCGTTGGTGATACCGCAAGCGAACTGCAAAAAGTTCGCGGATGGCTGTATGATCGCAGCGGAAACATAAAAACAGATACAAAAACTCTGCTTTCAGTAAGGCAAGAATTAGATAGTCATATTGAAAAGCTTAAAAAAGCCTCTGATACGGCCGGTAAGAATGCTCGAAATGCTCTGACCGATGTTCGAAAAGATTTAGATAAGGTGCTGAAGCAAAACGTTGATTTGGCGGATGGTGACGCAGCGTTTGCAAAGCACATGGAAGACTTCGGCGGCATGCAATTCGGCATCGATACGCTGAAGCGAAAAGTCAAACTTGATGACTTTAACGAAACTTGGAGAAACGCATCGCCAGAAAAGCGCGAGTATATTCGCAAAGGTCTGCATAGCGAGCTTGGCGATTTGATGGAATTAGCTACTCGTGGTGAATTGTCTGAAGCTCAGCGATTAATCGGTAAGTCTAAAGTCAATCGCGAAGCTATGCGTAAAGCTTTCGGGCGTGACGGTGAGCGATTGCTTGACGATATTGAAAGCGAAATTGCCATGCGCGCGACCAATCGATGGTCAAGGCAGCAATCATCGACTGCGGCTAACCTAGCTGTGAGAGACCGCTATAAATTAGACAATGAAGCTATGGGAAGTGGACCACTCGGTCTCGCTTTGGACGTTGCTACACAAACGCCCGGTGTCGGTACAGCCATTGGTTACGGTCGAGATAAACTCACAAAGATCAGGCGAGGGCGTGCAGAAAAGTCGCTTGAGAGTATGCGCGAAACTTCTGGTGACATTCTGTCACGCAACATCGCTCAAGGTCGCAACGAAGCCCTTGACGCAGTTGAGCGTATCCGGCAAATTGACAAACCAAAGGCTTCATCGCAGCGCGGTAAACGCTTACGTGACATGGGAATTTACATCGTACCTGCTTCGAAAACAGGTATAGATTACGGTTACGATCAAGTAAAAAGCTTACCTTACGTTGGTAAGTAGCTTCATCGTTAAACCGATTGCACCAAGGACTAGGCCAAACACAATGCAGCCGATTAAGAAATCCCAACTGATTAACCAAGCTGCCCACAAACACCAAGCAACTCGCATGGGCCATTCACGCTTTAGAAAGCTCATTGTAGCTTTGTCCTTCTTAATTCCTGCGACTGCGCTTGCTCAGAACAACGCGAGTTTGCTTCCTAACGCCGTTCAACAATTTTTCGACAATAACGGCAAACCGCTTTCTGCTGGTAAGGTTGACTTTTACGTACCTAATTCGAGTGCTCGTAAATCTATTTGGTTAGACGCTACAAAGTCAACACCTCTCCCTAATCCAGTTACGCTGAATGCTGCTGGTCGCCCTAACGGCGATCAGGGTATCTATGGCGATGGTCAGTACCGTCAAGTGCTCAAGGATCGCAACGGCGTTATCATTTGGGATCGCCTGACTTCTTCTGCTGGTGCAGGTGGCGGTGGAGGCGGTGGTGGTGATGGTGAAGCTGTCGGCACCATGAAAATGTATGCCGGTTTCGTTGCACCTACCAACTACCAGTTCACGTATGGTCAAGAGCTTTCGCGCACAACTTATAGCGCGCTCTTTACTGCGTTAACATCTATTCAGGCTGTTTTCTGCACGTCCGGCAGTCCGACGTTGACTGGCATTGGTGACACGTCACAGCTTAGTGTGGGCACAAAGGTTGAAGCATCGTGTATTCCAGCAGGTTCGCAAGTTATCTCAAAGACTTCAAACTCTGTCACTATCAATAACAATGCGATTACCTCTACTGACACCGAAGCTCTTTTCTTTCCATGGGGTAATGGTGACGGCAGCACAACGTTTAACGCTCCTGATTTTCGTGGTCGCGCTCCTGTTGGTCGCGACAATATGGGCGGTGTGATCGCTGCTGTTTTGACTTCTCAGTATTTTGGGACAAATCCTGATGCTTTAGCTGCTATTGGAGGCTCACAAAGTTCTACTTTGGTTCAAGCTAACTTGCCAAGCGTTTCACCAACATTTACCGGCGCTGTTCAACCGATATCTGTTAACAGTACACAAAACGATTTTGGTCGAAATCCAGCTTCGCAAGCATTTACTCCGGGCGGGACACCATTTTTAAATTATTTATCTAGCGCAACAGTAGTTTCTACAGGTTTGTTTCAACCAGAAGGTACAATCGCTGCGCTTGGTAACGATACGCCATTTTCTAACGTGCAGCCTTCGCTCACAACCAATATCATCATCAAAGTTACGCCTGATAGCGGTGGTGGCGGAGGTGGTAGCGGCTCTGTCACTGCTTTCTCATTTAGCGATATGAATGGATTTGTTGGCTCTGTAGCTAACCCTACAACCACTCCAAACCTTATTCTAAGCCTCAGTGTTTCAGGAATGCTTAAAGGTGTCGGTGGTCAGATGTTGACCGCAGCACCTTGTGTCGATTACCAGCCGTTAATCAGCTTAACTACACTTGGCTCTGCTGGTGCAGCTACGTTTGATTGTAATACAGGTATCTTGAACATACCGCAGTATTCAGGTGGAGGTGGTAGTGGTGGTGTGACCAATCCAACACTTGTTTCAACAACACCGTACACACCTACCAACGCAGATACGTTTCTTTGTGTGAATGTCGGTGGACCTGCAACAATCAATCTTCAGTCGTTAGGTTCTCGCGGTAATCTCAACCTTGGGATTGTTGATTGCTCTGGTAACGCAAGCACAAATAACATCAGTATTGTTCCAAATGGCTCAGACGTTATTGCTGGTATCTACAATAGCGGAAACCCGTTAAAAGTGACAACTGATTACGGTGGCTGGAACATTCTTCCTATTGGTACAGCATGGGCTATCGATCCTAACGATATGTCCGGTAGCTCGTCTGCAATCCCGGCGCAAGCCGCTACGTTGAAGGGCAATCCGACCGCTACAAACGGAACAATGCAAGATATTAGCATTGGAGCTTTACCTAACATCGGTACACCTAACCCGACAGACGATAAAATTCTGATTTACGACAACGCTAACAACGTATTCAAATATGTCACACCTTCCAACTTGGGTAGTGGCAGCAGCGGTACTGTTACCAGCGTTTCTGTTGTATCAGCTAATGGGTTAGCTGGTTCTGTCGCTAACGCGACGACGACACCAGCCATTACACTTTCTACATCTGTTACTGGTGTGTTGAAAGGTAATGGTGCTGCTATTTCAGCAGCGGTAAATTCAGATTTGCCCACAATGACATCGTCTGTTGGTGGCGCGGTTCCTACTCCTCCTAATAACACTACTGATTTTCTCAGGGGGGATGGCACATGGGCTGTGCCTCCTAGTGGCGGTACGCCGGGGGGATCGACTACGCAGCTTCAGTACAACAATGCTGGCAGCTTTGGTGGTATCACTGGCGCAACAACCGATGGAACGACACTAACCCTTGTCGCGCCAGTGCTAGGCACTCCTGCCAGCGTGACGCTGACTAACGCTACAGGGCTTCCTATCGCAAGTGGTGTATCCGGCCTTGGTACTGGCATTGCTACCGCTCTTGGTGTTAATGTTGGGAGCGCAGGCGCACCAGTTCTTTTCAACGGCGCTCTTGGTACGCCATCGTCTGGTACTCTTACAAACGCCACCGGATTACCTATTTCTGGAATTACAGGTTTAGGCTCTGGCGTCGGAACGTGGCTTGCTACTCCGTCATCGGCCAATCTAGCCACCGCTGTAACCGATGAAACTGGTTCTGGTGCTTTAGTGTTCGGCACCAGTCCAACAATTTCTGGCGCGACTGTCTCAGGAGGTACGATAAACAACACTCCTATCGGCGGTACGACTAAAGCGGCTGGTGGATTTACTACTATCGACGCCACTGGCGCAGTCACGCTGTCTGGTATCCCCGGCTCTGGTACTATTGCGTCTAGCATTTGCGCAACGTCTGGCGGTGCTTTGATCGCGCAAGCTGGCGCAAATTGTTACGCTGGTGGCTCTGCGGCTGCTGGCGGTAACAATACCAACGTACAATATAATTCTTCCGGTGTGTTGGCCGGTACTGACGGTTTCGTTTTCGACGGAACTAGTCAAGTCAGTCTCGGTATTTCAGGAACAAACGTGGGCAAACTGGTTTTTGCTAATGCTACTTCTGGCAGCATTACGCTTGAACCTACGACTGGCGCATTAGGTTCAACGGTGTTGACACTCCCTACTGGTTCAACAACTTTGATTGGCGCTGGCACCACAGCAACGTTTACAAACAAGACCTACGACACAGCCGGAACCGGCAATAGCTTCTCTATCAATGGTGTGGCTGTCACGACCAACACAGGTACAGGCGCTGTCGCGCGAGCCGTAAGCCCCGCTTTCACTACGCCCGATCTTGGTACGCCCAGCGCCGCTGTACTGACAAACGCCACTGGCTTGCCGGTCGGTAGCGGTATCAGCGGCTTAGGCACGGGTGTAGCTACCTTCCTCGCAACGCCCTCAAGCGTGAACCTTGCTGCGGCGGTGACTGATGAAACTGGGACAGGTGCGCTTGTTTTTGCAACTTCACCAACATTGGTCACACCCACACTCGGTGTTGCGACTGCTACCAGCGTCAACGGCAACACGTTTACGACCGGTACGTACACGTTGACAGGTGCAGCGAGCAAGACGCTGACTTTCAACAATAGCCTGACACTAGCTGGCACAGACGCGACAACGTTGACGTTCGGCCCTACTGATACTTATTATGGTATCACGCGCATAGCTAACGCGCAGACGGGCACGACCTACACGCTAGTTCTGTCTGACGCAGGCAAGTATGTCACTCTTGACAATGCTGCTGCCATCACAATGACAGTACCCCTAAATTCGAGCGTGGCATTCCCGGTCGGTACTCAAATCGACTTCGCTCAACTTGGTGCTGGTCAAGTAACCTTCGCTGCGACTGGTGGCGTCACCATCAATTCGGACACCAGTAAACTAAAGATTGGCGTGCGCTACGGTGGAGCGACACTAATTAAAACCGCGACCGACACTTGGCTCCTGATTGGAAATCTTTCGACATGATTAGGGCACTCATTGCCGTCATCTTTGCTGCATTTGCCATCACAGGCAGTCTTGCTGCGTCCCATATTTCTTTTGGGACATATGTTTCGGCTGCTGCACCGGTTGGCAATCTGGTGTCGCCAATCTATTTCTTTTCTATTATCTCCCACGGAATATTGTATTCTTCTGTTCAAGGCTCAACTTACGATAATGCCGACACTGACACTATTAACAGACAAGTCATCCCGGTTTCGGGCACACTGACTGATTTGTACGTCAGAGCATACTCAACTGGCGGCAGCCTAACTCTGTACAAAAATGGTAGTGCCACGACGCTATCATGCACCACGTCATCAGGCACTTGTAACGATGCTGGCCCGCCGGTGTCAGTCACGGCAGGGGACTTATTGTCGTTTGTTGGCACCACCAATCAAACATCAGTAGGAATGAAATTTGAAGCGTCGTCGGGGCAGCATCAACCTCTGATGACTGGTGCAGTTGTCTGCCCTGCCTCAACTTGTTATCAGCCGTTGAATGGTGCAAACCTCGGCGGACTTACCGCTATTGGCACCGCTGAAATTATCTTGCCTACTGACGGCGTAATTGACCATTTGTATGTCAATCTCTACAACACAGTGCCTAGCGGCACAGTAGTAACCTTAGTTAAGAATGGTAGCGATGCCGCTCTTACTTGCACAGTCGCGTCATCAGGTTCTACCTGCACCGATTTGAGTAATTCGGTTTCTTTTTCCGCAGGTGATAAAGTTGTTTTGAAAACAACAGCAGCGGGGGGTAACGCCACTGGTGGTATAAGTGTAAGATGGACGCCAACTACAACTGGCGAAGCTATTGTAGCTTACACAAACCTAGGATATTCTATCACTAACAATGCGACCAGATACTCAAATTTTGTTTACAGATTTGAGGCATCTGAATATGCGAACATCATTTCTTATGCTTCGACCGTCAAGAAACTGCGTGTTGACTTCACTACGGCTCCGTCATCTGGCAAGTCTTATGCTTTCACAGTGCGCAAAGGTAACGGCGCTTCGCAGTCCGATACGTCAGTGACCTGCACAATTTCAAACACTGCGACCAGTTGCAACGACGCTAGTAACACAACGACGTTGACGGCAGGGCAGGCTATTGACTTGAAATCAATACCATCAGGAACACCTACGAATCCCGGCAATAACTGGTTTTCGATGGTCGTGACACCATGAGGAAAGAAATGTACAAGCTAATACACGCTCTGTTTTTCATTGCTATCCTTTCATCAGGATTAGCCCAAGCTCAAAGCGATAGCGGGCTTTTGCCTCCTAATACGCTTTCTGGCAATGCTACTGGTACGAGAGGTGCTGCTAGGCCAGTCTCTATTGGTACGTCTGGTGCGACCGTTCCATTACTGAACGGAAATAACACTTACAGCGGTAGCGCTACTTTTCAAGGTAGCTTTTCGCTTACCAGCTTGTTTAACTGCATGCTCGGTACGAATGGCGCTGGTCTGGTTGGTTGTATATCCTCTGGTATCAGTGGGATATACGATGTCAAAAGCTATGGCGCTGCTTGCGACGGCTCCACTGACGACTATTCGGCCATCATGAACGCCATATCAGCAGCGCAAGCGGCTGGCGGTGGCACTGTCATGTTTCCGGGTGGCAAATGCGCGACAACTCAAATGATTGCTATCAGCGGAGCACCTGACGGCTATACCAAAGTCACCCTCAAAGGGCAAGGTCAGTATGCTTCATGGTTAGTTGGTAAAGGCCCGTCTTTCACAGGCGCGTGCCTAGTCCAATTTGGTGGTCAAGGCCGCGTTGAAGGAATGTCCTTTAATAATGGGAGCCAAATTGGCGTCACTGGTGTATCTATGCACGGTGTTTGTAACAATCGGCCTTATGGTGGTGGCGGCGTAGATCATCTGACCATTGAAAATTCGTTGTTCTTTGGTTTCGGCCTTAGTGGTAATAATTGTGTGTACAACACTGGTGCTCAACAAGCTACAACTTCCGTGTTCAACAGCACTTTCAATTATTGCTGGCATGGGTATAAGGCTGATACTTGGGATGTTGGGGCTGTCATTCAGGAGAACCATATGTTCAACGTGGTTCAAGGTATCATTCTTGACGGTACCGCTAACGCTGTTGAGGGTGTGAACATTCTCAACAATGAAATACTAGCTGGTGATCCGCGCAGCGGTGCGACGGCGTTTCGCCCGCTAGATATCGTCAATGCTTGTTATGATTGTCATATTGCTTTTAACGTTTTTGACGCTGCGCCTGTCGGTGTAGGTAACTACTGCACCACTAGCGGGTTGAGCCGTGCCGTGCGAATACAAGGTAGCGCGACTACATCTTTTGTAACAAATTGGATGGCCAAAGGCTTCTTAGCCAATGGTTCGTATAACATCGGATTGCGCCTGACCGGTAACACTTTCCCGGATGGATGTAACGCCTTCATTGAGAATGCTACAGGCTTCACTGCAAGTTCAAATTGGGCATTTGCTGGGTCAGCTAGCGGTCAATGGTTAAGTGTAGTAAACAGCCAAAATTTCTCAGTAACGAACAACATAGCTTTCGGCCCGACAGGCGGCATAGCTGTCGGCGGTACGGTCGCGAACTGTACCTTTGGAAATAATGTAGTTACTGGCCCTAGTGCTATGGGCGCACCTTGTGTTTCAACTGGAAACGTCGGCCCATGAAAACTCTTATCGCATTGCTCTTGATGACTTCAGCGGCTTTTGCTCAAACGAAAGAATACGCAGTAAAACTAACACCAGAGGAAGTCAATCAAGTATACTCTTTGCTTCAAATGCAGCCATATAAAGATGTGGCTGCACTTATAGCTAAATTACAAATACAAATCACTGAACAAAATAAATCAGCAGAGGCGAAGAAGTGAAACTGCCCGCGCAATATGCTTGGCTTGAAAAAGAGCCGGGACCGAAAATGATCCTAGAAGCCCTGAAACTTTACGGGACATTAGAAAAGCCGGGAAAGGGTGATAACCCTGTCATCATGGGATGGGCCAAGGCTTTGAAACTGACGGCTGTTTATTCGCATGATAGCGTCCCGTGGTGTGGTCTTTTTATGGCATACGTTGCGCTGCGCGCTGGTAAACCAATCGCTCAGGCTCCTCTGTGGGCGCTTTCATGGGCCGATGAAGGAACACGCGTGAAAGTCGCGATGTTGGGCGACATTTTGACTTTTAAGCGTAGCGGTGGTGGTCACGTTGGGTTATATGTAGGCGAAGACAGCACAGCGTATCACGTACTAGGCGGGAACCAATCGGATAAAGTTTGTATCGCGAGAATTGCAAAATCCAGACTTTATCAAATACGCCGACCAAAATATATAAATCAACCAAAGAATATAAGAATAATCAAATTAAAAGCAACTGGTTCTTTATCAACTGACGAAAGGTAACAAAATGGCTGACAACACTACTCCTACTTTTACTAACCCGCTTCAGAACAACTCTACTGCGGTAGCTGTCATTAGTTATCTTGCTGGTATTGCTGCTACAAAGCTCACGTTCTTTGATCTCGCAACATGGAATTACATTTTCATGGCGCTTGGCGGTTTGATCTTTGCTCTTTGGCAGTTCTTCATCACTCGCAAGACCACTGTTGTTGCGACAGCAGCCAACTTACCGGAAGTCGATAAAATCGAACTCAACCGAACCGCTCCGAATGCTCAGGGTCTTTATGACGCTACGCCTGAAAACGTGACGATGCGATAATGTCACTATCAGTCATAGCCAATATCGTACTACTCCTGCTGAAAATAATCGACGGCCTTACTAGCTATCTGTATCAGCAAAAGTATCAAGATATTGGCTATGACAAAGCTATGGCTGAAATGACAGCATCGACGCTTAAAAGGTCTGAGTATGCCAACAAGATCATGGCTAAGATATCCAATCTTGACAATGACGCTGTTGATGACTTCTTGCAGCGCATTGAAGATCAAAGGACCGGAAATAACGCTTAACAGCTTTTGCTCCGAGTACAAGCAAATTATAAAGCAAAAAGGTGATGCTGCTAGCTTGAAAGGTGTTAACCTGTCAGTCAAGCGAGCTATCGCTGCGAATGAGGAAAATTATGAATGTCAATGTACCGATGGTGACGCTCCTAACTTCTGCCTAGCAAAGTGAGACAGAAATGCCCACATTAGACCTGACGTTTCGCGTTAGCGATGTTCTGCAATTGTTAATGTGGGCAGCCCTAGGGGTAGGTTTCTTCATCAACATTCGAGACAAGTTGAATAGCCAAACTCACTCTCTCGATATGCAGAACCTTAAGCTAGATCATTATGGCGATGAACTCAGGAGCTTAAAAAGCTCCATGGGTAATGTTTCAACTGTCATGACTGCTATGGCGGTTCAAAAGGAACGCCTTGAGGGTATTGAGAGTGACGTTCGCGATCTAAAGCACGGTCGCGGGTTTATTCGTGGCGAACATGGAATAGAACGCGAGTGGTCTAAGACGCAGAGTTAAAGCCCCTTGCGGGGCTTTTATTGTCACAGATACGCGAAAGCTTCCTGCACTTTGCAGTGATAAGGTTTGCCGGTCAAATCTTCGTTGTTAAACGAATGACCACCAAAGATGATCCATCCGTGCTTGTAGCAATAATCAGCATTGACTGGTTCAGGAGCATTGCGAAAAAGATGCTCAATTGATGCTTTTTGATAGTCTTGATAAAACTGCTTCGCGAAATTAAGAGCTTCTGCGCGGGTCATTTGCTATCTCCATTGCTGATAGAGCTACTTTATCAAATAGCTCTATCAAGTCAATAGTGATTTTCAACTTTTTTGAATTATTTTATTGTGCAGTGTGTCAATACAGCTTCTCAAAGTCATATCGATCCTTGATATGAGCTAGGAAATACTTTCCGACGCTATCTGCTTCCTTCATACCTTCGTAAACATCCTCTGGAACATCACTGTAGACGTAAGTTCCACCTTTGTTGAAGGTGACTTGAAGCTTGTGTTCTTCATCGTCATAACCGAAGCTCGAAAGCAGGCTAGAGGACACATTGTGGATTTCCATCGTCATTTGTAGTTCCCTTCAAGATATTCTTTCATTTCGATACGTGCTTCATAAAGCGCGTTCATGATCTTTTGAAGTTTTGTCTCTCTGTCAAGCAAATCGTCAATCGTTGATCCTGCATCATCACTTTTGTTGTCAATATTATTTCGCAGTCTAGCGAAAACGGCTTGACCATAGCGAGCTTCTGCATTCGCTTTTTCGATGAATTGAATAGCTTCTAAGAACTCCGCTCGCATCACTTCACCTTTACCAATACACCGTTGACCATTTCACCTTGAGCATACCATGTGTGTGGCTTGGGGTAATGAGGACCTTCAAGCGTGATCGAACCTGTGTAATTAGACAAATCAGGACCAAGACCGGGGTTGTAGCAATTAACAGGCGCGAAACTGGAGCTTACCACGTTATTGGCATCCATATATTTCTTAACAGCAAGCTTCAACTCTTTCTTCGTCTTGAAGTTCCGTACCGTGTAAGCCATCACCAAAACTCCATCTGTTTAGGTCTAGTTAGATATCCGATATCGTACAGGATATCGTTAGCTGCGTCAACATAATATTTTCGATCTAGATCATCTGGCATGTCTGTGGGCATATCCATACACGGCATGCAATTGTCAGTCTTTGGAACTTTGTTTCCAGTTGTTACATACCGTAAGCAGTCTTGACTTCTGGTAGAGCTATACCAACGTACCACTTTACCTAAGTAATCGTTTCTAAACGCTGCGCCGCCTTTGACATTTCTAACAGTAACAAACCGTGTCAAATCTTGACAATTCATTACAGTTTCTTCTATCGGTATTCCTTTACTCAAAAACTCTTTAATTGCATCTGAGCAAATAAGCATGATCGGGTTATTGTCAAGCTGCGTTCCGCTTTGGCTACCGACTTCACTATACGGTCCTTTTACTTTAACTTCGCCGTCGTTCTTAACAGCAAAATACGCATTAACGTCGCGAGCATAATAAGCATCGTAATTCGTGTCTTCTAGCTGAAAGCCTGTGCGCCTCTCCCACTCGTGCCACCAATACTGTAATATTTCCTCTTGGCTTTCATGATAATATACCACAAGCCCGTCTGTGTTAGCGCTCACAATTTCCATACCGTTACAAGTTAGCATTTCAGCTAACATCAAAATAGATAGCTGCCCTGTTAAATTCATTTGAATGGTGTTGCTCGGTGAATACATAGTAGACCACACGTCACTGAATTTACCAGAAACGCCATTTAGAAAAATCTTCAATCCTTTGTCTTTAGTGAAATTTTTTGTTCTTTTTGCTTCTACTCGCTGGTCTTTGAAGCCTCTATAGATCGTAATGAAGTTTGGTCCCATTGCTATAGGATGGAGGTTCAAATTGATGATGGCATTTGGATAGTAACTCGTAACGTCAATATCCTTAATTCGATACCCATGACCAGCTTTGTACGCTTTACATTTATCAATCGAATGAAGCCCGCCAATTCCTAATTGATAGCGATTAGCGCCGAGTTTAGCAGGTTCTTCTAAGTCGTGCGGTGGAATGATCGTGCCAGTATCACCAACTACGAAGTTGGTATTTCGAACACGCTCAAGCAATGCTTGTAGATTAGGAGTGTGAAATTCTAGAAAAGGTTGGACATTGTATTTGTAGATCGTACCTGCTGGTATTTCAGGACGCCGAATAAACTTACCGTTTAAGCGGCCAACTTCTCTAGAGATAACAGCTTCAGCCATTTGAGCATCAGACTTGCTCATTAGGTCTAAGCCGTATTCTTCAGAGATAGAACGTCTAAGCTCAAGCCGCTCTTGCATCTTATCAAATTTGAATATCAATTCTGTAACATCAAGATCGTTACAGTTATATTCGTCAACTACATCTTTTTGCCAATCTTTTAATGGCTCGTAATCCGGAAACGGTAAATCTTGCAATCGTTTTGAGTGCAATCGTGCGCCATATAGTTTAAGACTAGCACCTAATGGGCATACCTCAATAAGGTCTATGTGCCGCATTGGATTTAATTCGTAAATCTTAAATCCAAAATGCTTTGCAGCTTCTTTAGCGCGCATACCTTGACTGATTAAACCATTCGACACTTCTTTAAGATATTCAGGATCGCTATTGTGATAGAATGCCCACAGCATAGGCAAGTCATACGGTATGGAATTAAACCCTATCGTTCGATAGCTGAACATAAGCCAAGACAGAAACCGTTGGTTAGCTCCTGTCGTGACTTTGATATATTTACCTGTGGCTATGCTCTTAAATCCGAACATCGCGTAGTTAGGGTAAAATTCACCATCCAATATCAAATCGCTACCAGCATTCGCCAGTATTTCAGCATCTGTCATGTACTCGCGTTCAATGCGATGGCGACGCTTGTAAGGGTTGAGTTTTACACCTTTACCGATTACAAGCTGTCCATCTTCATTTGTTAACATCTAGTTTTGACTTTTCTTTGCGTCTATCTTCTCTTTTGTAGAAAGCTTCTTGCGGATGCCCGCACTCGTCACATATCAAAATAGCATTTGCCAAGATGATGTGGCAATTGACACATACTTTACCATTTGCCATTTTATTGAGCCTTCATTTGTCAGCATATTGCTTAGCAAGCTCCTGAATGTCTTTGAGAATAGACACTTGATCGTTTAGCAGCATAATTGTTCGTTCGATGCAGATTAGACAAATCATATAGCTATAATCTTTTGCCGGAAGTACACCAGCCATAGCAAGAAAAGCATCTTTCGGGTCGTCCACACCTCGAATAATTTTGACTGTGTTATTGAGATACATCGCATATGTATCAAATTCTTTCGAGATTTCAGTCATCATATTTGACAAGCGGACTTTGGTTTTATCATCAACGACTGTGCACTCTAAATTGTGTCGTTCTTCAATCTCTTGCTTTTTAGATTGATCGAAAATCAATCCAACATGCTCGTGTACATCTTCAGTTTCGAAATTATTCATCGATCGCTCCTGCCCATGATCGCACCGCGAACATTTTCGCCGTACCACATTAACATTTTTCCATTTCTCGCTAGAAAGTCAACAGTTTTGACATAAGGTTTAATCATTTTCAGATTGCTGATTTTCATGATAGGTCCTTGTGGCAATCCGAGCACTTCGTAGCTTGCGCCTTCATCTGCGGTTCGATGGCTACGCAAAACACCATTATCAAAATATACATATCCATCATCACTAAATTTCTCAACCGCTGCTAATCCATCATAAAAGTTATCAGGCAATGGTGTTTGCTGCGACGCTTGATTTATAGCGTGAGCGACATCGGGCCATTTATCTGCGTAAAATTGACTTTTTATCCAGCTTCCATCGTCGTAATAAAACGTGCAACTAGATTGACTATAGCCAAAACCACTTAGCTTTTTCTGGTTTTTCACCAGCGGCGCTATGATAGCCTTCGGAAGCGCCAGCATAGGCGGAAGGTCGATCCCGTGCCAAGCCTCTATCAAGACGTGCCCGTCTGTCGCGTACGCTGACCCGCTATCAATCAAAATCGAAGCCTTGATGAGCCGGGTAGGATCATCATCTGCCAGCGCAGAAACCGCTCTGATAGCGTCCTTGAGCCTGTCGTCAACCGTCGCGCAGCGCGGGTCAGGTGAAGGGATCATCATATCATATAGCGACAGGCAAGGAATGATGGCGCGAAACTTATCAGACTTAACGGATAAACGTTGGGTTTCAAGCTCAGTGAATGAAACGTTTTGCCCACATTTAGATAGCGCTTGAATGAGCAAGTCATTGTGTGGGCAAATATTAAAGCTTTCGGTGATGCGTTCACCAGCAGCGATTATACCATTGTGCATCATAGCCCAACCGTCTTTTAGAACGACATGATGCTCCCATTGACGATCTAACGTTACATCAATCTGAGCCAACACCTTCAACGAGGTTATCAGAGGATTGATGAACGTTTGTTTTTTTGGCCCTTTAGCCATGTCGAAACACTACTGCTGTTTTACGCACCTGTAACCTTTGTATAACTCTTTACGTGTCGTCACGTAAAGCTGACCAACAGCTTCGCATACGACTTGACGATTGAACTTCTTTGCATCGTCAAGTTGAACTTCTTTGCCTGATTGCGTTATCATAAACAAAATAAAGATTGCTGTGGTCATCGGTTTTCCTTTCAGAATGGGATTAAGTCAGTATGAGCTTCGCACGTCTTAGGATTGACAATGAAAGACACTGGCGGTCTACCGTAAATCTTACATATTTCATCACCGTGTTTCCAGTTATCACAATTTGCACATGTGCGAAAGTATCCGTTGTCATCTAGGATTTCAGCAAACTCTCTACCTAGCTTGTCAAGCAAGTCTAGGCGCGTTGGTCTATCAATACTCACTTCCTAACACCTCCGGATAGTTGCGCCCGTTCACCATCTTATTCATGTGAACACGAATACGTTTCGGTGAGCGCAGTTCGCTTACATATTTCAAAGCCTCGTCTGTGTTCTTCGGCGGGTCACTGACATGCCGCATTTGCCACCAGTCAACAAACGGTTTTCGATATCGAAAGTTCTCCGGAAAAACAAACTCAAGAAATGTCTTTGCACCGCAAGCGTATGTTACCTGAATATATGGAGCTTTTCCATCCTTTTGCTTGCGAGCATAGAATACATAAGCAACCTCATGAGTTTCGATAATTGGAACTTCGAAACCTTTAATCAGTTCAACTGTGCTAGCCTTTTCGACAATCTTAACTTTGAACTCGAAAGGATGCCCACATTCAGTACATTTAATCGCTTTGATATGGTGATACGTTCCGCAAGCCTCGCATAGTTTAGCTGGTACAACACCAGTCTTATCGCCTTTCTTGCGAGGAATAACAGGCGCGTTAATCGGACCAAGACGCATCGTATTTACAGCAAAATCTAGTACAAGACAATTCTGCTTAGGCCCATGGGCAATAGCTGACAACCTACCCTCGCGCGTATCAAGATCAAAACCATCTGCGTAAACTGGTCTAACCCCACGACCGAGCATTTGACACCACAGAGCAGTGCTGATGGTCGGTCTAAACATACCGATTAAATCTATCCCTATATGGTCAAAACCAGTCGTTAACTTTCCGTAGTTTACAATAGCGCGAAGCTTATAGTTTTTGAATGCACCTATAGCATTATCATTATAAACTTTCTCTTGCTTTGAATGCACAGCGGCGCATTCAATTCCGAGTTGATTAAGCATTTCTGAAATATGCTCTGCATGTTCGATACCAGTAGCAAATATTAGCCAAGACCGCCTACTCTGTCCGTGATAGCAAAGCTCTTGCAATCCTTTCCATGTAATATCTGCTTTATCTACTTCGTGTTGGAGTTGGCTCGCGATGAACTCGCCACGAGACATTCCGACATTAGAAACGTCTAGCTGAACCTCTGTTCGTTTAGGAACTAGAGGTGCTAAGTAACCTTCCTCGATCATCTTATTGAAGTTCTCGAACGATGTTAGATCGTGCGCAATGTCAGTAAATAATCCACCATCGGTTATCATGCCCTGCCCCATGCGGAACGGCGTAGCCGACATGCCAATGATTTTAAGATATGGATTGATCTTTTTTAACTCGTTCAGAAACTTGTGATACATGCTTGTATCGTCTTGGCTAATCAAATGAGCTTCGTCAACAAAGCATAAATCGCGATGACCAAAAGCTGACCCATACTTATGCATCGACTGAATACCTCCATAAATAATAGGCTGTATAAAATCGCGTTGACCTACACCAGCACTATTAATACCTGCTGGTGCGTTAGGCCATATTGTCATAAGTCTATCAAAATTCTGTTCAATTAACTCTTTTATATGTGTCACCATTAGAAAGCGTTGGCCCGGATAGTTAACCATAGTGCGTCGGATAAACTCAGCAGGAATTAAACTTTTACCCATGCCGCATGGCCAAGCGAGCACAGGGTTGCCGCTATTGGTCATAAAGTATTGCCAAAGCGCCTGTAAACCTTCCTCTTGGTAGTCACGCAGTTTCATCCGTAGTATCCAAACATCACAGGTCCAACTAGAAACATACCGTCCGAGTTTGTATTCGCTGGCAGTATCGAACCTTGTCTGTCATAAGAGTTTGGCGGAATGACTTCGTATCGACTGAGGCACGGTCTACCTGTGGGTACAGGACAAACATCGAAGTCAGTGAGTTCTTTTCCACATGAGCATTTCATTTGAAATCACACTCAGCTTCTACAATTTCAAAATCTTCTTTATTTCGATCATCTGGTTTCTTCATCGGTGGTTCTGGTCCATCGGTTTCACCGTAGCTATTTATACGGTTCGACCATACACCCATAACCCAACAATTTAGAGCATTTTTAGCGTCACATTTGCGCTTAAATAGTCTAGGTTTGTTAGATAAAGCTGCCCTAGTCTTAGCGAGAGCTTTTCCGTCTGATAAGAACAAACCATTCATTTTATGACGTATCGCGTATATTTTCATAGCGGTGTCCACCTGTCACATGCCGTTTCAATGAAACTCTCTGGAATGATACCAAAGCGTTCACATTTCCATTTACCGTCATCGATTGGTGTAGCCATCACACAAGACCTACAATTCTTTAGCGGTTTGGCGTTCTTATGACATAAGTCGAGCGCAGGACAATACTTGCATTTGTAGTATGCTGGATTATCGCTAATTCGCTCTGGTGCTGTTTGAGAACCTATGATCTTTTCGGCTTTAATCTCAAGCAGCATTCCTTCGTTGTGGTCTAATTTGATTACACTAATTCTAATCTCGTCGGTGTTTTTATTCTCAGGGAAGTAGATGGCGTAATCGATTTTCATTTTGAAGCCATAAGAGCACATTTGCGAATAGTGCTGCGGCTTTGATTTATGAATACCAACTTCAAGATACTTATCGAACGACTTTTGATTGTGAGTTTTGAACTCCAATAGAAAAGGAACACCTTTCATCCAAGGTGTTAGAGCAACACCATCGCATGATCCGCCATAATGCCCCATCACACCGCTAGCACGAAACTGCTTTCCGTTTTCGTCATGCTGAAAGACTTCACAACCAATACCTTTCAAAATCTCGATATATCGATTTTCTTCGCGATGACCGCGCTTGAATAATCTAAGCATTCTACCCGAATGTACTTCGTTATACATCCATCGAAATTTGTACCAAAGCTGTCTTGAACAATCGTTTCCGATTTCAGACATACCTAAGTGCTTACGTGGTCCTTCAGTGAGCGTCTCTAGAGAATGCTTGTCAATCGATGTGTTAATTTCAACTTCTAGCCGCTTTAGATCACTATCGGATAATTGCATAACTTCGGCGTCCTATTCTAGCTCGTTTAAGACTTGCGATACTTCTGTTCGGTTAGCAGAAAGGCAAGTCCCGAAGCTACTCAATCGACCAGCGCAAGTTTTACTGGTCTTGTCACTATCCACTCACGTTGCTCTTTGTCCGCTTCATAGGCTTCCTTTAGTGATTGAAAACTTCTCGGTCGCCAACCTTCATCGAAATGTTGCCAAAGGATGAATGGTCCGCGAACGTGTTCATCGAGCATCATGAGTGTTAAACCTCAATATGGAAGCATTGGGCGGCTATTACACCGCCCAATGCTAACTGTTAGCGAGCACCCCAAGGGGCAGACTGCTGCCCTTGACCTTGCGACCACCCGCCTTGCTGTTGCTGGTCGCTCGAATTGGTCTGACCCTGACCTTGGCTTGGGTTCTGCTGACCGCCCCAATTCTGCGGTACGTTGTTACCGGGGTTTGGCTGACCCTGACCACCGAAGTTACCACCACCCTGTGGAGCGAAATTCTGCCCCTGCTGTGGGTTGGTCTGGTTCTGAGCCTGTCCGGTATTGCCGGTCTGGAAACCGCTACCAGCGCCGTTCCCTGTGCCGCCGCTGGCCTGCTGAGTGGTCGGGTCCGATCCATCAGGGCGATAGACCTTTTTCAGTTCGACGTAACCACCAGCCGGGTTTTCAGCAGAAGGTTCCTGACCCTTCTGATAGCCAACATCCATCAGCCCGCGAGCATTGAGCAACGCTGCGCCGTCATTCTTGAAGTCGATTTGAAACACACCGACTGCATGGCACAGTGCAGAAAATTGCTCATTCGCAATTCGCACAGCTTGTTCACTAGGGTTCCACAAATTGTATCGGTTCGTGATAGAACCAACATCTGAAGTCAATTCGACTTCGAATAGACCACCACTAGCATTTTTAGTCGGGCTTACTTTAGTGCCGGTAATCCTGAATGGAAACTTGTTTCCAACAGGGTGAGCACCACCACCTTGACGTGGTGTGATCTTAGTAGCGTCAAATACAGCATCGTAAGGCATAGTCTATGTTCCTTTCAGGAGTTAGGCCAAGCAGCGGCAATCGGTGCTTGCTGCTTTTCAGGTTGTGACAGCTTTTCTGCTAGATAAAGTTCTTTCTCTTTCTCTTTATCGCGAGAGCGTTCAATGCGCTTCATGATATCGTGAACGCGAGCACTCCTCTTTCTTTCACCATGTGGAAACTTCGAAATCTCTGTTGCATGATATGCAAGCAAAGCATGCGCTTCTTCATCAGTAATTTCAATTTTGATAGTCATAGTCTTTCCTTTCTACTTCGTCAGTCCCTTGACTGCCCACATTACAGCTTCTTCAATCTTGGTGATAGCCAAGCTGTATTCACGACTTTTGCCAATAGTATTGACGTAATCAATGAAAAGCCGACCTTGATCTTTGATGCTTTTCATATGAAATTTTTCTTCATCGCTCAAAGTGCGGTACTCGTGGCGAACTACATTATTGCTAATACGCTCGTCTGAAGCACTGTCGATAATTTTGTTGAAGTCTGTCGGTTCATTCATCATTTCAACTCTCCATAGCTTTCTTTACAAGGGCAGAGAAATCAGGCGGTTCGAAGTCAGCCAGATTTCCGGTGCGGTTTCTAGCCAACACGTCAAACGTTCCGTTACATTGAAACGCTAGTTGCTCACCAACGTTTGGCACTTGTGCTTTCGCGATGCGCAAAATGCAATCGTACAAATGTGGTATGTCTGTGGGCAATTGTTTGCCGGGATAATACGGTCTTCGTAGTCCTTGTGGTGATACCTCCTCTTTAGCGATCAGGTACATATGTTTTTGCGGCATAAAATACAGTCGCTTCATGTATGGCATAACATACTCTGCCATGATGCCGTACTGCTGAAGCCCATGACTTGACTTTTTCTTTGCCATGTCTAGAGCGATATCGCACATTTGGCTTGAACTATCGATAGCAAGAGTATCGAAATTCTTCGCTTCGTTCGAATGTTCAAACCATTTCATGAACTCGTCAATTTTGTCAGTCGTAGGTGCTAACCATGTTGGCACATTCGAACCGCGCATCGATAACAAGCCCGGCTCTGTGGCTAGCAGCACTGGCCTAGGCGCTGTATTTACCAGAGGTGTATTGTGAGTGACAGTGAAGTCTCCCAATAAGAATAACTTATTGTGACCTTCTAACTCAAAACCAAAATACTCGCCAAAACCAGCATATTGCACTTTAATTCCTGTGTTAAGCACATCTTTTTTTTGCTTTCTAGGGGTAGCTTGTTTTCGTTTAAGTAGCGTTGGAACCATATCGGTATGACCAGAGATAGAAACCCTATAATAAATACCTTCGGTTCCGTTTTGACTTTTATTAATAGTTTGAACTTTGTAAGCTGCTAGCCCTAGCGATCTTGCAAGATAACAAATGTCATCAGCCAATACTGGAAATTTAGACGTTATGCTATAACCATTATTTGCCAAATGACCATCACTGTCTATAAGACCGGCTAACACTTGAAGTCTTATTTCTCGTGAATTTGTTTTATAAGCAAATGGGATATGTTTGTTATTGAACAAATTTTGATTTTTGAATGTTTGCCGTAAAACGTTCTGCAAACCTCTACTTTCGTTCGTGAGCCTATACCTAGGGCATTTTTTAGCATTTTGATAGCGATGAACTCTCAATCCATATAAATTAGCCGCGTAATCTAAAAATTCTACAATTTCAGGGTCTACAGTATGGAAAGCAAGTTCGTCGCTAGAGCCGTCTCCCAACCACAAGCCAAGCAAATAAGGATGAATGCTTACTTCTTTAGTTGGAAAGTTCACCCCAACTCTCCACCCCTTAGCATGATGCTTAAAGTCGTTAGATTGAGCAAAATACTGGTCTATTGTTATGTTAGCAATGTAATTTCTATTGCTAACATTTAGAGACAATATGTGTGACCTGTTTACCCTATATGTGTCACCTTTTGTTGGTATCACATCAAACATATCTTCAAAGCCATGAGCCAACCCTGTTACTCTACGCGGCAAGCTATCTGGACCCATAAGCAAATCGTTAACGCGGATCGCTTCAACTAATTTGACGGTTCCGTCAAACATCAACACGGGAGTGCCCGGAGCTAAACATTTTCCACTACCCGGTGGACCAAATACAACACACTTGATGCCGAACCGCTGAGCAAACTCTTTAGCTGGCTTTAAATCGTTCTGGTTCATTCTTTACCAACCTTGCCGAACCGATCATCTTTCAACTTGTTCATCCAGTCATCGCTACAAAGATCGTATACGCGATAGTACATGGAAGCGAGTTTATTAGCGCGCTCTTGCCAAAGATCAGCCAATTCGCTCAATTCTCTAGCCTTAGCTTTTTGATAGCTAGTCTTGTCAATGAGATCATCAGCAAGTGCGTCATCACCTTTCAACCTAGCTTTCAATCCGAGAACGCTGAGCCTGTTTACCTCACGATAAATATCCGATGATTGCTCGCGAAGCTCAAAACTTTTGATGCGAGACAAAAGGCTTTCATCTTTAATGTCGCCAAGAGCAACATCATCGTCAACGCTGAGAATTTCGCTTTCAATCTTCTTCATCTTTTAGCAACCTCAATGCTTGAGTGAATGTATCGACACGCTCAATTTCCGGTAGGTGAATGAAAACGTTTTCGTAATCGCCTACGACAATGATACGCTTATCGATAGCGATAGCGTAACCAAGTTCAACAAAGCGTCCGCCACCTTTGAACATAGTTCCTTTTTGATTGGTAAAGAGAATGAGCACATCGGCGCGCTCAACGTCGATTAAATCCATCGCTGCGGCTTCAGCTTGAGACATGTCTTCCTCATCACCATCGACCCAACGCGAAGTCGGTTCGTGACCAGCATTGCGCAAGCGATCATGATAGTGACGCATAGAAGTCATTAGCGAATACATTGCAGAAAGATAGACTTTCACTGTTCAATCACCTTTCCAAATCTCAACGCACATGATTATGGTAAAACAGATAATCATTACGATCAACGCAAAGTATCCACCTGTCATTTCTTCACTTTCGGCTCGCGAATTTCAAGAGTTGGTGCAGCTTCGGTAATCGTCATGAACTCGTTGACAACTTCAAGCATTTGCTTTGCTTCTTGGCTACCGTCCTGCGCTTCTTCCTGAAGCTTGCGATATTCGCTCAAGAGGAAGTTAGGTGTCCAACTAACAAGGCGTTCGGCAATGAACTTGCCTTGATTGCCGATCTTCTCGATCTTCTCAAGACCTTCCCAAACTTTGTCATTGTTACTATCAAGCTTATAATTGTACTTGATACCAATTTTAGCTTGATAACCGTTACCAAGCTCAACAGTGTTCATACCTTCCTTTGGCTTTTCAACCAAAAGTTTTGCACACACCTTACGGTATTCCATTTCAAGAGACTTGAAATGGTCAAGCTTTTCTTTAGTACGCTGATGAAGCATCAGCATTCCGTCTTTATTAAACACCAACCCTTCGCAATTAAGAGCGTCATAAAGCTCTGGTGTCATCCAGTCGGGCAATGATGGTTGCTGAGCAACATTCCAAGGGTTATTCATCAAACCGTCCTCCCTGTTGCGACTTCCTTAAGCACATTCGGCTCTGATGCATGAACAGTTGGCCAACCTTGCATGGCAAGTTCGTTCAACATTTCGCGGCTTGGTGTCACTGTCGGCTTTGGCTTATACATATCGACAACAGTATTATTAATCTGTTCTTCAATATTTTCAGCCGCTTCATGGTCCGGCTCTTTAGCGCCTTCAGCAAGCGCATTAAAGCGACCAGCACGATCAAAAAGCACCGCACATTTGATATCGATCAGATCAAGAAATGCATCATCCTCACTGGACCAATTGGAGGCATGAAGAAGCTGCGCGAATGCTCCGATATAGGCTCGGCGCATTTCAGTGCGGACATGGCGGTAAAATTCGGCGTCTTCTTTATCGAGCGCGTTTAGCGTCTCGCGGATATCAGGCATAAGACTTCCTTTCATTTGTCTTCGATTTAACCGTCGCAGGTACGCAAAACCATATCCCTGCGACGGTCTGGACGCTAATTCGTGTCATTTCGTCTGTCAACTGGTAATTTTCAGGCATGGCACGGAAATTGACGATTTTTCACAAAACAGGTTGCTTTTTCTGAGCGAGGCTGGATTATGGCAAAACTTATCTGCCCACAGTGAGCCTGCCATGACCGCGCGCAAGAACCTGACTTTGTTCAATGACGATGCTGAGTTGATCGATAAGCTTAAGGAGCTTTTTGAGAAAAACACCAAGTTCAAGATAACTGACGTACAGGTTGTTCGAAAAGCATTGCGCGAGTTGGCTGCTCGTGAGTTGGTAGACTAACCATGACAGTCAAGAACGCTTATTCTATTCCTGCGGAATTGCGGGATTTGAAACAATGGCTTCTATGGAAGTACGAGACGACTGATAACGGAAAGCCGACGAAAATTCCGTATCAACCGAATGGGAGGAAAGCGAGTGTCACAGATGCTAACGATTGGTGTTCATTTGATGAAGCATTTAATGCTACTGGTTTTGGAGGTTATGACGGTATTGGTTTTGTTCTCACTCGTGAAGACCCTTATGTTTTCATCGATCTTGACGACACCAACGGCAACAGCGAAGACCTTGCAAGACAGATCAAGCTCCATGAGCAATTGGATAGCTATTCAGAAATAAGTCCTTCTGGTAAAGGGCTTCATATTATTGTTAAGGGGAAGATACCTAACGGTCGTCGTCGCTCGCATATCGAATTGTATCCGCACGAACGATACATGACGATGACTGGTAATGTATACAGCAACAAACCTATCGCTGAGCGCCAAGACATGCTCGATGTACTCTATAAACAAATGAGTGCATCGCCGTCGATTACGCTACATGCAGGTAATGAGCCGCAGCGTGAGGATGACAATGCAATCATTTCACATGCGACTGGTGCAAGCAATGGACAGAAATTTGCGGACCTTTATATGGGAGCGTGGGAAGGCTCTTATCAGTCTCAATCTGAAGCAGACTTCGCGCTGATCGATATCATCGCATTCTATACGCAGAACAGAGAACAGATTGTTCGCATATTTCGCGCTAGTGCTCTTGGTCAACGCGATAAAGCAAAGCGCGCTGACTATGTTAATGCGATGGTCAATCGATCATTCGACAAGATGTTGCCAAAGATTGATACTGAAGGTTTCAAAATAGCACTTGACGAAAAGATTGCTATCGAGCAAAGTGCTATCGCTCAACGTGCGTCTGAGCCGATTACAGCCGGTTCGGTTAATGGTAAACCATCGCCCTTTGACGGCGAGACTGTTGGTTCAAGTCCAACACCGGCTGCCAATGGTGGCGTAGCTCAATCGGTAGAGCCGGCTGCTCATAACAGTCACGGTACAGGTTCAAGTCCTGTCGCCACCACCATCACCGCGCCTCCGGGGTTGCTAGGCGAGATAGCACATTTCGTCTACAACGCTGCTCCTCGCCCTGTCCCTGAGATTGCAATAGCTGCTGCTATCGGTCTGATGGCTGGTATTTGCGGCCGTGCTTACAACGTCTCTGGCACTGGTCTTAATCAATACATTCTGATGATTGCCAATACCGGAGCCGGTAAGGAAGGCATGTCATCAGGTATTGATAAGCTGGTAGCAGCTATCCAAACATCAGTGCCAGTAGCGCCTGAATTTATTGGTCCAAGTCGCATTGCGTCTGGTCAAGCTCTTTACAAATATCTCGCAACAAAGTCACAATGCTTTGTGTCTATTGTCGGTGAGTTTGGCAAGCGGCTTGAAGTCATGAGCCATCAAAATTCAAATTCGGCGGAAAAGAACCTGCTGATTGAATTGCTCGATCTTTATAGCAAGTCTGGCCATGGTCAAGTTTCGCGGCCATCGATCTTCGCTGATACTGATAAGAATACACAAGCTATCAAATCACCAGCGTTGACCATTCTCGGTGAGAGTACACCAGAAACGTTCTACGGTGTCATCAGCGAGGAGCTAATCAGCGACGGCTTACTCCCTCGCTTTCTGTTGATCGAATACACAGGTCAGCGCCCGCCGCTCAATGACAACCCGCAACATATTCCACCATTCTTCTTGGTTGATAAACTCGCTGAATTGATGGCTCAGTGCAAGACAATCATGCACAATAACAATGTTGCCACTGTCGGCATGACTGATGAAGCAAATAGAATGCTGCGAGACTTTGATAAATTCGCAGATAACAAGATCAACACCACAAGTCGCGACACTATTCGTCAGCTTTGGAACCGTGCCCACATTAAGCTGCTGAAGCTTTCGGCTCTTGTGGCAATCGGTGTCAATTATGTTAACCCCATCATTGAAGCTGAGCATGTATTGTGGGCAAAAGAGATTGTCGAAAGCGATATCAAAAAGCTCGCTCAGAAGTTCGAAGCTGGAGAAGTTGGTAAGTCGTCGAATGAAACTAAGCAAGCTAACGAGATAAAGCGGATGATTTCATTCTATCTGAATGAAGGTTGGGAAGTTGTCAAAAAATATTCGCCAGACCAACGATTACATTCGTCTACCTACATACCTTATTCCTATCTTAATAGGAGATTGGCTAATCTTGTAGCTTTCAAGACCGATAAGCTCGGTGCAACGAATGCAATCAAGAGAACTATTCAATTGTTGATTGACAGCGGTGTCATCGGTGAGGTTAGTCGTAAAGAAATGATCGATAAGTTCGGTACTACTCAGAAGTGCTATATCGTATTGGATATGCGCTTGCTCGAAGTATGAGGTTTATAGCGTTTGCAGTAGAACTTGTGATGTTGTCGGTAGCTTGCGTTGTGTTTTGCATACAGCTTATCATAGCGGCCTCGTCAAATTGGTAGT
>Ga0209476_10000101_pt1 | contig 56032 bp, 52 predicted proteins | sample KloWWTrecipitate_FD_187179 | JGI IMG/M metagenome (GOLD analysis project Ga0209476, IMG submission 187179) | Active sludge microbial communities from Klosterneuburg, Austria, studying microevolution and ecology of nitrifiers - Klosterneuburg... | ecosystem: Engineered > WWTP > Aerobic digester... | reverse complement strand
ACGGCTTCAGCCCGCGCGGCATGCGCTGGCGCATCGAGGCCTGGCGCAGCGGTGTGCCGTTTGCCCAGATCGTCCTCAAGCACAGCTTGCGCTACCAGATCGATCACGTGTTCCTGATCGAGCGCGACTCGGGGTTGGTCCTGCATCGCGAATCTGCGCCCGGCCTGCCCGATCTGGATGCCGACGCGATTGCCGGCATGCTCACCGCGATTGCCCAGTTCGTGCGCGATTCGGTCGGTGGGGAAGGTACCGAGTCGCTGGAAGCCGTGCGCATCGGCGAACACCTCCTGTGGGTGCTCGATGGCCCTCGTGCCTCGCTCGCCTGTTTCATCCGCGGCGTGCCGCCGGCATCCCTGCGTGTGGTCTTGAGTGATCGCCTTGAGCAGATCCATGCGCAATTCCCCGATGCAGCCGGGGACACGCTGGATGACGAAAGCATCGCGCGCCTGGGCCTTTCCGCCAACCTCGAACCGGCTGCCCTGGTGGCAGCCAGCTCTGCCTTGGGCGACGCCGATGCGGGTTCACGCAAGCGTCCCTCGCTGTGGCCGCTGCTGCTCATCGGTCTGGCGATCGTGCTGGCGCTGGGCTGGTATTTCCTGCACATCGCGCGCTGGAATGAGCGCGTCGAGGCGCTGCAAGCGGGCCTGCGCGCACATCCCGGATTCCTGCTCACCGCGATTGATGCCAGGCCATGGCGTCAATTGCGTGTGCACGGCTTGCTCGATGCCGATGCCGAGCCCTTGCAGCCGCTGCTCGATCGGGCTGATCTGGGCGAAGTGCAGCCCAGCGTCGAGGTTGCCGGCTATCTTTCCAGCGACGATGCCATCGTGCTGAAGCGCGCGCGACGCCTGCTCGATGCGCCGGCGAGCGTATCCCTGGGTGTTGCCGATGGCGTGCTCGTCGTCAGCGGCGAGGCCGCAGGCGAATGGATCGATCGACGGCGCACACAGGCAGCCTGGATTGCCGGCGTGCGGGCGGTCGATTGGCAGGTGCTGGCGACTGCCGACTCACCAAAGATCATGCCGGTCGCCCGGCCAGCGAGCGTTTCCGTCGACGCACAGGCAGCGGCACGGGACGCCCTGCATGCGCTGGTTGCGGAAATCGAGCAGGCAAGCCTGTCCTTCAGCCACGACACCGTGCCCCTGGCTGCCAGCGGCGACCTGCTTCGGCATCTGGCCACGTCGCTGCGCGAGGCGCAGTCATTGGCGGCTGTGGCGGGTGTGCGCCTGCACCTGGCCATCCACGGCTGCAGCGATGCGACGGGCGCGGCGGAGCTCAATGCACGCTTGCGCGAGCAACGCGCAGGCTGGCTGCGCGACAATCTGCGCAACGCCGGAGTCGCCACCGAGCTGCTCGATGAGGCCACGCTGGTCACGGCCGCCGATGCAACCGCCGCGATCCGCGCAGCAATGCTGCGCGTGCAGGTCGTGGAGGTCACCCGATGACTGCGCCGGCACGCAAGGTCTGCATGCTCGGCGACTTCGGCGTCGGCAAGACCAGCCTGGTCGCGCGCTACATGCGCAATACGTTTTCCGACACCTACCTGACCACGGTCGGAGTCAAGGTCGACAGCAAGGAAGTCGATCTCGGCGAGCCTGGCGTGCTCAAACTGGTGGTCTGGGATATCGCCGGGCGCAGCGTGCTCGATGCGCTCAACATGAGTTATCTGCGCGGTGCCAGCGGCCTGCTGCTGGTCGCCGATGGCACGCGCGAGGCCAGCCTGCGCACGGCAATCGACCTGTTGCTGCAATCGCGCAGCGTGTTGGCCGATGCCGAGGCGGTGCTCATCATCAACAAGCTCGATCTGGTGGAGCGCTGGGAGGTCGGCCCGTCGACGCTGGCCGGATTGCGCCAGACCATGCCGGTGATCGAAACCAGCGCGCTGTCCGGGGACGGTGTCGAGCAGGCCTTCCTGGAGCTTGCGAAAAGGCTGGCCAGATGAGCGAAAAACACGAAATGCCGACCTTTTCCGCCGGCGTCGAGCACCACGTCGCGCAGTTCCTGTTCGAGCGCGCGCAGCCGCTTTTGCTGCAGTTCGATGAGAATTGGCAATTGGTCAACCTGCACGGTGATCCGGCACGCTTCGGCTTTGATCCCGACCACGCCGATGCCGCCGCGCGGCAGTTGCGCGACCTGTTCCTCGGCATGCCGCTGGATGAGACAATCGATCTTCCCTTCGTGCACATGCCGAACGGACGCAGTGCGCACGTGCATCTGCTCGGAGACAGCGAGCCGGGATTCCAGGTGCTGCTGCTGGATGCGCAGGGCGAGCACGATCGCCAGCAGGCCCAGCAGCAGGTCGGCAACGAAGCCGCCTTGATCAGCGGGCAGAAGAGCAAGGCGATCGCGCAATTGCGCCAGATCCGCAGCGAACTCGAGCGCCAGCGCATGCGACTCGCCGAGGCGAATGCGTTGAAGAACGCCTTGATTGCCACCTTGAGTCACGATTTCCGCACGCCGCTGACATCGATCTTCGGCTACCTGCATCTGCTCGATACGCAAGCGTCCCAATCCGCTTCCGTTCGCCACGCCTTGCGCGCGCTTCGGCGCAATTCAAATTACCTGTTCACCCTGGCCGAGAACCTGCTCGAATATGCGCGTGCGGACACCCGCTCGAGCATGCTCGAGCCGGTGCGCGTGGATCTGGCGCACCTGGTCGAGGATCTGGAAGGCATGTTCCAGCCACTGGCTGCGGATCAGGGGCTGGAGTTCACGATCGGCGTCGAGTTGCTCGATGCGCAGACGCCGGTCCTCGACGAACTGCGCTTGCGCCAGATCCTTGTCAACCTCATCGCCAACGCGGTTCGCTACACGAAGAAGGGCGGAGTCGGCGTGGCCCTGCGCTGGCAGGACGGGGCGCTGTCGATCGAAGTGCGCGACAGCGGCATCGGCATAGCCGAAGAGTTGCACGAGCAGGTTTTCGTCGCCTTCAATCGCGTTCGCCAGGCCGCCGGCAGCGGTGCCGGGCTTGGCCTCAGCATCGTCAAGCGCCTGGTTTCGCAGATGCATGGCAGCATCGATCTGCAGTCCCGCCTCGGCGAAGGCTCGTGCTTCCACATCGTCCTGCCCGGCCTCGCCAGCGTGGTCGCTGCGCCGCAGGCGGGTACGGATGAGACTCCTGCCCTCGGATCGTCACGCATCCGCAGCGTGCTGGTGGTCGACGATGACCCCGACATCTGCTACCTGCTGGATGCCTGGCTGAGCGATCTCGGCTTCCGTGTGCGCATTGTTGGCGATGCCGGTGCTGCCGTGGAAAGCGCGCTCGCCGATCCGCCGGATGTGCTCCTGGTCGATGTCGAGTTGCCGGGCCTGTCGGGCAATACGGCGGTGTTTCGCCTGCGTGCCAAGGGCTATCGCGGCCATATCGTCACCTTGTCGGCGACGCCGACCGAAGAGGCGCGCAAGGTTGCCCTGAATGCCGGCGCCGACCAGTATCTGACCAAGCCCATCAACATCGAAGTGTTGGCGCGGGCGATGCAGGCTGCGACGCCGCGACGCTGATCTGCCGCGCTGCGCGAGCAAGGCCGCGTGCTAGCATCCACGCATGCAAACCAGCCCCGCCGAATTCAGCCCGATCTATCTCGAAGCAATCGCAACCCTGCGCGGATTGCTCGCCGAAGCGCACGCCGCCGCGGATCCGGAACCGACGGCGATGAGCCTTGCCACGGTTGCTGCCGATGGCCGGGTTTCTTCGCGTATCGTCCTGCTCAAGCAGCTCGATGATGATGGTCTGCAATTCTTTACAAATTATGAAAGTGCCAAGGCCGGCCAGCTTGCCGCGCATGCGCAGGCGGCGATCGCCTTCCACTGGAAAACCCTGCGCGATCAGGTCCAGGTGCGCGTCGAAGGGCGCGTCGAGAAGCTCGATGCGGCCAGTTCCGATGCCTATTTCGCCACGCGCCCGCGGCTGAGCCAGATTGGTGCCTGGGCCTCGTTGCAATCGCAGGAACTGCCCGGGCGCGAAGTGTTCGACGCACGCGTCGACGAATTCGAGCAGCGCTTCGCCGGCGGCGAAGTGCCGCGACCGCCACATTGGGGCGGTTATCGCCTGCGCCCTGACCTGTTCGAGTTCTGGTACGGCGCCCGCTTCCGCCTGCACGATCGCCAGCGTTATGAAGCGCACGCGGGCGTCTGGAGCCGACGGCTGCTCTACCCCTGATGGCGAATCCGGATCGGTTTGCGCAGCGCATCGTCTGTCTGACCGAGGAGCCGACCGAGGTTCTCTACGCGCTCGGCGAGGAACAGCGCATTGTCGGCATCTCCGGTTTCACCGTGCGTCCGCCGCGCGCACGCAAGGAGAAGCCGAAGGTCTCCGCATTCACCAGCGCGAAAATCGGCGCGATCCTCGATCTCGAACCCGATCTGGTCATCGGCTTCTCCGATATCCAGGCCGACATCGCGCGGGATCTGATCCGTGCCGGGATCGAGGTCTGGATCAGCAATCATCGCTCGGTCGACGGCATCCTCGCTTATGTCCGCCGCCTCGGCGCCATGGTCGGCGCCGCCGCGAAAGCCGAACGCTACGCGGTGGAGGCCGAGGAGCATATCGCCGCAGTCCGGCAATCCGCTGCCGCCTTGCCGCGCCGGCCGCGCGTCTACTTCGAGGAATGGGACGAACCGCCGATCAGCGGCATCCGCTGGGTCGCCGAGTTGATCCGCATTGCCGGCGGCGATGACGTGTTTCCGGAACTGGCGGAAAAATCCCTGGCGCGCGATCGAATCATTGCCGATCCCGGCGAAATCGCGCGCCGTCAGCCGGATCTGATCCTCGCTTCGTGGTGCGGCAAGAAATTCCGGCCGGATGTGGTCGCAGCACGACCGGGCTGGCAGGACATCCCGGCAGTGCGCAACCGGCATCTGTACGAAATCAAGGCGCCGATCATCCTGCAACCCGGGCCGGCGGCCTTGTTCGACGGTCTCGACGCCCTGCATCGGCGCATTGCCGAAGTCGCCAACGCAGGCCAGTGTGGCCGGGGCTGACACTCAGCTGCTGCAAGTGCGACGCGGACTCATTCGGCGACGAAGTTCTTGCTGAAGCGCAGGTTGAAGCTCTGCCCGGAACCTTCAGGCTTGATCGTCAGGGTGAAGGTGTAGGTGTCGGGCGCGACCACATCGAACAGGCCGATGTAGGAAACATAGAGATCGGGAATTTCGCGGATCGTGATCGCGGTCTTTTGCCCGGTCAGGTTGCTGGCCTCGCCAGTGATGCTTGCCGCCACCGCGGTGGTGGTCTTGTCGGCGGCGACCTGCTGCACGGAGATGTTCAGCAATCCGCGCTTGGGCGAACGCTCGATCGCATACTGCCGCGCCATTTCCGCATTGAGCAGTTGCGTGGACAAGGCACTGTAGTGGACGAGGTAATCACCAAAGGTTTCGGTGCCGCTGGAATCCGCCGCGGCGGCACTGGCGCTGGCGATCAAGGGCAGGCCGAGCAGGTTGCGAAGCAGGGTGTTCATGGCGGGCCTCGTGCGGGAATGATGTTGCGATGGTCGGGATGGCGTGGCAGCGGATCAAGGGCCGCTGCCCAGGCGCAGGCCAAGATCGAGCAAGGGCGCGACGACGAGCGCCTGCAACAGGAAGATCGCCAGCACGACGATCATCGGCGACAGATCGAGTCCGCCCAGCGCCGGCATGCGCTTGCGCACGGGTTTCAGAATCGGTTCGGTCAACTGGAACACCAGCGGGACCACCGGGTGGTAGCTGTCGCTGCCGACAAAGCTCAGGATCACGCGGACGAAGATCAGGATCAGCATCACCATCAGGGTGAAGCCGATGAGGTCGGCCAGGGCGATCAGCATCAGTCCGCCAAACGAGGGCACGCTGGCAAGCATGGCGAAGATCAGTGCGCGCTTGAGCATGAGCAAGGCCCAGGCCAGCACGACTCCGGCAATATCCAGGCGACGCCAGGCGGGGATGATCCTGCGCAGCGGCATCAACAGCGGATTGCTCGCCCTGTACAGGAACTGGCAAATCGGATTGTGGAAATTGGCGCGTACCAGTTGCAGCAGGATGCGCAGGACGATCAGGCCAACGAGGATGCCGAAGATGAACTCGATCAGGATTTGCGCGGCATTGGCGAGATAGGGCATGGCCGGCATCCTCAGTCGAGTTCGCGCGACATTTCGGCACCGCGCGCGGTAGCTGCGTCGACGGCGCGGGCGACCAGCTCACGCAGGCCGCCCTTGGCAAACGCATCGAGCGCCGCCGCCGTCGTGCCATTCGGGGAGGTCACGCGTTCGCGCAGGCGCGCGGGCGGTTCGTCATCCTCGCTGGCCATGCGCGCCGCGCCCAGGCAGGTCTGGATGGCGAGTGTGCGTGCTGTCTCGCGCGGCAAGCCCTGGGCGACGCCGGCGTCTTCCAGCGCCTCGATCATCAGGAAAAAATAGGCCGGGCCGGAGCCGGATACGCCCGTCACGGTGTCCATCAGCTCTTCGCGCTCGATCCATACGCTGAGCCCGCTGCTGCCGAGGATAGCCTGCGCCTGCGCGCGGGCGGCCGCATCGACTTTGCCATTGGCGATCATGCCGGTCGCGCCCGCACCAATCAGGGCCGGTGTATTCGGCATGCAGCGCACGATCGGGAATCCGCCACCGAGCCAGCGGTCGATTTGCGCAATGCGCAAGCCGGCCGCGATGGAAATGATCAGCGGACGCCGCGCAGCCACCGCGTCGGCAATGTCGACACAGACCGTGCGCATCACCTGCGGCTTGACCGCGAGCAGGACAATGTCGGCCCCGCGTACCGCCTCGGAACCTTCGGAAAACACCTTGACGCCGAAATCCTCAGCCAGTTGCCGGCGCAAGGATTCGTTCGGTTCCGCGACCGATATGCCGCTGGCCGGGATGCCGCTGCGTACCAGAGCACCAATCAGGCTGCGCGCCATGTTGCCGCCGCCGACAAAGGCAAGCGCATCGGAAACCGGGGCGTGGGGACTCGAAGACATCATCAACCCTGGGCGCAATTTCGGTCGGCAAGCATAGCAAGGGACGCCGGAGTCGGGAGCCGGCACGTGCTGGCGACGCCGGGCCGGGACGACAATCTCCGGCAAGCCGCCGCCTGTGGCGCTTCCGTTGCGCTGGCGCCGGCCGCCAGCTTGTTCCAGCGCCGCTCCTTGCAATGGCTGGAATCGGCCACGCTATACTCCGGGCTACCGCAGCCACGCGCGCAAACGCGCCATTTGGGGAGTACACATGGATATCGCCGAGCTGCTCGCGTTTTCGGTCAAGAACAAGGCCTCCGATCTGCACCTTTCCGCCGGATTGCCGCCGATGATCCGCGTCGACGGCGATGTGCGCCGCATCAATATCCCCGCGCTCGAGCACAAGCAGATCCATTCGCTGATCTACGACATCATGTCGGACAAGCAGCGTCGCGATTACGAAGAGTTCCTCGAGGTCGACTTCTCCTTCGAGATTCCGGGTCTGGCGCGCTTCCGCGTCAATGCCTTCAACCAGAATCGCGGTTCGGCTGCCGTGTTCCGCACGATTCCGTCCGAAGTCCTGTCGCTGGAAGATCTCGGTTGCCCGAAGATCTTCCGCGAACTGATCGAGCAGCCACAGGGATTGATCCTGGTCACCGGCCCCACCGGCTCCGGCAAGTCGACCACGCTGGCGGCAATGATCGATCACGTCAACAAGCACGAGTACGCGCACATCCTCAGCGTCGAGGATCCGATCGAGTTCGTGCACACTTCGCAGAAGTGCCTGATCAACCAGCGCGAGGTGCATCGTGACACGCACGGCTTCACCGAGGCACTGCGCTCGGCGCTGCGCGAGGATCCCGACTACATCCTGGTCGGCGAGTTGCGCGATCTGGAAACCATCCGCCTGGCGTTGACCGCCGCGGAAACCGGCCACTTGGTGTTTGCCACCCTGCACACCAGCTCGGCGGCGAAGACCATCGACCGCGTCATCGACGTGTTCCCGGCTGGTGAAAAGCCGATGGTGCGTTCGATGCTCTCGGAGTCGCTGCGCGCGGTGATCTCGCAATCCTTGCTGAAGAAAGTCGGCGGCGGCCGCATTGCCGCGCACGAAATCATGGTCGGCATCCCGGCCATCCGCAACCTGATCCGCGAGGACAAGGTCGCGCAGATGTATTCCTCGATCCAGACCGGCGCCCAGCACGGCATGCAGACCCTCGACCAATGCCTGCAGGATCTGGTCAAGCGCGGCCTGGTTACCCGCCAGCAGGCGATTCCCTATGCGAAGAACAAGGAGATCTTCAAGTAGGCTAATGGGGCGGGGCGGGTACAACACGGCAGGGAAATTCCGTGGTTCGGGATCCCCGTGCTGACCGGTGATCTGGATCGTTGCCGCTGCCATCCCTGCAGCGTTGCTTGTCGACATCGAGACGCGTCTTCTCCGTGAAATTCGCGCCAAGGCACGGCCTGTTGGCCTGACCGCTCACGCGGGGCCGTTCACCGCGATCCCCGGCAATGGCCATGCACGGAATCCAGGTTGTTGATTTCATTAGCCTTGAGGCAGGCTGCTCGTGGCCATGGCAGTTGCCGGCAGGAAAGGGCCGCCATTGCCGGCTTGCCGCGACGCCAGCGGAATCAATGCGGGCACCTGCTGCATCCGCGGCAGCCTGATCCCGTCGCTCGGTCTGCAGACCTAGTTCCCGAGGCGGTGTCGGCCCGGCCCCGCTGCTGCGATAAAGCGCATCGAACCGGCGTCCAGAGCGGGTGCCGGCATTCGCCATGATTCGCCCCGGGGAAAAACAAATGAAAAGCATAGCCATTGTCACGGGCACCTTCGCGATCGCGATTGCCCAGTGTCTGGTTGGGTCTGCCTGTGCCCAGGATGCTGCCGGCCCTTCCGATTCTGCCCAGGACCGCACTGAACTGCCGAAGGTCGAAGTCCACGAGCGCCGCCCGCAGGATGACAGCCGACCAAAACTGCAACACATCATGAAAGAAGTCGATGGTCCCTTGATCACGGTGACCAAGAAGACTTCGATCACCAGGCTCGATTCGATTCCGACCGTGGTCGACAACAACCTGCGCGCGCTGTTTGCACAGACTCCCGGCTTGTTCGTCTCCGAGCAGCAGTCCCCCGGCCAGGCCAACCTCAGCTATCGCGGCATCGGCAATCCGCAGGAATCGGAATTCGTCACGGTCATGCTCGATGGCATTCCGCTGATGTCGGACTGGATCGGCTATCCGACGATCTACATGCTGCCGCTGCCGCAGCAGATTTCCGAAGTGCAATTGATCCGTGGCGGCAGCTCGCTGCTGTATGGCCCTGAGCCGCCGCCGGTGGTCAACATGGTCAGCCGCAAGCCGATCACCGATCGCCAGCTGGGTGGTTATGCCGAAGCCGTGTTCGGCAGCAATGGGCTGTTCGGCTCGTTCAACCAGGTTTCCGGTACGTCGGGAAATTGGGACTATCTTGCCGATGCCCATTATCGAAGCAGCGACGGTAAGCGCGACAATGGCGACTCGACCTTGCGCGGTGCCGATCTGCACCTGGGCCATGAATCCGGTGACACCGCGCACACGTCGCTGGACCTGCATGTCGCCCAGCTGGAGACCGGCGATCCCGGCAAACTCAGCTACCCGCAGTTCATTGCCGATCCTGGGCAGACGACAACCCCGCACAACAAGCTGTGGACCGATCGCTATGTGCTGGCGCTGACCGATGATCGTTTCTTCAGCGAGGACACCGAGTTGGTGACCAAGCTCTGGGGCGGCTACCAGGACAATGCCTCGCGCTCGCAGGATCGTGGTGCCGCACCGACGACGGCGACCCTGCAGGATGACCAGTTCCGCTTTTACGGCGTCGATGCGCGCGTGCTGCATCGCTGGGGACGTGGCAATGCGTTGACCGTCGGCACGACGATGTACCACTCCGATGCACCCTTCCGTCAGTTCACCACCGACGGGCTGACACCGGGTCGTTACGAACGCCACGGCATTGCCTGCGCGACGCCGGCGTCAAAGGATTGCGCACGCCTGCGGCAAAGCCGCTCGACCGATTACGGGGCGGTGTTTGCCGAGAACGTCTTCCGCTTCGAAGGCGGCTGGCATTTCGTGCCCTCCGTGCGCATCGAGCGCGAGAAGGTGCAGATCGACGAGTCGATTCGTCCGCCGAATCTGACCCGCGGCCTGGTCGATCGGGAAGTCACCCACAACGTGCCCTTGTTCGGACTCGGTTTCGGCAACGATTTCGGTCGCGGCAACGAGACGTATTTCAATGTCTCGCAGGGCTGGCGCCCGGTGCGTTACTTCGATGTCGGCTCGCCCTTCGGCAACACCTCGCCCGATCCCATCAACGATCCGGATCCGACCCATGTCCTTTCCTGGGAGGCCGGTGTGCATGGCACGCCGGCGAACGGCTTGTTCTATGACGTCAGCCTGTTCCGCGTCGAGGTGAAGGATCGCATCGAGTCGCAACAGATCGAAGGCGCGCCTCCGGGCAACACCATCAACGTCAATACCGGTGACACGCGGCACAGCGGATTCGAAGGGCAGGTCGATTATGACTTCCTCGCCGCCATTGATCCGAAAACCGCGCGCCACCTCTCGATATTCGCCAACCTGAGCCTGCTCGATTCCGAATTCACCGCATCGGCCAAAGGCTTCAAGGGCAACACGCCGGCGTTCTCGCCGGATCATCTGGCCCGGGTCGGTGTTTCCTATCGCGAGGATCACAAGTTCAAGCTCGCCTTGTCCGTGGTCTCGGTGGCCAGCCAGTACTGGCAGGATTCTAATCTGGACAACGCAACGCCCGCGCAGCCAACCTACATTCCGGCCGAGGTACCTTCCTATACGGTTGGCGATCTTTCCGCAGACTGGTGGGTGACTCCGGAAATCCGCGTGCTCGGCGGCATCTCCAACATCTCCGACCGGACCTACTATGCCCGCGTCTTTGGTGGTGGCCTCGAGCCGGCCATCGGTCGCACCTTCCATGTCGGTGCCGCCTGGGAGTTTTGAGCCGGATTGACAGCGGATCTTGCCGTGTAACGAAGACGCCGACCTGATGGTCGGCGTCTTCGTTTTCGCGCGCGCACTACGGGCAGAATGCGGCGTGCCGCCTGGATGGCCGCGGCGTTGCCGATACCAACAGGCAATTCCTGCAAGCGGAGAATTCGCTTTGCCACGCTAGGGCCAACCTGAACAGGATCGGGCGTCGGCACTGGACAATACGGGCCCGCTTGGCCCGGCCACGTGCAAAGTGTGACGAGACCGGCGCTTTTTGCCCGGGAATCGTGATCCTGCCCGTGACCGATTTGCGCTAAGTCCGCAGGCGGATTAGTCTCCACGGTTACAACCTCACCAGGGGGGGTTGTCAACTCAAGATATGGGGCGTTCGATGAAACCAGGTAAGCAAACGTGGGTTTGGCTGCTGTCGCTGCTGTTGTTGGGCGCGATGGCGACGGCAGGCGCTGTCGATTCCGACGAGGAGGGCGGTGCCAATCAGATTGACAGTGCGACCATCGAGCAGGCAATGGGCGTCGACCAGAGTGTCGATTACGCCGAACTGCGCCGATTCGGTCCCTGGGACGATCGCAACTATGCGCTGACCGCAGCGGATGTCGCCTTGTTGCCGAACGACGACGAGTTCCGCCACGGCGTTCCCGCGTTCTTCAAGATCGAGCGGCGCAAGGAAGCTGCGGCCGAGGGCTACCCCATTGGCGAACACTATCCGCGCGAGCTCGACAAGGATTTCCTCATCCGTTATGGCGGCCTGCTGCAGGATGGCGTGTTGCACCGCCGCGGGCTTGGCATTTATTACCACCCCGACCCGGCCAATCCGCCGCCGCCGCTGATTTACACCACCGATCCGATCGTGAAATCCATGCCGTTTTCCGTGCCGGTCAATGGCGAGACGCCCATGGCCATCGGCGACAATGAAACCTCGATCAAGTACAACCCGATCAATCCGATGATCGTGATTGCCGGCTCCAATGGCCCGGGCGGCCAGAACCACAACTATTCCAACGACGGTGGTGCAACCTGGTTCAGCGCCGGTGTCCTGCCGAGCACATGCTGCGATCCGGCAATGGAATGGTCGGCTGACGGCACGGTTGCCTATGCGGCAACGCTGCCTTCGTCAGGTGGCCTGCGCGCCGGCCTGTCCCGATCGGTCAACAACGGTCAAACGTGGGGACCGGTGATCATCGTCTCCACCGGCAGCTCCGACAAGGAATGGATCCATGTCGACAAGTCGCCGAGCTCGCCGTATCTGGAGAATGTCTACCTGACCTGGCACCAGAGCAACGTCATGTTCTTCTCGCGTTCGACCGACAAGGGCGTGACCTGGTCGACACCGATTTCGTTCCCGAGCGCGGCTCGCGGCATCGGCAGCGACATCACCACCGACAGCGCCGGCAACATCTACTACATCTGGCCGAGCAGCAGCGCGAGCACCGCCAACATCTACATGGTGAAGTCCACCGATGGCGGCGCCACGTTCGGCACCCCGGTCGTCGTCCAGCCTTTGTTCGACACCTTCGACTTCCCGATCCCGTCGATGGAATCGCGGCGTGCCTTTATCTATATCGCGGCCGACACCGACCGCAGTGGCGGTACCCACGACGGGCGTATCTATGCTGCCTACACGGCCTTGCACCCGAGCAGTGGCGGCACCACCGCGACCAACCATGCCTGGATCCAGGTCGCCTATTCGGATGATGGCGGCGCCACCTGGGCACTGACCACCACACCGCATTCGGAAGCTGATATCGCCACGATCGACCGCTACCACCCGTGGCTGGAAGTCGATACCAGCGGTGCCGTGCATATTGGTTTTTACGACACGCGCAATTCCCCGAACCGTACCGGCGTCGATTTCTACTACAACTATTCGACTGACGGCGGGACGACATGGCTTGATGAAACCCGCATCTCGGCAGCCACCTCGGTCAACATCACCAATGGCCAGGAGTGGGGCGACTACAACGGCATTGCCGCGGGCCCGACCGAGGCGGTCATGAGCTGGACCGACAACCGTCCGAGCGGCGGTCAGAAATCGTATGTCGGTAGAGTGCAGAACCTCGCTGCAATCCCGAGCTTCACGATGTCCGGCACAGCGTTGAACCAGAGCGTCTGTGCGGCGAATGCGACCCCGCTGGCACTTGCCCCGGTGAATATCACGGTCGGATCCATTTCCGGATACACGACACCGGTGAATCTCGGTTTCGGAGCCGGCCTTGCCGCTGGCTTCTCGGGATCCTACACGGTGACGCCGGTCAATCCGCCGGGGACATCGCAGGCAAACCTGACGGTAACCAATGCGGCTACGCCCGGGCTCAACACCTTGACTCTGCGCGGAAGTTCGAGCGGCACCGACAAGGATCTCGCGTTCAAGGTGACCGTTGCGACAGCGCTGCCGTCGGCCTCGACCCTGACCGCGCCCGCCAACAATGCCATTGACGTATCGGCCACGCCCAGCTTCAGTTGGGCAGCGTCGAGCCAGGCGGCCAGCTACCTGATCGAGATTGCGACCGATGCCGGGTTCAGCACCATCATCGACTCGGCAACCGTGACCAGCGCCAGCTATGTCCCGGCTGCAGCATTGCCAACCAATACGCAGGTCTATTGGCGTGTCACTGCCAACAACATCTGCGGTACGGCGACGCCGAGCGCAACATTCACGTTCCGCACGATCAGCGCGCCGGGCGATTGCTCGGTGGGATCGTTCACCAATGTGGTCTACAGCGACGACATGGAATCCGGCGCACCGGGATGGACCCATAGTGCAGGCACCGGAACCGACACCTGGACCCTCAGCACGGCACGGGCAAACAGTCCCACCCATGCATGGTTCGCGGTCGATCCGGCAGCAACTTCCGACCAGCGCCTGGTTTCGCCGACCATCGCCGTGCCGACGACGCTGACCAATCTGAACCTGCAGTTCCAGCATTGGCGCAATATGGAAAACAGTGGCACAAGCGCATGCTGGGATGGCGGACTGCTGGAAGCCTCCATGGACGGCGGTGCCTTCACCCAGATCAGCGGCGCGCAGATCCAGGTCGGACCGTACAACGGCGCTGTGAACTCAAGTGCGAATCCCCTGAGCGGCATGCAGGCATGGTGCAATTCGCAGCCGTTCAACAAGGTCATCGTCGATCTGGCACCGTTCGCCGGACACAACGCCCAGTTCCGCTTCCGCATCGGCAGCGATGCCTCGGTCGGGCGCGAGGGCTGGTACATCGATGACGTCAAGGTCCAGGGTTGCTCGACCTCGGATGTCATCTTTGCCGACGGCTTCGAACTGCCGGTCCAGTAACCGATCCAGTCTTGACAGAACAGCCGCGCCCGGGCAACCAGGCGCGGCTTTTTCTTGCCTGTCCATCCGCCAATGCAGATGCCGCAGATCAGCACGTTGATTGCCGACGCCATCGGCTCGGTGGGCAATGAGCTTGAGCCAGGCGGCGTGCCGCCTCGGCAGATTTGATGGCCAACCTGCTTTCCTGAATCGCGTGGACTGGTTGACCAACCATTCACGAACAATGTCCGTACGCTTCCAGTTGCAACGAAGCACGTTTGACCTTGCTACACGTATCCATATAAACGGAAAAAGAAAGTATCATGTTTGTTCTTGATGTTCGGCATCTTCCGCTTGTTTGTGTCTTGATCGCCTTCGCCGCCCATGCGACCGAGCCGGTGCCGGTCGAGGCATTTGCCCGGTTCAGCAAGCTCGGTGACCAATGCCTGTCGCCGGAGGGCCAGCATCTGGTCCCGACTTCGGATTTCGGCTACGGCAATTTCGGCGTGATTGTCTATCGCCTGTCGGACATGGAGCATGACTGCACTGCTCAAGATGGCGCAGTACGAATTGCCTGTACAGATTGATTGGGCCAGCAATGAACGCCTGGTGATTGGCAAGCGGCGCAAGCGTGGTTCGCTCGAAACGTCCATGTTCATGGGTGTAACCATCGCCAGGTGCCAGGTGCTGGTTGCGATGTTCGCGATGAGATGCTTCTTGTTGATACGAACTCGGTGCATGTAGCGGATGCAGACATTTTCATTACGCCCGATGAATACGGAGGCCCGGTGGACGGGCCGCGTCAGGGTGCTCATGCATGCTGCAGCTCCTGGCGGCTGGTGAACTGTCCAGTCAGATTTCCATGGCGGCTGATCGACTGCAGAGGGTGCTGCAGAGGGTGTCACTGCGCTGCGAGCGCCATTGCAACCAGAGCCGCGCCGATATGCTAGTTTCTCCCGTCCGTTAGCCGGGGAGGGTGCACGCATGCGGGTCAGGTCGGGACTGCTGGCGGCGTTGCCGCTGCTGTTGTGGGGGGCAACCGTTGCCATGGCAGCAACGCGCCATGCAAGTCCGTGTATCGATGGGTTTGCCGAAGGCTACGCCTGCAAAAACGTTGACCTGCTTGCGCATCTGGATCTTGTCGCCCTCGGCACGACCGCGGGCGGCAACGGCAATGACATGTGGGGTTGGACTGATCCGGACACCGGAAAGGAGTACGCCCTGGTAGGGCTCAACAACGGGACTGCGTTCGTCGATATCTCCGATCCGGACCACCCGCTGCGCATCGGCAACCTGGCGACACACAGCATCAACTCGACGTGGCGCGACATCAAGACGTTCGGTCACTACGCGCTGATTGTCTCCGAGGCGCAGAACCATGGATTGCAGGTGTTCGACCTGCATCGCCTGCGCAACGTGGCGACACCACCGGTAGCCTTCACCGAGGATGCGTGGTACGGAAACTTCGGTCGCGCGCACAACATCGTGGTCAACGAGGCCTCCGGGTTCGCCTATGCCGTGGGCTCGCGCCAGGGCACCCAGCAGTGTGCGGCCGGACTGCACATGATCGACATGCACAGTCCCCTGGCACCGACGTTTGCCGGCTGCTTCAGTGCCGACGGCTACACGCACGATGCCCAGTGCATCAACTATGACGGCCCGGATACGGCGTTCGTCGGCCACGAAATCTGCTTTGCGGCGAACGAGGATACTGTCACGATCGTCGACGTTAGCAACAAGTCCAATCCGCTGCAGCTGGCGCGCGTCGGCTATCCCGGGTTTGGCTATACCCACCAGGGCTGGCTTACCGCGGATCGGCGTTACCTCCTCGTCGACGACGAACTGGACGAACAGAACGACGGCCACAACACGCGCACCTATGTCTGGGACGTGCAGAGCCTCACCGCGCCGCATCTCGAGTTCTTCCACGATGGTGTGACCGGCGCGGCCGATCACAACCTGTATGTGCACGAGGGCTACGCCTACCAGTCCAATTATCAGAGCGGATTGCGCATCCTCGATCTTTCCGCGATCGATGGCGGCACCCTCAGCGAGGCCGGATTCTTCGATACGTATCCGGCCAACGACAGCGCGAACTTCAACGGCACCTGGAGCAACTACCCCTACTACGAAAGCGGTGTCGTCGGCGTCAGCGACATCAATCGCGGATTTTTCGTCCTGCAGCCGCAACTGTGCCGGGCACCGGCTGCGGCGAGCGGATTGCTTGCGCAGGGCAATGGCGATCAGCGCATCGATCTGGCCTGGACCGGAAGCGCAACACCGGGTGCCACCTATGCGGTCGACCGCATCCTCGGTGGATGTGGCGGCAGCACCAGCGAGACGATCGCCAGCGGCTTGACCGCCACCAGCTACAGCGACCTCGCGGCCTCGGGCCAGGTCACCTATGGATATCGCGTGCGCAGCGTGGCGGCGTCTGGAGAATGCGCTTCCGCTGCCAGTGCCTGCGTCGAGGCCAGCACGACCGGGGTCTGCACGGCGCCGCCCTTGTTCGCGGGCATTGCCAGCGTGCAGTCGGCTGGCACGTCGTCTTGCGCGATCGACGTGTCCTGGCAGGCGGCGCAGTCCCTGTGTGGTTCGACCTCGAGTTACCAGATCTTCCGCTCCGGGAACCCGACCTTCACCCCAACGCCTGCAGATCTGGTGTCCAGCGGGATTGGCGCATTGTCCTGGACCGACGCGGCGGTCGCTTCCAGCACGCCCTACACCTATGTCGTGCGTGCTGCAGATGTTGGCAACGGTGCCATCGAGGGCAACAGCATCCGCCTGACCGCCAGTGCAGCCGGCCCGGTTGGCGATGGCGACTATTTCAGCGGTGCCGAAATCGGAACGCCGATCCTGGCGGGCAACGAAGAACCGGCCGAGGTCAGGCTGCCGCACTCACCCGCGCATGTCGCCTGGGAGATCGTCGATACCCAGGCGCACTCCGGCGAGCGCAGCTACTACTCGGGCTACAACAATTCCGAATGCCTGTCGATCGGGACCGGCCCGCTCACGCTCAGCAATGGCACCGCGCCGACGCTCGAATTCTGGACGCGTTACGGCATCGAAGCGGGTTGGGATGGTGGGGTCGTGCAGATATCCACCGATGGCGGCTCGACCTGGACGACACTCACGCCGCTTGGCGGCTATCCGTCGACCTTGACGAACAGCGGCAATGCCTGCGGATTTCCCGGCGGCAGCGGCGCCTTTACCGGCACCAACCTGGCATGGACGCCGAAGCAGATCGACCTGGCGGCCTATGCGGGGCAAAGCATCCAGTTGCGCTTCCGCTTTGGCACCGATTCCGGAGTGGTTGCCGAGGGCTGGTGGATCGACGACATCCGTGTCAGCCACGCGCAAGTTGCGGGCATCTGTGCCGCGACGAACGATTTGATCTTCGCCAACGGATTCGACAACCCCTGAGATATCCGGAGTGCGCGGCAGTCTTGTGCGCCGAGCCTTCAATTCCCGCACGTGCGGGATGTTCCGGTGGGTATGCCTGAGTGGCGGCATGCCGGCAATTCGCAGCGATCGCAGGCAAGTGCTCGGCAACTGCTCCTGCGTTGCTCTACCTCCTGCATCCATCCAGTCGTCCTGCGTTGCAGGCATACAGACCATCCATGGTCATAAAAAAACCCCGGGCGTTTCCGCCCGGGGTTCTTGATCAAGCAATGGCGCGAAGATCAGGCAACCTGGACTTCGTCAGCCTGCATGCCCTTCTGACCCTGCACGGCGACAAAGGTCACGCGCTGGCCTTCCTGCAGGGACTTGAAGCCGCTGCCCTGGATCGAGCGGAAATGCACGAACAGGTCGGGGCCGCTTTCCGGCGTGATGAAGCCGAAGCCTTTGGCATCGTTGAACCACTTGACGGTACCGTTCTGGCGATTGGACATATCGAAACTCCTAACAACTCAAATGAAATGGTATTCACGTCCCCGGGAATCCCCTGGGGGCGAGACTGAGGTTGCTAAGGAGCGCGCAATCGGAACGATGGAATCGTGAAATTCGACCACATCGGGCCACGATTCACAGTGACCCTGGCAAACACAGTGCGCGTACTGTACAGAGGATTGTTCTACAAAGCGACTGGGTCGGAGAAAAAAATCCGGCATAACCCTTGCAATGCCCGGTTTTTTGTGCGCAATAAGCCCAGAAGTCAGATGAAAAATCTTGTTTTTCAGTAACTTGCGCGTACGGGCCGCTCCCGGACAGTGCCGCCATCGGGAATCGGCAAAGCAGGCCGAATCGGGGTTGGACCCGGAACCAGGCTCCTGCAGAGGCCCGATTGACTGCAGAAGCCCACGCCGGTCACGATTTGCCAAGCAGCACATCAGCCAAGGCCGGATAATCCGCCGCGAGCGCTTCAGCGTGCGCGGGACGTTTTAGCAGGTCGGCAAGTGCGGCCGGGGGCGTGAGCGCATGGCCGACCAGGGGTTCGACGATCTGCTCGAACTTCGCCGGGTGTGCGGTGGCGACAACCGCCCAGTGGCCGGTCGCGCCTGCTTCGCGGAGATCCTCAAGCACGCGCACGGCGCAGGCGGTATGCGGGCAGAACACTTCGGCATAGCGCGACGGACCTCGTCGGATCGTTGCGCGAATGGCCTCGTCATCGACGGCGCGGGCCTTGAACGCCTTGCGCAAGGCATCAGCATCCGGGTACAGCCAACGCAGTCGTTCGAAATTGCTGGGCGCGCCAACATCCATGGCATTGGCCAGGGTTGCCACGCTGGCTTGTGGCGAATAATCCGCGCCGGCGAAGAACTCCGGCAGGACGCGATTGGCGTTGGTGGCCAGCGCGATTTCGCCAAGTGGCAAGCCGCAGGCCCGGGCCAGTATCGCCGCCAGCGCATTGCCGAGATTGCCGGTGGGGATGACGAAATCGAGTGGCGTGCCGGTCCGTCGCCAATGCCCGATCGAGGCAGACGCGTAGTAGGCCATTTGCGGCAGCAGGCGACCAAGGCTGATGCTGTTGGCCGAACTCAAGGGGACGCACGCCTGCAATTCTCGATCCGACAAGGCCTGTTTCACCAGGCGCTGGCAATCATCGAAACTGCCCGCCACACGCAGGGCGCGGACGTTGCCACCGAAACATCCCAACTGGTGGGCCTGGCGTGGTGACACGCGGCCATCCGGATAGAGCACGACAACGCGCAGCCCCGGCAGTCCATGGAAGGCCGCCGCGACGGCGGCGCCGGTGTCGCCCGAGGTGGCGACGAGAATGGTCAGCGGCGCTGGACCAACCGCATGCAGGCGCTGCATGCAGGCGGCAAGGAAGCGCGCGCCAAAATCCTTGAACGCCGCGGTCGGGCCGTGGAACAGCTCGAGCACATGGGTCTGGGCGACCGGCAGGGCTTTCAACGGGGCTGGAAAGTCAAATGCCTGCGTGCAGATGGCGGCAAGTTCGTCGGCCAGCGCATCGCCGCTGAAGAACGGTTGCAGCAGGCGCGTGGCGATGGCTGGCAGTGATTCGTCGGCAGCGAAATCCTGCGGCGTGAAGGTGGGCAGAGCCTTCGGCACGTAGAGGCCGCCATCGGCGGCCAGCCCGGCCACCAGGGCATGGCTGAGATCGACAGCCGTGGCTGCGTTGCGCGTGCTGGAATATTTCATCGGACAAGTGCCGCGGCAGGGCCATTGATCGGCGAGAGGAAGGCGCTGGCGGCCTGCCCGGCCTGCTCGAACGCGGCAACCATTGCCGCCGCCGCCGCTGCGGCGCGGCTGCGCGTCTCGAACCAGGCGAAGACGCTGGGGCCGGCACCGGAAATCGACGCGCCCATCGCATCGTGGGCGAGTGCGGCATCCTTGACTGCATGGAAACCGCGGATCAGCGGCGCGCGGCGTGGCTCGACGAGCACGTCGGCCAGCCCCGCGCGGACCAGCTCGGCATCGCCACGCTGGCAGCCGCTGAGGACAAGGGCAAGGTTTGCACTTTGTGCAACGAAGTCGGTGAGCGCAAACGTGCCTTGCAGTACCTGACGTGCGCGCCGCGTTTCCAGCACGGCATCGGGGTGCACCACCACGCTGTGCCAGACTTCCGGCACCTCGATCCGCAGCAAGCGCCCGTGTGCGGCGAGGACGAGGCCACCGAGCAGCATCGGGCCGACGTTGTCGCCATGCCGGCTGCCGCTCGACACGGCCTCGCCATCGAGTGCAAAAGGATAAAGCTGCGCCGCGCTCAAGGGTTCTTCGAGCAGGGCGTTGGCAGCGACCAGGGCGGCGACGCATGAAGCTGCCGAGCCGCCCATGCCCGAACCGAGCGCGATGCCTTTTTCCAGTTCGATGGCGAAGCCAAACGGCAAGTCGAGCGCTTCACGCATTGCCAGCAATGCGCGCCCGGCGGTGTTCTGCATGGGCTCCAGCGGCAAGTCGCGCACGCAGCCACGGATGGCGTCGATGCGCACCAGGGCCTCGTCGATGCGCCGCACCGTGGCTTGATCGCCGATGCCGGCAATGCTCTGGCCAAGGATGTCGAAGCCGACCGCAACATTGCCGATGCTGGCCGGCGCATGGGCCGTCGCCGAAATCACAGGCGCGCCCCAAGCGCTGCGCCGAGGCGCAGCAGGTCGGCGAAAATGCCGGCCGCAGTCACTTCGCGACCGGCGCCGGGACCTTGCACGATCAGCGGATTGCTGGCGTAGCGCCGGGTCGTGAACTGAACGCTGTTGTCGGTCAGGCGCAAGTTGGCGAAAGCATGCGTCTCGGGCAATTCGACGAGGCCGACTCGGGCCTGGCCGTCCCTGTCGAGGCGAGCGACATAGCGCAGAACGCAGTTCCGTGCGCGTGCCGCGGCGTATTGTTCGGCGATGGTCGCATCCAGTGTGTCGAGGGAAGCAATGGCTTGTTCCTTGTCCAGTTCGAGCAGTTCGGCAGGTACCAGTCCGCGCACCTCGACGTCGGCAAGTTCGATTGATTGCCCGGCCTCGCGGGCGAGGATCACCAGCTTGCGTGCGACATCGAGTCCGGACAGGTCATCACGTGGATCCGGCTCGGTGTAGCCGAGCGCGAGCGCTTCGCGCACCAGCGCCGAGAACGGCTGGCTGCCGTCGTAGCGGTTGAAAAGCCAGGCCAGGGTGCCGGAGAGGATGCCCTCGATGGCGATCAGCTCATCACCGGTATCGAGCAGGTCGCGCAGCGTCGAAATCACCGGCAGACCGGCGCCCACCGTGGCCTCGTAGCGCAAGCGCCCGCCGCCGCCGGCGCGGGCATCACGGATTGCCTGCCAGCGTGCCAGCGGCCCCGAACCGCTTTGCTTGTTTGGCGTGATGACATGGATGCCGGCGCGCAGCCATGCCAGGTAATGCGAGGCAACTTCGTCGCTGGCGCTGCAATCGATGATGACGGCGTGCGGAAGGTGCGCGGCATGCACGTGGCTGCTGAAGCGTTCGAAATCGGCAGCCTGGTCGCTCGATGCCAGTTGCGCCGACCAGTCGGCGGAGAGATCCCCGCGTTCATTGGTCAGCAGGCGGCTGCTGGACATGATCGCGCGCACGCGCAAGTCCAAGTTGGCTTCGCGGCGCAGGCGTGGAATCGCCTCGCGCAACTGGTCGAGCAGGGCGCGGCCGACATTGCCGGGGCCAATCACGCCGACCGACAGGGTCTGCGGCGATAGCCAGAATCCGGCATGCGCGGCACGCAAGGCGCGCGCCGCGTCGGCGCTGTCCAGTGCCACCGAAATGTTCCGCTCCGAGGCACCCTGTGCAATTGCACGGATGTTCACCTGGGCGCGGCCGAGCGTGGCAAACAGGCGCGCTGCCACACCGGGCATGCCGGCCATGCGATCGCCGACGGCGGCGAGCACGCTGATGTCCCGTGTCACCGTGATCGCCTTGATCTGGCCCTGGCCAAGCTCGCGCTTGAACATCGCATCCAGGGCCACCTCGGCACGCGAGCAATCGGCGCCACGCACGACCACGCAGATCGAGTGTTCCGAGGAGCCCTGCGAAATCATCACCACCGAAACCCTGGCCTCGCGCAGTGCGGCGAATACGCGCTCGGCCGTGCCCGGCACGCCGATCATGCCGGCGCCTTCGACGTTGACGATGGCCAGTTGATCGGCAAGCGAGAGTCCGCGCACGGGGCCTTCGGCGGCATCGCCGACAGTGGCGATGCAAGTGCCCGGATGCGCCGGCTTGAAGGTGTTGCGGATGTGGATCGGCACACCCAGCGCCATGGCCGGCAGCATGGTCTGCGGATGGATGACCTTGGCACCGAAATAGGCCAGCTCGCAGGCTTCCTCGTAGGACAGCGCATTCAGCGAGACGGCTTCCGGCACGAGGCGCGGATCAGCCGAGAGCACGCCATCGACATCGGTCCAGATATGCAGTTCGCGGGCTTCGAACAGGGCGGCGAAGATCGCGCCGGAGAAATCGCTGCCGTTGCGCCCGAGCGTGGTCGCGCGCGCGGCTTCATCACGGGCGATGAAGCCGGTGATGACGATGCGCCGTTGTGGATGCCGTGCGCGCCACTCGGCCAGGCGCGCGGCACTGACCTGCCAGTCGACGCTGACACCCAGTTCACCGTGGCTGACGACCAGTACCTCACGTGCATCAAGCAGGGCGCACTCCTCGCCGAGCGCTTCGATGTGGGCGCGAAGCAGGGTGGCCGACCACACTTCGCCAAGGCCCTGGATCGCATCGAGCGCCTCGCGTGCCGGAATGCCGAGCACGGCAAGGGCCTTCAAGGTGTCGGCAAGATCGGCAAAGCGCGCTTCAAGCCAGACCCGCACGGCGCCGGAGCGATCATCGAGCAAGTCACGCGCGGTTTCGAGATGGCGCTCGCGCAGGCCGCTCCATTGCGCCTGCCAGGCGGGATCGCGCGTTGCCGCAGTCGCGGCAAGGGCGATCAGCGTATTGGTCACGCCCTGCATGGCCGAGACCACGGTGACCTGGGTTGCATCGTCGCGTTCGAGAAGGATGGCCGCGACCCGGCGAAAACACGACGCATCGGCGAGCGAGGAGCCGCCGAACTTGTGCGCGATGACCGCCTCGGAATTCCCCGCCGCAAGCGCACCGATATCGTGACGCACGGCAGCAAGCGTGGCTGACAACTTGGCAAACGGACTCATCGGGCCTCCGGTGGGTGGCGCCGCGCTTTCCAGGGCTGGTCGGGATCACGCATCCCGCAGCCTTGTCGGGCTGCGGTGTCGGTGCGGGGAATCTATCTGCGCACGACGGACCGCACCCGAAGGGGTGTAGTCATCGTCGTCGTCATGATGATTGTGCGCATGCAGCAAGTGGATACGATCCGGCGCAGTGTTGTCAAGCAGGATGTGCCGGCGGACACGCTCAGCGTTTGCGGTGCGCGGGCTTGTTTGCCATCAACTGTCGCAATTCGTCGCGTTCGCTGTCGGACAGGCCGCCAGCGAGCTGCCGCGCAATCAGATCGTCAAGGCGCTGTTGGGACGTCTGGACGTCCAGTTGCGCCAGTGCGCCGATGAAGTCGGCGCGGCCCTGGCCGGCATCGACGAGCAAGTCGAGGGTGGCCAGCTTGTTCAGGGCGACCGCTTCCTCGCGCCCGGCAAACTGTTCGAGCAGGGCACCGGTGGTCAGCGTCGGGCGCTCGCGGCAGAGCCGGATCAGCTCGACCAGCAAGGAGATGCCGGGTTGGCGCAGTTCGGAAAAGGTCCACGGCGGCTCGATCTCGGCGGCCAGGGCCGGGCTCTGCACGAGCAGGGCGACCGCCGTGCGCACCAGCGAGCGTTGTGCAGGTCGCCCGCCGCCAAGGCGAGCGGTGGCGCGGATGTCGACCTGGGCGGTGCCGCCAGGAAGTACCGTCCTCGCCCCGCTCCGGCGCTCGAGCTCGGTGTACATGAGATCCCGGAACGCGCCATCGGGAATCTGTCCGATAAGCGGCCGCGCGCGCTCGGCGAGTCGTGCCTTGCCGTCGATCGTTGCCAGGTTCACGTCCTTGCCGGTCTCGGCAAAGAAGAACTCGCTGAGCGGGGTCGCCTGCCTGAGTCGCTGTTCGAAGCCGTCGACGCCTTCGGCACGGATCAGCGAATCCGGGTCCTCGCCATCCGGCACGAACAGGAACCACGCCTGACGGCCGTCGCGCATGCGCGGCAGCACAGACTCCACCGCACGCCATGCGGCCTGACGACCGGCGCGGTCGCCATCGAAGCAGAAGTAGACGTCTGCAGAGTTCCTGAACAGGATTTCCGCATGATCGCTGGTCGTCGCCGTGCCGAGCGTGGCCACGGCCTGGGTGATGCCGTACTGATGCAGGGCGATCACATCCATGTAGCCTTCGACAACCAGCAGGCGCGCGATCTTCGGATTGGCATCGCGTGCCTGCCAGAGGCCGAACAGTTCGCGACCCTTGTGGAAGAGCGGCGTCTCGGGCGAGTTGAGATATTTCGGGCCGGGACTTTTGTCGGAAGTGCGGGCAGGGCTGTCCGCTTCTTGATCCACGCGATCAGGACGATCGCTGGAAATAATCCTTCCGCCGAACGCGATCGTGCGCCCGCGCCGGTCGAGGATCGGGAACATCACCCGGTCGCGGAAGCGGTCGTACTTGCCACCGCGATCGCCGCTGGCCAGCATGCCGGCCTTGTCGAGCAGGGCGAGACGTTGCGGCGTCGTGCCGAGCGCGGTCTTCAGCGCATCCCACTGGTTCGGGGCGTAGCCGAGATTGAATCGCTTCAGTGTTTCCACATCGAGGCCGCGTTGCTCGAAATACGCGCGTGCGCCGGCGCTGCGCGCCAACTGCTCGCGATAGAACGTGGCGGCCGCATCCAGCAAGGCATACAGGTCGCTGGCATCTTCGCGCGGCTTGTCGCGCTGGCCGCCCTCGTACTCGACCTTGAGCCCTGCGCGCGCGGCCAGTTCCTCGATCGCATCGGGGAACTCCAGGCGGTCGTAATCCATCAGGAAGCGGATCGCGCTGCCGTGCGCGCCGCAGCCGAAGCAGTGGTAGAACTGCTTGGCCGGACTGACCGTGAACGATGGCGAACGCTCGTCGTGGAAGGGGCAACGCGCCGACCAGTCGCGCCCGGCCTTTTTCAGGGTCACCCGCTCCTGGATCACATCGACAATGTCGATGCGGGTCAGCAGCTCGTCGATGAAGCGTTCGGGAATGCGGCCAGTCATGAGTCGTGCTTGCTGTTTGGGAGCGTTGTCGACAAGCCTTCAATGTACATGAGGGGCGGCAAGAATTTTTCTTGTAATAGATAGAGAAATGGCGCGGTCAGGGCTTCGTTGGTATAAGGACAACTGCCGCGAGTCAGGGGAGCGGCACAACAAACATGTTCAACAAGGGGAAAACGCATGTCGCTTCAAATTAAAGATCTCGTCACCTTTGACAAGATGGTTACGCCAGTCCTGATCAAGATTATTTTCTGGATCGGTATCGTCGGCATATTGTGTATGACACTGATCTATCTTTTTGCTGCATTTGCGGTGCTAGGCAATGGATTCATGAGCTTTCCCGCAAGATTTGGCACATTTATAGCCATGATCATCGGTTTGGTGATCGGAACTTCGGTAGGATTGTTGTTCTGGCGAGTCTGGTGCGAACTGCTGATCATTGCGTTCAGCATCCATGACGTTTTGAAGGAAATCCGCGATCGCGGCCGATCCATGTGAGGCCGATGGAGCAGGGAAAGGTTTCCCTGCTCCAAAAGCCGGCATCAACCCAGTTTCGCTTTTATCAGCTCCGACACACGGCCCATGTCGGCGCGACCGGCGACCAGCGGTTTGACCAGTCCGACGACCTTGCCCATCTCGCGGACGCTGGTGGCGCCGGAGTCGGCGATGGCCTTGGCCACGATCCGGTCCAGTTCCTCGCTGGAAAGTGGCGTCGGCATGTAAGCCTGGATGACGGCGACTTCGGCGCGCTCGACGGCCGCCAGGTCCTCGCGGTTGGCAATGCTGTACTGCTCGATCGAGTCGCGGCGCTGCTTGAGCATCTTTTCGAGGATGGCGAGGATTTGCGCATCATCAAGCACGATGCGTTCGTCGACTTCGCGCTGCTTGAGCGCGGCAAGGATCAGGCGGATGGCGCCGAGGCGTTCCTTCTCGCCCGCGCGCATCGCGGCTTTCATGTCATCGGTAATGCGGGCCTTGAGTGACATCGTGCACCTCGTTGATGGATTGGTTGGGGGCTTGCAGCTTGCCGGATGCGTGTGCCACAAACACAAACGGCCGGCGCTGCGTGGGCAGTGCCGGCCGAAAGTTTCAGCCCGGATGTTGCTGGATCAGCGCGGAGCCGATCCGGCGATCAATCGGTCGTGCGCTGCGCCGAAGCGACCGCGCAACCGCTTGATCAATACATGCGCTGACGCTTGGTCACATCGCGACCGACGCGACGCAGGTGACGCTTGACCGCAGCCGCGCGCTTGCGCTTGCGTTCCTGGGTCGGCTTTTCATAGAACTCGCGCTTGCGCACTTCGGCCAGCACGCCGGCCTTTTCACAGGTGCGCTTGAAGCGGCGCAGGGCAAACTCGAAGGGTTCGTTCTCGCGAACTTTGACGCTTGGCATAGTCTCTCCGCTGTTAAACTCGACAACCCGGGCTCTCGGGCGAGCCGCGCATTCTATTTCATGCCTTCGATCAATGCAAAACCCGGTCCGGTGCTTGGCATCGAGACCTCCTGCGATGAAACCGGCGTGGCCGTGTACGACCGTGGACGCGGTTTGCTGGCGCATGCCCTGTACAGCCAGGTCGAGCTGCATGCCGAATACGGCGGCGTGGTGCCGGAACTGGCGTCCCGCGACCATGTGCGCAAGCTGCTGCCGCTGATCCGGCAGACCCTGGCCGAGGCGGGAATGGCCGTGGCCGACCTCGGCGGCGTGGCTTATACGGCCGGGCCGGGCCTGGTCGGCGCCCTGCTGGTCGGTGCCGCTGCCGCGCGCTCGCTGGCCTGGGCGCTGGAGATCCCGGCAATCGGCGTGCACCACATGGAAGGGCATTTGCTCGCACCGATGCTGGAAGAGGATTCCCCAGAGCCACCGTTTGTCGCCCTGCTGGTCTCGGGCGGGCACTCGATGCTGATCGAGGTCGAGGCGATTGGCCGCTACCGGCTGCTCGGCGATACGCTGGATGACGCCGCCGGCGAAGCCTTCGACAAGACCGCCAAACTCATGGGTTTGCCCTATCCGGGCGGCCCGGCCTTGGCCAGGCTGGCGGAAACCGCCGCGCCCGGCCAGTTTCGTTTCACTCGGCCGATGACCGATCGGCCGGGGCTCGATATGAGCTTTTCCGGCCTGAAAACCCAGGTGTTGCTGGCCTGGCAACGCAGCGACCACGGCGATGCCGTGCGCGCGGCGATTGCCCGTGATTTCGAGGAAGCCATTGTCGAAACCCTGGTCATCAAGTGTCGCCGCGCCATGCAGGCGACCGGTGCCAAGCGACTGGTCATCGCTGGCGGCGTCGGCGCAAATCGGCGCTTGCGCGCGCAACTGGCGGAAGCGGCAAGCCGGGATGGCTTCAAGACCTATTTCCCGCGCCTGGAATTCTGCACCGACAACGGCGCGATGATTGCCCTGGCCGGCTCGATCCGCCTGCATGCCGGCCAATGCAACGATCCGCAGATCAGGGTGTTCCCGCGTTGGGACCTGCAAAGCCTGTCTGCCTTGGGCACGGCACCGTCAAATTCCGGAGTGGAGACGGCATGGACATAGTTTTCATCGAGGACCTGCGCATCGAAACCGTCATCGGCATCTATGACTGGGAGCGGCGCATCCGCCAGGTCGTCGCCCTCGACATCGAGATGCGCTTTGACAACACGCGACCGGCGGCAAGCGATCGCATCGAGGACACGCTCGACTACAAAGCCGTCTCGAAACGCCTGATCGCATTTGTCGAAGCTGCGGAATTCCAGCTCGTGGAAACCCTGGCCGAACGATGCGCGACCATCATCCTTGACGAGTTCAATGTCCAGCACGTCCGCCTGCGCCTGGCCAAGCCCGGCGCGGTGACCGGGTCACGATCGGTAGGCGTGCAAATCGAGCGCGGGCGCGTGGCGTCGCGATCTGCCCTGCCAGGCTCGCAATGACCGGCGATTTGTCGGCGCAGACGAACCGGGTTTATCTTAGCCTGGGTTCGAATATCGAACCCGTTCGCCATCTGCGTGCGGCGATCAAGGCCCTGCATGCAGAGTTTGGTGATCTGCTCGTTTCCAGCGTCCATCGCACCGCAGCAGTCGGCTTCGATGGGCCGGCGTTCCTCAATCTGGCGGTCGGCCTGGATACGCAGTGGACGCCGGCGCATCTCGATCGCTGGCTGCACGACCTGGAAGATCACGCTGGACGGCGGCGCGATGTCGAGCGCTATTCAAGCCGCACCCTCGACATCGACATCGTCCTGTTCGGCGATCTGATCGTCGATGGCCCGGGCCATCTGCAGATTCCGCGCGACGAACTCAAGCATGCCTTCGTGCTTGCCCCGCTCGCCGAGATCGCGCCGTTTGCGCGGCATCCGCAGAGTGGAAAGAGCATGTCCGAGCTTTGGCGCGCGCATGCGCAGCACGACTCGCCAGTGGATCGTGTCAGCCTGGACTGATCGGCAAACCCGGCGACCAGGCCGCGTGTCGGCAGCGCCGTTCGCGCGCCGCTATACTCTTCAAGCTGCCAGAAGGCGGCCCATCTTTCGCGACCGAGGGAGTCGAAATGTTCGAGAAGTTTTCGCAGAGCTGGTCACTGGTCAAGGCCAGTGCGTCGGTGCTCAGATCCGACAAGGAGTTGCTGATCTTTCCGCTGCTTTCGGCGATCAGCTGCATCATCGTTGCCGCGACGTTCTTCGTGCCAGCCATGTTTGCCGGGATGTTCAGCGGCATGGATCGCGAACACATGAATCCCGTGTTTTACCTCTTCATGTTTGCGTTTTACGTGGTCCAGTACTTCGTCATCATCTTTTTCAACTCGGCGCTGATCGGCGCGGCCATGATCCGCCTCAACGGCGGTGATCCGACCGTTGCCGATGGCTTTCGCATCGCCATGTCGAAGCTGCCGACCATCCTTGGCTACGCCGTGATCGCGGCCACCGTCGGCGTGATCCTGCGGGCATTGCAGGAGCGCGCGGGTTTCATCGGGCGATTCGTCATCGGCCTGATCGGCCTGGCCTGGACGGTGGCCTCGTTCCTCGTCGTGCCGGTACTGGTCAGCCAGGACATCGGCCCGATCGATGCGGTCAAGCGCAGTGCCGAACTGCTCAAGAAGACCTGGGGCCAGAACCTGATCGGCAACACCGGCATCGGCCTCGTCTTCGGCCTGCTGTTCTTTGGTCTGGTCATCGTTGGCGGCGGCTTGATCGTGCTGGCCGTTTCGGGTGGCGTCCTTGCCATCACCATCACCGCCATTGTCGCGGTGGTCATCGCCTTGCTGCTGTTGATCCTGATCCAGGCCGCCCTGCAGGGGGTCTATGCGGCGGCGCTGTACCGCTATGCCACCGAAGGCGATGCCGGCCAGGGTTTCGACAAGGCCATGGTTGCCGAGGCCTTCAAGGTCAAGGCTTGAAGGCTGGGAATAGGGAATAGGGAATAGCAGTGTTGTTCCTTCTCCCCTTGCGGGAGAAGGTGCCCGAAGGGCGGATGAGGGGATCTTGATCCTGATCCTGTTCCCTATTCCGGTCAGCAAACGGCCCGAAAGCCAGCCGCCGTGGCCGCCAAGCTACGCTCAGATCGCCAGCGAGCGTCCGCCGTCCACGCGCACGATCTGCCCGGTGACAAAGCTTGCGTCACGCAGCAGCCAGAGCACGGCCCTGGCGACGTCATCGGCCGTGCCGGCGCGTTTCAGCGGGGTGCGCGCGATGATTTCATCCTTGTTCGCGTAACTCGTGCCGTTTTCCGGCCACATCACCGCGCCCGGGGCGACGCCGTTGACGCGCACCTGCGGGCCAAGCTCATGCGCCAGCGCCGCCGTCATCGCCGCCTGTGCGGCCTTGGCCATGGAGTAGACCGAATAGCCCGGCAGCGGGCGTTGTGCATAGATGTCGAGCAGGTTGACGATGGCCCCGGCGCGTTCGCGCAAGTGCGAAGCCGCGGCCTTCGCCAGGAAGAACGGCGCCCGTGCATTCGAGGCGAACAGCTCGTCCCATTGTTTTGTCGTCACGCTCTGCAACGGTGTCGAATAGAACGTCGAGGCGTTGTTGACCAGGCCATCGAGGCGGCCGAAGCGGTCGATCGTGTCGGTGACGAGATCAGGCAGGGCCTCGACGTCGGCCAGTTCGGCCTGCAAGGCGAGCGTGCTGGATGCACGCTGCTGTTCCAGATCGGCGATCAGGGCATCGAGTTCGCTGCGCGAGTTCCGGCAATGCAGGGCAAGGTCGTAACCGGCCGCATGCAAGGTGCGCGCAATGGCCGCGCCAACCCGTCGCGCCGCTCCGGTAACCAGCACCACTGGTCGGCTGTTCGGCAGTTCCGTCATTGGTCTTCTCCGTGCGCGTCGGTATGCTGTCAAGAGTGCCGCAACTCGGCGCAGCGAGCCAGCCGTGAATCCCACCTTGCCGACACCGGGCGACGACGAACTCGCCCTTACCGCTCAACTGTCCGCCCTGCTTCGTGCCGAGATTGCCGCGCAGGGACCGATAGCATTTTCACGTTTCATGGAACGCTGTCTGTATGCGCCGGCACTGGGTTACTACAGCGCGGGACGGACGAAATTCGGCGCCGCCGGTGATTTTGTCACCGCGCCGGAACTGGGCGTACTGTTTGCCCAATGCATGGCCGATGCACTGACGCCGTGCCTGCGCGAGCTGGGCAGCGAGGCGGACTTCTGCGAACTTGGCGGCGGCAGCGGGGCATTTGCCGAGGTGGCAATGCGGGCATTGGCTGAGGCCAACGCCTTGCCACGACGCTATCGCATCCTCGAACCGAGCGCCGATCTGCGCGAGCGCCAACATGAGCGCCTGCGCAGCGCATTGCCCGCGAAGCTTTTTGCGCGCATCGAATGGCTGGAGCGTCCGCCGGAACAGGCCTGGCGTGGCGTCGTGTTTGCCAACGAGGTGATTGACGCCTTGCCGGCCACGCGCTTCGCAATCCACGACGGCGAGGTATTCGAAGAGCATGTGACCGTCGACGCGGCAGGCGAGTTCGTGCGCTGCGATCGCCCGGCCGATGCGCTGGTAGCCGGCGCAGTGCGTCATGTCGAGCGCGATCTCGGGCTCAGATTTGCCGAGGGTTATCGCTCCGAGATCCTCGCGCAATTGCCGTACTGGATGCAGGCAGTGCTGGGCAGCCTCGAGGCTGGCATCGCCCTGTTTGTCGACTATGGCTACCCGCGCGACGAGTACTACCGGGCCGAACGCGACGACGGCACCCTGGTTTGCCACTACCGCCATCGCGCGCATGCCGATGCCCTGTTCCTGCCGGGCTTGCAGGACATCACCGCCTTCGTCGATTTCACCGGCCTGGCCGAGGCTGGCAACCAGGCCGGATTCGCCGTCGCCGGCTATGCCACGCAGGCGCAATTCCTGATCGCCAATGGCCTGGCGCAACACTTCGAGCAGGCCAGCGCCGATGCCGACGACATCGGCCGTTATCGACTTGCCCAGGAAGTGAAGCGCCTGACCTTGCCGGGCGAGATGGGCGAGAAGTTCCAGGCCATGGTGCTGGCCCGGAACATATCCCCGGCTGCCTTGCCGGATGGGCTTGCCGTCATCAACCAGGCGCGCCGCCTGTAGTGAAGGAATTGCCCGTCGGCCGTCGTCGCGCGCGGCAGCATCAGGCGCTCACTTGTTCGAGCGCTTGCCGAATTCCTTGCTGATCCAGTCCGACAACAGGCGTTTCTCGAAGCGGTAGGAATCGCTGCGACTGGCCGAGCCGCGATCAAGGAATGCGGCGTCCCGAAGTTTGCGTTCGCCTTGCCCGATGACTTGGCCATCGGCGCTGGTGAGCGTGTAGCTGAGATTGATTTCCGGTGGATAGATCGACTTGATCACGCGCACGTCGGTCGCGGCCGAGCCGCGGAAGGGCTCGACCTGGCCGGCCAGATCGACATCGGTGATCGTTACATCAAGGTGCTGGCCGGGCGGCAGCACGGCACCGGCCTGCTTGACCACGAGCTTCTGGAACTCGGTGAGCCAGATTTCAGGCTCGGGCTGGCGGAACGGTCGGCCATACCTGGCCTCGGTGAACTGCGCCGGATCCGTCCAGCTCACGCTGACCTGGTCGCTGTTGTAGCTCTTTTTCGCAGCGTCCTCGGCGTGCGTCAACGGCGGGCTGCCGAACAGCAGCAGGCCGCACAGCAAGCTGAAAAAGGTTCGATTCGAGTCGATGGGATTCATGTCGGTCTCCGCAGGGGTGGCGGCGATGGCCTCGCTGCCTTGGTCAAAGGACGCAGGCGAACGCCGTTTGGTTGCACATTGCCCAGCCGCATGGGCGCAGATTGGCTTGTCGTTCAGTCCATGTCGCGAATGCGCATTGCTCAGGCCTGGTCAAGCAGTGCGAAGGCATCGCGGGTCAGGTTCTCGGCTGCCGCAGTCGTGCACACCACGTCATCTTCGATGCGGATGCCGCCGAATTTGCGGAATGCATCGACGCGCTTCCAGTCGATGTCGCGTGCTTCGCGGGCGACCTTAAGCCTGGCCAGCAGCATGTCGATGAAATACAGACCCGGTTCGATGGTGACCACGGCACCGGGTTCGATCGTACGCGTCAAGCGCAGATAGGGATGGCCTGGCGGGCGCTCGATCGTCCTGCCGGAATCGTCGGCGGCGAATGCGGCGACGTCATGCACCTGCAAGCCAATGGGATGGCCAAGTCCGTGCGGGAAGAAGGTCGAGGAAACCCCGCTTTCGACCGCGCTCTCGGCACTCATGCGGATGAAGCCATGCTCGGCAAGCACGCCAGCCAGTTGATGATGCGCATCGATATGCAGGGCGGCGTAATCCAGCCCCGCGCGGACTTTCCCGCCAAGCTTTCTCTGGACCGCGTCAACCGCGTCAATGAGGGCCTGGAATTCCCCTGCATCGTCCGCCGCATACGTCCGCGTGATGTCGCTGGCATACCCGTGGAAGCTGGCCCCGGCGTCGATCAGAAACGCGTGCTTGTGTGCCGGTGGCGCGTGCTGCAAATCGTGGTAGTGCAGCACGGCGCCATGTTCGTTGAGGGCGATGATGTTGGTGTAGGGCAATTCGTTTTCGGTCTGCCGGGCCGCAGCGAGGTAGGCCATGTGGATGCCGAACTCCGATTCGCCGGCGCGAAACGCCCGCTCCGCCGCGCGGTGCGCACGCGTACCGATCTTGCTTGCCACGCGCATCATTGCCAGTTCGTATTCGGACTTGATGAAGCGATGGAAATGCAGGAAATCGAGCACGCCGCGCGGATTGTTCGGCACGAAGCGATCCAGCGCCGAGTTCTCCTCGCCGAGGATCGCGCAGCGGACGGGGTCCTTCGGCATCTCGGCCAGCGCCTCGTCGGCCTGGCGGATGATGACGATGTCGAAATGCTCGACCCAGTAACCGGCCGGCGAATCGGGAACCACGTGCCAATAATCGGCCGGTTGCAGGTAGATCAGCTTGGGACGCCGCCCGGGCGTGTAGATGATCCAGGAGCCGGGCGCGCGGGTCACCGGCAACCAGTGCTTGAAATGCGGATTGACGAAGAACGGATAATCGCGGTCATCGAGAAACTGGTAACGCAGCGAACCGGCCGGGATGACCAGGTGATCGAAGCCGCCGCGTGCCAGGGCTGCATCGCTGCGCTGCTTGAGGAGGGACAGATGCGCGGCAAACAAGGGATGCAGATCGGGATGCTGGGTATCCATGGCAACTCCTGGCGACGTGGATCCATTGTGCCGCGTCTGTGCCCGTGTTGCGATCCGCCGATCTGCCCGAAGTGCTGCGCGGGCATGCGCCGATTCAGCCGGTTGCGACGCTTCCGCAGATCAATGCGGTCGACCCAGCGCCGATTCCGGCAATGGCTGGCCTGTGTGGCACGAACATGCTTGAATGCGCGTCTGGAAGCGGGGGTGCCGCGACGTCGGCTGAGAGAGTCCCTTGGAACCTGATCCGGTTGGTACCGGCGTAGGGAGCTTCGTCAGACGCACGCCAGCGCGCGTTCGTCGACGCCCGCTTTTGTGAAGACCCATCGTCGCGCCGACTATCGCGTGCCACATTCACGAAACGCAGGATTCGAATCCATGAACGCCGTCCCCGCTCCCCTGTTGCGCGAAGCCGCCGAACTCTCCGAATCAGTCGTGCGCCCGATTCCGGGATCGCACAAGATCCATGTCCAGGGCAGCCGGGTGGATATTCGCGTGCCGATGCGTGAAGTGCGGCTCGAAGACACGCCAAGCACGTTCGGCGTCGAGAAGAACGCGCCGTTCGCGATCTACGACACCTCCGGGCCGTACACCGATCCGGATTACCGCGTCGATCTCGCCGCAGGCTTGCCGGCCTTGCGTGCGGCCTGGATCGCGGCACGTGGCGACAGCGAGGCGCTGGTCGATTTCACCTCGCCGTTCACGCGCAGGCATGCCGGTGCGCAGCAGCTCGATCACGTGCGCTTCCCGAACGTGCCGAAGCCGCGCCGGGCCAAGGCCGGCAGGAACATCACGCAGATGCATTACGCGCGCCAGGGCATCATCACCCCGGAGATGGAATTCATCGCCATCCGCGAAAACCAGAATCTCGAGCGCATCCGTGAACAGCATCTGCTCAAGCAGCACCCCGGGGAATCGTTTGGTGCTTCGCTGCCGAAGCTGATCACGCCGGAATTTGTCCGCGATGAAGTCGCCCGCGGTCGCGCCATCATCCCGAACAACATCAATCATCCCGAATCCGAGCCGATGATCATCGGCCGCAACTTCCTGGTGAAGATCAACGCCAACATCGGCAATTCGGCCTTGTCGAGTTCGATCGCCGAAGAAGTGGAAAAGATGGTCTGGTCGATCCGCTGGGGCGGCGACACGGTGATGGATCTGTCCACCGGCAAGCACATCCACGAAACCCGCGAATGGATCATCCGCAATTCGCCGGTGCCGATCGGCACGGTGCCGATCTACCAGGCGCTGGAGAAGGTCGGCGGCGTCGCCGAGGACCTGACCTGGGAGCTGTACCGAGACACCCTGATCGAACAGGCCGAGCAGGGCGTGGATTACTTCACCATCCATGCCGGCGTGCGCCTGCCCTTCATCCATCTGACTGCCAAGCGTGTCACCGGCATCGTTTCGCGCGGCGGCTCGATCATGGCCAAGTGGTGCCTGGCCCATCACAAGGAATCCTTCCTCTACGAGCGTTTCGAGGAAATCTGCGACATCATGAAGGCCTACGACGTCAGCTTCTCGCTTGGCGACGGCCTGCGTCCCGGTTCCATTGCCGATGCCAACGACGCCGCGCAGTTTGCCGAACTCGATACCCTTGGCGAGCTCACGCAAATCGCCTGGAAACACGACGTGCAAACGATGATCGAAGGCCCCGGCCATGTGCCGATGCACCTGATCAAGGAAAACATGGAACGGCAACTGGAAAAATGTGGCGAAGCGCCGTTTTATACACTGGGGCCGCTGACCACCGACATTGCGCCCGGCTACGACCACATCACCAGCGCAATCGGTGCGGCCATGATCGGCTGGTATGGCACAGCCATGCTCTGCTACGTCACGCCGAAGGAGCACCTCGGGTTGCCCAACAAGCAGGATGTGCGCGACGGCATCGTCACCTACAAGATTGCCGCGCACGCCGCCGACCTCGCCAAGGGCCACCCGGCTGCGCAGGCGCGTGACAACGCGCTGTCCAAGGCGCGTTTCGAATTCCGCTGGGCCGACCAGTTCAACCTAGGCCTCGATCCGGAAAAAGCCAAGGAGTTCCATGACGAGACCCTGCCGAAAGAGGCGCACAAGACCGCCCATTTCTGTTCCATGTGCGGGCCGAAGTTCTGTTCGATGAAGATCACCCAGGACGTGCGCGACTACGCCGCGAAACTCGGCACCGACGAGCAGGCCGCGATTGACGCCGGCCTGGCGGAGAAGGCCGCCGAGTTCCGTGCCAGCGGCGGGGATGTCTATCAATAGCCCGTTCGCGGCGGAAGGAGTGCTGCGGCGGCGTGATTCGCATGGCGGATATTTCCGGAGAAGTTCATGAACGTCATGGCCATCCAGCAATTCCTGCTTTGTTCGCTGGCAGTGAATTACGCGATCCTGCTGGTCTGGTTTTTCGGCTTTGTGTTCGCCCATGAGGCGATACGCAAGCTGCATTCACGCTGGTTCCGGTTGTCGCCGGAACAGTTCGATCATGTGCACTATGCGGGAATGGCGGCGTACAAGATTGGCATCATCCTGTTCAATCTGGCGCCGCTGCTGGCGCTTTGGTTGACCGGAATCACCGGCTAGCGCCCCGGTAATCGCGCTCTCGGCCGCTTGTTCAGCCTGCGCTGCAGTACGCCGAGGAGAATGGCCCCTCGGTCATTGTCGCCAGCGCAGTGATTCTCCCGCGCGTGGCGACGTCCGAACCGTCCCTGACCCGAGGAGCCGACAGCATGGCCACGAAAAAGCCCTTTGTTTCCGATATCGAGAACATCCGCAAACGCGCCCGCGAACACATCGAGCGCGGTGCCATCACCGAGGGCTACAAGGCCGATCGGGACACGGTGATCAAGGTGCTGAATGCCGCACTGGCAACCGAGATCGTCTGCGTGCTGCGCTACAAGCGCCACTACTACATGGCCTCGGGCATCAACGCCAACAGCGTGGCGACTGAATTCCTTGCGCATGCCAACGAGGAACAAGGCCATGCCGACCGCATTGCCGAGCGCATCACGCAGCTGGGTGGCGCACCGGACTTTTCCCCCGATGGCTTGTTGACGCGCAGCCATTCCGATTACGTGGAAGGCGATGATCTGGTCGACATGATCAAGGAGAACCTCGTCGCCGAGCGGATTGCCATCGACAGTTATCGCGAGATAGTCGATTACCTTGGGTCCGCCGATCCGACCACGCGACGCTTGATGGAGGAAATCCTCGAAGTCGAGGAAGAGCATGCCGAAGACATGGGCACCTTGCTGGAGCAGCTGGGCAAGAAAGGCGAGCCGGCCAAGCCGACGCCACGCCGGGCCCCGCCTGATGCGCGCAGCGGCAAGTCCGCGCGCTGAGGCAAACACGCAACCGGTTGCCATCAATGCCCTCGTTTGTCCTTGCGGGTGTATAAGGCTTTCTTCCCCGCCGCGGAGCTCCTGTCATGAGGCTTTTCCATCGACTTGCCGTCCTTCTCGCTTTGGCTGCCCTGGTGCCGGCGTCGCCCTTGCAGGCAGCCTTGAAGATCGGGTCCCAAGCGCCCGACTTCACCGCCGCCGCCTTCCTCGCCGGCGAGCCGTTTACCTATTCGCTTGCCGATGCCTTGAAGAAGGGGCCGGTCGTCCTCTATTTCTTTCCCGCCGCACACACGCCGGGCTGCAACATCGAGGCACATCTGTTTTCGGAAGCCATCGACGAGTTCAAGGCGGCGGGTGCGAGCGTCATCGGCGTGACTGCCGGCAACGTCGATGAACTTGCCGCCTTCTCCAGGGAAACCGAATACTGCGGCGGCAAGTTTCCCGTTGCGGCCGATCCCGGTGCAAAAATTGCCGGGCAGTACGATGCATTGCTGATGAAGAAGCCGGGCTGGTCCGATCGCACCTCCTACGTGATTTCGCCTGCGGGCTCGATCGTGCACGTGCATTCGGATCTCAGCCCCGATCACCATGTCAGCGAGACCCTGAAAGCGGTGCGGACGCTGGACAAGCAGGACTAGGCGAGCGTGCGCGGACGTGCGGCGTTATCCGGAGATCAGCGCTTCGCGGGCCGCATCCTCAAGGTGTTTCATCAAGGCGCGATAGGGCCCCGGGCCGTGGCTGACGCGGGCGACACCGAGTTCGCCGAGGCGGTGCAGGGACGGCGCGCCGGCGCTTTTCATGATGTTCAGCGGCAGCGCTGATTCGCGGGCCGCGCGCTCGATCAGGGCCGGATCGACGAGGCCCGGGATGAACAGGCCGTCGGCACCGGCATCGGCATAGGCGCGACCGCGCTCGAGTGCCGATCGCAGCAGCGCGAGATTGTGGTTTTCGGCGGGTGCCTGCATGAAGTCATCGGTGCGTGCGTTGATGAAGAACGCCACGCCGGCTGCTTCCGCGGCGGCGCGGGCGCGCGCCAGGCGTCGCACATTGTCGGCGGGTTCACGCAAGCGGCCGTCCTGGGGAAAACTGTCTTCGAGGTTGCAGCCGATTGCGCCGGCTTTGATCGCCCGGGTAACCGTGGCGGCAACGTCGTCGGGTTTCTCGCCGTAGCCGCTTTCCAGATCGATTGAAACCGGCAGATCAACGGCGGCGACGATGCGTTGCAGATTGCCGATGGCGAAATCGAGCGGGATGCGTTCGCCGTCGGCATGGCCATTGGCAGCAGCAACCGACCAGCTGCCAAGGGCAAGCGCCTTGGCACCGGACGCAGCCACGGCACGTGCCGAACCCGGATCCCAGATATTGAACAGCAGCAGTGGGTTTCCGCGGACATGGAGCGCGCGGAATTGCTCGGCAAGCTGGTTTTGCCTGGACATCGTCGCCTCGATCGCAAGGGCGCGCATCGGTTTGCCGAGGCGCGTTCCCGGGGGGGCGATTGTAGAGGATCGGCGCCGCATGGTGCCCGCGCCGCACACGCGTGGCTGCCGCTCAAGCGGCAAGCAGTTTGTTGCGCTCGATCTGCACGAGACGTTCATTGACGCGGATGAACTCGGCCAGCAATTCGTCCCCGGGGGTGCTGGCGAGTTCGGCCTTGGCGCAGCGGATCCATGCTTCGAGGCGGGTCAGCGTCTTGATCGTGGCGAGGGTGTCGCGTGCTTCTTTGCGCATGTTGCAGGTTTCCTGGAAGTACCCATGCCGCCGCGGGTTGATCCGTTGTGGCCACGCGGCGTCGTTGTGGATGAGCGCGACAGCATCAGGCAACGTGGTTCGGCTGTCGTCAGGGTTTCATCGCGTCTGCCTGTAGGAAATTTCCTACAAGCCTTGCAGGAGTTCCCGGATCCGGCCATCGCCGACCAGGCAATCGGCGCAGCGTCGAGTCATGGCCAGGACACGATCGCGACAATGAAGGCGGCGCGAATGCCGGATTTCCAGCGGCTCCCAGGTCTGCACGATTCATTTGCGCCGTGCGAAGATGCGCACTCGAAGATCCTGCCCGGCATTGCCAATGAACCGGCCCAGGCAGATCCGGGTCGTGCCCAGGAGGCTTCATGGAATCATCAGCGCTTGCCGTCCGCCGCTCGTCATGGTTCGTCCGTGGCGTGCTGGCCCTCTTGCTTGCCATGGGCCTCTCGATCCTGGCTATGATGTGGTGGTGGGATACCGAGCCCGGCTATTTCGATCCGATCAAGGCAACCCAGCAGCGCGCCACCGAGCGCCAGCAGCCGGTGGTGGTGGGTTCGGCGACGACCACGGCGCTGATCCGCAGCCTCGAGGTGATGCTCGACAAGCGTGGCGGTTACCTGAGCAATGACAAGCTGCCACCGGGCGTGCTGCTGGACAATATCCCGAACTGGGAGTTTGGCGTCGTCACCGCATCGCGCGACCTGACCCGCGCCCTGCGCAACGAGTTCAGCCGTTCGCAGACGCAGTCGGTCGAGGACAAGGACCTGCAGGAGGCGGAACCCCTGATCAGTTCGCCAAACGACCGCTGGCTGCTGCCGAGTTCGGAAAGCCAGTATCGCAAGGCGATCGGGCGAATCGACAGCTACTCCGCACGCCTCGCCGACGCCGACAAGGATGATGCGCAGTTTTATGCGCGCGCCGATAACCTGGTCGATTTTCTTTCGGTTGTCTCGACGCGGCTTGGTTCGCTGTCGCAACGTCTTTCGGCGAGTGTCGGGCAGATGCGCATCGACACCGATCTGGCCAATGATCCCAATGCCCAGCAGTCCAGGCCCGCCGCCGGTTCGCGCGTCGTCAAGACCCCGTGGACAAAGATCGATGACAACTTCTACGAGGCGCGCGGTTATACCTGGGCCATTCGCGAACAGTTGGAGGCGATCCGCGTCGATTTCGGCCCGGTGCTGCGCGACAAGAACGCCATGATCAGCCTCGAGCAGGTGATCCGCGAAATCGAGGAGGCGCAAAACCCCCTGAGCAGCCCGATGGTCCTGAATGGCTCGCCGTTCGGTTTCTTCGCCAACCACTCGCTGGTGCTGGCCAACTACATCTCGCGTGCAAACGCAGCCCTGATCGAACTGCGCGAGCTGCTCAAGCGCGGTTAGTCGGGAGTTGGGGAATGGGGAATGGGCGACGCGATGGCAACCTTCGTGATGCTGCTTCGCCGATGACCAGGCTCCCGGTTTCTCGTTTCCAGTGATTCGCCGTCTGCGGAGCTCTCTGCGAACCGGCTGCGCTGTTCGTTCTGACATCCTGTCTCCACGGTCCGACCCTCGATTCCCGATTCCCGCCCCTCGGCGCCCTGTGATTTTTTTCGCCGTGCCGCGAATCATGCAGGCACACGGGCACAATCGGGCGGGCAAGAGGATGTGGCAAACCATGGCAGTCACGGCAACGGCATCACCCCGCGAGCGATTTGGCGGACTGCTTGAGCAGCATCGCAAGATCGTCTTCAAGGTTGCCAACAGCTACGCGCGACTGGCCGATGATCGGGCCGACCTGGCCCAGGAGATTCGTGCGCAGCTGTGGCGGGCGTTTCCCGGCTATGACGAATCGCGCTCGTTCCCGACCTGGATGTACCGCATCGCGTTGAACGTGGCGATCTCGCATCTGCGCGATGCCGAGCGGCGCGATCGGCACAGCCTGCCACTCGACGAATCCGCCCACGAAGCGGCGCTTGTCGGTGGCATCGACGAGCCAGACGAGCGTGTCCGTGCGCTGGAGGAATTCATGGCGCGACTCGACCCGCTCAACCGCGCCTTGTTGCTGCTTGTCCTCGAAACGCGCAGCTATCGCGAGATAGCCGAGATCCTTGGCCTCAGCGAAACCAACGTGGCAACGCGCATATCGCGCCTGAAGCAACGCATCCGCAACGACACTTCTTTCACCGGCTGATCAGACATGGATACGACAATGGAACTCGACGACATGAAGGCGGCTTGGCAAACCCTCGATCGGCGCCTCGAACAGCAGCACGCGCTGAATCTGCAACTCTTCCGCGATTCGCGCGCGGACAAGGCGCGCAGCGGCTTGCGACCCTTGTTCCGGGGCCAGGTCGCGCAGATCTTTTTTGGTGTATTGATGATCGTGCTGGGCGTTTCGACATGGAGCAGCCAGCGCGAAGTCATCAGCCTGTTCGTCAGTGGAATCATCGTGCATGTCTATGGCGTGCTCGCAATCATGTTCGCCGGCATCACGCTGGGCATGATCCAGCGGCTCGACTATGCGGCACCGGTATTGACGATCCAGAAGCAGCTTGCACGGTTGCGAAGGTTCTACATCCGCAGCGGGATGATCATTGGCCTGTCGTGGTGGTTGTTCTGGATTCCTTTCGCGGCCAGCTTTTTCGCCTGGCTGGCCGGCGTCGATTTCTACGCCAACATGGGCGCTGCGATCGGCTGGTGCATCGCCGGCGGAGCAGTCGGCCTGCTCGGCACGTGGGCTTTCCATCGATGGGCCCGGCGCAGTGGCCGCACGCGGCTGCGCGAGGCCATGGACAGCAACATGACCGGCAGCAGCCTGCGCAGGGCGCAATCGATCCTCGACGAGATCCGGCGTTTCGAGAAGGAATAGTGCTCGATGACGGATTGCGGCGTGGAATGAATGGATTGAAGCGCAATTCCCCCAGGCGGGAAATTGCGCTTGACCCGCGCCCGCAAAACGGAAACCCTCGCTGGATCCACTGTGGATGCCACCAGGGAGTTCCGATGAGTATAGAGATTGTCCATGAGCCCGCCGCCATGCGATTTGTCGCCGTGGTCGAAGGGCAGGAGTGCGTGATCGACTACCAGTTGGCGGGCAACACCATGACGATCACCCATACCCTCGTGCCAGCGAGTCTCGGCGGACGCGGCATTGCCGGCCAGTTGGCGCGCTTTGCCCTGGACGAGGCGCGTGCGAAAGGATGGAAGGTGGTGCCGGCCTGCTCGTATGTCGAAGCGTGGATCGACAAGCATCCAGACTTCCAGGATCTCCTCGCCTGAACTCAGCTTTCCGAGTTGCGGTAGCGCTCGACGCTGGCGAGGATTTCCTGCTTGGCGGCGTCGGCATTGCCCCAGCCTTCAAGCTTGACCCATTTGCCTTTTTCCAGATCCTTGTAATGCTCGAAGAAATGGCCGATGCGCTCCAGCCAGTGTTTCGAGACCTGCTCGATGTCGCTGATATGCGCGTAGCCTTCGAACACCTTCGGGATCGGCACGGCAACAAGTTTTTCATCGGCACCGGCCTCGTCGCTCATGCGCAGCACGCCAACCGGCCGGCAGCGGATTGCCGAGCCGGGTACCAGCGGCAATGGCAGGATGACCAGCACGTCGAGCGGATCACCATCACCGCCCAAAGTCTGCGGGATGTAGCCGTAGTTGCACGGATAGCGCATCGGCGTGGACAGCACGCGATCGACGAAGATCGTGCCGCTGGCCTTGTCGACCTCGTACTTGACCGGTTCCGCATCCTTGGGAATCTCGATGATGACGTTGATTTCGTTCGGCACGTCCTTGCCGGTGGAAACGAGCTGCAAAGCCATGGAAACTCCTTGATGAGGACATCCGCGCCGGGCACATGAGCGCCGGGATTTTCGCGGGCGTCATCATACGGGACTCGTTGCTGCGACGCAGCATCGAAGTCTGCGAGGCTTATTCGATGTTCATCGTCGGGCAGTTGTTGCCGATGCGCTGCCCAGGCCGGGCGATCCCTGCAAGCGAGGTATCAGGCAATGAAAACCCGCAAGGTCGATGTCGCGATCATTGGAGGCGGAACCGCCGGCATGGTCGCCTATGGCGAGGTGCGCAAGCACACCGATCGCATAGCCTTGATCGAAGGCGGGCCGTTCGGTACCACCTGTGCGCGCGTCGGCTGCATGCCCTCCAAGCTGCTGATCGCGCCCGCCGAGGCACGCCATCGCCTGCAGGCGCTGCCTGAGTTCGGCATCGGCAGCGATGCCGGCAAGGTCGATGGGGTGGCAGTGATGCGACGCGTGCGGGCGGAACGTGATCGCTTCGTCGGTTTTGCCGTCGATACGGTGGCCGGCTTCGATCAGAGCCACATCGTGCGCGCCTGCGCACGATTCGCCGATGATCATCGCTTGATTCTGGATGCGCCGGATGCGCATCAGGCACCGGCAGCGGACATCGAGTGCATCGAGGCGGCGCGCATCGTCATCGCCACCGGCTCGCGGCCGCTGATGGCCGATGCCCTGAAGCCGGCGGGCGATCGCCTGATCAGCAGCGATGAGGTGTTCTACTGGCAGGATCTGCCGCAATCGGTCGCCGTGTTCGGGGCTGGCGCGATCGGCGTCGAACTCGGCCAGGCCCTGCATCGGCTTGGTGTTCGCGTGCGCCTGTTCGGGCGCGGTGGCGGCATCGCCGGCTTGCAGGATGCCACGGTTCGTGCAGTCGCAGTGCGCACGCTGGCTGCGGAAATGCCGGTCAGTCTCGATGCCCGCGAGGTCCGCGTCAGCCGCGATGGTGATGCCGTGTGCATCGATTTCATCGACGACGAGGGTCGTCCGCGCAGCGAGCGCTTCGACTGGCTGCTGGCGGCAACCGGGCGCACGCCGAATGTCGATCGCCTGACCCTGGAAAACACTGCCATTGAATGCGACCCTCGCGGCGTGCCTGTTTTCGATCCCTTGACCATGCAGACCAGCGTCAAGCACATCTTCATCGCCGGCGATTCGGCCGCGGACCGGCCGATCCTGCATGAGGCTGCCGACGAGGGCCATCTGGCCGGACGCAATGCGGGGCGCTTTCCGGAAGTATTGCGCACGCCGCGACGCACGCCGATGGGCATCGTCTTCTGCGATCCGCAAGCGGCATTTGTCGGTGCGCGACATGCACGGCTGCTTGCCGACAGGATCGATTTCGCAAGCGCCCAGGTTTCCTTCGGGAACCAGGGCCGTGCGCGCGTGATGCAGGTCAACCAGGGCCTGCTGCGCGTCTATGCCGAACGCGGCAGCGGCCTGCTGCTGGGTGCCGAGTTGTTTGGCCCGGACGCCGAGCATCTGGCACACCTGCTGGCCTGGGTCGTGCAATTGCGCAAGAGCGTCGCCGAAGTACTCGAGTTGCCGTTTTATCACCCGGTCATCGAGGAAGGCCTGCGCACTGCCTTGCGCGCGCTGCTCAAGGAACTCGGCATGGCCACGAAGCCGCCGTCGCCGTGCCTGGATTGCGGTCCCGGCACTTGAGGCACGCGGTCTTCCGCCAGGGCCGCTACGGCTTGCGCGTGGCGGCCGGGCCGGCCGAGTTCTCGGCAATCGCGCGCAGCACGGCGCGATGCGCGGCCTTGGATACGAGGATGATGGCAAGCACGCCGACCGCAGTAGCGGCATAGATCGGCAGACCGTGTTGCCAGTCTTCTCGCGTGCCGGCAAAGCCACGCGACAGCCATTGCTTGCCGGCGTGGCCGATATACGCCTCGATTGCGTAGTGGCTGAGCAGGACCAGGCTGGCAAGCATGAAGCCGGCAAAACGCACGCCCGCCGCGCCAAGCAGATAGCTGATCAAGGCCGGATTGAGCGGGGTCAGGCGCAGCAGCACTTGCAGGCGCAACTCGTCGCGGATCACCGCCGACTGGATCGACCGAAGCAGGGGCCGGGTTTCCAGCGCACGCTGGATCCGCGCATGCAGCAGGCGGCGGGCGAGGCCGTATTGCAGGGCGGCGGCGATGAGGTTGCCGACCAGCAGCAGGCCGATTCCCCAGCCGAGACCGAACAAGGCGCCGGCAACGAGACCGAACAATGATTCGGGAACCAGCATCGAAGTGCCGACCACCAGCAATCCGACAAAGGCCACGCGACCCCACATGCCGAGCCCGGCAATCGTCGCTTCAATCGTCTGCAGGTGACGTTCGGCTTCGCGTCCCAGCACGATCACGGCAACCACGACCAGCAGCACCGCGAGCGCCAGCGGAACGATCGCACGCAGTTCGCCGCCGAGTAGTTGCCGCCGGCGTTCGGCCTGCGGCGTTGCCGGCTCATCGGCGTCCATGCGGTACTCCCTTGATGCACCTCACCCCGCGGCGAGCAATCCTCGGCATGGCGGGATGATTCAAGGCCGCTCAGGCAAACAGCGCGAGCAGCGCATCACGCGACAGGGAACGGTTTTCAGCCTCGTCACGGCGGCGGTACTCGAAAGTGCCTGTGGCAAGGCCACGCTCGCCGATGACGATGCGCTGCGGAATGCCGATCAACTCGGCATCGGCAAACATCGGGCCCGGGCGCAGACCGCGATCATCCAGGGCCACCTCGATGCCGCGCGTGGCGAGCTCCTCGTAAAGCCGCTCCGCTTCCTCGCGCACGGTGCTGCTGGCGGCCATGTTGATCGGGCAGATGACCACCTGCCAGGGCGCCATGGGTGCGGGCCAGAGGATGCCGGCCTCGTCATGGTTTTGCTCGATCGCCGCAGCGACGATGCGGCTGACGCCGATGCCATAGCAACCCATCGACATGATGCGTGCCTTGCCCTGGTCATCGAGCACGCTCGCGCCGAGCGCCTCGGCGTACTTGCTGCCTAGCTGGAATACGTGGCCGACCTCGATGCCGCGGGCGATCGCGAGATGGCCCTTGCCATCCGGCGAGGCGTCGCCTTCGACGACCTTGCGCAAATCGGCGATGCGCGTGATGCGGGCATCGCGCTCCCAGTTCGCCCCGCGCAGATGCTTGCCTGCGGCATTCGCGCCGCAGGTGAAATCGGCAACCAGCGCGGCATCGCGATCGACGATCACCGGAATCGAGTCCGGCAGTCCGACCGGGCCGATGAAGCCCGGCATGCAGCCAATTGCACGAACGATTTCCTGTTCATCGGCGAGCGTGGATTCGCCGGGCAGCTCCTGCAGGCGCGCCGCCTTGACTTCGTTGACTTCGTGGTCGCCGCGCACGCACAAGGCGACGAGGCCATCGTTGCCGCGCACGATGATGGTCTTGATGCACTGGCTGGCTTCGATGCCGAGGAAGGCGGTCAGCTCCTCGATGGTCCTTTGCGTGGGCGTGTCGATGCTTTCCACTGCTGCAGCGGGCGCGGGGCGCTTGCCGGCCGGCGCCAGTGCCTCGGCTTTTTCGATGTTTGCCGCATAATCCGAGCCGGTCGAGAAGACGATGGCATCCTCGCCCGAATCGGCAAGCACCTGGAACTCGTGCGAGGCGCTGCCGCCGATGGCGCCGGTGTCCGCATCGACGGCGCGGAAGCGCAGGCCAAGGCGCGTGAAGATGCGCGTGTAGGCGTCGTACATGTTGCGGTATTCGGCGGCCAGGCTGTCGGCGTCGATGTGGAACGAGTAGGCATCCTTCATGAGGAATTCGCGCGCCCGCATGATGCCGAAGCGCGGGCGGATCTCGTCGCGGAACTTGGTCTGGATCTGATAGAAGTTGATCGGCAACTGCTTGTATGACTTCAGCTCCTGGCGGGCGAAATCGGTGATCACTTCCTCGTGCGTGGGGCCGTAGCAGTAGCCGGCGTCCTTGCGGTCCTTGATCTTCAGCAACTGGCCGCCGAATTTCTCCCAGCGCCCGGTTTCCTCCCACAGTTCCTGCGGCTGGATCGAAGGCATCAGCAGCTCGATCGCGCCGGCGCGGTTCATCTCCTCGCGGATGATCGCCTCGACCTTGCGCAAGACGCGAAGGCCAAGCGGCGACCATGTGTAAATGCCGGAAGCGAGCTTGCGGATCATGCCGGCGCGCAACATCAGCTTGTGGCTGATGATTTCGGCATCGGCGGGGACTTCCTTGACGGTGGCGAGGTGAAAACGGGACAGGCGCATGGGTCTGCTTCGATCGCAATGGATCGGCAATTCTACAGAAGCAGGTGGGTTTTCACCGCGCCCGGATGTGCGGGCGCACGACACGCAATGGTCATGTCGGCAGGACTACCCGCGGATTTCCGCGCTGACCGGCGGCCGACCCGGCAAACGATCAGCCGCAGAACAGCTTGATCTGTTCCTTGGCCTTGTTCAGGTTCATCTGGTACTGCACCTGGGTTTCCGGCAGAGCGTCGTCGCCGGGTGCCGAGGCGTTGTAGATTTCGAGGTTCCTGCGCGCGGCGGCACAGTTGCGCTTGATGTCATCCTCGCTGTAGCCGGCGGCTGCAGCCATGCTCGGACCAGCCTTGGGCTGCTCGGCCTCGGCCTCGACAGCGGTGCTGGTAACCCCGCTGTGGACGATGAGCTTCTTTGCCGACGCCGTATTCGGCGGCGGCGGGGTATCCGAGAAATGCTTGGTACCGTTTGTGTCGGTCCAGGAGTAGACCTGCTGGGCCACCGCAGGGACGGCGCTCAGGCAAGCGAGGATCAGTACAATCGAACTGGGCTTCATCATGTTCTCCGCGTCGGTGCGAGCCGACTGTTGGGCCCTAAATGAGCGCACTGGATAGCACTAGTTTCGTTGTCTGACAAGCACTTCGGTGGCAAATCGCAACGATCAGTTAAACTCGACACACTTTTCCGAATGGTCCCGAGCATGGCAGAAACATCCCCCAGTCCACGCAAGCGATCGCGCGGGATCTACCTGCTGCCGAATCTGTTCACGACCGCGGCGATGTTCGCCGGCTTCTACGCGATTGTCGCGGCCATTGGCGGGCGCTATTCGGAAGCCGCGCTGGCGGTGTTCATTGCCGCCATCCTGGACGGCCTCGACGGTCGCGTCGCCCGCATGACCGGCACGCAGAGCGAGTTCGGCGTGCAGTACGACTCCTTGTCGGATCTGGTCAGCTTCGGTCTCGCTCCGGCTCTGGTCATGTACACCTGGTCGCTGTCCTCGCTGGCCGAATATGGCCCGCTGTGGGGCAAGTTCGGCTGGGCGGCGGCCTTCATCTACGCGGCCTGCGCGGCGCTGCGCCTGGCTCGATTCAATACCCAGGTCGGAGTTGCCGACAAACGCTACTTCCAGGGCCTGGCCAGTCCGGCGGCGGCGGGTCTGTGCATGTCCTTCGTCTGGACGGTCGAGAAATTCGACTTGAGCGGCATCGATGTGCAGTTCGTCACCCCGGTCATCGCCATCCTCGCCGGCCTGCTCATGGTCAGCAACATTCGCTATTTCAGCTTCAAGGCCTGGCCAACCTCGGATCGCGTGCCCTTCATCTGGATTCCGGCGGCGTTGCTGATACTGGTTGCGCTGGCCATTGATCCGCCGCGGGTATTGTTCGGCATCGGCATCCTCTATGTGCTGTCCGGGCCGATCATGACCTTGTGGGGCCTGCGCCGCTGGCGCGAACAGCGTGCCCTGCGCGGCACCGAGCGCAGCGAAGAATGAATCCGCAGCCGGCCATGTCCATGCCGGTGGCCGTCGCCAGCGAAGCGCGCGCGCTTGCCTTTCTCGCCGATCTCTCCGAAACCCTGGCCGTTTCCCTCGACCTGCGCCAGACCTTGAGCGAAGCGGTCACCCGCATTGCCGATTTCATGGATGCCGAGGCCGCCTCGTTGTTCCTCCTCGAGGAAGACGGCGACATGCTCGAATGCCGGGTCTGCGTCGGCCCCATCGACATCACCGGCTTGCGCATTCCGCTTGGCCAGGGCGTGGTCGGCCGCGCGGTTGCGGAAAACCGCAACCAGGTCGTCGCCGATGCGCTCAGCGATGCCCGCGTCGACCGCAGCAACGATGTCGATACCGGCTTCGTCACGCGCAGCTTGCTGTGCGCGCCACTGGCCACGGCCAAGGGGCCGATCGGTGCGCTGGAGGTGGTCAACAAGCGCACCGGAGGTGCGTTCAGCGCAGACGACGCCGAGATTCTGCGCCTGGTCGCGGCACCGACCTCGCTGGCCATCAACAATGCGCGCATGGCCCATGAGCTGGTGCAGCAGGCGCGCATGCGCCGCGAATTCGACCTCGCCCGGCGCATGCAGAAATCGCTGCTGCCCAAGCGTCGGCGCGACGGCTTTCCGCTGATCGGCATGAACTTGCCGGCGCACGAGATCTCCGGCGATTTCTACGATTATTTCGACCTCGCCGACGGTCGTATCGGTTTTTTCATCGGCGATGTCTCCGGCAAGGGACTGGACGCCGCCTTGCTCATGGTGCGCGTGGCTTCGTTGTTGCGCTGGGTTGGCAAGGACGGCACACCGCCGTCGGAATGGCTGCAGAAGGTCAACGAGGAACTCTGCCAGGGCAGCCTCGATGGGCGTTTCGTCTGCGCCCTGGTCGGCCATTGCGATCGCAACGCGCAGCAGGTCGAGATTGCCGCGGCCGGCTTTCCCCCGGCGCTGCTGTACCGGCGGGGCGAATTCACCGAATTCCTCTCGGGCGGCGCGCCGCTGGGCATCCTGGCCGGGGAAACCTTCGACGGGCACCGCATCGATCTGACCGATGCTTCGCTTTACTGCTATTCCGACGGCGTCACCGACGTGCGCGATGCGCAGCGCCGCACGATCGGCTCGGAGGGCGTTCGCGAGCTGATTTCCCGTCACGCCGGGGCCTCGGCCGAGCCGCGCCTGCGCGGCATGTTTTCGGAGTTGAAGCACTTGCGCCTGGTTGATGACACGACCTTGCTGCTGATTGAACGCATGCAGTCGCATGGCCCGGAAGTGTTGCTCAAGCGGCGTTTCCCGGCGCGCCCGGAGCAGATGCGCGGGATTCGCTCGCTGCTGCGCACGGCGCTCGATGATGCCGGTGTCGAGGCGGCAATCCGGGATAAACTCGTCCTCGCTGTCGATGAGGCCTGCTGCAACGTGATCCGGCACGCCTACGGGCCGGAATGTTCGGGCGACATCGACCTGCGCGTCACCCGCGATGCCGGCAAGCTTGAATTCCGCCTGCTCGATACGGCGCCCGTCGTCGATCCGCAGTGCGTTCGCGCCAAGCCGTTAGGCGAATGCCGCAGTGGTGGGCTCGGCATCGCCCTGATCGATACGGTGATGGACGACTGGGCCATGCAGCAACGTCCCGACGGGCGCGGCAACTGCATGGTCATGCACAAGAAAGTCAGCGCCAACCAGGCAAGCGGGGAAGACCAGGCATGAACGGGATCGAACACGAATCGGCCGATGGATGCATATTGATCCGCCTGCGCGGCGAGGTTGACCTGTCCTGGTCGCAGCAGGTGCGCGAAGCGGTACTCGCGGCACTGCAGAAAAATGCCCGCGTCGGAGTGGTGCTCAGCGAAGTCACTTACATCGATTCCTCCGGCATCGCCGCCCTCGTCGAAGGGTTCCAGAATGCGCGCTCGCGAGGCACCGGCTTTGCCCTGGTCGCCATCAGCGATGCGGTGCGCGCCGTGCTTGAACTGGCACGACTCGATCGCGTGTTTCCGATCGTTGCCGATGTCGCGGCGATTCCCGAAGCCAACGGCGCGTCGGCTTGGAAACCCTGACCCGGCCCCTCGCGAAAATCGGCCGTGGCACGGTCGGTGCGCTCAGCGGCATGGGCTATGCGGCAATGCTGCTGGTCGAGTCGCTGTACCTGGCAGTCTGGGGCTGGCGTCTTGGCCAGCCGCTGCGCCTGCGCGCGGTGTTCGAGCAGATGCGCCAGGTGGGTGTCGATGCCTTGCCGATCGTCTGCCTGCTTGCCTTCACCGTCGGCATCATGCTGGGCATCCAGTTCGTCTCGGCGCTCGGCGAGTTCGGCGCGCAATCGCAGGTTGTCATTGCCGTGGCCAAGTCGGTGACCCGCGAATTCGGCGCGCTGATCACCGCCATCCTCGTCGCCGGTCGCTCCGGTTCGGCGCTTGCCGCACGCATAGGTTCGATGACCGTTTCCCAGGAAGTCGACGCGCTGGCCGTGATCGGCATCAATCCGGTGCGTTATCTGGTGGCCCCGGCGCTGATCGCGATGTTGATCATGCTGCCCTTGCTGACGGTGTTCGCCGATGCGGTCGCGATCTTCGGCGCGGCGCTGTACAGCGCGCCGGCACTCGACGTCACGCCGAGTGCCTACATGCTGCAGTCGATGTCGCTGCTTGATCCCGGCGATATCGGCCAGGGACTTGCCAAGAGTGCGGTGTTTGCCCTGCTGATCACCTTGATCGGCGTCAGCACCGGCTTTTCGGTGAGCGGTGGTGCCGAGGGCGTTGGTCGCGCGACGACACGCGCGGTCGTCCTCTCGATCTGCTGGATCATTGTCGCTGACATGATCTTTTCTTTTTTTCTCAATCGCTAGACATGACCACTGCCGCGCCCTTGATCGAAGTCGAGAAGCTCGAAGCCTGGTACGGCAAGCGGCGCATCCTCAATGGCGTCGATTTCAGCGTCAACGCCGGCGAGATCCGCGTGATCATGGGTGGCTCGGGTTCCGGCAAGAGCACCTTGCTGCGGCACATGCTCGGCCTCAACCGGCCAGTGTCGGGCACGGTCAAGTTGTTCGGCATCGACCTGGCCGCTGCCAGCGACCGCGAGAAACTCGATGTGCGCAAGCGCATCGGCGTCTCCTTCCAGGGTGGTGCGCTGCTGACTTCGATGACGGTCGGCGACAACGTCGCCTTGCCGTTGCGCGAGCTCACCAATCTGGATGAGCAGACGATCCGCATCATGAGCCGGATCAAGCTCGAGGTGGTCAATCTCGGCGGCTTCCAGGACCTCATGCCGGGCCAGCTTTCAGGCGGCATGATCAAGCGTGCGGCACTGGCGCGGGCCATCGTCATGGATCCGCGGCTGCTCTTTTTCGACGAGCCTTCGGCAGGTCTCGATCCGGTTGTTTCCGCCGAACTGGACGAGTTGATCCTGCGCCTGCGCGATGCCTTGCGCATGACCATCGTCGTCGTCACCCACGAGCTTGAAAGTGCGTTCAAGATCGCCGACACGATCACCGTGCTCGACCAGGGCGACGTGCTGATGACGGGCACCACGGCCGCGGTGCGCGCTGCCGACAACGAGCGCATCCAGGATCTGCTCAACCGACGTCCGCGCGAGATCCAGGTCGATGCCGATGACTACCTGCGGCGCCTGGTCGGGACAGGTGCATGATCGGGCTTGCGCACATGGATTTTCGATCCGACGGTAGAATGCGGCCGATGGCAATGGGGGAGATCGGGTGAAGCGCGACACGATCAATTATGTGGCGGTCGGTGCAGTGGTCCTGGCGGCGCTGGTGCTGCTGCTGGTCGGCCTTGCCCTGATCACCGGACGCAGCGGGGCGGCCACGGATTATTTCGTGCATTACCGGAATGTCACCGGCCTGCGTTATGGCGCGCCGGTTTTCTACGAGGGTTATCGGATTGGCGAAGTTGCCGCCATCGAGCCTGAGCGCAGCAGCGAGGGAACCCGCTACAAGGTCACCGTGTCGGTCAAGCGCGACTGGACGATTCCGGTCGACAGCGTCGCCCGCTTGCAGTCGAGCGGCCTGCTTGCCGACATGTCGATCGGCATCAAGGAAGGTGCCAGCAAGCAGATGCTGGCGCGCGGTGCCGAGATCGGCGGTGCCGAGAATGCGGACGTCTTCGCCGCGGTCGGCGAACTGGCCGGGCAGGTTTCCGCGCTGACCCGCGAGCAGATCACGCCGATGATTGCCTTGCTTTCCAAACGCGTCGATTCGATCACCGGCTCGCTCGACAACAACACCCCGGAAATCCTCGGCCAGGCGCAGACCCTGCTGGGCAAGCTCAACGATGCGTCGGGTGCGCTCGACGACCTGCTCAAGCCGCAGAACCGCGCCGCCGTTGCCAGCATCCTCGGCAATGTGCAAGGGCTCAGTGGCGAGCTGCGCGATACCCGCAAGACGCTCGACCAGACGGTCGGTGAACTGGCCGATATCGCCCGCGAAAATCGCGGTGACATCCGTGGTGCGATGACCGATCTGGCGACCGTCATGGCCAGCCTGTCCAGCCGCATGGACGTGATCACCCATCATCTGGAATCGGCCACGCGCAACCTCGACGAGTTCAGCCGCGAGATCCGCCGCAACCCGGGACAACTGCTGCGCTCGCCGGAACCCGACAAGCTGGAGGACGACGGCAAATGAGAGCCCTCATCGCGGCACTGTGTGCGCTCGGTCTTGCCGCCTGCGGCAATATCCCGGGCGTGCCCGACCACACGTATTTCCGCATGGCCGAGCCACAGCCGCTGCCGGTCAGCACGGTGCAGGTTTTCAACACGCCGATCGTGGTCAACCTGTTCGCCGCCGACGGGCTTTATGCCGATCGCGCCCTCATCTATGCCCTCGATCCCGCGGGCAGCGAGTTGCGCCAGTACCACTACCAGTTGTGGACCGATCCGCCGACCCGATCCCTGCAACGCCGATTGCTGATCGAACTGCGCGACGCCGCCGTGGCGCCGCTGGTGACCGATGAGCTCGCGGCAAGCCAGGCGGCCTTGCGCATCAGCGGCAGCATCCTGCGCTTCGAGCGTGTGCCAGGCGTGGATGGCGGCTTCCTCGCCAGCGTGGTGGTGCGGATTCGCGTTGATCGGCCCGATGGCACGCCCCAGTTGGACGAGATCTATCATGCCGATGTCGCCGCCGCCGACAAGAGCCTTGGCGCGACCGCCGTGGCCTTGTCGCGAGCCGTCGATCAGGCCTTTGCCGAGTTCCACGCCGATCTGCTGCAGAGCGAGGTCAATGAGCATGCTCGATGACTACAGCCTGCGCCTGCTCGCTGAAATCGGCATTGAAGTCTATGTGCCGCGTACCGCCGTCGCCGCGCCTGCCGTGCAATCGGCCGCGCACCAAGCGCACGACAAGCCGCAGGCCGGCGTCGCTGCCGGCAGTTCCGTGCCGCCAGCGCCTGCTGCGGGCGCGTCGACCATCCTGATTGTCTGCAGCGAGGCTCGGCATGGACGCCTGCTTGACGACTTGCTGCGCGGCCTGCGCATGGCCGGGCTTGATGCGGCAATGGCCGATATCTCCCGGCTCGAAGCCGTCGCCGCCGCGCGGGGCTTGCTGATCCTCGGCGAAACCCTGATGCGGATGCTGGGCGCCGGGATTCCGGCTCAACGGCAAAACGAGATGGACTGGATCATCAGCAGCGAACCCGCCGTGCTCGCCGGCAGTGCCGAGGCCAAGCGCTCGCTCTGGGGCGAGATCAAGCGCCTGTCGCGCGCGCAGGCAAAGCATCGCGCCGGCGGCTGAGCCGAAACGCCCATGGCTGCCAACCTGCAGGACCCGATTTCGAGTTTCCGCGCCATGCGCGCGAGCGATCTCGAGGCTGTCTCGCGGATCGAACTGAGCGCCTATCCGCATCCATGGACGTTCACGATCTTCCGCGATTGCCTGGCCTCCGGTTACGAATGCTGGGTGCTCGAACGCGCGGGCGAGGTGATCGGTTACGGCGTGCTCTCGGTCGCCGGCGGCGAAGCGCATGTCCTCAACATCTGCATTGCGCCGGCCGAGCAGGGCCACGGTCTCGGCCGCCGCATCCTCGCCCGCCTGCTCGATCTGGCCCGCTGGCATCATGCCGAGCGCGTCTTCCTCGAAGTGCGCCCCTCGAACACGGCCGCTGTTGCCCTTTATCACAGCAGCGGATTCAACGAGATCGGGCGACGGCCGAACTATTACCCGGGCAAGCGGGGGCGCGAGGATGCGCTGGTCATGGCTATCGAGCTGCTGGGGCCGGGACTCGGGAATGGGGAATAGGGATAGCCTGCTTTTCCTGCCCATGGTGCATTGGGGGAAGGTGCCCGAACGGCGATGATGGGGTCCATGCGCCTGCCTTGACCGTGCCTCGATGAACGAGTCCCCGGCACCCGCAGGCTGGCCGATTCGATGCTTCATGCTGCAAAGCGGTAACATGCGCATTCCGTCATGGTTGCCGAGAGTATGTCGATGTTTTCCAAAGGTTTGCGAATCGCGGATCTGGATCCTGAGCTGGCCGCGGCCATTGCCGCCGAAGCCGTGCGCCAGGAAGACCATGTCGAACTGATCGCTTCCGAGAACTACGCCAGTCCACGCGTACTCGAGGCGCAGGGTTCGGTGCTCACCAACAAGTACGCCGAAGGTTATCCGGGCAAGCGTTATTACGGCGGTTGCGAACATGTGGATGTCGCCGAGCGCCTGGCCATGGCGCGGCTCAAGGAACTGTTTGGTGCCGACTATGCCAACGTGCAGCCGCATTCGGGTTCGCAGGCCAACCAGGCGGTCTATCTGGCCTTGCTGCAGCCGGGTGACACCATCCTCGGCATGAGCCTCGCCCACGGCGGTCACCTGACCCACGGTGCCAAGCCGAACATCTCGGGCAAGTTGTTCCATGCCGTGCAGTACGGGGTCGATGAGAATGGCCTGATCGATTACGACGAAGTCGAACGCCTGGCCATCGAACACAAGCCGAAGATGCTGATCGGCGGCTTCAGCGCTTATTCGCAGGTTGTCGACTGGGCACGCATGCGCGCCATTGCCGACAAGGTCGGGGCAATCTTCTTCGTCGACATGGCCCATGTCGCCGGTCTGGTTGCGGCCGGCGTCTATCCAAACCCGGTGCCGCATGCGCATGTGGTCGCCTCGACCACGCACAAGACCCTGCGCGGGCCGCGCGGCGGATTCGTGATAGCCAAGGGACTCGGCGAGGAAGGCGAGAAGAAGCTGCAGTCGATCGTCTTCCCGGGCATCCAGGGCGGCCCGCTGATGCATGTGATCGCGGCCAAGGCGGTGGCCTTCCTCGAAGCCCTCAGCCCCGAGTTCAAGGCATATCAGAAGCAGGTGGTCGTCAACGCCAAAGCCATGGCCAGGACCCTGATCGCGCGCGGCTACAAGATTGTTTCCGGCGGCACCGAGAATCACCTGATGCTGATCGACTTGATCGGTCGCGACTCCAGCGGCAAGGATGCCGAAGCCGCACTCGGCAAGGCCCATATCACGGTCAACAAGAACGCCGTGCCGAACGATCCACGCTCACCGTTCATCACCTCGGGCCTGCGCATCGGTACGCCGGCCGTCACCACGCG
>Ga0209476_10000099_pt1 | contig 56300 bp, 56 predicted proteins | sample KloWWTrecipitate_FD_187179 | JGI IMG/M metagenome (GOLD analysis project Ga0209476, IMG submission 187179) | Active sludge microbial communities from Klosterneuburg, Austria, studying microevolution and ecology of nitrifiers - Klosterneuburg... | ecosystem: Engineered > WWTP > Aerobic digester... | reverse complement strand
CGCATTCGTACCGTGATCGAAGCGCAGACGGGTATTCCCTACGACAACATCCTGCTCAGCGCGACGCACTCCCACGCTTCGTTGTGGGCCCGGACGGATCACAAACTTCACGGCGAGTTCGATGATTACACGGATGCCGAGAGGGCCTATTTCGCGCGGCTTCCGTTCGACTACGCAACCGCCGTGGTCTCCGCTGTTCAACGGCTTGTTCCAGCCCGGGTCTCGGGTGCAGTCGGTGTTGCCCCCGGTCTGGCGGTGAATCGACGTGAGCGAACGGATGACGGGCGAACGATCCTTGGTTGGAACCGCGAAGGTTTCATCGATGAGTCGGTTCCGACCATTCGGATCGATGCCCACGACGGGTCTCCGATCGCCACCCTCGTGGGGTTCGGCTGTCATCCGGTGGTGCTGGGTGGCGAGGTGGCGCTCACCGGACCGGACTTCATCGGTGAGTTACGAGACCGAGTCGAGTCGTTGCGCGGTGGAACGTGCATCTTCTTGCAGGGAGCCGCCGGGAACGTGCTGCCGCTCGAGGCGTTCGGCGACACGCCGGGCCCCGAGCGAACGATGGGCGCCCGCCTGGCGCTCGAGGCCGTGCATGCGATCGCCGACCACGACCCTCGAGTCATCGAGATCGAAAAGGTCGCATACGGATCGGTCACGCCGATCAGCCTCTACAGACGTCGAGTCGCGGCTGTGCAGCCGGCGCAACGCGTCGGTGTTCGTCGTGGTGTTCTCGACCTGCCACTGCTCGAAGCGCCTTCCGGCGAGGCACTCCAAGGTGAATTGGACCAACTGCGTTCCGACCTCGCGGAGCTGCGCCGTGCTGGCGCCGGTCCAGATGCTCGCAACCCGGTCTCGTACCACATTCGCTGGCTGGAGGCGATGCTTGCGCGGTTGGCGACGTCGCCGTTGCCCAGGAGCATTCCTGGAGAAATCTGGGCAGCACGGTTCGGTGACACGGCGGTCGTCGGCACCCCCGGTGAGTTGTTCACAGAATTGGGTGCCGAGGTCCGCCGACGGTCGCCGTTCCCCACGACGATCTTCGGCGGGTACTGCCAGGGAGTGCTCGGCTACGTCGCAACGGCCGAGGAGTACCCGTTCGGTGGCTACGAGCCCACTGTGGGGCAGCGTGGCTATGGCCATCCGGCACCGTTCGCTCCCGAGGCAGGTCGAATGCTGGTCGAGGGTGCTGTCGACCTCCTTCAGTCGCTGCACGCAGACGCATGAACTACCGCACCTTTGAGGAGCAGTACACCCACTATTTCGATCGACCCACATCGAGCACCGCAAGCGGTCCCGTGGGGGGCGCCCCAGCCTGGGATGCGGCGACTCTCGAGGACGACACGACGTGGATCGCTGATCTCGACGGCAATGACACAGCCGAGATCGAGGCAGCGCTCGACCGAGTCATCGAAGCCGGGACACCGATCAGCGACCTTCGCCGTGAGGACGTCGAATTCGGTGCATTCGGGAGACGACTTCGACGTTGGTGCGACGAGCTCCAACATGGTCGTGGAGTTGTCCTCATTCGAGGTTTCCCCGTGAGCCGCTGGGGCGAGCGGCGAACCGAGATCGCGACGTGGTGCATAGGACTTCATCTGGGCCATCCGGGCGCCCAGAATCCTCGCGGCGACCTCCTCGGACATGTGCGTGAACAGCGTGGCGATGGGGTCAGCGAGCACACGCGGCTCTACCAGACGAACGACGCGATCCGCTTTCACTGCGACTACGCCGACGTGGTCGGATTGATGTGTATCCGACAGGCTCCGGTAGGTGGAGAAAGCCGGATCGCCAGCTCGACAGCTGTCCATGACGAGATGTGGCGCTGCGCCCCCCGCACAGTGAAGCGTCTGTACCAGCGGGTCTGGCTCGACACACGCGACGAGGGGTCGAGCCCCGCCATCTCGGTGAACCCGTTTGCGTTCGACGGTCGACGGGTCAGAACATTCTACCACTCGGACTACTTTCGTTCCGTGGAGCGCCACGGTGGCGTGTACCAGCTGACGAGAGACCTCGTCGAGGCGCTGGACACGTTTGACCGCCTTGCGGGGTCCGAGCAGTTCTGCGCACGTATGCATCTCCAGGAAGGCGATCTTCAACTCGTGTCGAACCATTCAGTCGTTCATGCCCGCACCACATTTACCGACGACCCTGACGCGCCGCGTCACCTGCTGCGACTCTGGCTGTCGTTGGACGCGACATGAGCGACACCGAGTTGTTCGTGGTCGCCGACCGCATCTTCGACGGCGACGAGGTTCGCGCAGGGCTGGCCGTCGCCCTCGTGGGTGGGTGTTTCGGCCGCATGCTGCCTGTTGCCGATGTGCCCGCCGGCGCGCCTGTGGTGCGCTTCGAGGACGCCACGCTCTCGCCCGGACTGATCGATGCCCACCTGCACCTGGCGCCGTGGATGGTGTACGGCCTGATCGCCGCCGGGGTGACTACCGTCCGCGACGTCGGCAACGACGTCGCGGAAATGATCCCGCTGCTCGACGCGCTGCCTGACGGCCCACGGCCCACGGTGCATTGGTGCGGCCCGCTGATGGAGAGCAACAGGGTGAACTGGCCGCCGATCGCCAAGGCGCACGCGTCGGGTGCCGCAATTCGGGCCACGGTCGACGGGCTCGCCGATCAAGGGCTGCGAGCCATCAAGCTGTACGCCAATGCCACGGCTGAGCTGATGGCAGCGGCGAGCGACCAGGCCCACATCCGAGGGATGCGCGTGCTTGGCCACCTCGGAGCGACCAATCTCGATGATGCGGTTGCTGCCGGGGTCGACGAGCTACAGCATCTCGCGGGATGCTTGGCCACCGACCTCGGTGAACCCGATTGGGAGTCGGCGGCCCGCCGCGTTGCGGCCGCGCCTGTCGATCACTGCTTGACATTGGTTGTCTGGCATGCGCTTGCCCACCTTGGCGAGCCGCGCGCCGATCGCGATGCCGCCTACGCATGGGTCCCGCGCTACACGCGCGAAGCCTGGTCGGCAGCGCACCACGCGTCACAACCGTCGTCCGATCGGCTGCGACGCGTTCGCGAACTGCTCGAACGGATGGCCGCCGTCCAGTCGTTGCGGGACGCGGGTCGGCGACTACTGATTGGCTCAGACTCTCCGTTTCCTGGTTTGACCCCCGGTTTTGCCCTTCATGATGAGGCCGGACTGCTCGTGGAGTCAGGGTTCAGCGCGCTCGAGGCGATGCGCGGGCTCACGTCGGGCAATGCCGACATCATCGGGTTGACCGATGCCGGCCGCATTGTCGAGGGGGCGCCGGCCGACCTGGTTGCATTCCACGGCGACCCGACGAAGCGCATCAGCGACATCTCCGGCGTTCAGGCGGTGTGGCACGCCGGTCGACGGGTGCAAATGGACGACCTGGCCGCCACTGCCGCCGAAGTTTTCCAACGCCCGCCAACGAGCCCGATGGACCAGCTAGCCGGCCAGCGCTTCATCCCAGCAACGGGTTGACATCTGCCGATCTGATTGGGCTGTCATCGTTCTATGCGGTAGGGGTTCAGGAGGTCGGTGAGTGTGTCGCCCAGAAGGGTGAAGAGAAGCACGGTCACGAAAATGGCCATCCCAGAGCCCACAGCGATCCAAGGGTTGAGGCTGAGCAACGTCTTGCCGGTGTTCAGCATGGCCCCCCACGAGGCGGTCGGAGGTTGGGCGCCCAGCCCGAGGAAACTCAACGCGGCCTCAGTCAGCACAGCGGTCGCGAAGGTGAGTGTTGCCTGGACCGTGATCACCGGTGCCATGTTGGGCAACAGCGCTCGAGCCATCACGTGTAAGTGGCTGCCGCCGAGCGCTCTCGATGCCTGCACGAACTCGCGCTCGCGCATCGAGGAGGCGACCGCTCGAGCTTGCCTGGCAAATCGGGGCACCTGCACGACGCCGATCGCGATGATCGTGTTCCGCAGGTTCGGGCCGAGTACGGCAACTGTGGCCATCGCCAGGATGATCGGCGGAAACGCCAGCATGCCGTCGACCAAGCGCATGATCACGCCGTCGGTGAAGCGTCCGAAGTAGCCGCTGATCATTCCCAGGGGTACGCCGATCAGCAGGGCGATCGTGGTGGCCCCAAGACCCACGTACAGCGAAATGCGCGTGCCGTGGATGACGCGTGAGAAGACGTCGCGTCCGATCTCATCGGTTCCGAGCAGGTGATCCCACGACGGCAACGAGATCGGCATACCGGCCGGCTTCGTGGCGCTGAAAGGAGCGATCAGATCGGAGAAGACGGCGACACAGACCAGAGCCACCAGCAGCAACATGGTGAGAAGGTTGAGCTTGTTCTCCGTCAGCCGCCGCCATCGGTGACGCGCGCGACTCTCGCCTGATTGAACGTCTGTCATCTCGGCCGGCGAGCTCATGACCGAGCGATCCTGGGGTCGAGTTTTGAGTAGGCAATGTCGACAATGAGATTGATGACCACGAAGAATGCGGCGCTGAGCAGCACTGCGGCCTGCACGACGTCGAACGATCGTGTCAGGATCGACTGGATCATGAGCCAGCCAAGACCCGGCCAGGCAAAGATCTGTTCGATCACGACCATGCCACCGACCAGCATGCCGAAGCTGACGCCCACCTCTGTCATCAGTGGGATTGCCGCATTGCGGAAGGCGTGGCGGTAGCGAATGCGGTGTTCCTCGACGCCCTTGGCCCGCGCCGTTCGCACATAGTCGGCTTGAAGCACGCCGAGCATGCCGGCGCGCATGAACCGGGTCAGCGGTGCAGCAGTCACGGTTCCGATCGTCACGACTGGCAACACCAGAAGTTTGAGGTGCCTCACCGGGTCGTCGCCGAAGGTGACGTATCCGCCAGGTGGCAACACCGCCCACACATCGGCGAACACGAGAAGAAGTCCAATAGCGAGCACGTAGGTCGGCATGCTGAAGGCCAGCGTGGTGACAAACCGAATCGCGTGGTCGATCCAGCGACTCTCGTGAATGGCCGCCATCATCCCGAGCGGGATGGCGATCGCGACCGCGACCAGGATCGACAGAGTTGCCAATTCGAGGGTGCGCAGCAGAGCCGGGAAGACGAGGTCGGCGACGGGCGTGTTGCGTTGCGTGACGGCGATGCCCAGGTCGCCGCGCAGCAGGTTTCCGATCCACCGGAAATACTGGATGAAGAGTGGATCGTCGAGGCCGAGTTGACGGCGTACGGCAGCGTACGCCTCGGGCGGGGCGTCGAACCCGAGAGTCATCGCAGCTGGGTCGCCGGGCACGATCCGGAAGATCACGAACACGGCAGTCGCCACCATCCACATCACCACTGCCCCCTGGAGTAGTCGTCGGGCGATGTAGCGCTTCATGCGCCAGGCCCCTCGACACCCGGGTGATGGCAGGCGACTGCGTGATCAGTTCCACCCGTCGAGACCAGTACCGGCTCCTCCACTGCACAGCGCTCATCGGCCCGCCAGCAACGAGTCCGAAAGCGGCATCCAGATGGCGGTGCCAACGGGCTGGGCAGATCGCCTTCGAGCACGATGCGGCGCCGCCGGTCGTCGCGGTTGCCATGCGACGGCACAGCGGACAGCAGGGCATTCGTGTACGGGTGCTGTGGCATGCCGAAGACGTCGTCACGAGAGCCAATTTCAACGATCTTGCCGAGATACATCACCGCCACGCGGTCGGAGATGTGACCGACCGCCGAGAGGTCGTGGGCGATGAACAGGTATGCCAGGTCGAGTCGCTGCCGGAGATCGCTCAGGAGGTTCAGGATCTGCGCCTGTATCGACATATCGAGTGCGGACACCGGCTCGTCGAGGACGATGAACGATGGATCCAGCGCCAGAGCCCGAGCAATGGCGATGCGTTGCCGTTGCCCACCGGAGAACTCGTGAGGGCGACGCCGCACCGTATCTGCGGGTAGTTGCACGAGTTCCAACAGCTCAGTGATGCGAGCGGTGCGTTCGGCGGCTCTCAATCTGTGGATCCGAAACGGCTCGGCGAGGATCTGGCCGACGGTGGAGCGGGGGTTCAGCGAAGCGTACGGATCCTGGAACACCACCTGAATCTGGCGGCGTAGCGGTCGTAGTGATCGGTGGCTGAGTCGGGTGATGTCCTTGCCGTCGAAGACGATGCTTCCCGAGGACGGTTCGATCAATCGCACGATGGTCCGTCCGAGCGATGACTTCCCGCACCCAGATTCACCAACTAGGCCAAGCGTCTCGCCGCGCTCGATGCGCAGCGACACGTCGTCGACGGCTGTGAGCGTACGAGCCCGCCCGCCGCCCTGCGCTCGCAACGGGTACGAGGTTGTCAGGTTGCGCACTTCGAGAACTGGCCCTGCCACGGTGCTGGCTTCGGTGGGCGTCATCGCTCTGTCTCGCGACCATCGGTGGTGTCGACCTGCGAGGCCCGCTGCGCCCAGTCTGCAACCTCGTCGACGTAGTGGCACGCAGCGCGATGACCGCTGACCACCTCGATGAGCGGTGGCTGCTCTGTTGCGCAGCGCTCTCGATCGTGGCCCAACCCGCACCGGGTCCGAAACGGGCAGCCGACGATCTTCTCGGTGATCTGCGGGGGCTGGCCCGGAATCGATGGGAGTCGCTCTCGCCGCTGGTCGAGCGACGGGAGGCTGGCCAGTAGGCCAACGGTGTACGGGTGCCGTGGTTGATCGAACAGGTCATCGGCTGTCGCCTCTTCGACGATGCGTCCGGCGTACATCACGATCACTCGGTCAGCAATTTCGGCAACAAGTCCGAGGTCGTGCGAGACGATGATGGTTGCCGCGCCGCTGCTCCGCTTGGCCTCCATCAGCACGTCGATGACCTGCGCCTGGATGGTGACGTCGAGCGCAGTCGTTGGCTCGTCGGCGATCAGGAGCTTTGGTCGATTGGCAATGGCCATGGCGATCATTGCCCGCTGACGCATCCCGCCGGAGAACTCGTGCGGGTACTGCTTGGCACGCTCGGCCGGCTGGGGGATTCCTACCAGGGCAAGCAACTCCTCGACGCGGGTCATGTGTGCGGCTCGGGAACCGTGGCGGTCGTGCACCCAGATTGCCTCGCGAATTTGCTCACCCACGGTGATGACGGGATTCAGCGACGTCATCGGGTCCTGGAAGACAACACCGACGTCCTTGCCGCGTATTGCCCGCAGTTGCTCCTGATCGGCGGACAGCAGGTCGACCCCCAGAAACCGGGCAGTGCCGCTGGCAATGTGAGCTGGCGGCGATGGCACCAGGCCCAGAATCGACAGGATCGTCACCGTCTTGCCCGACCCCGACTCACCGACGATGGCCACCGTCTCACCGACGTCGACTCGGAAGCTCACCGACGAAACGGCATACCCCACGCGTCCGGCACCCCGAAAGGTTACGACGAGGTCATCGACCTCCAAGAGTGCCGGAGCGAGGGAAGAGGATGTCACGACGTTCGGTCAGTCCTGCTTCGTGACGTTCTTGAGGAAGAGGTGGCCCTGAGTGTGGGCCAACAAGCCGTCGATGCCTTGGACAGCGGCGAGCGGTGAGATCATGCCGCCGATGATGATCTCTGGCTGGCCTTCCATTGCCATTACCTGCAACTCGGCGATGGCCGCCGCGTAGTCAGCGTCATCGGTCATCGATCGGGCATCCTCGAGCAGGGTGTAGAACTCGGGCTTCTGATCGATCCAGCCGAGCGCCTTCGTGAAGAGCTTGGCGTAGGGATGGTTGAGCAGGTCGTACTCATTCGGCTTGGGCACCATGCCACACAGGGCGAGGTCGAAGTTCCCGGCGTCGTCGCCCAGGGTGCGAGCCACGTAGGTGCCGACGTCGAGGACCTGGATCTCCACGTTGATTCCGACCTCGGCGAGCTGTAGCTGGACCAGCTGCGCCAAGGTCGTGAACTGGAAGCCGAGGTCGCAGACGATGAGCTCGCCTCCGTCAACGCCGTCGGCAAAGCCTGCCTCGGCCATCAGACTGGCCGACCTGTCGAGATCCTGCGTGGTGTACGACATCGCGTCGGCATTGAAGAAGTCCTGGCGGACCTCCATCGGGTTCGACAGCACCTGCATGAATCCGAACAGACTGCGTGCGATCGCCGTGCGGTCCAGTGCACTGCTCGCCGCTTGGCGGACCGCCTGGTTGGACCACGGCTCGCGGCGGGTGTTTGTGTGGAAGTGGTAGAAGCCTGAGTTGAAACCGTCGGCCGGTCCGATGATCTGCACGCCGGCGGACTGCAGGGCGCCGATCTCGCCAAGGGGAGCGCTGGCCAGCACGTCGACGTCACCAGTGCGAATCTGCAGCGATTGCACAGTTGCGTCGGGAATGGTGCGGAACTCGATGCCATCGAGGTGCGGCAGTCCTTCGACCCAGTAGTTGGGGTTGCGTTCGAGGACGACCTGTTGGTTGGCCTCGGCGCTGACAAACATGAATGGGCCGGTGCCAACAGGCGTGGCTCCCTGGTCGATGCTGTCGTCCTCTGGGGTGATGTACACGTCGATCAGCGTCAACGGCAGGATTCGATCCGGCTCGGTGAGGTGCACTTCGACCGTGAGGTCGTCGATTGCCTCGACCGACTCGACGCGGGTGAGCAGGCTGGTCGTGCGGCCGGATTCGGGAGCTTGGGCCCGTTCGATCGAGGCGACGACGTCTGCGGCATCGAAGGTCGAGCCATCGTGGAACGTGACACCGTCGCGCAGATTGAACGTCCAATCGAGACCGTCCTCGCTGGCTGACCACTTCTCGGCCAGCGATCCGACGATCTCGTACGAGTTGAGATCGAACTCGACGAGGGTGTCGAACATGTTGGTGATGATGCTGCGGTCGTTGGTCGACCCGAAACGGTACGGGTTCAGTGATGTGGGATCGGCCGACTGAGCGACCACGAGCACGCCGCCCTGTTGGGTGTCGACCGGCGTCGTAGCACCCGGCGTCGAATCGCCCGGCACAGCAGCCTCTGCCGTCGTTGCGGTCCCCGAAGTGTTGCTCGGCGACGTGGAGTTGCTGTCGTCGGAGCAGGCAGCTGCGACAACACTGATGACGATGAGAGCACTCACCAATCTGGTCTTGAACATTCTTTGTCCTCCACAGTCCTGGAAACGATTGTCGCCATCCTAGAGAGCGTCGTTTGTGGTGTCAAGGGTCACTATTGTGAGGATCATCGTTGCGGCGGTTGTGTTTGCCAAGAACGCTCCTGCGCAGATCTCCAAATGGTGCGATCAGCATGGAAACGATCCCACGTGTCTGTGAAGCAGCGAGAGCTCCGCCAGTGTCACGTGAAGAGGCGCAGTGGATCAACGCGTCGATCACTTGGTGGTCGTCCGATTCTGCGCGACGCTCGACGCGAAGGATTGTCAGACAGTTTGACATTCGTACGATCTTTGCGTATGGTCTCTTCTCAAGCCGTGCCGCTTCGCCAGAAGACGCCTCGACACCAGGGAGAGCCATGACCGCACAGAACCACGATCCATATGCCGGGTTGCAGCTAGGCCTCGGTCGTCGCCGCTTCTTGGCCCTCGGGGCTGCAGCCGCTGGGGGTGTCATCCTCGCAGCGTGCGGAAGTGACGACAAGAAGTCCACCAACACGGCTGCTCCGGCTACGACGACCGGGGCGACTGCAGCAGAAACGACGGCAGCGCCGGTCGCTGGCGCCGGTCGCTACGGCGGCCCGACACCGAAGAAGATCGGCGGCAAGCTCACATTCGTGTCGAGCGGGTCCGAGGGAGCGGTGTTCGATGCCCGCCAGAAGTACATCTTCGACGTACTGCGCGAGGACTACGGCGTCGAGGTCACCATTGTCAGCGACCTCGACTATGCGCTCGTCGAAGCACAGATCAAGACGAACCAGATCGATTGGGACGTCATCGATGCCGACTCCTTCTTTGCTGCCCGTGCCGCCAAGGAGGGCTGGCTCGAGCCGATCGACTACAGCATCATCGATGCCAGCCAGCTCGTCGAGGGCGCTGCCAAGGAGTTCGCCGTGCTGCAGGGGGTTGGTGCGCACCACATGGCATGGAACACCAGCCAGGCCTACGGTGCAGGGAAGGGACCGACCTCATGGGCCGAGTTCTACGACACCAAGCTGTTCCCTGGTCGCCGCGCTCTCCGCAGTGGTGCCTTGCAGACGCTTCCGGGCGCCGCGTTGGCAGCAGGAATTCTGCCTGCCGACCTGTACCCGTTGAACCTCGACAAGGCGTTCGAGTCGCTCGAGCGAGTCCGGGACAGCGTCATCAAGTGGGTTGATGGTGGCCAGGCGATGCAGGACCTCGCGCTCGCTGGTGAGGCTGACATGTTCAACCTCTACACAAGCCGATGCGTGACGTTGAAGAGTGAGGGTGAGCCGATCGACTTCCGCTTCGACCAAGGCACCGCCGAGGAAGCAGATCTCATCATCATCAAGGGCTCGAAGAACAGCCTGCAGGCCCAGTACGCGCTCGCGCTCTCGTCGAACACCCCGGAGTACCACAAGGTGCTGGCAGAGGCGACGAACATCGGCTTCACCAACATCGAGGGTATGGCAATGGTCGACCCCGCGATCCAGCCGCTCCTCAGCACTGCTCCCGACAACTATCGTCTGCTCACACCTGCAGGCAACGATTGGTGGGCAGACAATCAGCCGGCAGCTGAGCAGCGCCTGACTGAGTGGATCCTCGGTTGATAGGTGTCGCTCAGGGCCAGCCCATCGGGCGTTGATGCCGACTTGGGCGTACCTGACGGCGACACATCGATTGAAGGATCACAAGTGACAGACCACGACAACCCTGAACATGTGAGCGGTACGACAGCCGCTCGAGGAGCACCAGTGCGCCTCGAGCGGCTGTCGAAGCGTTACGACGACGTCATTGCGGTCGACGACATCTCGCTCGACATCCACGCCGGCGAATTCGTGACGCTGCTCGGGCCGAGTGGCTCTGGAAAAACCACCACGTTGATGATGCTCGCTGGATTCCAGGAGGTCACCGACGGCACGATCACCGTCGGAGACCGTGAAATCTCTCGCCTTCCCCCGAACAAGCGAGACATCGGCGTGGTGTTCCAGCACTACGCGTTGTTCCCCCACATGCGAGTGGACGAGAACGTGGGTTTCCCACTCAAGATGCGCAGCGTGAGCAAGGCGGAAAGCAAAGCACGGGTCGCGGCAGCACTCGAGTTGGTCAAGTTGAAAGAGTATGGGCGGAGGTACCCGCGCCAGTTGAGCGGTGGCCAGCAACAACGCGTCGCGCTGGCACGCGCGGTTGTTTTCGAGCCCGGTCTGGCCCTGATGGACGAGCCGCTCGGAGCACTGGATCGCCAACTTCGAGAGCAGATGCAGTTCGAGATCAAACGAATGCAGGAGACACTCGGAATCACGGTGATCTATGTCACCCATGATCAAGAGGAAGCCTTGGTGATGTCGGATCGCATCGCCGTCATGAACAAGGGCAAGATCGAACAGTTCGCGTCACCGTCAGTGTTGTACAACGAACCCGCAACGGCATTCGTCGCCACTTTCGTCGGCGAATCGAACCTGTTGCACGGCACCGCTGGGGACGCTCGGGGCGACTCGATGTCGGTCCGCACGAAAGGCGGACTTGATCTGGTCGGACGGGCGGCGTCCGCCATCGCTGTCGGCGATGCGATCGTCGCCACCGTCAGGCCTGAGAAGTTGCAGGTGCTCGAGGCCGGCCAGCCGCACGGAGACGCAGAGAACCAGATCCAGGTCGTGTGCAGCGAGGTGACGTATGCCGGCCAGATGAGCAGGTACGTCGTTACCGCCTCAGGTGGGGACGCGTTCGTACTACGGGTACAGAACCGCCCTGGCAGTGTGTCGTTCTCGGTCGGCCAAGCACTCCTCTTGACGTTCGGCGTCGACGACCTGCGCGTGTTCCCGGCTGAGCAACTGTCCGGACCGGCTGAAGCAGAGCGTCCGGAATGACCACCATGGAGTCGATGGCGGGTTCGATCGACGCGGCTCGCCGCCCACCGCCTCGCAAACCGACTCGTGCCTACCGGCGAGATTCGCGGCTATTGATCGTGCCTGCGTTGCTGTTCCAGATCGCGTTCTTCTTCGTGCCGCTGTACTACGTCGCCAAGCAGAGCCTCTTCGATCCCGGGTTCACCACCGAGCACTACCGCGAGGTCTTCACCAACCCGCTCTATCGCAAGGTTCTGTTCCAGACGCTCCGCCTTGCCGTCATGGTCACCGCGTTCGCCGTCATCTTCGGTTATCCAGTTGCCTATTTCATTGCACGGTCGAAGCCGTTCATCGCAGGGATCACGCTGCTCGGGGTGCTCGTCCCGCTATGGACCAGCCTGCTTGCGCGCACCTACTCGTTCCAGGTTCTGTACGGGCGAGAAGGTTTCGTCAACGACATTCTGCTGCGGCTGGGGCTCATCGACAAGCCACTACCGCTGATGTTCAATACCTTCACCGCCGTCTCGGGTATGACCCACGCACTGTTGCCGTTCGTGATCTTGCCGTGTGTCGCCGTCATGCGCGGTATCGACCCCTCGTTGACGAATGCAGCTAAGAGCCTCGGCGCCACGCCGTGGAAGGCGTTCCGTCACGTGTACTTCCCCCTCACCAAGCCGGGCCTCGTGACATCGGTGATACTCACCTTCATCCTTGCGCTCGGCTTCTTCGTCACGCCCGTGATCCTCGGCGGAGTCACCGAGTTCACCATTGCGGGCCTCATCCAGCTACAGATGCAAAAGACGCTGAACTGGGGCCTGGGCGGGGCACTCTCGATCACGCTCCTGGCATTCACGGCAACCATCGTCTACCTGTACCAACGCAGGTACGGCCTCGACAAGCTGCTTGCTGGTGGTCGATGAGCGCCACCATCGCCCCTTCGCGCCGAACGCTCAACTTCCGGCGTCCGGTGATCGCTCTGGTCACGGCCCTCGTGGTCTTCTACCTGATCTTCCCCCTGCTCGTCACGATCCCGATCTCGTTCAACTCCGTGCGGCGCGTCGGGTTCCCGCCGAAGGGCTTCTCGTTGCGGTGGTACGACGAGTTCTTCGGGATCAATCAATCCGGTGGCAGTCGCTGGCTGCCGGCAACCTTCTTGAGTATCAAGATCGCAGTCGCCACGAGCGTCTTGGCGACAGTCCTTGGCGGTCTCGCTGCGATACCCGTCGCCAGAGCTCAGTTCCGAGGCAAGAACGTGATCCAGACGCTGCTCCTGCTGCCGTTGGTGCTGCCGGTCATCGTTCTTGCCGTGGGCATCTTCCTGCTGTACATACCGCTCGGGTTGTTGGGCTCGCCGATGGGGATCGTCTTCGGTCACACGGTGCTCGCGATCCCGTACGTCACGTTGATCGTCGCCGCGACCTTGAAGAACTTCGATGAGCGACTGGAATGGGCCGCGCTCAGTCTCGGTGCGAGCAGGGCGCGCACTCTCTGGACGATCACCATCCCTCTGGTCCGGCCGGGCATCCTTGCTGGTGCGCTGTTCTCCTTCCTGACCTCGTTCGACGAGTTGCTGATCGCGTTGTTCGTGAGCGGCACACGCGCCGTCACGCTGCCCCGACTGCTGTGGGACTTCCTCCGCACCGAGGCCAGCCCGGTGATCGCGGTCGTATCGGTGCTGCTGACGCTGTTCTCGGTGATTGTCGTGGCCCTCATCGCGTTGGTACAGCGAGACCGATCATGACCACCATCGAACCACTCACAACCACAACCAACAATGAGGCAATCCGCAGCGCTGTCCTCGCAATGCCGCGTATCGATCTGGGAGTGGGAATTACGCCCTTGGAGCATCTCGCTCGGCTCAGTCGTGAACTTGGTGGGCCGCAGATCTACATCAAGCGCGACGACCTCGCCGGTGGTCCCCTTGGTGGCAACAAGACACGAATGCTCGAATACGTGCTCGCCAAGGCGCTCGCAATGGGTGCAACAGCGGTTGTCGGCGGCTCGGCGGTGCAGTCCAACTACTCCCGACAGCTCGCTGCGGCCTGCGCACGTCTCGGGCTCGACTGCCACCTCGTTCTGCGTCAGATTCGCCCGGAGGACGAGGTCGTGCAGGGATCCCTGCTGCTCGACTACCTCTACGGAGCCGAGGTCCACCTGATCCACGACGACCGCGAACTGCAGACTCAGCGTCTCATTGAACTGGCCCAGAACCTGGAGGCGGCGGGCGATGTCGTGTATCGCGCTCCGCAAGCGAGCGAGGTCGACAAGCCGCTCCATGCGCTGGCGTACGTGGCCGCTGGGCTCGAGATGATCGACCAGACAGCGAGCGCAGGATTCGAGCCGACCCACGTCTACGCGTCGTCACTCGACACCACGCATGCTGGTCTGCTGCTGGGGTTGCGCGCCGCAGCACCTTTGGTGAAGCTGCGCGTGATCTCGCCGAACGAGCCCGCCATCTTCGCTGACCGGACCATCGCCGAGGAGGTCGCTCGGCTTGCCACAGCATGTGCCGCGCTGCTGGGCGTCGCGATGACGGTGGATCCATCGACGGTCGAGACCTGCACTGAATTCGTCGGCGAGCGCTACGGGGTGATCACTCAGGGCGGTCTGGAGGCGATGCGACTGTTCGCCCGGTTGGAGGCCATCGTGCTCGATCCCGTCTACAGCGCCAAGGCCGCCGCTGCGCTGATCGACGACATTCGTACCGGGGTGCTCGGCACTGATGACATCGTGGTCTTCGTGCACACCGGAGGTATCCCTGCCGTCTTCGCCTACGCCGCCGAGATTGCGGCCGAATTCGTTGGTCAATGACATCGCCGGGTCTGGCCCCGTCAGTGCTCGCTCACGTTGGAACGCTCGAACTCGAGAGCTGCTTCCAGCCCGGACTGCATGTGCTGGTGCACCGCAGCCGCCGATCGATCCGGGTCACCCTGTCGGAAGACGTCGATGAGCGCGGCGTGAGATTCCGCCTGGCCTCGTGGCGTTGCCTGGACCGCGTGGTCGCGCGAGGCAACAAGACCGAGCCATGCCTCGGACCAGATCTGTCGGTAGGCCCGCGACAACCTCGCGCTACCAACGGAATCCACGAGCGACAGGTGGAACGCAAGGTGCGACTCCATCGTGGTGCCCCACTGCGCATCGTCGGGTACTCGGCGAAGGCGGTCCAGCGCCTCGTCGAGAACGGAAATGCGCTCGGGGTGCAAGGTGATGAACCGCGCCGCCTCACCTTCGAGCAGAAGTCGCACGCGGTAGACATCGTCGAGATCCTCGGTGGTGAGCCGCGGCACCCAGACACCCCGATGCGGTGCCCGGTGGAGCAACCCTTCGTGGACGAGCTGGGCGAGCCCAGCTCGCAACGATTGGCGACTGACACCGAAGGCCTCGGCAAGTTCGACCTCGCGAAGTCGCGTGCCAACCGGAATGGATCCGTTGAAGATCTGACGAGCGAGTTCTTGCGCGATGGCATCGCCCATGGATGGGCGCTCGAGAACGGTGCTCTCGACCACGGGCTCACGGCCATTCGTCATGGAATGGCCGGCCGGAGTGTCCCGAACGTGTGTCACGTGTGTCCTCGCGCTGGACGGATTGTCGACGAAGTGTACAAGAGTCCAACCACGGGCCGAACAGGCCCATTGATGAGGAGATCGCCATGGAACTCGGATTGCTGATCCCGCAGGGGTACTTCGATGAGTTTGCGGGGTGGGCTCCCCGCGATGCGTGGAAACGGATGGTCGCCATCGCTCGCCTCGCGGAGGAGGCTGGCTTTGGTTCCATCTGGATGGGGGAGCACGTCGTCGCCAAGTGGGACCCGGAATCGATCGCCTTCGACGGTGTCACGATGATGACGGCGCTGGCAGCGCTCGTCCCGCGGGTCGAGATCGGCTTCTGTGTCGTCAACTCCACACTTCGCCAGCCGGCAATGACGGCGAAGATGGCGAGTGGCCTGGACACGATCAGCGACGGTCGCCTGCTGCTCGGGCTCGGGGCGGGATTCAAGCAGAACGAGGCAGAGTGGGCCGGCGTCGACTTCCCGTCCGCCGGCAAGCGTCTCCGAGTGCTGGCCGAGCACCTCGAGATCATTTCGCGGATGACACGCCAAGGTGAGCCGGAGGTCACGTTCGCGGGAGAGTTCGCCTCGGTCACTCACGCCGTGAATTCCCCACGCACTGCGGGACGTAGTCACATTCCGATCCACATGGGGGGCCATGGCAAGGAAGTGACGTTCCGGCTCGCGGCGCGGTACGCCGACGAGATCAACATGGACGTGATGCCCGACGCGCTCGTCGAACACCGCGAGGTGCTGCACGAACGTTGTGTCGAGATCGGCAGGGACCCGTCCACGATTCGCATCGCAGCGGGCATCAACCCGTGTTGGCCGTACCGAGACGTCACCGTGACCGGCACTCAGCGAATGATGGAGCAGGCCGACGTTCCATCTGTGATGAACATGAGCGTCGACACGGCGGACAGCCGGGTGGCCGAGATCGCTGCGTGGCACGAGCTCGGGCTCGATCGCCTCGTGTGTGCAGCACCGGGAATTGTGGACAGTGACGAGCCGCTGGACGAGTTGATCGCCCATATCCATTCCGCTGGGCTGTCGCTGGGACGGTGAGCGGCTGTCAGTCGCGCTCACGGCGTGATCTGCACGACGACCGACCGTACGCCGCAGCGACCATCCAGTACCGCCCAGTACGTGATCAGGTGTGTGCCGTCATTGCGAGCAACGATCGTTGGAAAGCCGAATTCGAAGTCCAACATTTCGGTCACGCCCTCATCGTGCAACCGCTCCTCACGCTCGCGGTGAGCATCGTGCAGCAGGGTCTCGGTCTCGACAGTCCAGACATTGCCATCGAGGTGAGCGAGTGCTGCCACGATGCCCTGTCGCCCGTAGCGGCGGTTGTAGACGATCAGAAATCTCCCATCGTCGAGCCCGGCGACCGACAGTGTCTGGCCCATGATCCCCATGGACGATGGGGCCGACCAGGTGTCTCCACCGTCGCACGACACCGCGAACGAATTGGGCTGATCGACAAGACCGTCGAGCGTGACGGTCCAGGCAGTAGCCAGCACGCGACCATCTGGCAGCAGGGCCAACTTCTGTTCCAGATAGCCGAGTAGGCCCGCCGGGTCCTGCATGGCGGTGACGACCCTGGCCCAGGTGGCCCCCGCGTCGTCAGAGATGGCGAGGATGACGCGTTCGCCAAGTTTGTCGGGCTCGATGGTGGCCGCCGGGGCGAGAAGGCGCTCGGCTGAGACTGCGAGGATCCCGTGGGAGATTTCGAGCGCAGTCGTCGGCATGGAAATCACCGCCGGTTCGGTCCAGCTCCGGCCCTGGTCGTGCGACGTGCAGACGATCGCTTCCGACCACCGATCGCCGAACTTCAGGTCGCCGACCTGTGACGATCTGGCCCCGTACGCGAACAGCGTCGCGCCATCGACCGATCGAGATGCCTTGAGGAAGTTGGTGCTCGGTGGATCGTCGCTGGCCGGGAGCAGGGTGCCCTCCACGTGCCAGTCGGTGCCGTTCGCGGAGCGGGCCCAGTCGGTGCCGCCGCTCGCGAACTGACCACCCGTGTTGCTGTACGCGCAGATGAGGGAGCCATCGTCGAGCTCCGCGGCCTGCGGAAAGGCGGACCCGCGATCGTCGATCGTCCCTCGTCGGAGCACTTCTATCGCCACGTTGGTCCTCGTTTCATTGCCTGCGGCAGCGGAGTTTGGGCTGCTATTGTCTGTTTGTCCTACAAACCATATCATCGGAGACGAGAATGCTGAACGATCCGGGGGCACGCAGCGTGGCCCCCGTAGTGGTGGCCGACGTACCCCTGTGGGGCGGCGAGTGGGACTATGAATTGGAACGGGCGGCGATCGAGCAGTGTGGAGCATCCTTCGTCATCCCTCGTGACGCGGCCCACAACGAGGAGTTGATCACGACCGCCGACATCATCTTGCGCGGAGGGCGTCGAATCGACGCGGAGATCATCGCCCGGGCTGAAAAGTGCGTGGGCATCGTCACCTACTCGGTCGGGCTCGATGGCATCGACCTCGATGCGGCCTCTGCGGCAGGAATCGGCGTGCGTAACGTGCCCGGCTATTGCACCGAGGAAGTGGCGACGCACGCCGTGCTGCTGATGCTGGCCGCCATGCGCCGCTTGCCGCACTGGCTCGCCACGACCTCCAGCGGCGGCTGGCTGCATCCTCAAGACCAACTGACCCTGCCGCGTGTCAGCGTGAAGACGCTGGGTGTGATCGGAGCCGGACGGATCGGACGTGCAGTCGCGAGCAGGGCACGGGCGTTCGGTATGACCACCATCGCCCACGACCCTTATGTGGATGATGCCGTCGAGGGCCTCACGCTCGTCGGCTTCGACCACCTGCTTCGTTCAGCGGACGTGATCGTGCTCTGTGCCTCGGTGACGTCGACGAGCCCGCAGCTACTCGACCGGGCCGCTCTCGAATCGCTCGGCAGCCCGGGTCCGATCATCGTCAACGTTGCGCGTGGTTCGCTCATCGACGAGCAGGCCCTGGGTGAGGGGCTCCGTTCGGGTCGCGTGGCGGCCGCGGCGCTCGATGTGCGTGCGAGCGAACCACCCGATCCGGCGAACGATCCCCTCGCGGGCGCGCCGAACTTGATTCTCACTCCGCACGTCGCGGCTGCGTCTCGGGAAGCCGTCGACGATCTCCGCGCCGGTGTCGCAGCGGCCGCAGTCGACCTGCTGCGTGCATCTGGTCGGTTGGGTTGATGATCGGTGGAGCCAGACCTTGCGCTGAGCCTTCCGGCGGACGTCGTCGCCTACATCCGTGAAGGTGTAGCGACCGGCGAATCGAATCGGGAGAACCGTCGTGCTCTGGACCGTTGGAGGCTGCTTCCCCGGGTCCTTCGAGACGTCTCGGCTGCCACGGCCTCGACCACGATCCTGGGTGTCGATGCGAGCGGACCGCTGATCGTTGCCCCGATGGCTGCACATCGCCTCGTCCATCCCGATGGCGAACTTGCGGTTGGCCGTGCGGCAGCTCAGGTGGGTATCCCGATGGTGCTCTCGTTGAGTAGCACGACGACCGTCGAGTCCGTCGGCGCCGTTGCAGGGCTCGACCTGTGGTTCCAGCTGTACCCATTTGCCGACCTCGCCGAAAGCCGTGCCGTTGTGGAACGCGCGTGGACGGCCGGCGCCCGTGTGCTCGTCGTTACCGTCGACATGCCCCCCATCGACCGCTCATCGCTTCCAGGTTCCCAGCTGACATTGCCTCTCGGCGTCGAGTACGCACACCACGGTCCGAACCCGCTGATGAGTACCACGTTCGACTGGGACGATCTGGGGGAGCTGATCTCCTGGTCGCCGATCCCTGTAGTGGTCAAGGGGATCATGCACCCCAGCGACATGGCTCGCGCTGAGGAACTGGGTGCGGTTGCGTCCGTCGTGTCGAACCACGGTGGCCGCATACAGGATGGCCTGGTGTCGGTGATCGACGCGCTCGACGCATTCGACCGACCCAATGCCCCTCCTGGACGCGACGCAACGCAGGTCGAGGTCTACGCAGATGGTGCGATCGAGTGTGGCGCAGATGTTGCGCGGACCATCGCTCTTGGAGCGCGCGCGGCGTTGATCGGGAGGCCGATTCTGTGGGCGCTCGCGGCCGGGGGTGAGGAGTCCGTGAGGCTCCTGCTCGAACGCCTCGTGGCGGAGGTCGTCGCGGTATGCGCTGTACTCGGCGTGCGCTCTCCGTCGGAGATCACGCGCGATCACGTTCGACACGTCGACTACTTCTGACCGGCAGTTTCGTGCCTGCAATCAGTACGTGGTCCAGCCACCGTCGACGACGATCGAGGTCCCGGTGACGAATGACGCGTCCGGCGAGCACAAGAATGCAACGACTCCTGCCACATCGTCCGGTACACCTCGTCGCCCAAGTGGTGTCACCCGTGACCATGTGTCGTTCGCCGACTCCGAGGTCTCCGTTGCGTTGTCGCGAGATCCGGACAACGCGATGTCTCCCGGCGCGACGTACACGACCCGAGTTCCCTGGGGAGCCAGCTCGAACGCCAGACTGCGGGTAAAGCCGAGCAGACCGGCCTTCGACGCGGCGTAGGCGACTGCGCGGTGCTGAGCGGCGAATGCGGCGACGGATCCGATGTTGATGATCACTCCGCCACCCGGGCGCCCGTTCGTCGTGGCAGCCCGAAGGTGAGGGATTGCGTGACGTGCACACCGGAACGCCGCGCCGAGGTTGACGCCGATGATCTCATCGAACTGCGCATCGGTGCAGTCTTCGACTGCGGACAACGCCGATGGGCCCGTGACTGCAGCGTTGTTGATGACGGCGTCGAGCCTGCCGAACGACGCGACAGCTGCTTCGACCAGTTCTCCCGCGGCATCGTGCCGCCGCAGGTCTGCGGCATGAATCGCAGTCGATGTGTTGGCCGACCAGCGGCCCCGCACGCGGTCCGCCTCTTCGGAATCTCTCACGCCGATCGTGACCGACCAGCCATCTGCCACGAGGCGGTCCACGATGGCTGACCCAATGCCACCTCCTCCGCCCGTGACGATTGCTGCCGGACGGTTCACTGGTCAACCGCCTCGGCGAGCGGTCCGACCATGACGATGCCGTCTCCTGCGGCGACCTCCGCGAGGCGTCGCAACATCATCACGGTGCCGTCGCGGTGAGCGGTGAACACCTCGACCACTTCGCCATGTTCGTCGATGACTGCTGCGAGAGGGTCGCCATCGCTGACGGTTTGGCCGACGCACGCGCTGGTGACACACCAACCGTCGACGGTGGTCGAGAGCATGGCATCGACATCGCCGTCGCCGCCGCGGATCCAGCGGGTACCGGCGACCGCTGGGGGCGCGGTGTCCAGGACGCCGAGCATGCTCAATACCCGCTCTGTCCCATGCACATAGCCGTGTAGATCCGTCTGGGTGAGGGCGCCACCGCCACCACCCTCCACGTAGATCGCTGGAATGCCGTCCTCATTTGCCGCGCTGATGCTGCGACCTGGACCGATCTCGTCATGGATCCATCCGAGCGGAGCAGCGAACGCAGTTGCTGCGGCAAGCGCCTGCTGTGCGATTGCACCGTCGCCGCCGAGGCACCCAGCGAACAAGGGCATTGCGTAGGCGGAGCCCGCCGAATGAAGGTCGATCAGCAGGTCGGAACCGGCAAGCACCGCTCGGTGCAGGACATCAGCGACACGTTCGGTGAGGGAACCATCAGGTCGTCCAGGGAAGGAACGGGCAAGGTCGCCACCATCGACCGGGCTTCGACGCGTACGTGCCGAGAATGCAGATGGATTGGAGACGTCGACGATCCGTACACCACCGGTCAGCAGACCTGCACTGCAGCGACGCATCAGCATTCGGGCAGCGGCGACACCCTCGAGCTCGTCTCCGTGGACGCCCCCGAGAATGGAAACGATCGGGCCGGCGTTGTCGGCCAATGCAGTGAAGACCGAGACCTCCCATCCCTCACCGAGGTCGTGGGTGGCAATCCCTGCGGTCATGGTGCTGGTTCGAGGACGCGCTGGAGCACAGACGTGACGTGGGCACGGAGTGGCTCGTCTACCTGGGAGAGCGAAGCCGACACCGTTGCGTGACCGATGAGACCACGTTGGACGAGCGCCTCCTTCAATGCTCCGATCGCCGCTGCAACGAAGCTGCCCGGTCGGTTCGGCGCGAAGTACAGATCGGCACAATCCACGAGGTAGCGCTGCACCGACGACGCGCCCTCCCAATCACCGGCCTGGGAGTGGGCGAGCAACGTGACGTGGTGCTCGATGAACACGTTGGCCAAGCCCGGCACGGCACCGTGGAACCCGCCGAGTAGAGCGGCGTCGATGCAGAGCTCGCTCCCGGTGAGACGGCGGAACCCTGCGATCCCTCGAGTGCGTTCGGAGACCATCCGGTGCCCCTCCAGATCGCCGGACGAATCCTTGAGCGCAGCGATCGTGCCGTCACCGGCGAGGCTCGCCACGAGCGCTGCGTCGAGCGTGACGCCGACGCGGGAGGGAACGTTGTACGCCACGATCGGCGTCGAGGGAGCGACTGCGGCCACGGTGCGAAAGTACCGTTCGAGCTCGCCCGAGACGAGCGCGAACCCGTACGGAGCGGGCACGAGGAGCGACGACGCACCGAGGTCGGCGTAGATGGCCGCATCAGTCGTGGCATCGAGGAGGCCCATCGCTGGAATGCCGACCATCACGTGGGCGCGGCCGGCAACGTGCGAGATCGCGTGCGTCGCCACTGCGATTCGCTCATCGTGCGAGAGTAAACCGTTCTCACCGGTGGAACCGAGGACGAGGATTCCTGACGCACCGTTGTCGAGCACGTGGTCGATGAGATTGCTCAGTGAATCGAAGTCGGGGGATGAGTCGGGACGCATCGGCGTCACCAGCGGAGGGATCACTCCATCAGGGATCAGTTCCGCGGAATCACTCATTGACAGGGGCTGACGCTTGTTTTTGCATACGGGCATAGTTTCACCCGACCCGGTCGGACGTGTCAACAGGCAGAATGTAGAGTTCAGTCAATGGAACTGGTCGGTTCGCGATGCTGTAGGAGAACATGAGATGAGCAAGCAGGTCGAGGGGGTAGGTGCGGCGTATCCGATTCGTGCAGTCGAGCGGGTGTGCGACATTCTCGACATCCTCCAAGGCACCCGCGACGGTGTGTCACTCGGTGACGTTGCGACCGCCTCGTCGTTACCGAAGAGCTCCACGTTCCGTTATCTCTCGATGCTCGAGGCTCGTCGATACGTCAAGCGGGATGCAGAGGCTGGTCTGTACCGGCTGGGATTGGCGTTCCATCCACAGAGCACGCGAGAGCTGGAGCGCCTAGTGGAGCTCGCCGGCGCACCGCTCGCGCGGCTTCGTGACATGACTGGTGAAACCGCGAATCTTGGCGTGCTCGATGGTTCGGTCATCGTGCATCACCTCGTGGTCGAAAGCCCAGGGATGATGCGCCTCGCGGCCCGTGTGGGAGATCGGGGACCGGTGCATTCCACGGCGCTGGGCAAGGCGATCTGTGCAACCCTGCCGCCCGAACGGGTTCGTTCGATCCTCGATGCAACAAGTATGGAACGCTTCACCGATCACACCATCACGTCGATCGACGACTACATGGCAGAACTCGAGCGTGTTCGCGCCGCCGGCTTTGCAGTGGACGACCAGGAGAACCAATCCGATGGACGCTGTCTCGCAGTTGCGCTGAAGGGGGCCACGTTGCCGTGCGGGATCAGCATCAGCGCGCCTTCCAGCCGCTTGACACCGAGCGACGTGGCATCCGTCGCAAAAATGATCCGAAGGACGGCTACGCAGCTGGCGAAGTTGCTCGCAGCCGACGCAAGCACTCATTGACGACGAGGGGCTGTGAGGGTTAGATTGCCAGAAGTGAAACAATGATTTCACTAGCTGCAACGATCGAGGAGAATGAGATGACGAGTGCCCGGGTCCACACAGCTTCCGAGCAATTGCGTGAGCGAGCTGTAGTTCGGGTGCCCGGAGGCGTGAACTCGAACGTCCGTCTCGTCGCCCCGCCCATCTTCTTCGCGAACGGCCGTGGCGCCATGCTCACCGACGTCGACGGCAACGACTATGTCGACTACCTGCTCGGGCAGGGACCCAACTTCCTCGGTCACGCTCACCCGACGATCAACGAAGCGGTAGCGAGAGCATGTGCCAACGGAATGGTGTTCGGCGCACAGCACCCGCTCGAGGTCGATGCCGCGGAAGCTGTGTGCGAAGCGCTCGGCTGGGCCGAGATGATCCGGTTCGCGATGACGGGCACCGAGGCTGTCCAGGCAGCCCTTCGCCTCGCGCGGTCTGCGACTGGTCGTCCGCGTTTCATCCGATTCGAGGGGCACTACCACGGCTGGCTCGACAACATGCTCATCGCCACCGATGGCGATGGAGTGACGGGGCCGGCCAGCAGTGGTCAGGTCGCGCACCACCTCGACGATTCCATCATCCTGCAGTGGAACGACCTCGATCTTCTCGCCGACACTCTTGCCAAACGCGCCGATGAGGTCGCCGCCGTGATCATGGAGCCGATCATGCTGAACACGGGCTCGATCGCGCCCGTGCCCGGGTACCTGCAGGGCGTACGCGACCTCTGCACATCGCACGGGGTGATCCTGATATTCGACGAGGTCATCACCGGCTTTCGCCTGGCGCTCGGCGGCGCCGCCGAGTACTTCGGAGTAACACCAGATCTCGGCACCTACGGCAAGGCAATGGCAGGTGGCTGGCCGGTCGCCGCGGTCGCAGGCCGAGCCGACCTGATGGAGAAGTTCGGTACCGGCGAGGTGAACCAGTCGGGCACCTTCAATGCTGCGGTGATGGCAGGTGCCGCGGTCACGGCGACGATGGAAGTGCTCCGCGCTGCACCGCCGTACGAACGGGTCAGCGCGTACGGCAAAGAACTCCAGGTGAAACTTCTCGAACTGGCGGCCGGTCATGGCATCCCGTTGCGCTTCCAGGGCCCACCGATGGCCCTCCACGCGTCGTTCGGGGATGACGCGCCGGTCCTGAACCCGCGACAGCTCGCTGGGTTACGCCTGGCTGATTATGCCGCGTTCACCCGTGTTGCAGCCGAACATGGTGTGTGGCTGGCCGGTCGGGGCGTCTGGTATGTCTCTGCGGCACACGGTCAGGCGGAACTCGACATGACGTTGCAGCGCATGGATGAGGCGTTCGGAGCCTGGATCAAGTCCGGGAACAGCTGACGTGGCCAAGCGCGTCGGCATCGTTGGGCTGTGGCACGAGACCAACACCTACTCGGCGCGTGTCACGACACTTTCCGACTTCGCGGCGATGGAACTTGCCGTCGGTGAGGCTGTCATCACGGCCAATGCGGGCACGGGATCTGTAGTCGGTGGCTTCTGTACCGCGACGGGCTACGACCTGGTGCCGATCTTCTCTGCCGCGGCATGGCCGAGCGGGCCGGCTGACGCGGCATCGATCGAGCGCCTCTTGCATGAGATCGAGGTCGGTCTCGCTGCTGCCGGCCGACTGGACGGCGTGCTGGTGAACCTGCACGGTGCGATGGTCGCGGAGGGCTATCTGGATGTCGAGGCATCGGTGCTCGGGATGATCCGACAGATCGTCGGTGACGTCGCAGTGGTGGCGGTGCTCGATCTTCACGCCAATACCTCTCTCGAATCCGCAACTGCGGCTGACGTACTGATCAGCTACGACACCTACCCGCACGTCGATATGTTCGAGCGTGGTTGCGAGGCTGCGACCATCATGGGCGAGATGCTGCAGGGTCGCCGCCTTCGAACGGCAATCGGGCGTCACCCGCTGCTGCTGTGCCCCTTGACGATGGGAAGCGACGACGAGCCGATGCAGTCGCTCGTCGCTCGCGGTCGGGCACGGGCCCATGCAGCCGGGCTGAGCCGGCTCTGCATCACTGGTGGCTTCGCGTACAGCGACGTCGAGCGTGCTGGTGTGACAGTGACCGCCGTCTACGACGACGGTCTCGCAGACGCTGCTCGCGAGGTCGTTGCGGAGACGCTGGCCGACATCGACGCACACAGCGCGGCATTTCTCGTTGAATGCGACCTGCCGTCCACCGCGGTGCGGCGCGCGTTGCGGAGCGATGATCTGCCTGTCGTGCTCGTCGATGTCGGCGACAACATCGGCGGTGGCTCGGCCGGCGATGGTACCGCACTACTGCATGAGCTGATCGTCCAGGGTGCCGATGGAGCAGTGGTCACGATCGCAGATGCTGATGTCGCTCTGGAAGCACACCGACTCGGCATCGGTGCGATCATTTCGGTCGAAGTGGGCGGCAAGACCGACACATTGCACGGTCCGCCAGTGCAGATCGAGGGGCGCGTGGTCACGCTCAGCGATGGCCGATACCGCACGAAGGGGTCGTGGATGACGGATCGGGAGTTCTCCATGGGCCTGACGGCGGTGATCGAGGTCGGCGGCGTGCGCGTCGTGGTGACCGAGCGGCCGACGCCTCCGTTTCATGGTGAACAACTCACCAGTGTCGGTATTGATGTTGCGACCTGCAGGATCGTGACTGCGAAGGGCGCGATTGCCTGGAAAGCCGCGTTCGGCGACGTGGCGGGCGAGGTGATCCAGGTCGACAGCCCGGGTGTGTGCCCGATCGACCCATGGGGACTCCCTCGGCAACATTCGCCGCGGACGCTGGAACCGAACTCGCCGTGAGTGAAGTCAGGGCAGTGTCAGACCTCCTCGACCTGACCGGCCGAGTCGCAATCGTCACCGGCGGAGCAGGCCTGTACGGCCGACATATTTGCGAGGCGCTGGCCGAACTGGGTGCCAATGTCATCGTTGCCTCGCGTGATCTCAGCGAATGCTCATCGACGGCCGACGAACTGGTCCGGCGTGGTTTCGTCGCGAGCGGTCATGTCCTCGACCTGTCGGACGAGGCGTCGATCCAGCGCCTCTGCGATGACGTGATGGCCGAAGCGGGGGCGATCGATGTGCTCGTCAACAACGCTGTCCAACGCGCCGGCGGATCGATCGAGACGGCGACCGCCGATGATTGGAGTGCCACGTCCGATGTCAACTCGCGTGGTCTGTTCCTGATGTGCAAGCACGCAGGCGCGCACATGGCGGCGAGCGGTCGTGGGTCGATCGTCAACGTCGGCAGCATCTATGGCGTGGTCGGCGCCGACTTCAGCATCTATGACGGGACCGAGATGACGAGTCCTGTCTCGTATGCATTTGACAAGGCAGGAATGATCGGACTCACCCGCTATCTCGCCAGTTGGTACGGGCGCCAGGGGGTCCGAGTCAACTGTCTCAGCCCTGGCGGCTTGCGCACGCCGGATCAGGACCCGACGTTCGTGGCTGCGTATGAACGGCGCGTCCCCATCGGGCGGATGGCAGGGCCGGAGGACATCAAGGGGCCAGTCGCGTTCCTCGCATCTGATGCGTCGGCGTACATCACCGGAGTGAACCTTCTCGTCGACGGTGGCTGGACGACCATCTGAGCGCCGTTCAACTGTCGAGGCGCTGCCATTGACCGGTTTTGCACGCGGCGACAATGGCCTCTGCCACCGCAACAGACTTGCCGGCGACAGCCACCGGCACACCGACGGCTGCACCGTTGGTGGTTATATCGATGAAGTGATCGAGTTGACGATTGAACGCTGCGTCACGATGCTCGGAGTGGTCCTCGCGAGAGGTGTTCCCCTCTCGGTCGGAGAGCGCGATGGTGCCGGCGCGTAGATCGACTTCGAGTACTCCGCGGTCGCCGACGATCCGTGCCATTCGACCGCCATGTCGTTCTACGTAGTTGAGGTGAGCAGTGCCGGTCACGAATGTGTCCATCGTGAGGAGCACGTCGATCACGTTGGGCATCTGCACCAACTCCAGGTTGGCAGCCAAGTGTCCGACGGCCGTGCAACCCGTCACGTTGCCGAGCAACCATTGCAAGTAGTCCCACTCGTGCACGTAGTCGAACGGCAGTCGGTACGTGGCTTCCTCGCGGAAGCGCGTGCGTGCCATCTCGAGCGTTTCGTATGCGCCGACGGTTGCGTGAAAGGAGAGCGGCACGCCGATGGCGGAGGCGTGCAGCAGCTCGCGTGCACGAATCATGACTGACGAATATCGCAGCACCTGGCCGACGAGTACCGCTACACCTGTCTCGATGGAGACGGCGTCCATCGCCTGCGCAGCCAGCGAAGTCTCGGCCACGGGCTTCTCGACCAGCACTGGCCGTCCAGCCCTGCAGGCTTGGATGGTGAGCGGAGCATGCAGCGCGTCGGGTGTTGCGATGACGACGCCATCGCGGGCGCTTTCCAGAAGCGCCTCGTAGCTCGGTTCAACCATGACGGTGCCCACGTCTGCTTCCAGCGAATCATCCAGAGCCAGGCCGGGGTCGAACACATGGACAGTGACCCCTTTGCGTGAAGCGAGCAGTCGAGCGTGGCGCCGCCCGATCGACCCGAGCCCGCAGACACCGATTCGCAGGGTTTGATCGGTCATCGTGAACTCCTCATGACACAAGTGCGGCAGGGATGTCGCCTCGTTCGAACGCCTCCAGGGCTGTAGCGATGTGCTCGCCGGCGTGGTCGAGGACCATGGACCCGTGCCCAGCGAGGAGGAGGTCGGGCATTGTCGCCAACGCCGCACGAAGGCTCGTATGCAATTGGCCGAGATCTGTGTCGGGCGTGTCGAGCACAGCCACTCGACCTCTCGAGAAGACGAGGTCGCCGGCGAAGAGGACGTTCCTGCCTGCTGTTCGAACGGAGAAGCACAAATGACCGGCCGCATGACCGGGCGTGGGGATGCAATCGATTCGGAAACCAGCCACGTCGATCGCTTCCACGCCGAGTTCTTTGGCGATCGTTGTCGGTACCAGATGGACCGACGCGGGATACACCCCGACAGCACGGGCGGCGACGAGTCCGGCTGCGTTCTCGTCGGCATCGCGCAAGATCGCCGCTGTCTCTGCTGAGGCCCACACCTGGGCACCGAGCCTGGACGAGAGTGCCGCGGCACCCGCCGCGTGGTCAGCATGCGCATGTGTCAGCAGGATGTGGGTGACCCGGGTTGGGTCAACGCCCGCTCGGGCGATGTTGTCCACGATGGCATCGCTATCGAGACCGCATCCGGCATCGATCAGGACGGCTCCCCCGGACCCAGCCAGGAGGTAGACGTGACAGTCGTGAGGGTCTGTCAACGAGCAACCGAGCCAGCCGCTTGCGACCAGATGGATTCCTTTGATGATCTGCATCGAGCCGGCGATCAGTCGGCGGCTACGCAGATGTGGTGTTGCTCGCCGAGACCTTCGATGCCGAGCGTCATCACGTCGCCGGCGGCGAGGTACCGAGGAGGCTTCATTCCAAGACCGACACCCGCCGGCGTGCCGGTGTTGATGATGTCGCCAGGGTGCAGCACCATGAATTGGCTGAGGTACCAGATCAGGTGGTGAATGCCGAAGATCATGTCGGCGGTGTTGCCGTCCTGCATGCGTTCGCCGTTGACGTCGCACCACAGTCGTAGGTTCTGTGGATCGCTGATCTCGTCGGCGGTGACCAGCCACGGACCGAGTGGATTGAAGGTCTCGCACGACTTGCCCTTGTCCCATTGGCCGCCGCGCTCGAGTTGGAACTCGCGTTCGGACACGTCGTCGGAAAGGACGTACCCGGCGATGAGTTCTCCAGCGTCGTCGGGGCTGTCGAGATACCGAGCGATTCCCCCCATCACCACCCCGAGTTCAACCTCCCAATCGGTCTTGTTCGACGCGCGCGGGATCATCACGGGTGCCGTTGGTCCCACGATCGTGGCTGCAGTTTTGAGGAACACGATCGGTTCGGTCGGTGGTTCAGCGCCCGACTCGCGTGCATGATCGGAGTAGTTCAGCCCGATGCACACGATGATCGGTGTTCGCGCAACTGGGGCAAGGAGCGACAATCCCGCGACCTCCACGGACGGGGGAGTTGCGGTGGTGAGGATCTCGGCGAGCCGAGCCACACCGCCCGATGCGAAGAATGCGCCGTCGAAGTCGTCGACGTGGTCTGTCACATCGAGTGCCGTCGTCTCGTCGACCAGCACGCCCTGGCAGATCGATCCACCCTGCACGAAACGGATCAGTTTCATCGACTGCTCCCATCTGCAGGGACGGTGGCAATGACATCGATCTCGAACCGCAGCGACGCCGGAAGGCAGCCGGTGAGAGTGGTCCGGGCCGGATATGGAGCGCTGAACAGCTCGGCGTAGAGACTGTTGTATTCGGCGAGATCTGCTTCATCGCGGACGTATGAGGTCACTCGGGCCACATCCCCGAGCCCGGCTCCGGCAGCGCCGAGAATGCGCTCGACGTTCGCCAACGATCGACGCATCTCCTCCTCGAAGGTGCCGGGGATGATCTGGCCCTCATCGCTGACAGATGCCTGGCCCGATACGAGGATGAGGTCTCCGACCCGTACCGCAGGTGAGAACGGGAGATGGCTGACCGGTATGCCCGGACCGTGGACCACTTGAAATGCCATTGTCATCCCCTCACGAACTTCAGCCGGTGAAGTTCATCAGGCAGAATAGCAATTCCGGCTGCCGGAATCCACCAGGACCTCAGAGACAGCTCAGGGCAGCATCTGCGAGCTGGCCGCTACGGCGAGACCGGCGGATGAAGTCGAGGTCGTGACCGTCGGTCGCGAAGACGAACGAGAGCCCGGTGTCGGGGTCAGCGAACGCAAGCTGTCCGCCCGCACCGTCGTGACCGAACACTCGTGGGCTCACCTCGCTCCCACCGAACCCGCGGAATCGGGCGAACCCGTCATCACCCGCGAGGATCAAGCCCATCGTGCGGTTCGACGGATAGCTGGTGAACGGTACGACGTGCCGATTGTCGACGACCTCGGCGGTTCCCTTCCGGAGCACGTTCGCACTCCACGGTCCGCGGTCGGCACCGAGCAACGCCTGATAGAAGAGCGCGAGTTCTGACGGTGTCGTCACTCCGCCGCCACCAGGCACGCCGTGAATGAATGCCCAGTCGGTCGAAAGCAGCGAAACGATGTCGACTGGTTGCGCCAGTTCCGCCGGCTCGGGCTGCGGTGGCTCCATCCCGCTCCGGCGCCACGCTTCGTCTGTCGGTACGGCACCGACGACGATCGGCCGACGCATCTCGCCGAGAGGCGTCGAGGCAAATGCGGAGCTGAGGCCGAGCGGCTCGGTGACGTGGGCGTGCAACACGCTGGCGAACGGTACGCCTGCGAGGCACTCGAGAATGTCGGCGAGCACCCAATGCGCAGCGACGGGGTGATACGCGAACTCAGTCCCAGGTTCTGACAGGCAGGACCATGAGGCGTACGCGTTGCGCCGTTGGGCGGCGTCGCCCCACTTGTCCGGATGGAGGTGGGCCGTGGAGAAGCCCCCCGAATGCGCGAGAAGGTGCGCGATGGTCACGCGGCCCATCTCCGCGGAGGTCGCTCCGTCGCGGCCGAACTCGGGAAGGACGTCACGAACCCGATTGTCGAACGTCAGCACACCATCGTCCACGAAGCGCCAGACGGCGGCAGCAACCAACGCCTTTCCAGCCGAGAAGATCGCGAAGCGTGTGGTTGGTGACACCGGGCCGGCGGTCGCCGCCCACAGCACCTCGTCGTTGTGTGCGATCGCTGCTGAGCACGAGGGCAGAACGCCAGAGTCGACGTGCTCGTGCATCACCTGCTCGAGGCGCCGAATCGAAATTTCGTTCATGCTGCTCCCGATCCGACTAGTGCAACAGTCGCGGCGACGTACATTCGTCGCGAACCTAGCGCCAGTGAAGGTGCTGCATCGCTCGCATTCACAGCGATCTGTTCGGTGTCCTGAGTCGACTCGGAGTGAGTGGTCCAATCCAGGAGCCCGAGTTGGTCCCAAACCGGGAACTCGCTGCCGATTTGGGCGGGTGCTACCGTGAGTTGTCCACGTCACGGGAGAACGCCATGTCGATCACCACCACTCTCACACCGATCGTCGAGGGGTCCTTTGTTGCCCTGATCACGCCCATGAACGCCGACGGGTCGGTGGACTTCGGGGGCTTTCGCACGCTGCTCGAGTTTCAGGAAGCCAACGGCACCAGCGCTGTGCTCATCATGGGCTCCACCGGCGAGGTCTCGATGCTCAGCCAGGAGGAGCGGCACCAGATCGTCATCGAAACACTGCGCTTCCGTCGCGAGGCAGGCATGCAATATTGGTACGGCTGCACCGGCCCGCACACCGCCGGCACGATCGACTACGTCCGCCACGCCGCTGCCGCCGGAGCCGATGGTGCCATCATCGCCGCGCCGTCATACATCTCGACCTCGAACGCTGACATCGTGGAGTACTGCCTCGAAGTTGCTGACGCTGCCAACATTCCCATTGGTTTCTACAACAACCCTCCGCGGGTCGGCACCGACCTCGGAGTCGCGGACATCCTCCGCCTCGCCGAGCACCCGAACATTGCCGTTCTCAAGGAGTCGACCACCAGGGTCGGTCAGATTGCTCAACTCTGTGCAGCGCGGCCTGACTTGGCGTTGATGTGCTGTTGCTCGCCGAACCTCGGCCTGGTGGTGCCGCTCATGGCGTTGGGCGGACACGGAACCGCCAACATGACCGGCAATATTCTGCCTCGGGAGATGGCCACCATCTCAACGCCTTGGCGCAACGATGGGGACGCGATGGCCTGCCGCGAGGCATGGCTCACCAACCTGGCGATGTTGCACTTCCTTTATTCAGTGGTGAACCCGGTGGCGGTCAAGACCCTCATGGGCGCGCTGGGTCTTCCCGCTGGCCCGCTGCGGCGACCACTCCGGCCCCTCGATGCGGCCGCTCTCAAGACCGGGATGACCATCGCATCCGAGCTCGGCCTACTTGCACGCTACGACTACAGCGCCCGACCGTTGGTGTCGATCTGAACCGTCCGGTGGGGGTGCAAACGCCTGCGCGGCGGGGTCGGCGAAGCTACCCAACGCGCTGAAGGGTCGGTGACGCATGCGTCCTGAAGGACACTCACGGGCCGATGCTCTTGCTGGAGGCGAGGCATACCAGGACCTCATCGTCCGTGACCTGAACTTTGTGAGTGGGTTGACACTCTTCCTTCACTGCTTCCCACCCGGTGCCCAGCGCGAATGCCCACTGATGACCCGGGCACACCAGTTTCCCGTTGAGGATGACACCCTTGGACAGCTCGCGCTGACGGTGGATGCAGATGTTGTCGAACGCGAAGAACTGGCCCTCGTGCGCGACGACGAGGATCTGACGTTCGTCGATCTCCAGCACGACCTTGCGCTTCTTGGTGATGTCGGCAACGCTGCCCACGGAGTGCCACTGCTGCGGCTCTGTCGAGGATTCGGTGGTCATACCCCGTCATCCTTTGCGAGCCATACCTGACGCAACTTGTCGTAGACCTTGCTGCCTTGGTCGAGGCCGATCTGTTCGGGGTCCCACGCAACCGTGACGTCGCCGCTCACGTAGGTCTGGCAAGCCAGCCGATAGCCCTGATCGAACAGCTCGCCGAGGCGTTCCCGCTCGCGCCGGCGAGGCGTGCTGCAGTTCTCTGCACCAGCCTCGACCCGGACGCGATCGGTGCCGCAATTTCCGCTTGCGCACTTGAAGGGGATGCCGCAGTCATTGCGGATGGCGACCCGCAAGAGGTTGACGTCGTCACCCTCGGCGAACTCGACTTCCCGGTCGCTGGTCGTGAAGCGAATTGTCGGCATGTGAACGTCAGGCGAGTGCCGGAGCGGGGTTGGCCACCGACGGCTCGGGCGAGACGTAGGTGTCGTAGAGGGCCTTGGTGTACGAGAAGCGAGCCTCGGCGCCGTGACGCACCAGCTGGAGGCAGCGCTCCTGCAGTTCGGGCGTTGTGGCGTGCTCGAGCACGATCTGGTAGCCGCGCTCGCCGTGGATCTCGTCGGATGTGATGTGGAGGTCGAAGAACTCGGCCTCCTCTTCGGTGAAGCCGTACTTCTCGATGAGGACCGGGTACTGACGACGGTAGATGGAGGGAACTTGCGACTCCAGGCCGACGACGAGAGCTGCAGCGGCGACTGCGAAATGCTCGCGCATGGAGATGGCATAGCACCAGCCCTGCAGGCCACGGGTGACCGCGGTGGCGTTGTCGATGTCCATCACTCGCTCGCGGGTGGTGCCGCAGGCCTCCGCGAACCGGATGAGCAGATCGGTGTGGCGCACGTCCGACAGCTCCTCCTCATACATGTTCTGCAGGAGGAAGTCCTTCGCGTCGGTCGCGTAGTCGGGCGTGTTCGAGTAGATGTACCCCAGATAGTCGGCGAACGGGCCGACGTAGTGGTAGTGGTTCTCCGCCCAGCGGGCGAAGTGCTCACGGCTCAGTTCGCCGTTGGCCCATGCTTGGGAGAAAGAGGCGTTCTTCGCCTCACGACCCTTGATCGCGTTTTCCAGTGCTTCGCGGAATGCGGGCTTGGACAGCAACTCAGCCATGACGAGTACCTTTCGGGGACGGGTGCCGACTATGCGACAGTTCGTATATTGTATACTTATTCGATGATGGCGCAAGTCGTAATGCACTCAATCTTCTCGCTCGACTGGAGTGTGGCTCGATGAAGCGTGTGCACGAGGTCGCGGTCATGGCTGCGCAGTGCTCGGCGTTCGGCCGATCAGGGGTGGTCTCTGCCGCTGCGCCACTCGCTGCGCAAGCCGGTGCGGCGGCACTTCACGATGGTGGCAACGCCTACGACGCGGCTGTCGCCGCCGCGCTCGCCGAGACGGTCCTGCTGCCGCCCAAGTGTGGATTCGGCGGCGACCTCATCGCGCTGCGGCTGACGGGCGGTGCAGCCGCGCCCGACACATTGCTCGCGATCGGCGGCGCACCCGCAGGTCTTGGCGACGTCGCTCGTGCTGGCACGTGGCGCGATGTCGGGCCGATGTCGGTTGGTCCGCCCGCGGCTGCTCACGGCTACGCCGAGCTGGCATCGCTGGGCCGGCTCGGCCGCGCCCGGCTCGCGGCCCCGGCCATCGCACTTGCCCTCGACGGCTTCCCGTGGGCGACCGTGTGCACGCAACTTGCCGAGCAGGCGGCGGTCCTCGTGCGTGAGATGAACCCTGATGGGAACGTGTACTACCCCAACGGTCAGCCCATCACCCCCGGCGCGCTGACCAGGTTGCCTGGCCTCGCAGCGGTGTTGGCCGAGTTCGTCACCCTTGGCTCACACCTGCTGGAAGGCGACGTGGGTGCAGCTGTGGCGCGCGCAGTGCGGGAGCGCGGCGGGGTGCTGACCGAGGCTGACTTCGGCTTCGCCGGCGCGGAATGGGTGCCGTGCGCAACTGGCCGTGTCGCAACTGCCGACGGCCATCTCACCACGTGGGCTACACCGGCACCCACTCACGGGCCGTCGTTGCTCGACGTCGCGCAGGATCTCCGCCCCGGTGGCAGCCAGGCCGACCTCTTCGAAGCTGTGCGGCGGGCCATCTCCGTACGGCGCGAGACGCTCTCGGACCCGAGCGGCACCTCGATGGTCAGTGCTGCCGATGCCGAGGGCAACGTCGTGGTGATCGTGCATTCGAACTCGTTCCCGCGGTTCGGCAGCGGCATCATCGTCCCCGAGTATTCGCTGCCCCTGGCCAACCGCGCCGGGCGGGGCTTCACCCCTGAGGTCGGCCACCGCAACTTTCCGACGGTTGGCCGCCGCCCTGCCACCACGCTGCACGCGTGGGCCGTGGCCGGCACCGACGGCTTGCCCCGGTTTCTCGGCGCGACGCCCGGTGGCGCCAACCAGATGCCGTGGAACGCGCAGACCATCGCGCGCATCGCTGCCGGGGTGACTGATCCCGGTGTGCATGTGGCCTCACCGATATGGGAGTGGCTGCCCGCGGACGACGGCGTGCGTATCGAGGCTGGTTTCCCCGACACCGAGGTCGCCGCACTGAACAGTGTCGCGAGTCGCACCGTCGACGCGCCACGGTGGGGCTGCAAGTCCGCGCAGCAGCTGGTGCGCGTACCTCGCGACGGCGAACTGTGGTGCGCTGCAGCCGACCCGCGCACGGTCGGCCTCGCGCTCGGCGTGTAGCGCCGCAATTTTCAGGGTGCAGCAACCGGCCGCGGCTGCTTGTCGCGACAGATCCACAGCAGGGCGAGTGGCGTCAGGGTGGCGACCGCCAGCGTGGGGCGCAGTCCGAATGCCGCGCCTGCGAGACCGATCGACGCGCTAGCTGCAGCTCCGAGAGCGATCTGCACCGAACGGTATGCCCCCAGGGCCATGCCGTCCTTGCCGAACTGCTCGACCGCGAGCACGTTCGCGATCGGGCCGAGCGAGCTCACCATGCCGGCGAACAGCGCAGCAAGCCCATAGGTGGCTGGCCCGCCGGGCAGCAGGACCCATGCCAGGCCCGTCAAGGTGAGCGCCACCCCTGTACGGCGTGCGCTCGTCCGAGCTCCCACACGGTCTGCGCTGGCACCGCCGATCACCTTGGCGACGATGGAGATGACTCGCCCGACGATGAGAACCGTGGCCGCGCTTGCCGCGGTGAGGCCCCAGCGGTTCACGGCGAAGGTGGTGAGAAATGGGATTGCTCCGTACTGGCAGACGGCGAGCACGGTTCCAACAGCCGTCGGTAGCGCCATCACCGTGCGGAAGGAGAACTTCGTGTGGCTACCCCGAACGGGCTTGCTCCGTGCGCTGCCGGCGCCACCGACGGCTGCTGCGCCACCGAGTGCGGCGGCGATCCAGAACGCGGTGCGCCAGTCGTGAGTGGAACCGACTGCACCGAGCACGGCTGCCAGCAACAGGCCGCCACTAAAGGCCACGCCGTAGATGCCCATCGCGAAGCCCTTGCGTGCTGGGCCCGCGAGCAGAGCAACTGCCTGAAGGCCGGCGGGGAAGAAGAGCCCGGCGCTGGCGCCGAGCACCATTTGACCGATGATCAATTGACCGAATGAGTGCGTCGTCGCCGTTGTCGCGCTACCGACTGCCCCCACCAGGGCTGCCGTCCGCACCAGCACGGACACGCTCACCCGCCGCAGGAGAAGGCCGCCGACCAGGTTGAACACAGCGATCGAGATGGTCAGCAGGCCGAAGACGATCCCTGCCTGGCCAACGCCGATCCCCAGATCTTTCGAGGCGGTCGGATACAGCGGCGACAGCAACTGCTCACCCGTCGTGGCGACCAGGTAGGCGCCGCAGACCAGCGCGAATGATCCCCACCGGGGACGCTCAACCTGTTCGACGTGCTCGGCTACCCTCATCTCGGATACAATATGCAATCTTGGTCACCCTGCAACGCACTCGAACGGAAATAGCGACGTGATCCACCTCGACGATCAGATGATCGAGCAGCTGCTCGATCTCCCCGGTGTGACCGACGTGGTGGGTCGAGCGTTCGCGGCGTGGGGGCGCGGCGAAGCCGCCACCACTCAGCGGGTACGAGCGGCCGTCCCAGGGGCGATGGCCAGCGCTATGGCTGCGGTCGTGCCGCCGTTCAGTGGCGGCAAGCTGTATGCGACCAAGGACGGCAAGTTCACCTTCCTGAATGTGCTCTTCGACACCGATGGCCAACTGTTGTGCACGCTCGACGGTGATGCTCTCACTGCGTTTCGCACGCCGGCAGCGTGCGCGCTGGCCATCCGCGAACTGGCACGCACGTCGCCCCCGACCACGGCGGCACTGGTCGGAGCCGGTCGGCAAGGGTGGTATCACCTCGAGATGCTGGCCGCTGAGCTCCCCGGTCTGGTCGAGGTTCGCATCGCTGACATGAACCCGCAGGCGGTCATCGCCATGGTCGCCAGGGCGAACGAAGCGGGAATCCCGGCAGTGGCTGCAGCCGATGCCACTGCTGCGGTCAAGGACGCACACGTGATCGTCACAGTGACACAGAGCACGAGTGCGCTCTTCGCCTCGGAAGCGATCTCCGACGACGCTCTCATCTGCGCGGTGGGTGCCACGAAGTACGACCGTTGCGAGATCGGCCCGGACCTGATTGGTCGGTGCGCCGTCGTCGTCTGTGACGACGTGGTGGGTAGCCGAGCAGAATGTGGCGACCTCATTCAGGCGCACGCGGCCGGCACCTTCGACTGGGGACGCGCGACAGAGCTCCATGCGCTGCTCGCGGGCACCGTGCAAGTACCGCGTGCGGGTGCATCACCGGTGCTCTTCGAGACCCAGGGTGTTGCACTGCAAGACGTCGCCGCCGCCGGCCTTGCATGGCAACGCCATCTCAGCCGCACCGAACACCACGACACCAACAACCAGCAGGAGACCACCACGTGATTCAGATCAACCGACTCAGCATGGCCGAGGCAGAACTGGCAGTTGACGCCGCACTCGCCAAGGCCAAGGAGCTCAACATCGGTTCTGTCATCTGCGTGTGTGATGCAGGTGGCTGGCCATTGGTCATCAAGCGTCCTGACAACGGTAAGCCCACCAGTGTCGAGATCGCCATGAACAAGGCCTTTACTGCGGCCTGCCACAAGCGCCCCACACACACGTACACCAACGCTCAGTCGGGGCAGGAAGCCTTCGGCATCATGAACATGCACGGAGGTCGCTTCTCGATCTTCGTCGGCGGCTGGCCGATCGAGATCGACGGCGAAGTCGTCGGCGGCATTGGCGTGTCGGGTGGCCACACTCGCGAGGACATCGCCTGCTGCAAGGCCGGTATCACAGCGCTGCTCGAGCACCTCGGCAAGACAGCCGACTTCTCGAAGTGGGACGACTGGCAGCCCCCGACCCCGACAGCCGACTGACATGACCGAGCCCATCCGAGTTCAGAACCGAATTGGCGATCGACTACAGCCGGCCTCCACCGGGGCCGAGTTCGAGCGTCGCGACCCTGCCGATACTCGGCGAGTGGTCTCCATCGCGCCAGAGAGCAGCGTCGACGACGTGCGAGCGGCCATCGATGCTGCTACCGAGGCTGCGGTCAGCTGGCGACGCAGCACGCCGAGCCGGCGCGCCGAGCTGCTCACCGGCGCCTCCCGACTGCTGGCAGAACGCAGTGCCTCGATCGCCGCCGAGATGGTTGCGGAAGAGGGCAAGCCTCTGGCCGATGCGCTGAACGAAGCGGGTCGCACGCCGCGCAATCTCGAGCTGTATGCGGGTGAGGCGTACCGTCTGACCGGGGCAACGTTCCCTAGTGATGACACGCCGCTGGTCTATTCCGTGTGTGACCCGGTCGGGGTGGTCGGTGTGATCACACCGTGGAACTTCCCGCTCAACCTCGCCAGCCGCAAGATCGGGCCCGCCCTGGCGGCGGGCAACACGGTGGTCTTCAAGCCATCGCCGATGACCCCGCTGTTGGGCGATCGGCTCGCGGCGGCGTTCATCGACGCAGGTCTTCCACCCGGCGTTCTCAACGTGGTGCACGGCGTGTCGGCTGGCGCGTCGCTGGTGGCTGACGAGCGTGTCGGCGCGGTGAGCTTCACCGGTTCCAATGCCACTGGTTCGAAGATCCACGCCGCAATGGGAGTCGGCCGCCGCGTGCAACTCGAGCTCGGTGGCAAGAACCCGGTCATCGTTCTTGCTGACGCCGATCTCGCTGCTGCAGCAGCCATCGTTGCGCGCTCCAGCTTCAGTCTCAGCGGCCAGGCGTGCACCGGCGCAGGGCGCATTCTCGTCGACAGCTCCGTGTACGACGAATTGTTGGAACGGGTGGTGGCACTCGCCGGCGCCTATGTGTTGGGTGACGGCCGTCTGGCAACCACCACGATGGGGCCGCTCGTTGACGAGCACGCAGTCGCGGCGATGGAGGCGGCGGTGGCCGGCGCTGTCGCTGACGGCGCAACAATTGCCTGCGGTGGCGCGCGACCGACCGACGAAGCAATGGCGCACGGATGCTTCTTCATGCCCACGGTGCTTGCCGACGCGCGGGCCGAGATGGCGCTGAGCTGCAATGAGGTGTTCGGGCCGGTGGTCGGCTTCGAACGGATCGATGGCCTCGACGCGGCAATTGCGTCGGCCAATTCGGTGCCGTACGGCCTTTCCGCAGCGTTGTGCACGCGCGACCTACGCGCTGCTCAGCAATTCGCCGCCGAGATCCAGGCGGGGATGGTCCGCATCAACCGCGCCACCGTCGGCGCCGCGTTCAACGCTCCGTTCGGCGGCATCAAACAGTCGGGCACTGGCACCCACAAGGAGCAGCTCGGCCCGACAGTCATGGAGTTCTACACCGTCATGCGAACGATTTGGATGGGAAACTGATGGACCTCGGACTGCAAGGACGTCGGGCACTGGTGCTCGGCTCGTCGAGTGGCCTCGGACGTGCCGTTGCTGAGGCCTTGGTGACCGAAGGCGCTCGCGTCGCCGTGGTCAGCCGCTCGCAGGAACGCAGCAGCGAGGCCGCGGCCGACGTCGGGGCTGAGCTAGCGCTCGTCGCCGACCTGGCCGTGGCGGGCGACCCGGCGCGACTCGTGGCCGAATCCGTAGCCGCGTTCGGCGGTCTCGACATCGTCATCGTCAACACGGGAGGCGGCAAGCCCGGGCCGATTCTTTCCACGGACGGAGCAGACGATGCCGCCTACGCTTCCATGCTGCGCCCCGCGCTCGAGATCAGTCGCGCCGCCGCCCCGCACCTTGCCGCGAGCGGTGATGGGCGCCTCATCTACATGACCGCGCGGTCGGTCGTGGAGGCCACCCCGGATCTGGCGTTGAGCTCGGTGTTTCGCAGCGGCGTCACGGCGGCCGCCCGATCGCTGGCACTGGAGCTTGCTCCTGATGTCACGGTCAACGTCATCGTCACTGGCCAGTTCGCGACTCCGGCGCTGGAACGCTTCGAGCTCTCCCGGTCGGAGCACGAGTCGCTGTCGCCAGAGGAGGTTCGCCGCCAGCACATAGCGACGATTCCCATGGGCCGACTGGGACGCGCCGACGAACTTGCCGACGTGGTCGTGTTCCTGGCCAGTGCCCGTGCCAGTTTCGTCACCGGCACGGTGGTGCGTGTCGACGGCGGCGCAGTTCGAGGTTTCTGAGGGCAGGTCAGTCGAGGCCGTCGACCAGCGCGAACCGCACCGTTGCGGCGTCGCCGCGCGCAACGCGCGCTGCCTGGTATTCGGGGGAGTGGTAGTAGGCGAGCGCGTCTTCGCGTGTGGGGAACTCGATGATGACCACGCGTTCCGGTATCGGTTCACCCTCGAGTGTTTCTACCTGTCCACCTGCCGCCAAGATGCGCCCTCCGTGGAGTGCCATCGCAGCGCGACCCCGTGCGGCGTAGTCGGCGTAGCGGGCAGGGTCGTGGACGACGACCTGATTGACGATGAATGCCTTTGTCATCGGACGGCTCAGCCTGCGGCCAACTGGTCGTTGACATACGCTTGACGGGCGTTGGAAATGTGGGTGCGGGCCTCGGACAGCGCGACGTCTGCGTCGCCGATCGCGATGGCCTCGACGATGCGGCGATGCTCGCTCCAGGACATGGTGCCGCGCTGAGTGATGCGGCGCGTGTAGACCCATTCGATGAGCTGCGACATCCGTTCGACGGTCTCTGCGAGCATCGAGTTGTGAGCAGCTTCGCCCAGGATGCGGTGGAAATCGGTGTTGAGGGTGGGGAGCATGGCGACGTCGCCGGTGGTCGCGGCAGCGGTGCCGGCTTCCAGTACGCGTTCCAGTTCGACCAACTGCTCGGAGGTTCGACGAAGTGCAGCGAGACGGGCGACCATCCCTTCGAGCGCCTCGCGCATCTCGAACAGATCGTTGGCCCGTGCCTCGGAGATAACAGCTACACGTGCGCCGCGACGCGGCTCGAGTTCGACGAAGCCTTCGGCTTCGAGTGCCTGGAGTGCTTCGCGAACGGGATTGCGCGACACGTCGAGCTCGTGCGCCAACTGGTCTTCGTAGATGCGCTCACCTTGCTGCAACCGTCCGTCGACGATCCGGCGCTGGACTTCGTGGTACACGGCGCGCCGCAGCGGTTGATGGGCGCGACCGACGCGAAGGGCGATTGTTGAGTCCTCGTCGGTGTTCGTGGACGACGTTGATGTGACGGACATGCTTGCCTCGACTTCCTTCCACGTGAGCGTAGGCCTCACCGACGGTGTGTTTCGGCCTATGAACGTTCGGTGTGGACATTGACCGACTGGATGTGTAGATTGTATAAAGTATGCGATGGACGTTGTGTCCACCTTACCAAGGGGGAATATCTTGCAGAAGCGTTTTCGACTTCTCGGGTCGTTGCTGGCTCTGAGTCTTGTCGCCGTCGCGTGTAGCGACAGCAGCAAGGACACGACCAGCACCAGTGGCTCGAGCAACGGCACGTCCGCACCGGTGAAGGGCGCGGCAATCACCATCGCGCTCGGATCGGAACCGACGAGCCTCGATCCCTACATCGTCGACGACGGCGCCGAGCGCGCCATCAACGACAACATCTACGAGACGCTGCTCAGCCGCGACGCCGGTGGCACGCTCCAGCCCGGCCTCGCCACTGCGCTGCCGACACAGGTCGACGACACCACATGGCAGTTCAAGCTCCGCGATGGAGTGAAGTTCCACGACGGCTCGGCATTCAATGCCGACTCGGTCATCGCCAGCGTCAACCGCATCGTGAAGCTCGTGGCCGACGCAGCGACCGACAACGATGGCTTCTACAAAACCATCACCGGTGCGGTGAAGGTCGACGACCTTACCGTCAACATCACCACTGCCGGCCCCGACGGCGTGCTGCCGGCACGCATGTACTGGCTGAAGATGATTCCGACATCAGCCGAGACGACGGCGGATCTTTCCGATTCACTGGTCGGCACCGGCCCCTACAAGTTCGTCAGCCGTACCGTTGGCTCCGACATCAAGATCACGGTGAACCCCGAGTACTGGGGCGACGCACCTTCGATCTCCGACGTCACATACGAGTTCGTTGCCGAGGGCGGCACCCGTTTGGCCGGGCTGAAGTCGGGCAAATACGACCTCATCACCAACCTGCCGCCGCAGGACGTCGATCAGGCGCCGAAGTCAGCCAACGTGCAGGGTCAGGAGCACCCCGTGCTCATTCTCGACACCGACGAAGGCATCACTGCCGACCCCAATGTTCGTCTGGCACTCAACATGGCAGTGGACAAGCAGGCCATCATCGATCAGGTGTACGGCGGGTTTGCCGTGGCAGATGCGTCGCAGATCCTCAGCCCCTCGGTGCTCGGTTTCAACGCCGACCTGGCCGCCGTGCCGTACGACGCTGCGAAGGCGAAGCAAATGATCACCGACGCAGGCCTCAACGGCAAGAGCATCCAGCTCGTCGGTGAAGCCGGCCGTTGGTTGAACGACCGTGAACTGCTCGAAGCCATCGCCGGCTACTGGAAGGCTGCGGGTCTCAACGTGCAGCTCGACATCCTCGAGTTCGGCGCCTACCTCGACGTGCTCTTCGACCGGACCAACCGCGCCGACGCGATCTTCGTGTCGAGCTCCAACGACCTGCTCGATCCAGACCGTCAGCTCTCCACCTACTACCAGGCTGGTGGCGTCGGTTCGTCCAACACCAACGAGGAGCTCTCAGGGCTCATCGATCAGGGCCGTCAGCAACTCGACCCGGCCGAACGCCAAACCACTTACGAGAAGGCAATGAAGATTGCTGCCGACGGCTCGTACTTCGTCTGGCTCGCGAGCAACTCGGACCTCTACGGTCTGTCCACACGGATGAGCTGGACCCCTCGGGTCGATTCGAAGCTGCTCGTCAAGGAAATGTCCGTCACCAGCTGAGCTGGTGAGGGAGAGCCGGGAGCGGCAGTAACACATGGGACGCTACATAGCACGTCGACTGGGCCAAGGGCTCGTGGTCATCTTCGGAGTGACCATCTTCGTGTTCGTCATCACTCGCCTCATCGGCGATCCCGTGAAGTTCATGCTGCCGCTCTCGGCAACTCCCGAACAACGCGAGGCCAGGCGCGTAGCCATGGGCCTCAACGACAGCCTCTTGACGCAGTTCGTCCGCTTCATGCGCGACCTGCTTCGTCTCGATCTGGGTGAGAGCACCTATGTGCGTGGGCACTCCGCGCTCTCGGTCGTGTTCGACTACATCCCCCGCACCATCCAACTCGTCGCACTCGGCATGTTGTTCGCGGTGCTGCTGAGCATCCCCCTCGGGGTGCTGGCCAGCCGCAAGCCGGGCGGAATCACTGATCGCATCCTCACCACGCTCAGCCTCATCGGGCTCTCGATGCCGCAGTTCTTCCTCGGCTTCGTGCTGCTCATCGCGTTCACGGTCAAGCTGCACTGGTTCGAAACCGGTCCTGGACCGTGGACCACCAATCTCGTGCTTCCCGCGGTGTGCCTCGCGCTCCCTGCCATCGGCCGACTCTCCATCGTCGTGCGCTCGTCGATGATCGATGAGATGAATACGCAATACGTGAAAGTTGCCAAGGCAAAGGGAATGACCCAGCGCCGCATCATGGGCGTGCACGCGCTACGTAACGCCGGTATTCCCTACGTCACCCTGCTGGGCTGGGAGGTCATCCGAGCGCTCGCCGGCTATACGGTCGTGGTCGAGTCCGTGTTCAACTGGCCGGGTCTCGGCTTCATGGCGTCGACTGCGATCAAGAATCAGGACTTCTACCTCATCCAGGCCATCGTGTTCGTCATCGCCGTCATCGTGGTGATGCTCAACATCGTCATCGACATTGCCTACAAAGTGCTCGACCCGAGGGTGGATCTGCAATGAGTGTGCCCGACGAATACACCAGTGAACTCCACGACGTAGGGGAGGCTGAGCTGGCCGAGGAGGCTCTGCACGGCCGACCGTTCGAATTGGCGGCAGTCCGCAGCAGGTCCGGGTTGCTGCCCGATCTCGTTCGCGACCGGCTCGGCTTCGCGTCGCTGATCTTCCTCGTTGTGTTGATCCTCAGCGCGATCTTCGGGCCGATGATTCTCGGCATCGACCCCAACACAGGCAACCTCTCCAACGCAATGCAGTCACCCGTGTGGCATGGCGGTACCTGGGATCACATCTTCGGTACCGACTGGCAGGGATACGACATCCTGTCGCGACTGTTGGCTGGTGCTCGCACGTCACTGGTCATCGGCGTTCTGGTGGTGTTCTTCGCCGGCACCTTCGGCATCCTGGTCGGGCTGTGGTCCGGTTACAAGGGTGGCCGCACTGATCGTTGGCTGATGGGCTGGGTCGACGTACAGGTTTCGTTCCCCGGCCTGTTGCTGGCGATGCTGCTCATCGCCCTTGTCGGCGGCAGCGTGGCGAGCATCACCTTCATCCTCGCCGTCAACGGCTGGATGGTGTACGGCCGCATGACCCGCAGCGTGGTGCTCTCGGTGAAGGAGCGTCCATTCGTGGAGGCGGCCGAGATCATTGGCTGCAAGCCCAAGCGCGTGGTGTTCACCCACATCCTCCCAAACCTGGTCACTCCGTTGGCCACCTTGGGAGTTCTCGAATTCGCTCGCATCATCCTGGCTGAAGCGGCCCTCAGTTTCCTCGGTCTGGGCATCCAATATCCGGGTGTGTCGTGGGGACTCGACATCAGTCGCGCTGGCGATCACGAACTGTTCGGTAATCAGTGGCTCATCATTTACCCAGGGCTGCTCCTCAGCCTGACGGTGTTGGCGGTGAACCTACTCAGTAGTTGGCTGCGAGTCGCGCTCGACCCGCAGGAGCGGGAGAAGAAGTTCGCCGCTGCTGCCATCGGGTCCGGCAAGGGAACATCATGAACGCTCCCATGGTCGAGCAGAGGCCAGCCGGCGACCATGCTGTCGGTGACACGATCCTCGAGGTGGATCACCTGACGGTGAAGTTCTTCACCCGGCGCGGCGTGGTGCACGCCGTCCGCGATGTCAGCTTCACTGTGGCCAAGGGCGAAACCCTTGGGTTGGTCGGCGAAAGTGGCTCCGGTAAGAGCGTCACGGCCCAGGCCCTACTCGGCCTCACCGAATTGCCGGGCAAGATCACCAGCGGCGACGTGCTCTGGAAGGGCGAGTCGCTGGTCAACAATGCCGATTCGACGCTCGCTCGCGTCCGCGGCAACGAGATCTCAATGGTCTTTCAAGATCCGATGACCTCGCTGAATCCCGTGTTCACGATTGGGATGCAGATCGACGAGGTCCTTCGCCGGCACATGGGCATGAACCGCCGTCAGGCACGTGCTCGCTCGGTGGAGTTGCTCGATCTTGTGGGCATCGCGAACCCCGCGGAACGTGTCAAGCAGTACGCGCACGAGATGTCCGGCGGTATGCGCCAGCGCGTGCTCATCGCCATGGCGCTCGCGTGCGAGCCAGAACTACTCATTGCCGACGAGCCGACCACGGCCCTCGACGTCACCATCCAGGCGCAAATTCTGGATCTCATCGCCGATCTGCAGCAGCGCCTCGGGCTGGCCGTGCTGCTCATCACACACGACCTCGGCGTAGTTGCTGGGCTCTGTGATCGCGTTGCGGTGATGTACTCCGGCAAGGTGGTGGAGCTCTCGACGGCAGAGGAGTTGTTCGCCGACCCAGGCCACCCGTATGCGGCCGGTCTGCTGCGCAGCACCCCGCGGCTCGACGTCGTGATGCCCCGACTGGTCAGCATCGAGGGGTCTCCTCCGGACTTGGTACTCCCACAGGCCGGGTGCTCGTTCGCGCCACGGTGCTCGCTGGCCATCACCCAATGCCTGGAAGTGACGCCGGGGCTCAAGACGTTCCCCAATGGTCGTAAAGTGGCCTGCTGGCGAGCATTCGAGGACATGGCCGGCGAGACCGACAGCGGCACCGTCTCCGACACCGTCGCCGACACGACAGAACAGGACGCGAACGATGCCTGACGTCACCACCGCCACGCCGCTGGTCGAGGTCGACCATCTCAGCATTCGCTTTCCCGTGGGGCGCAGTGGCTTTTGGGGCAAGCAGGTCAACTTCGTCAGTGCGGTTGACGACGTGTCGTTCTCCATCGCGCCCGGCGAGACCTTGGGGCTCGTTGGTGAGAGCGGTTCCGGTAAGACGACGGTCGGGCGCGCTCTGCTGCGTCGCCTTACCCCGGCGGCCGGCTCCATCAAGTTCAAGGGCAACGACATCACCAACACCTCAGGTGAGGAACTCCGCCAGCTGAGGCGGCACATGCAGCTCGTCTTCCAGGACCCGTACGCCAGCCTCAACCCGCGCAAGACCGTTCTCCAGTTGGTTTCCGAGCCACTCGTCGTGCACGGGTTGGCGAAGAACACCGAGGATGCCCGCTCGACGGTCACCGACCTCCTGGACAGGTGCGGGTTGCCGGTCGACACCATCGATCGCTATGCGCACGCATTCAGCGGTGGCCAACGACAGCGGATCGGTATCGCCCGAGCCCTGTCGCTACATCCTGACTTCATCGTCGCCGACGAGCCCGTCTCGGCGCTCGACGTGTCGGTCCGCGCCCAGGTCGTCAACCTGTTGCAGGACCTTCAGGCGGAGCTCGGGCTCACATATCTCTTCATCGCGCACGACCTTTCGGTGGTGCGCCACATCTCGCATCGCATTGCCATTCTCTATTCGGGGAAGCTCGTCGAGATCGCACCGACGCATTCGCTGTACGAGTCGCCCCTGCACCCCTACACCGAGGCGCTGCTGTCGAGCGTGCCCATCCCAGACCCTCCCGTCCAGCGGGCGCGACGTCGTATCGTGCTGCAAGGCGAGATCCCCAATCCTGTGAACCCGCCCGACGGTTGTCGGTTCCAGACCCGCTGCCCACTCGTGGAGGCACGGTGCCGAGTCGAGACACCACCTCTGGAAGAGAAGCTGCCCGGCCACTGGGCCGCGTGTTTTGTTCGCTGACCAACCGCTCGACAATTTTCGCTGATGACATTGATCGATTTCGTGCTTGCCTGCGTCATCGTGGTCGTCGGCGCCTGCGTGCAGGGTTCGCTGGGCTTTGGGCTGGGCCTGATCGGGGCTCCCGTGCTTGCACTGCTCGACCCGGACCTGGTGCCGGTGCCGCTGCTCATGCTGGCACTGCTGCTGACGATCGCCGTCAGCTTTCGCGAACGCGCAATGCTCGATTGGCGAGCGCTGAAGTGGGCCTTTCTCGGTCGGGTTCCCGGCAGCATTCTGGGCACTGCCGCAATCGTGTGGCTCCCGGAGAAGTGGATGCTCGTGCTGTTCTCCATTCTGATCCTCACCGGTGTCGTTCTCAGCGCAGCGGGATGGAGGGTCGAGCCCTCGGGCCCGGTGCTGTTCGGCGCCGGGACGATGTCGGGCTTCATGGGCAGCCTCACCTCGGTGGGCGGCCCTCCGATGGCGCTCGTCTACCAACGGCACTCGGGCGCTCAGATGCGCGCTGCGCTCGCGCTGTTCTTCACGTTCGGGGCGATGCTTTCCCTCACGCTTCTGGGTATCGCAGGTGAGGTACACGCTGCCGATTTCCGTCGCGCCCTGATTCTGCTACCGGCGATGCTGCTCGGGTTCGCGCTCTCGCGTTGGGCGAGCCGCTGGCTCGATCGCGGGTACACGCGTCCCGCGATCCTGGCATTCTCCGGTCTCGTCGCCGTGGTGCTGCTTGTCGTCACGCTGGTGGGCTGGGACTGACCCGGTTCAGCGGAACCGTGCCGGCGAAAGGTCGGCCTCGGCGATGGACCGCTCGATGAGCGCTTCCGGTAGGCCCGCTCCTCGAACGAGTGCGTCGAGAATGGCCGCCATCGCCGGTGCAGTTTTGATACCAGCGCCGGCCTGGCCAACCAGCCAGAAGAACCCTGCTGCGGCGGGGTCCTCGCCTACTACCGGCGCACCATCGGGGCTGAAGGTCCGCAAGCCGGCCCATGCGCGCCGCACACTTCGCAGCGGCAACGTTGTCGCCTCCGCGAGGCGGTCGAGTGCGAGCGCGACGTCGATTTCCTCAGCCTGCGCATCGCACGGTTCGCTGGGTGACTCGTCGGCGGGAGAGACCAACAGCCCGCCAGATTCGGGCTCGGCGTAATAGCGGCCGGCGACGTCCATTACCAGCGGCCACGAGGGGTCGACGTCGGCGAGCACGGCGAGACACGCGGTGCGCCTGCGCGGCTCGAGGCCCAGCGGTGCCACACCAGCCCTGGTAGCAACGACATCACCCCATGCGCCGGCGGCGTTCACGACGACAGCGGCCTCGAACCCGCGGTCCTCGCAGACGACGGTCCAGTTCGTCGATGACCGCGACAGCTGGATGGCCGCTGAAGAGGTGTACATGTGACCGCCGCGTTGGCGTAGGCCGCGCAAATAGCCCTGCAGCAGGGCATCGGTATCGATTGCCATTGCATCGGGCTCGAACGTCGAGCCGCCGGCGATGGCCGCCGGGCGAAAGTGGGGCACCAGGGCGAGCGTTTCGTCGGGAGTGAGGCGACGGACCGTGGGGGCCACAGAGCGGGCGCGCTGCGCAAGGTGGTCCAGTGCTGCAGCGTCGCCTGCTTGACCAACCCACAGCAAGCCTCGGGGGCCGAGCAGCGCATGGTCGACGAAATTGGTGGGGGGTGACTCGAAGAAGCCACGGCTGGCTGCTGCCAAGGCGCACACCACCGAGTGACCGGAGGTCTCTGACAACACCGACGCCGATCGCCCCGTCGCATGGAAGCCAGCAGATGCGGCCTGCTCGACCAGCATCACCGACGCATGTTCGGCGAGTGACCATGCCGCTGATGCACCGGCAATGCCGCCCCCGATGACAACGACGTCGACCTTGGAGAGTGACATCATTTCGAGCGTGGGTGCACGACGTCGGTCGTCGCAGGAGCGGCGCTGCCGGCCAGGTCGCGCACGACCGAGGCCATGTGCTGGAAGGTACATGACCTGGCAGTCTCAGCATCACCTGATTCGATTGCGTCGAAGATGCGTTGGTGTTCGTCCCACCCGGTAACGCCGCGAGTATCGGCGAGCATGCTGAAGACGAGTTCGGTCTTGTGGCGCAAAGGGGCAACCACAACCTCGAGGTACTCGTTGCCGGATGCCTGCTCGATGGCGATGTGGAAGCTTCGGTGGAATGCGGCGGCCGCGACGAGGTCATTGACGGCGGAGGCAGCCCGCCCGGAGGCGAGGATGCCGCGAAGTGCTTCCAGGTCCCCGTCGGTGCGGTTGATCGCGGCTCGCTCGGCAGCGTAGGCCTCGATCACGCTGCGTAGCTCCAGCAGCTGGCGCAGTTGGGTGGGGTCGAGCTTGCTGACGTACGCACCACGGCGGGCGATGACTTCCACCAGTCCTGTGCCCTCGAGAGCCCGAATTGCCTCCCGCACAGGGTTGCGCGACACCCCCAGCTGCTCTGCGAGACGATCTTCGAACAGCCGCTCGCCCTGCTGCAGCTCACCCCGCATGATCATGCCGAGGATTTCATCGGCGGCCACCTCACGAAGAGTCTGATGCGCGCTGCCGACTGTCATGACCTTCACGATACGCCCTTGCCGTGGCAGCGACCTGAGTCCCCTACCTGCACTGGAGTGATTTTTGCGGGAAGTGGCGTGGTTCATCGGCAACTGTGCATAATGTATACACGAATCGGAGGATTGAATGACGGACATTTCAGCACTGGCCCACGTGGCAGCCGCAGCGGCTGCAGTCGGTGCCGGCCTCGTCAACGCGGTCGCAGGCGGAGGCACACTGGTGTCATTTCCGATATTGACGGCAATTGGTGTGCCGGCAATCCGTGCCAACGCCACGAACACGGTGGCGCTGTGCCCCGGCTACATCGGCGGGACATACGCGCAGCGCGACGACCTGGCCGGGTTGCAGCGTGGATTGCGGCCCCAGATGATCGCGGCCGCATTGGGTGGTCTGGCAGGCTCGGTGCTGCTCATCATGAGCAGCGAGGCCGTGTTCCGCTTTCTCGTCCCGTTCCTCATCCTCGGAGCGTGCGTGCTGCTCGCGTTCCAGGACCGCTTGCGGCGATGGTTGCTGTCGCGGACCCGCGATAGCCACTCGCATGCCGCACTGGAACTTGCCACCGTCACCGTTGCCTCCTTGTACGGCGGGTATTTCGGTGCGGGACTGGGGATCATGCTGATGGCGGTGTTGGGCCTGTTCTCCGAGCTTCCCTTCAACCGACTGAACGCCGTCAAGCAACTTCTCTCGTTTCTGGTCAATGTATCCGCGGCTGTGTTCTTCTCTTTTTCGGGCAAAGTGGAGTGGACGATCGTCCTGGTGATGGCGCCGGCCAGCCTGCTCGGTGGCGCCATCGGTGGCCGCGTTGCGAGCTCGCTGCCAGCAGCCAAAATGCGTGCCGGGGTGATCGTGTTTGGCGTGACGGTCTCGCTCATCTACTTCAGCAGGCTGTTCTGACCACTGCCTGAATAGTGATCCATACGGCCATCCGTTGACAAAGATGAACGTATGACTAGGCTTGCGGTCATGGACGAGCGACCGCGGCAATCGACGGATACGCCAACGATCAGTGGGCAGCGGGCGTCCCGGCGCAACACCGCTGCCTCGATGCCCACTGCCCCGACGATTCTTGACTGGCCGGTGGCTGGTCGGGTGCCCACCACCGTTACCACGGAGAGCAAATCGTGGCGGGACGGCTCTGTCACCCACCATCTCTATGCTCTTGTTCCGCCGTTCATCGCCGACATTCCCGTTGCGTTGCCCGACGTCCTCAGTTCAGTGGTCGTCGCCGCTGAACGCGCGCTTGCCGAACTCGACGCCCAACTGGACTCCTGCGACGCAGCCGTCGTCGAAGCGACCACGTTCGCCCTGCTGCGTTCCGAGTCGGTTTCGTCGAGTCGGATCGAGGGGATCACCGTGACGCACCGGCGGCTCGCCGAGGCGATCCAGGATGCCGGTAGCGCCAAGCGCCTCGCTCGCGAGGTCGTTGGCAACATCAACGCAATGCAAGCAGCCGTCGCGTACGGCTCGGGTGCCGACCCGTTCACACCCGACGACATTTTGGATCTGCATCGCCAGCTGATGGCCGGCGCGGTGGGTGTCAAGGAGGGTGTCTATCGGACCGAACAGAACTGGATCGGAGCCGAGCACTCCGAAGACGGCGTCGCCTACGTACCGCCGCCACCCGGGACTATCCGCGGCCTGATGGAGGACCTGTGCGACTTCATCAACACCTCCCCGACGACGAGCGTGGTTCGTGCTGCGATCGCCCACGCACAATTCGAGGCGGTCCACCCCTTCGTCGACGGCAACGGCAGAGTCGGCCGGTGCATCGTGTCGATCACGCTTCGCAAGGCCGGTGGGACCACCACGATCCCTCCAGTGTCGAGCGTCCTGCTCACCAACACCGACGGCTACTTCGCTGCGTTGCACGACTTCCAGCAGAACGCCAACCCAGGTCCATGGATCGAGCAGTTCGCCAACGCGACAATTGTGGCTTGTAGCCGTGCAAAGGCGTTGGTGATCGACATTGAGGAGTTGAAGACCGACTGGCGCCAGCGCACCGCAGCCCGCGCCGGGTCCCACATGACCCGGCTGATCGACGCGCTCCCGATGCTCACATTGGCGACTGCTGACCAGGTGGCACAACGTCTCGAGATCGATGCGAACCAGGCCCGCCGGCTTCTCGGTCAGCTCGAAGACGCCGGGATCGCCAAGCAGGCGTCTGACGGCCGACGGAACCGGGTGTGGTGCATCGACCAAATGCTCCGCTTGCTCGACGACCACTCACTTGCCCGAACCTGACGACCTGACCGCTGTTCGTTTCACCCGCCGGTGACCCATTTCAGGAGCGCATCGGGATCATCATGTCGAACCCGTGGTATCCAGGTTGTCCGCCGTCAAGCATGACCACGCGTTCGACTCGACGCTGTGTGGGTTGAGCGTTGCCTCAGCTGCTCGGCAACCCTTCCGGCAATTGCAAATCTTGGTCGCATGCCGTTGGGGTCGACGGCCGATTCCAACAAAGTGCCATCTACGTGGTGTTATATGGAGCCGGGTAAGAGAATCGAACTCTTGACCTACGCATTACAAGTTCGATCTGGGTCGTCCGTCTGGTGACAAATAGTGCCCCTAGCAGGGCGTATTCAATTGACCAGTCCGTCGCGTGTCGGCTTGTAGTGCCCCTTTTCGCCAAGTTTCTTGGCCGGAATCTTGGCCGAAGTCTTGGCGCCGAACACGCGCAGGTGGGCGATCTGACAAATCCGAGCAGATGGCGAATTCTCTGGCGCCTCATCTCATCACCATCGGCGAATCAGCCGGACGTTCGGGCCGACCGCGGCGCTGAGGTGTCGTGCTAGTCCCCGTGGGGTGGCCACGACGCTGACAACAATGCCAGCGGCGATCAGGCTGCGCGCTGAGCCAGCGAAGATGTTATCGCCGCCTCCGATCACGACTCGATTGAAGCGCTTGGTGTGCTGCACCCATCCGAGCTCTTCGATCGGTCACTGTGGCTGGCGCATACGGTGATCAGTCTCGTCGGCAGTGCTAGCCGCGCGAGGTCCATTGTGGTGCGGTGAGCGAAGGTATGGGCTTCGAAGTGGGAACTCACCACGCGTGGTCAGCCATCGAAGCCGGACCGGCCGGTCTATTCAGGCGGGCCGGCGAAGTTGTGCCCAGCGCGACGAGCAAGACCGTCGACATGATCTTCGAGGTACTCGTCGTCCGGTTCTTCTGGGAACGCGTCGCGGAAGGCTTCGATTACATCGTGCGCCGAGCGGAACGTGGTTCGCTTCCACAGGTTGCGGATGTCGTACTCGTCGCGCAGAGGGCGACTGGCGCGCAGCTTGAGTAGGAGCATTGTGTCGGCAGACGGGCCGAACACGGTGAGGTTCGAGCCAGCGTGCAGAACGATGCGGTCTGTCTGGATGTCGGCCGCGGACACGAATGTCTTGCTATTGCTGTTGATGGTTGTCATCGGGAGTCCAAGTTGTGCCAGGACTGTTCGGGCGGCCTCAGCGAGTTCGGGTGCGATTGCCGTGGCGGCGTCGATGTCGACTGTGCTTTCTCGTTCGCCGAGGTGCGCCATGTAGGCGCCTCCGATCACGGTCATCGTCGCATGGGTACCTTTGCGGGCGAGCTCTTGGTTGAGTTTGTCGAACACCTCGGCGATGTCGCTTGCGGTGAGACCGTCGGTCGTGGTCACGCGGACTCCCAAATGGACGCTCTATCGAGGAAGATGCCGCGGCGGCTCAGCTCCCGAGGGGCGTTGGCTTCGGAACGCCGGATCATCGAAGGTGTTCCGTGTGGCCGCCACGGCGTGGTGAGCGGTGGGACAGTGTGAGTCCATGCGGGAGCCGACAGTCCGTTGCTGGCAGCGATGCTCTCGGCGACTCCGGCCAGAAGGTTGAGCGTCCATTGGTTGTCCGTTGCCGGTTCGGGTGCGATGACAGCGCCGGCGTTGGCGCGGTCTCGGGTCGCCGCTTGGACCGCTAGCCGAAGATGCAGCCAAGGCTCCTGTTCGGCTTCGGGGGTGGCGTCGGCGGCGGCTGCGAGGGTTGGCATCGGAATCATTGACACGTCGAGGCGGAGGCCCGCGGCTTCTGCGAGGCGAGTCAACATTCCCCAGGTGGCGTCGCTCTCTCCTGTTTCGACCCGCGAGACAGTTGTGGTTGACGTTCCGGCCGCCTTGGCGAGTGACTTGCGCGACTGACCTGAAGAGGACCTGATTCCGTTTGCGATGTCAGCTGCGTCCACATGGGTAGCATATATGCGACCCCGTTGTGACGGCAACGCCTCGCCAGCTGCCGGCGCGTGCCAGCGGGTAGAGAGCCACGCAGGTTCCAGGCGTGAGGTCGAACGCGCCCCGAGCGGCCATGCGATCACGTCACCCCGCTCAACCGATCAAAGACCTGACGTCGCCGTTCTCATCGACGAGCCACACCGCTAAGGCGAAGCTGTTGTCGTCGAACTCGATCTGGCAGGCCAGCGCGCAGTCCTTCGCCCGCTCCAGCTGGCCGGCCAACGCGGCCATCGCTGAGAGCTCACGACTCGTTGCGTCATGACGACCTTCGGGCTCTCCTGCCGCCTCGTTGTGCCAGATCGCGGCGGTGAGCGCGAGAAGGCGTTGGAGGACGCGTGCGCAGACGCCGGGTCGGGTTCGTGCGCCGTGACGTTCGAGATCGAGTTGGGCCTTGAGGGTTTGGTTGACGGACTCGATGATCTGACGGAACGGTCGGAGGAACCGTTGGTGCGGTCGCTGTGTCTCTTTGCCGAAGGTGGGGCGGATGAGAGTGATGCCGGCGTTGGCGAGTTCGGTCTCGAAGCTGACGCGCCGGTAACCCTTGTCGCCCATCAGGATCTGGCCGGGCCGGTGCAGTTCGGGGTTGAGGGCGATCATGTCGAGCGCGGTGTCGCGTTCGTCGGTCTTCGCGCCCGCGAGCGCGTAGGCGACCGGCAGCCCAGATGGTGTGGTGATCAGGTGGAGTCGCGGTCCCCAGAAGAACCTGGTGTGTGATGCGCAGTAGCCGTAGGTGGCCCATCCGGCGAGGTCGGAGCGTTTCACGGTCTCGCGGGAGCGGCCGCACTCGACGGGGGTGGAGTCCACGAGCCACAAGTCGTCGTTGAATGACGGGCACGCTCGAGCGAGTGATGCAATGACGTGTTGAAACATCTCACCTGAGTTGCGCAGTCGTTTGTTGTAGCCGGGGCGATCCGGCAGGTACGGGAACCAGGGTCGCAGGTGGGCGTGGGCGTGGCGGATGAAGCGGGCTTCGGAGGTGAACCCGAGCAGGGCTTGCAGAACAGCCAGGGTGAGGAGTTCAGCGTCGGTGAGTTTCGGGGAGATCCCGACTACCGGCCGTTCCGGTGCCCACTGTGGGTGTTCGATGAGGAGATCGTCGATGGTTGTCAACGGCCATTGGTTTCTCCCCGTGGGCGGACGTGGGTTTTCCCCGCGTATGGCCGGGAGGATTCCCCGGGGGTGGCCATGGTTTTCCCCGGGGGTGCTCGGTGGGGTCAGTCGAGGGGCTTGACTCCTTTGCCGGTGGTGGCTTGAGCGAGGCGGACCGAGTCGCCGCTGGTGACGATGACGTGGGCGTGGTGTAGGAGCCTGTCAACGAGCGCTGTGGCGATTGTTCGTGGCATGAGTTCCTCGAACCCGGAGGGATGCAGGTTTGAGCTGATCGCGACGGCACGTTTCTCGTAGGCGGCGTCGACGAGGCGGTAGAGGCCTTCGGCGGCGTCGACGGAGAGCGGCAGGAGCCCGATGTCATCAACGATGATCAGATCCGCGCGCAGGATTGGGGTGATGGCCCGGTTGATGGTGTCATCGATTCGGTGTGCTCTCACGAGGGTGCCGAGTTGCTCGACGCTGAACCACGCGACGGTGCGGTTGTGATCGATAGCGGCGTGTCCGAGTGCTTCGAGGAACATTGATTTCCCGGTGCCTGAGGGTCCGCAGATGACGAGGTTCTCGTGCCGGTCGATCCATTCCAAGGTTCGTAGCCCTGATTGGGTGGCGGGTGCGATCGATGAGATGGTTGGGTCCCACACGTCGAACGTTTTCCCGGTCGGGAGCCGCGCTTTGCGTCGCCGGATCGTGGTGGTGGCGTTGTCGCGTCCGCGTTCTTCTTCGACGAGCAGGGCCCGCACTGTTTCGGCTGGCGCCCATCGTTGTGCTGTTGCGGTTGCGAGCACGTCGGGTGCGGCACCTCGCAGGTAAGGCAACCTGAGTCGTCGTGAGAGCCGGTCCAGGTCAGGATCGATCGACGCGAGATCGCCGCCGCCGTTGTTGATGATCGCGGTCATCGCCCGAACCGTTCCCAGGCGCTGGTGCCGGGCTGCAACGAATGTGTTTCGGTCCGCACGATCGCCGTGTCGGGTTGGCGCGACAGGATCGACAGCAGGTCGCGTTCCGCGAACCGATCAGCCAGCGGACGGCACGAAACGACAACCCAACGGAACAATGCCCTCGCCCTCTACCGCGTCGACGAGCCGCTGCGACACCAACACCAACCCGCCCAGGGCACTCACCGAGTGGTGACGATTGCGCACCCAATACGTCGGCGAGAGGCCGCCACGGCGTCCGGGTTCGCCATGTTCCTCAAGAGGTGCGTGGCGATATCGGCATTGGCCCCCAGCCAATGCGTCTTCGGAGCGATGAACGTTGGCCGCTGCCACCTCGCAGAAACCCCGCCACGCGAGGGGACTCATACCAGGTCCAGAGGGCGAAACTGGCACAACTTCAGACTGCGCAGCTTCTTGGCAAGTTCCAGGTCGAGGAACGTCCTCCAGGCCTGACCGGTTGGCCGGCTTGCCGTTCCACCGTACTCCAGATCGCTGCGCGCAAAGCCTCGAAGTGGC
>Ga0209476_10000097_pt1 | contig 56382 bp, 48 predicted proteins | sample KloWWTrecipitate_FD_187179 | JGI IMG/M metagenome (GOLD analysis project Ga0209476, IMG submission 187179) | Active sludge microbial communities from Klosterneuburg, Austria, studying microevolution and ecology of nitrifiers - Klosterneuburg... | ecosystem: Engineered > WWTP > Aerobic digester... | reverse complement strand
TTTCAATATAAATATCTTTAGCTCCATCAACATTACTGATAATACTTCCTAGCTTTTTTGCATATGCCGACAAACTATCCAGATCATCTCCAAATATTTTACACACAACATCCTGCCGTGCACCTGATATTAATTCATTAAAACGCATCTGCACTGGAAATTGAAATCCAGCAATCATTCCTGGTATTTCTTTTAAGGCTACACTCATTTTGTCCGCCAATTCATCAAAACTGCTGGCCGATGTCCATTTCTCTTTTGGTTTCAATAAAATAATAATATCCGTCATTTCAACAGGCATGGGATCAGTGGGAATTTCACTTGCTCCTATCCTTGTTACTATTTTTTCTATTTCTGGAAATCGTTCCTGAAGAATTGTTGCCGCCTTTGTAGAATTGTTGATAGATTCTGTTAATGAACTTCCAGTTAATAAACGGGCATCCACAGCAAAATCTCCTTCTTCCAATTCAGGAATAAATTCGCCACCTAACCTCGAAAGTAGTAGCACTGAAAATATAAATAGCCCCAATACAATAGCAACAATTGTTTTTGGAAATGCCAGTGCTACTTTTAGTACTCGCTGATACAGACGGTTGATAAAACGCATCATTTTATCAGCAAAACTTTCCTTATGACTGATTTTTTTGCTTAATAGCAATGAAGAAATCATCGGCACATAAGTCATTGAAAGTATAAACGCCCCAATTAAAGCAAATGAAACTGTTTGTGCCATAGGCCGAAACATCTTTCCTTCAATTCCCACCAGGCTCAGAATAGGCAGGTAAACTATTAAAATAATAATTTGACCAAACACAGCTGAATTCATCATTCGTCCGGCAGAAACTTCAACCTCACTATCCATTTCATTTTGTGTAATGTGGATGACTTTATTTAAATGTTTACTATGCGATAACCGATGCATCACTGCTTCAACAATTATAACAGCTCCGTCAACTATTAATCCGAAATCAAGTGCCCCGAGGCTCATTAAATTTCCAGATACTCCAAACAAGTTCATCATAATAACTGCAAACAGCATGGCAAGCGGAATAACTGAGGCTACTATCAATCCGGCCCGCAGATTTCCCAAAAAAAGAACCAATACAAATATGACAATCAATGCACCTTCTAATAAATTTTTTTCTACCGTACCAATAGCCCGGTTAACCAATTTGGAACGATCATAAAAAGTCTCCAATATCACTCCCTCTGGCAGCGTTTTTTTAATTTGCTCAATTTTTGTTTTTACATTTTTTACAACTTCTGAAGCATTAGCTCCTTTTAACATCAATACCACGGCACCTGCTACTTCCCCTTTATCTTTATATGTCATGGCTCCATATCGTACTGCATGTCCAATCCGAATTTCTGCCAGATCTTTTAAAAAAACCGGAATACCATCACTGTTATGGCGAACAACAATTTTTTCCAGATCAGCAGTTGTTTTAGCAATTCCCTCGGTACGAATAAATAAAGCAGTGGGACCGCTTTCAATATATGCTCCACCTGAATTTTGATTATTTTTTTCTAAAGCAGAAAAGATATCAGCAATAGTAACATTCATACTCTTCAACTTTTCCGGTATCACTGCTATTTCATATTGCTTGAGATACCCACCAAAGCTGCTTACATCGGCTACGCCTTCTGTGCCAATTAATTGACGACGGACAATCCAATCCTGAATAGATCGCAACTCAGTAAGATCATATTTTGCTTCATATCCTTTTACCGGTCGTAGAATGTATTGATAAACTTCACCAAGACCTGTAGTAACAGGCGCCAGCTCTGGCCTACCTGCATTAGCAGGTATTTCGTCTTTAACTTTATTGAGTCGCTCAGACACTTGTTGCCTTGCCCAGTAAATGTCAGTATTGTCTGAAAATACAATAGTCACAACTGATAAACCAAACCTCGACATAGACCGTATTTCCTTTAGACCTGGAATATTGGCGTTTGCCTGCTCTATCGGAAATGTAATTAACCGCTCCACTTCCGGTGCTGCCAATGAAGGTGAAGTAGTAATTACCTGTACCTGATTACTTGTTATATCAGGCAATGCATCAATAGGTAGTCTTGTTACATTTATAATACCAGCAACAATTAATGCCACTATGCCCAATCCAATAAGTAATTTATTCCTTATTGAAAACTGAATAATTTTCGTTAACATAAAAAAATATTAATAAGCTAAAAATGTGCAGGATACCAAAGAGAAGGTTGATCAATCATTAGTAATAAACAATCCTTTGATTATTTGAAACCAATTTATGATTCAACATACTGCTGTATCATTGTAAATCAATAAATCAGGCTGCAACCCGTGGAGGTTGGAAAATTGTGGAAGTGCATAGATGCAGGTACAATACAGTTGCAATTGGAATTACTTTATCAGCATCAAACCGATAGTCCTGCTTTTCGATCTTAATATTTTGTGGGGGTATATCTATTACTAATCCGGAAACAGATGTGGTACAATTTGCATCTCTGAATGGCAATTGCTGATCCCGTTGATAATCATCATCCACAACTATTTTATCGTAATGAAGTTTGATAAACTGTATAAATGTGATAGAGGGATCTTCCTTTTTATGTTCTTTAAAATGGTCTATTAAGACAGGTATCCTTAATAATTGATGTAACTCAGAATGAGATAAGACAATAATGCTGAGGAATAATATAGATACCCATTTTCGCATGACACCAAAAATAGTAAGTAAAGCTGAAAATTACAATCTATATTTTACTTTAAAGTTGTTCTAAATCCCAGAAACAAACGAATTCCCTGATTTGGGGCATACACATAAGTTGGATCAAAACTCAAAGCATAAGGATTATCAGGTGTCGCCAGAATCTTTCCATTTCCATCATACTGTACATTCTTATCAAAAGGGTCATTTGATCTTGCAATAATGAAAGGAGTATTTTTTGCCGGTGTCCAATTCAATAGATTTTTTACACCACCATAAAATTCAACAGATTTGTTGAATCTTTTAGTCACTTGTATATTCTGAATGCTCCATACGGGTGAAAATCCTGGTCTTGGGTCAATTGCTGAAAGTAATGGCAAACGCATCGGGCCGTACATATTTCCTGTATAATCAATTGTTATTCCAGCTCCAGGAAATACATAAGTGAGAGCCCAAGTGCCACTCCATTTTTCTGTCAGCACCGGCAATGTCTTTATTCTTTTTCCTGCATCATCTTTCTCCACTTTAGAAACATCCTGTACCGTTGCGCCAAATAAACTTTTAAAGCGATGTCCAATATTCAATTCAAGATTTAAGGTAACTCCTTTCGAAGCTGAATATCCTTTCAAATTTTCGTAAATAATTTTATTGGGATCCGTATCATAATCCGGAATGATCTGGTTGGAGAAATGCGAATACCAAGTGGATGCATCAATATTTAATGTGACTCCTTTAAATGCAAAATATTTTGAATAATTCAAATTGATATTAAAACTCTTTTCAGGATTTAATGATTCTTTTATTTCTACCGCTCTTGCACCTGTAAGAGCTGCATGTTCTTCTGTAAACAAACTCACTACTCTGAAACCTGTTCCTGCATTTAATCGGAATACCTGTTTGTTCTTCATCGTCCATTTCCAGGCAAGCCTTGGAGTAATTATACTTTTGTGAATGGGATGATAATCGTATCGAAGTCCTGAAAGAAGTGAATGCGATTCATTCAACTTCCACTCATCCTGCACAAAAATTCCGGGAATAATATATTTATCAGGGTGATTGTTTCCTGACAAAGTATCTAATGTTGCAGTTGAGTTATCGTCATAAAAATTATAGCGTACTGCAGAACCAAGTAATAAATTATGTGATGCACCAGCTTGTTTATCCCATGTCAATTGACCGAAAGCAATCCGTTGTTTTCCAAAATAGGGAATGGATCCATAATAAGAATCCTGCTTGTGTCCTGTTGTTGAAAAAGAGAACATCATTTTTTCTTTTAAGGGCAGTTGATAATTACCAATCAACTCCCAACGTTTAGTGGAAATAGTTTCGCCATAGATGCTATCTGTTCCGCTGAAGCTTTTATTCCACCGCATTTCTCCGCCCCATCTATTTTCTGTAAAATAACGGCCAGCCAATGTTGCCACCCGGTTCTTCTTTCTTATAAAGCTTAGCTTATTAAAAATGGAAATTCTGTGTTGTAACGTTACATCGGTAAACTGATCATTATTTTTATCAAGAGGATTCAGGTAATTATAATAATTGATACCTAATAGTGAAACTGCTTTATTACCTACTTTAAATTTGGTTCCCAGATCAACTGTATGTTCCAGCCAATTGGTGGTCATTACGTTTCCTGTAAATAAGGGAGCTTTTTCCGGAGACTTGGTAATGATATTGATCATACCACCAATAGCTTCCGAACCATATAAACCAGAAGCAGGGCCTTTTACAATTTCAATCCTGTCTATTAATTGCGTTGGTATTCCAAACAATCCATACACTGAAGCAAGACTACTGACGATTGGCATTCCATCAATGGTTACCATCGTATATGGACCTTCCAATCCATTGATATGAATATCGCCGGTATTACAAACACTGCAATTCAATTGCGGACGAACACCGTTTACATTTTGTAAGGATTCAAAAATACTAGGCGAAGGGTTTTTCTTTAAGAACTGTGGGGTATATACTTCAACAGCAATCGGACTTTCGGATTTCCTTACAGCCCTCATCGTTCCTGTAATAACCACTGCATCCAGTTCTTTTTGTAATGGAGATAATAAGATGATAAAGCGATCTTTCGCACCAATTATATACTCCTTTTCTTTGAAGCCTATAGCAGTTATCAGAAGGCTTTGCTTTTCAGATGGGTAAATAGAAAACCTACCATGCTCATCACTGACTAAAGATTGTGATGAATCTTTATAAGTAATTGTAGCGCCGGGAATATTTTCGCCAGTTGCTTCATTTCTTATTTCTCCAATCCTTACCGTCTGACTAAACGATGGAAAACAGAAAATGGTGAAAAATATTATAGTGAATAGTTGTTGCATTTCGAGGAGTGTAAATATATTTTTAGCCTTGTCTAAATATTAGTTTAGACGAATATAATATATTTCTTGAAATGCAAAGAACTTTTTAAGCATAAAAAAGCTGCCCAATTCAAAAATGGGCAGCTTACTTCAAAGTCTTATTACTTTATTTTAAAACGTATCCCTGTATAAAACATACTTCCGGAAATCGGGCCCCATATCATTGAAGCATCGAAATTTGGCCCAAAAGGCTGATCCGGTGCAATGATGACTTGCTTCTGATAGAAGTTTGTCAGGTTCTCCCCTCCCACATAAAGATCGAAAGGCCTTTTCTTTCCAAAAGTTTTAGTTACCTGTGCATTCATTAATGTAAAAGCAGGAGATGTTTCAGGCAACTGATACTGCTGCGGATTACCAGCAGTAGAAGGAATTCGCTTTGTTCCATTCACTGTTATGGTATAATCGAATTTCCAGCTTCCTGTTTCGTAAGCCAGATTAGCAAAGCCACGATGCTTTGATACAAATGGACGTTCGAGCAATGTACCGCTATACGTTGTTTGTACATCGAATAAGCGATAAGCGAGACGAACTTCAAATTTATCAAATGGCTCATAACTTAATTCAGCCAAGAAACTATTTGAATATGATTTACCATCAAGGTTATAAAAATTCACTTGTTGAACTGACCTATCAAAATCAACAACAGCTTGATTGCTGAAACTGGTTCTGTAATAATCTAAACCAATAGAACCATTTCTATTGAACAGCCGAAACTTTTGATCCAAGGTAATACCTGTACTCCATGCTACTTCCTGATTCAATCCATAAGCTTTTCCTGCAACTGCAGTTGGAATATTCACTTGCCTTGAACTAACAAGTACACTTGAATTCTCCGCCAGGATATTTGCTGTACGTTGCCCTTTGCCAAATGCTAAACGAATGGTTGTTTTTTCAGCAGGCTGATACCGAAGATGAAACCTTGGGGTTACAAAAAATCCATAGAGACTGTTATGATCTCCACGAATACCCAAAATTATATCCAGCTTTTTTAAATAGCTGTAAGTGTATTCAAAGAAAGCACCACCCACATTTTCATTTCTTTTGTAGTTTGTATTACGAAACAACTCATCATATTTATCAGCAACAAAACTTAATCCTGTTCTGAATTTATGATTCGTATTACCAATGATTGACTGATAGATCAGGTTGGAATAAAAATTAGTTTGCTTCGCATCATAAACCGTTTGCCCAAAATAAGAATCCTGTGTATGGCTAAATGCAGATAACTGTACGCCAAAACTTTTATAGCTTTTTCCAGGAAAAACATAACCAACTTTAGCGAAGGCATCAAATCGTCGGGTATCAATTCCTAATCCGTAATAATCTGTAGTAAGGCGGTGTTTACCTGATTCAAACATTGTTTCGCCACCCACTTTATTATCAATCAACATTCGTACACCAAACTGCCCTTCTACCGTTTTACTATTGTTGTAATTCCATCTGTTCAACGCACTAAAAAGATTTCCTGTTGGGATATCTCTGAAGCCATCTTTATTAAAATCAACATTTGGATTATTCATAAATGCATTGTGCAACAAAAGTCCGGTTGACCATTTATCGTTGATCTTCTTAGCAAGATTCAGATTCAAGTCTGTCTTACCCATATTATTTACATAGGCATTGGCATATAATTGTTCTGCAGTTTCCGGTTTTTTCAATTCTACATTTATCTGCCCGGTTATACTTTCAAAACCATTGGCAACAGAGCCAACTCCTTTTGATAGCTGAATACTTTCTACCCATGTTCCGGGAATATAGTTCAACCCCCAAAGCGTAGCAATTCCTCTTGGGCCGGGAAGATTCTCAACATTTAATTGGGAATAGATTCCAGAAAGACCCAATAATTGTATTTGTTTGGAACCAGTAACACCATCGCTGTAGGAAACATCAACAGATGCATTCGTTTCAAAACTTTCACTCAAATTGCAACAAGCTGCTTTAAATAATTCCTTCTCCGTCATAACCAATGTACGAATAGCTGAAGTCGGGGAAATAAAAGAGGCTCTTTTTCTTGCAGTGATTTTAACTTCCTGTAATTCCTTTTTTGTGTTCAACATAATGTTTACATGCTGACCAGCATTAACTTCAATGCTTTTGCTTTGATAATCTGCATAGCTGACTACGATATTCGTTTTTCCAGTAACAGTAATTGTAAAAAATCCATTTTCATTGGTACTGATTCCTCCCGAGGTCCCTGCAATAATAATGGAAGCTCCTTGCAATGGTTTAAGATTCCCTTTTTCATCCTGTTCCACTACTACTCCATTCACTTCCATATCTGCATTACCGTCCTCTTCTTCAGTTTGTGCATTATCTCTATAGCGGCAACAATCGGCTAATCCATTATAAGTTGCAGTTGCTGCTTTAATTAATCTTGTATCATGTCCTACGTCGGCAATTCGATCATGCACTTTATAGCTAGTTGTAACAGATGGATCATAAACCAGTGTAAGCATTTTTGAATCAACATTCCAAACGGCTGATTTAACGCCGTTACCTTTGGCCGCTTCTTCGATGCGCATTTTGCACATCTCACAAGAGCCTGAGACTTCAAATGTTGTCGTGGTGTCCTTTGAAGCTTTATTTTTTTGCGCAAATAATGTACTACTACTGAGGAGTAGTAAAAAAATAATAAATTTTTTCATATCCATGTTTCTCATGGCTATGAGCAATACTATAATAAATCTTTAAGTGCTTTTTCGAGTTGCTTTTCTGATAAGTCCATTGCCAAAAGTTTCCCATCTTTACCTATAAGATAAGTAGTAGGCAAAGCGTCAACATACCATTGCTGAGCAGTTTTTGCATCTCGTCCACCATTATCATTTACCTGTTGCCAGGTAATCTTATCTTTCTTCACTGCTTTTTCCCATGCACTAATATTATCATCCAGCGAAACACTGAAAACTTCAAAACCCTTTTCTTTAAATTTCGCATATAATTTTCCAATGTCCTTATTGGCAGATCTGCATGGCCCACACCAGGAAGCCCAAAAGTCTAATAGCACAACTTTACCTTTCAAAGAAGATAATTTCAACGTATCGCCATTCAATGAAGGCAATGCAATTTCAAATGCGTCTTTACCTTGTTTTGGCTGACCGTAGCTTATTTGTGCTATCACTAAAAAAATAGATAGCACTAAAAAAGATTTAAATAGTCTGATCATAGCTTATTAGAAAGTACTCCGGAAAATACCGGAGTACTACGATTAATAATTAATGTTTGTGTCCTTTGTGTGCATCTTCTTTTTTGCAACAATCTTTGCCATCGTGTCCTTCCTTTGTGCACTTGCCATCTTTGCAGCAGTCCATTTTAGTATCACCCTTTTTGCAACAATCTTTACCATCATGTCCTTCCATTGTGCACTTGCCATCTTTGCAACAGTCCATTTTAGCATCACCCTTTTTGCAACAATCTTTCCCGTCATGTCCTTCCATTGTGCACTTGCCATCTTTGCAACAATCTTTCCCGTCATGTCCTTCTTTTGTACACTTACCTTCTTTGCAGCAACTCATCATCCCTTCGTTGGTATCCATTGATGCTTTTTCATATTTGCAGCAGCCTGGTAATTTATTATAGGCTTCCATGGTAGATTTAAAACCAACATTATCATATCCTACATCAGCAATTTTCTGTTGAATCTTTGCTGTGTTTGTTGTGCTGCTTGCATATGTTATTGTAAGATTCTTTGTATCCTCATCCCAACTTGCTTCTGTAGCTCCTGCTGCTTTTGCTGTTTTTTCAATTTTTGATTTACACATACCACAGTTGCCAGACACTTTAAAGGTTTCTGTTTTTGTTTGTGCAACAGCTACCATTGATACGGCTGTAAACAATGCAGCCATCGAAAATATTTTAAACAATTTCATGATAATAAATTTTATTGTAATAGTTATTAATAAATATGATAAAGTGTAATTAGCGTCAACACTATATTACACACTAAATCATCATTACTATACTCTATAGTAACGATTGCTTAAACTAAAAAGTATCAAATTCTGAAAACGTTGATCTGCAAATAAGTATCCTGTGCAGATAAAAGAGGAGGAGAATGATTAAAAAAATGACGATTTATGTCAGTATTTTGAAATAACGCAGCAATAAACTCGGAAGGCTTAATTGCAAGTTGATCTATCGATGAAAATTCATAGGAAATAACAGGAATCTTATTCTGATCTTGTACAAGTTTCACAACTTTTATTTCATCACGGCAACAACCATCGGACTCCTCAGTGTGCATTCCGCATTTACCACAGTCTTTTTCATTGGAAACAAACAATTGAGTAGAAGCAAGTTTGTTCATGCAATAATGATAATTCACTACTATCCCACAGGTTACAACCAGGTAGCAGAGAAGCACAATTGATGTAAATATTTTTTTCATGAACCCGACAAAGATAATATCAAAAATCGGAAGAAAGAAGCCGTATGGAAGACAATTATAAAAGTATCTTAAAGATTCTCAATCAGTTAACAAAACTCCAATACACCCCTACTCTAATCTGAAGGCCAGGCAAAGCATAGCCGGGTGCCACAAGATTATTTCTTGTAAATCCAAAACCATTGTCAGCTCTTGCTGTATTCAGGTTTTCAGCCCGTACAAATGCTTTAAATGGTTTTATTCTGAAATGAACATAAGCAGCAATATCAGGTAACTGGTTTTTGATTGTTATACTATCCTGAAAGAAGAATTGGCCAAGCACCGGTGAATAGCCATCTGCTTTGTATGTTGTTCTATACCTGAATTCTGCCCCCATTGTAATATCAAGGTTTTTAAATCCAAGATTACCTTCATATGCAATTCTGTTACGAGTATAAATAATGGGGACATTTATTGGCGCATTGCCAATAACCTGTTGAAAATAAATATCAGTATGCCAATTCCAGTGCTTACCTAATTTAAACGTCTTTTCCAATGCTACCTGTAATACATTTGATAAAGCACTTTCTTGTTGCAACTCGTAATAATTTTTAATGTAAGTGTAATTAGTAAGTAAGTAATAATGCCCTGTCAATCTAAACTTAAAAGAAGGTAGAAAATAAGAAGCGAATAAATGAGTATTATTTTCCTTTTTGAAATCATTAGCTGTTTTCATGAGGTAAAAACTGCTTCTATTATCATATATAGTATACGGCGAACGATTAGTGTTTTGAAATCCAACCTGTAGATAACCTATCTTATTCCCTAATAATCGCTGGAGATTAATAGAAACTTCAAAGTCACCTGAATTCAGACCTGTAAAATATAGTTTACCATTCGCTTCCATATCCCACTGCTGATTCTTTGTTTTGTTTCTGTATTCAGCATGGCCGAAGAGATTATAAAAGTTCCCTTTGGACGAAGAGAACTCACCTGCCAGATTCTGAATTGTTAATCCTGCTTTTATAAATTGGTGAAGATTCTTTGCATCAGGAAACTGATAAATGGAAAAATCGTTCGTAACTATATTCCATCTCTCTCTCACCAGAAATGTGTCAATCGGCTTACTTAGTGTAGTGTCATAATACGTCTTGTAATAAACAGAATCAGCAACATAGTCCTGATAAATGTATTTATTCTGCTCCAATGTAAATGTATGTTCGAACCTAAGTCTTGGAAAGAATAAAGGAATAACGGTAGAGTCTGTTACGATGGAATCTTTCTTACCTAAATCATATTGCTGCCGCATCAACACTGTAAACAAACTGTACTTATTACCTGTAGAAATTTTTGTAGTAAAGAAGTTGGAAGAAAACCCTTCGTCACCACCGAGTTTTACAGGAATATTGAAACGGTCGTTATAAACTCTATTTGGATTATTTAAGTAATCAACGGTATCTACTATCCCTCCATTTTCAGACGATTGGAGCTTATTCCCCAAAAGTATAAAATAGTTCTTGTAGCGTCTGTTTTTAGATGCATACAATGAATTCAGCAGGTAATTGTTGTGATTCGTTTTTTGATTCTTAAAAAATCCCGGAGCATTTATCAGCCGATACCTGAATGCAACATTCCAATCTGGTTTTAGATTTTGCGTATGTACTAAATCTATTATCTGCTCTGCTCGGCTTGCTAACTGGTAATTCAATTCTGAATAAGGCCTTGTTGTATTATAAAAACGAACGGCTTCTGGCTTCAATGTATAAATATCGAATGCATTGAGACCAGTATTGAAGCCAGATGAAAATTGTGGGGAAAACAATAATGACTTTGCAGCATTCCCTGTATTGCCTAAAAATATATGTGTAGCAGGAATAGGAAACCGTTTTGTAAAATCACTTACAGAAGAATCAAGTTTATAATTGCCAGTTGAATCCAAATACTTGTAGCTGATAGTTATTGAATCTGCATTTTTGTCTCTTCTTCGTAAACTATCTGTACCTGTTGATCCTGTTCGACCGGCTCCGCCAACAGTTCTAATTCTATTCCCAATGCCTTGTATTACTTCATCCTGTGCAGAACTTTCTTGAGCTACAATAAATAAGAGTAAAAAAATAATGTATGTTGATTTTTTTTTCAGAACTGTTCTATTTTTATTCAATTCGGTACAAAACCGCTGCAATTTAATCTTACAAAGTTAAACTAGCGTAGTGTAATTGTTAATTATAAATTTATATCGTTTGTTACAGAACAGGAATCATTAATAGCTGTACCGGTAAAAATCACAAAACTCTTCATCGCACAACAGTCTTTTTAGCAGTGAATCTTTTAATACATCTGCATAGTCCATCCACTTACCATCCACTTTTATATTACGATATACTAACCGAATGCCCTGGCTGTAATCTACCCACCAATAAATATGGCCTGTATATAAAGGTTGAATAGGTTTACTATCCAATTGATGCCAACCATAAATAGCCACTCCGTCGGGCCTTGCATCTCTTGTAATTTTTCCACTTATTACTACATCCTTTTTTATACCAGCTATCAATCCGCTGCTACCCTTTCGTTGTCCTTCTATAATTAAATGGTGTTGCCACATAGTAGGTGTGCTGTCACGAAAAGCATACATCGGCACAGGTTCCAGTTTTACTGTAGCAGCGTTATAAATATCATCCACCATTTTTTTTGTTGGTAGAAAACAATCAAAATCATCAGCTATCTTTTGAGCCGCTTTTGGAGAAATGTTGATTCTTGCCCAATCATCATTAGTTCCGATACTTAAATAATCCGGCGCAACATAATAGGTTGCATTTATTTTCTTACCGGTAGTAGAATCTGTTACTGAAACATTAATAGGCTTAAACTCTCTCAAAAATCCTGGAACGTTTCCTGCCAGTATTTCCTTAACAACAAAAGAATCTCTGGCAGCCCAATTCATAGCAGCCGCTTGTTTATAAAAATCGCTTCCACTCAAACTTGTCTGCCGAGGGGGTACGTCAATATATTTGTAATGATTACATGCAGCCAGTAAAAAAAATAAACTGATTAAAAGTCGGTAACCCATTTCTAAAGATAAAAAAGTCGCCTTGATTTTAAGGCGACTTCTATTGTTTATTTTAATCAATAAGGATTATCTACTTATCACAAACCGTGTATATGTAACAGTTTCTTTATTATTCAAACGCAACATATATGTTCCCGCCGGTAATTGATGAACAGGAATCTGGTAAGATGATTGACCAGCTTGAAAATAAAAACTTCTCAATGTTCTTCCTGATAAATCAGAAAAAGAACCCTGCCACTCTTTTGTATTTGCAGTACGAAACTGTAAAGTCAGGTTATCTGTTGCTGGATTAGGATATACAGTTATCAATTGTTTTTTTAAAGGAATTTTTATAGAAATAGTACTGCTATACTTGTAGGTAAAATTTTGATCAATACTTTTAAGTCTATATAAGACGATGCCTTCAAAATTTGTTACATTATCATTATATGAGTAAGAATTGACTCCTTGCAACCAACTTACATTTCCTGCAGCTTGAAATGTTGCACCGCCATCCACACTTCTTTCAACAATAAAACCCGATAGTCCATCAGCCCTTTCAATATTCCAACTTAATTTAACGGTATTGTCTTTATACAAAGCGGTAAATGAAGTAATATCAACAGGCAATGTTAAACCACATCCACTTACCCAAACCTCTGCAACATATTCCGGATGATCTATATACGGATTTCTGTTTCCTTGTAAAGTATACCCGGCATTGTTTCGATCAATCTCCTTCTGGCTAACCGGGTCGTTATTATTCCACTGGAGCATCATCTTTAAATAAGGAATTTCTATAGAAGGCCAGGTAGAACCATCAAACGCTTTATCCCCTTCGGTATTTAGCGTTTGCCATGCTGACATATTGCCTTGGTATCTTGTAACAAAATAAAAGAAGGATCTGGCCAAATCACCTTTAAATTCATTAATCGGTTCAAATGCTATTCCAGAAAGACCAGCTACAGTATTAGGTCCAAGTTTACCTCCATTTGAGCTTATAATAGTAGGTGAAGTAACAACCCCATATATAAAGTTTCCCCTGTTAGAGTTTACTTCTTTATCGGTTGGATAAACATGAAAGTAATCGCTTTCTGGACCCACAGAAGTAGGGCCGGCATTGGCACCAAACCAGCTTTGTGGCACACTATGTTCCCTGTTATAATAAATTCCTTCTAGCCCACCAGTACTACTACCATTATCCTGTTGACCGCCACTAGCTATTGTACCAGGTGTAAAATTATATGGATCATTTCCTGTTGGGTTATCGCTATAGATATCCCATATTACATTAGGAGAAGTACCTGGACCTACTTCACGGGGTTTAACATCTGAAACAAGATATTGTATCCATAAATCACCATAAGTTTTGGGAGTCATTCCTGTAGTAATAATATTACTTAAAGCTGTTTTTAGTTGCCCACAGCTTAATCCGGCTGCAGCACCATAGTACCCCGGAGGTATTCCTGAGCCACCACTTGTTGTACTAAAACTCTGTATTAAATTTCCTGTTGAAAGATAATCGGGTGTGCCACTGCAACTATTGAAAGTATAAACTGTAACATAGTATGTCGTTGTATTTGTAAGCCCAGTTACCGTTACAGCGCTTCCAGTACCCGAATAAATTGTTTGCTCCCCACTTGAGTAATTTGTATTTGCGGTATACGTACTGCCATCTGCTGGTGGCGTAAAACTATTAACTGAATTAAATCTGACTAATGAAGAATTACCATTTCCACCGGACCAGTTAATGCTGGCCGATGATCCACCTGGCGTTATTGTTATTGTTGAAACCTGAACAGTAGGTTCTGCACAGGATGTAGTGGCATTATTTGCTGCAGGTAGCATTGTATTATAACAATTATCTGCGGTGTTAAAGCTAAATACAGAAATATGATAAGTAGTTCCAATTGCCAATCCAGTTACTGGGACATCATTACCAGTACCATTATACACAACAAATTCTCCACCAGCAATGGTTTGACCTGCACCAAAAACTGTATTAGCTGAGTAAGCATTTCCGTTTGAAGGAATACCAGCAACTGCACTGCCTTGTTTTACCACAACTAATGAATTGGTACTAGCAACAGGTGTCCAGTTTATATCAAAAGAAGATGATGTAATTGTATTTATTGAAGCACTGCTTGCTTGTGTGCCTGGAGGTGTACATGCTATACCACCGTTAAAATTTAATACCAGGTCATCAATACCAGATGTAGCTCTGTTTCCTGTACCTGATGTTGAAGCTAAAGCAACAATACGGATCCACACTGGCTGATTAATATTATTAAGCGCAGTTCCAAAATTTACGGTAACAGTTGTATTAGTAAATGAAGAACCGCCAGTAGTTATCGGTGTTGGCGACGTTACTAATGAAGTAAAGGAAGTAGGTGAAGACCCGAAACCATAATCTACGATCCATGTTGTAATCCTTGGGGATGCAACATCCAATGATTGCAATTTAAAACTCATTGTAAAATCTGTAAATCCATTAGTATTGGCTAATTGCATTTCTAAAGCTGATCCAGGGTCACCTGTAGAACCACTTTGCCGTATAGCAACTACCCTGTCAGCACTAGCACTTTGAGCAGTTGATGATGATCCGCTTACAAGACCCTCTGCTGAAGCATAATTTTTCCATCCAGCAGTAGTAGAATTCCATGCTGTGGCAGCATTGGTGAATGTAGCAGAAGTACCCAAACTTATTGAAGTTGCATTCGTAGCAACCTGAAAACCGGTTGGAAGGGCAGTACCAACCCCATCAAAATTTTGTGTATAATTGGTACCGCTAAGTGTAATTTGTGCATTAACTGTTGATGTTAAGAGCAAAACATATACAACTGACAATAAATTTCTCATAAAACCAAAAGTTGTGTTTGTAGTATAAACTAATCAGTCGAAGAGTAGCTATTGGGTGTAAAAATTTAAAAGCAATCCCAAATATAGAGTACCTTTTTAAATACAAATGATTTACAAAAAAATATACCCTCGCTTCTTAATATTTAGTGTATAAGTAGAGTTAAGACATGTGTTTATCTAAGGGTAAAAGTTATACACCCGTTATATTATTAACTCTTAATTGAAACCTATTACAAATACATGTTAAGTAAGCGACATCTTCTAATCTAGTAAAATATATAGCTTCCTAAATACAATTCAAACGCCATATCATACAAGAGTTTCCGTTTCTCTATCTAGTGCTAATTCAATATTGGGTATTCCTTATCTTCCCACAAATCTTTACAGACTGAATCTACTCGAATACCAGGCTAAAGAGTTATTAAAAAAGTATAATGTTCCTGTGCAGGAAGGCTTTGCATGCAAAACAGTGCATGAAGCAGAAGAAGCTTACCGTCAGATTAAGAACGAATCGGGCAGCAGCTTTGCAGTAATAAATGCACATATACATGCAGGCGGCAGAGGAAAAGGAACCGCAAAAAAATCTCTAGCCTTCCAGTTCATTGCAGCAGCTTGTTTATAGAAATCTGCACCTGTTAAGGATGACATCCTTTCAGGAAAGATTATTTTTTTCACTGGCTTACAGGAAACAATTGCTAAGAGTAAGAAAAAACAATTATTTGTAACATCAATATTCAAATTTAATAATAAAAAAGGCTGTCGCAATGCTGCAACAGCCTTTTAAAACTCTTCATTAATAATTTACTTTGTCCAGACAGCTACAAATTTTTCCGAATTATCATAACCCATTACTCTGGAAAGCTTATAACCCTTACCATTCATTTCAGTAAACTTATTCTGATAAGCACCTGGAGAAAGTTCGGCCAAAGCAACAAATGCTTTTCCATTAGCAGGCACCCACACACCAGAGAAGGTTGTACTATTTCCTATCTCATCTGCTTCAAGATTAGAAGGCATAAATCCGGCTTTCGACATATCATCAAATTTTGTTTGAAGCTCTACTTTTGTCATACCATGGTATACATAAAACCCTTTGTTGATATTACTGAATACGGCTGCATGCATCGTTTTCCCATTCCATTCGTACTTCACATGTTCTGTACAGCTTTTCTTTTCTGTATCCACATGTTTTTTCCAGGCCGCTTTCCACGCTGCATCATCCATATTGTGATAAGAGGCGGTCCCTTCACCAGCCGCTAACTTTCTCCAGATTACTGTAAAGAGTGGATCACCGCTATTGGATTTACAAACTGATATCTGCCTTGGTGTATATCCTTTACCCGAATACTCATTAAAATATTGCTGATATTGTTCGCTGTTCATATTGATTCTGCAATACCATTGCGAAGGAAGGCCATATTGAAAAGAGCCTGATGCATAATAGTTATTGCCTTTCTTGTGTACACTCAATGTTTGCAACGACATTCCAGTGCCGGGAAAATAACCAAACTCACCTGTTACAAATTCTAATGGCACATTATGAAAAGAAGGATAGTGTGCTGCAAAAAAACGTTTAAAGCCATTGTTTACTCCTGCTTGCAAACAGTCTTTATTGCTATCATTAATAAGAGCATACAATCCGTAAGGATCTATTTCCAGCCAGGAAATCTCTGCACTGGCATCCGGGCTTTTTATCCAAAGCATATAGTGCAAATGATTATTAGCTGTATTTGGATTAGTAGGATTTCCATTTGCATCTAATCCCCAACCTGCACCACCATATCCTGTATTTCCAGCAAAAGCAACATGCTGCCCTGCATAGACAGTATTACCTACATTCACTTTTATCTTTTGCGCATTAGTACCCCATTGTAGTTGACTTGGGTTTGGTTTATTTGCATACAAAACATAAAGACTATCTCTGGATGATGCTTTACCAGAAGTTACTTTCGTTGCTTTTGCTTTCAGTAAGTCATGATCAAACCCATCCCGAAGATGGAAGTAACCACTGCGATACACGGTTCCATTTGGAGCAACATGTTCAATGATTAAATAATTACCAAACAGATCTTTCCATCCTTTTGCTACCACTTTTCCATTTCCTGATGAATGGATATTAAAAGTTGGATCAATCCCTGGACCATAAGCACTGCTTTCTTTTGAATAATCAACAGAGCCATGTCCGTTCCCATTGGAATAGTACCACACATTTCCCGGCTTCACTTTCGAATCGCTATAAGGAATGTACAATGGTGTTCTTGGCTTCAGAGACAAATAATAATTTCGGGCATCGGTTTCATTATCAAATACTTCATCCGGAGGGCCATATAGCTCTTCTTTATTAGTTATATTATTATTAATCCAGTAATTACAACAGCCCTGTGCTAATACAGATGGAGAGGTGCAATAATCTGCCGTAGCGGATGGATTATTATTTGCCGTTGATAATACTGCTTTGCTCAGCAGATTGCGGTTATCTACAAATACTCTCACTTCATCATTATCCGCAACAGGTTTTATCTTTCTTGCAGCACCCACTCTTGTTGGTTTTGTTCGCCTTATCGTTGCCGAAGGAATTGTTTTTTCCAATGTTTCATGATCTTCTGCTATTACAGCAGGCTTATTAACTGACTGATAAAGAAGTGAAGAGGAACTGGTAGTTCGGCTGTCTTGTGCAGAAGCTGTTGTTGCACAGACATAGAGTAACAAGAAAACTGTTACCTGCTTTAATAATTGGTTCATGGTTAATTAGTTTAATGGTTATGGAATACTCTCTTAAAGGTAGAGAAATAGGGAAAAGAGCAATCAAAAAACAGCCTCTTATTTATACACATTTCGAAGGCTTTTATAACTACAAACTAATCAATATCTTCGCCACAAATCATACAGAATGAATCTACACGAATACCAAGCTAAAGAGTTATTAAAAAAGTACAATGTTCCAGTGCAAGAAGGCTTTGCATGCAATACAGTACATGAAGCAGAAGAAGCTTATCGCCAAATCAAGAACGAATCGGGCAGCAGCTTTGCAGTAATAAAAGCACAGATACATGCCGGAGGAAGAGGAAAAGGAACCGTAAAAGAAACTGGCATCAACGGTGTGAAGGTTGGTAAAAGTCTTGAAGAAATAAGCGACTTCGCCAACAAGATTCTAGGTGGTACATTAGTTACTATACAAACGGGTCCTGCTGGTAAAGTAGTAAACAAAGTTTTGGTGGCGCAGGATATGTATTACGATGGGCCTAGCGAAAGAAAAGAATTCTACCTCTCTATATTATTAGATCGTACCAAAGGGCAAAATGTAATTATGTACAGTACGGAAGGCGGAATGAACATTGAAGATGTTGCACACAACACTCCTGATAAAATATTTAAAGAGTGGGTACACCCTTCCGGTGGTTTACAAGCTTTTCAGGCAAGGAAGATTGCATTCAATCTTGGATTGAGTGGTGAGGCATTTAAAAACTGTGTAAAATTTGTAACCAATCTTTACAATGCCTACATCGGTTTAGATTGTTCAATGCTAGAAATCAATCCGCTGTTCAAAGCGGCTGATGATAAAATAATTGCTGTTGATTGTAAGATGGGATTGGATGAAAACTCATTGATGCGCCACAAAGATCTTGCATCATTAAGAGATGTAACAGAAGAAGACCCTACAGAAGTAGAAGCTGGACAGTTCAACCTAAACTTTGTAAAACTAGATGGTAACGTTGGTTGCATGGTGAATGGTGCAGGCCTTGCAATGGCAACAATGGATATGATAAAACTTAGCGGTGGCGAACCAGCCAACTTCCTCGATGTGGGTGGAAGTGCCAATGCACAAACGGTAGAAGCCGGATTCAAAATAATTTTAAAAGATCCTGCTGTAAAAGCAATCCTAATCAACATTTTTGGTGGTATCGTTCGTTGCGACCGTGTGGCGCAAGGTGTTATCGATGCTTATCAAAAGTTGGGCAACATACAAATACCAATCATCGTTCGCCTGCAAGGCACCAATGCAGTAGAAGCCAAAAAGCTGATTGACGAAAGTGGCTTGCAAGTACAATCTGCTATCTTATTAAGCGAAGCAGCAGATTTGGTGAAGAAAGCAGTTGCGTAATTCCTTTCGTCATTCCGACGAAGATTTTGTCATCCCGACAACGAAGGGATCAAATATTTAATCCCGGCTTATACGCTGGGATTTTTATTTTACTCCGAAGCTTTTTAGCTTCGATAGCTTCAGCGAAGGAATGCAGTGAAAGAGTATTTACACATCACCTTTACTTTTATCATCGTCTGTTGCAATCTTTGATTTGTTCATATATTTTCTTTCAATGAAAGAGAAAAAATGAATCATTCTTGTACGTACTTTTCAGTATTCGGCAAATTTGCAGCATGCAAAATTTATTACAGTTTTATTTTGTGTAACACTTCTTATACTATAAATTTAGATGAATCAGAAAAAATATAAAAAATGAATCTCATCATAAAAAATCTATTATTAATTGTAATTACTCTAGCAATTTTAAATTGTAACTCTCAAAAAAAAGGCTCTTTTAAAGCCAAAGAACTTTACAAATCCAATAATTTAATTATAACCCAAATTGCGGACAATACTTTTGAACATACCTCATTTAAACAAACCAATGATTTTGGCAATGTTCCTTGTAACGGTCTCATTGTGATAAATAGTAAGGAAGCAATTATTTTCGACACACCAACCAATGATAAAAGTTCTACGGAATTAATCATCTGGATAAAAGAAACACTTCATTGCAAAATAAACGCCATTATTCCAACACATTTTCACGACGATTGTTTAGGTGGACTAAAAGCATTTCATGAAAATAATATTCCTTCTTATGCGTATTTCAAAACAATTGAACTTGCAAAAGAAAATAATTTTGTTGTTCCCAAAAACAGCTTTGGCGATTCACTTATTTTGAAAGTAGGCAATGAAAATATAATAGCAAAATTTTTCGGAGAAGGACATACAAAAGATAATGTAGTTGTCTATTTCCCTAGTGAAGATGTATTGTTTGGCGGTTGTTTACTAAAAGAAATAGATGCAACTAAAGGTTATTTAGGAGATGCCAATGTTACAGATTGGTCAATTACAGTTGAAAAAATTAAAAAAGAATATTCTAATGTGAAAATTATTGTTCCAGGACATGGAGAATATGGAAACAAAAAATTACTTGATTATACAATTAACTTATTTAAGACGCAATAAAAAAACTTCCTGCAGTGGCAGATATTTTCTACCTCGATCAGATACATTTAACTCACTGCTATCATACAAATTAAGCCCTCTAGGCAATATTTTTCTGTGTTACGATACATTCCCTCTCTTCTCAGTAATGCCTCTAGCAGGTTATGCTGTATACTTTCCATTCCGACCTCGAAATATGCTCCGAAATGATTACTATATCAATTTTTTCCAGTTTTTAACCCGGATGATGATGTTTTGACAAAATGATTGAAAAGCCGGGCCATTTACTTAACTTCCTATGTCTAATCATTAACCATTGTCTCAAAGCCGCCAACTTGCCGCTATCATGTTTACCGATATTGTCGGTTATACTACTTTAATGGGGCAGGATGAAGAGAAAGCATTTGAAATATTAAAAAAAAACAGAAGCCTCCATCATCCTTTAATTGAACAATTCAACGGCCGGTGGATAAAAGAGTTAGGTGATGGGATTCTAATTTGCTTCAATACTGCCACCGATGCAGTGCAATGTGCCTGTAAAATCCAAGAAGCTACCGAATCTATTGAAGGCCTGAAATTGCGGATCGGTATTCATTTAGGTGATATTATTTTTGAAAATGATGACATTTTTGGTGATGGAGTGAATATAGCAGCAAGAATATTATCTCAAGCTGAAAGCGGCAAGATTTATATATCAGAAGTGGTTCATAATAATATTTCAAATAAAAAAGGAATTACTTCTTTTTTTATAAAAGAAGAAGTACTGAAAAATGTAAAGGAACCGGTGAAAATCTATGCAGTACAAATTGAAAATACATTACCAACAAAGAATAATTCTATTAAGGATATATCCCAAAAAAATCAACTTGATAATAACGCAACTGAAAAAGCTGGCAATAAAAGCATTGCTGTTTTACCGTTTGTAAATATGAGTAATGACCCTGATCAGGAGTATTTCAGCGATGGCATTACAGAAGAAATTTTAAATTCTCTGGCGCATGTAAAAGCACTAAGAGTAGCTGGCAGAACTTCTTCGTTTTACTTTAAAGGAAAAAATATTGATCTCCGTGAGATTGGAAAACAACTTAATGTGAATACAGTCTTAGAAGGAAGTGTTCGTAAACAAGGACAGACACTCCGGGTAACAGCCCAGTTAATAAATGTTGATGATGGGTATCATCTATGGTCTGAAAAATACGACAGGGGTATGGATGATCTTTTTGCCATTCAGGACGAAATAGCGTTGGCCATTACAGAAGAATTAAAAATTACTTTACTAGAAGAAGAAAAGGCCAATATCATAAAAAATCCAACCGACAATAAAGAAGCTTATGACCTTTATTTAAAAGGAAGGTATTATTTTAATAAACGAGGCACAGATATTATTAAAGGTCTCGAATATTTTCAACTGGCATTGGAAAAAGATCCGGAACTGACTGTTGCATATACTGGCATTGCTGATGCATATTGTATACTGGCATTATATTGTGTTATTCCAACGCTTAATGCCATGCCTAAAGCAAGGGTGTATGCAAATAAAGCAATTGAAAAGAACTCTTCTTTATCAGAAGCATATACAGCAGTGGCTTTTATCAGTACATTTTATGACTGGAATTGGGAAGAAGCAAAAAAAGGCTTTCAAACGGTATTTGCTTATAATCCCAACTATGCTTCCGCCTATTATTGGTACAGTTATTACCTCACTTTTGTAGAACGTAAATACAATGAAGCAATTGAATTAGCAAAAAAAGCCGCCGAGGAACTTGAGCCATTGGTTCCCATTTCACATCATGTCTTGTCTATAATGTACATGAATGCTGGAAGATTTGAAGAAGGTGTTCAGGCAAGCACAAAAACATTGGAATTAGATGTAAACTCCTACCCAGGTTATCGAGGTCTTGGATTAAACCTTGCAGGATTAAAGAAATTCGATGAAGCAATTGAAGCTTTTCAAATGGCAGTCAGTGTTTCATCAAGACAACCGCTTCCACTTGTAGAATTAGCCTGGGTTTATTCATTAACAGGTAATGATTCGGCAATTCAGATTATTATGGATGAATTAATATTACGTTCAAAAACAGAATATATTGCTGCCACTTTTTTAAGTTGCCTGGCATACTATTTAAAAAATTACGACCAATCTTTAAAATATATGGAGCAGGCTTACGAACAGCGGGAATGTATACTAGCCTGCATAAATACATATCCTTTAAGTACTTTCATACGTACAGATTCACGGTTTCAATCAATTATTAAGAAATTGAATTTCCCTGTATAATAAAGTTTTCTTCCTAACAATATCTCCTGCTAGGTTCGTTGCATCTACCTTGTTCCCTTCAAAGTGCAAAGTATCTCGTTTTCTGCCAAATATAATTGACCACTTTTCAAATTAGTTCTCCAATTATATTTGCTGCATGAACACTACCATCCGACTTATACAAGCTGAAGACAATCCGGTTATTGCTACAATAATCAGAGATGCATTAACAGAGTTCGGTGCTAACAGACCGGGCACTGTGTTTACCGATCCAACAACGGATGCATTGTTTGAACTGTTTGCAAAGGATGGTGCTGCTTATTTTATTGCAGAGCATAATGGCACCGTAGTGGGAGGCGGCGGCTACTATCCTACCGAAGGGTTACCAGAAGATACTTGTGAGCTAGTGAAGATGTATCTGTCACCAGCGATTAGAGGCACAGGCCTTGGCCGCACATTAATTGAAAAAAGCATAGCGGCTGCGAAAGAATATGGTTACAAAAGAATGTACCTGGAAAGTATGCCAGAACTAAAACAGGCGTTGAATACTTATGCAAAGTTTGGTTTTGAATACCTGCCCGGCCCTATGGGTAACAGCGGACATACTGGCTGCAGCTTATGGATGCTGAAAACATTATAAAAAGTAAAAAGCTAAACAGCCGTAACAACTTCCACAGGATACACCGGACTGAATAAATAGAGCTTACCCGTTTTTACTTCCAGACACTTGAATCGTTTTCTTAATTGCTCGCCTCGGCGAAAGACTCGTCCATCTTTTGTACGGAACAATTTGTTCAATTCAATTTCTTCTACTAGTTGTTGATTGGAATTGGCTTTATCATATTTACGCAACACTCTTAGCAATCCATCTTCGGCACAACTGCTGGCAGCAGGACTTTTGAGGGAGAGAAGAATTTCTTTTTCCAGATCAGCAGGAAATACTTTGTGCTCTACAAACTGTGCAAGCAACTGACCAAAGATTAGCTTCCACTCTTTACCATGCGACTGTACCTTGTTACCATACTGCTCGAAAGTGAGCAGATGCGCCAGCTCATGTAACAAAGTAATGAGGAATGAATATTTATTAAGATTGCTATTTATACTTATGCGATGGTTTGCATGATTGGTACGATGACGATAGTCGCCCAATATGCTTGCTCTTTCTTTAGCTATAGTAAGATGTACTTTGTGCTGTTGCAGATAAGCCAATACTGCATCGCCAGTGCCGGGGGGCAAATAGTTTTGCAAGTAATTGACAGGCACTTCTTTTTTAGGCATGCTTCTTTGGCTTCAGTAATTGAAGGAGCTTACTAATTTCCAGTACACTGTAAATAATGTATAACACTGCGCAAATCATTAGTGCAGGTTTGCTTACGGCTTTCTTAGCAACCATGATGTAGACAAATGCAGAAATGGCTACTACAAAAAAACGGATGATGAAACCAGCATAAATAGATCTTACAAATGCCTGCGGGTTTGCTGACTTAAAGGAACGCTGCGTAATAACCAATGTCGCTAACGAAACAAGAAAGAGAATAAAATTGCCGATGATAACAACCGTGCCATCTATATTGTAATTGGCAAACACTCCTTGCCTGTCAAGAAACAGAAATAAAAAATTAGAAGCAATCCAGCAATAAGTGATTGACTGATTAAAGATCGTTTTCCTCTTCATTGTTATTTTTTCTGGTGGTTTCTCTGTAGAGTTTGTAAAACATTGCTGATAATACAAGCAAAGGTAAGACAGAAGCAAATAAGGGTGACGTATGCAGCCATTTGTCAATTTTCAATCCTCCAAAAACTGATAAGCCAATCGCCACTAATAATTGTGTGCCCAATCCGGCATATTTCATTAAAAATTCCTTGTTACTACTTTGCGATGGCTTGTGCTTGTTGTTCATTTTTGCTTATCTCTACTACGTTAGCACCCATATGGCATTGCCCGTTAAAGGTGGCGGTTGGTTCTATTTGCAATTTACCGGCATAAATGTTTCCGGTAACAGTAGAATCTCCTCTTAACTGCAGCAATTCTTTTGCCCGGATATTACCTGAAACTTTTCCAACAATATCGGCCTGGTTACCCATAATGTCACCTTCTACCACACCGCTGGTACCAACAATGATTTTAGCATTACTGTTGATGTTTCCAATTACGGTTCCATCAATTCGTAAATCATTGTTGCTTTTGATGTCGCCTTTAAGTGTTGTTCCGGCACCAATAAGAGTGGCACCGCTTCCATTGTTAGTTGTGTTTGACATTTCGGTTTTGTTTTTAGTAAACATATCTATTGATTTTAGTCATTGGATATTTCTGCATTTGGCAATTTCAGCATCGTTGTATCCATTACAACCGTATTATCTCCTTTTAATGGTCCGTTTCTTAATCCTGCATCAAACTGTTGTAATAATAAAATCTGCTTGTTAGCTTCATCAACCTGATATTTCAATTGTCTTAGCTCCGTTACAGATTTATAATCGGTACTGGCTCCGGGAATATAATACTTCAAAGGTGTGAAAACGATGAGGGCTACTGTAAGGCCCACCAATAAGACAAAAACTGTGCTTAACATGACGTAAACACTCAATCTGGATAATTTAAAAGTAACCACTTCCTCATAAGTGTCATCATTCATAACGACAAGCCGGTAGCGGTTTCTAAGCCTTTTCAGGGTAGAACCTGCGTCTAATTTTACCATAACCACATTTTATAGGTTTAAAGGTAAGCAATGACGGTTTGTAATGCCAATTTAGCCCGGTCAAATTGAACTAAAAAAAATGGCCTATTTTTATACTAAATTGTTTGAAATTCAGTTAATAAGACTTTAGATTGCGACGGAAAATGCGACTGACCCGAAATACTTTTACTGCTGTTCTCCTCCTTATCCTCTGCCAAATCAGTTTACCTGCTTTCAGCCAGTTGGGAATACCTATTACTATCTCAAAACCAAAGGAATACGAAGAAAGAGTATTACGTTCCGAAAAATCGGAAGATTCTAAGTTTACCCTACCAAAAAGGTTTATTCAGAATACAGTTACCCATTACAACTATTACTTTAATGCCAATACAAAGCTGAATGAAGTATTGGAAAGAGCCAAACTAGGATTTAAAGATGATTATTCTGAATTGCTCCCTTTCTATAACTATTCGCTTGATGTAACTGCCGGAGATTCTATCCAACTTGACTCAATAACCTATAAATCATCCAGCGGTATTGCTTTGCATGATCTTAGAAATGATTGGGTAGATAACCTTTATTTATTATGGGGAGCCTCATTTTACCTGCAAAAGAAATTTGATTCTGCCTACCTAATGTTTCAATTCATCAATTATGCATTTGCTCCAAAAGAAAAAGACGGATATTATCTAACGATAGGAAGTGCAAGAGATGGCAACTCTGCTTATAGCATTGCAACAAAAGAGAAAAGCAGTATAGCTAAAAAAATATTTTCAGAACCGCCAAGCCGTAATGATGCTTTTATCTGGCAGATAAGAAATTTTTTAGCGCAAGATCAATTTGCCGAAGCATCCAGTTTAATAGTAGCATTAAAGAACGATCCTGTTTTTCCAAAACGATTACACAACGACCTTTCTGAAGTACAATCTTTCTGGTTTTACAAGCAAAAGATGTGGGACAGCGCAGCAGTGCATTTAACCAACGCATTAAACAATGCCACCAACCTGCAGGAAAAAGCAAGATGGGAATACTTGGCCGCACAACTTTACGAACTATCAGGAAACTATAAAGAGTCAGAAAAATATTTTGGGAAAGTAAGTACCCATACTACCGATCCAATACTTGACATTTATGCAAGGCTTTCTGCCCTTCGTGTAAACAGAGATGGCGGCGAGCAAACCATTGAGAAAAATGTTGCCAAGCTTATACGGATGGCAAAACAGGATAAGTATGAAGATTATCGTGACATCATTTACTACATGGCTGCTCAAATGCAATTGCAGGGGAATAATATTGACGAGGCAATAGCATTGCTATTAAAAAGCACAAAATATTCTAACAACGGAGAAGAACAAAGAAATAAAGCCTTCCTTCAACTTGCTGATCTTTCTCTTGCAAAAAAGAATTACAGACAGGCTTATAATTTTTATGACAGCCTAAAATTGGATGATCCTTCACTGAAAAATGTTGATGAAATAAAAGCAAAGAAAACTTCGCTGGGACTTATTGCCGGTAACTTAGAAATAATAGAACGACAGGACAGTTTGCAACGGATTGCTGCAATGCCAGAAGATAATCGAAAAGACTTTGTAAAAAAACTGGTAAAGCAATTACGAAAGCAACAGGGATTGAAAGATGAGCCTTCATCAACCGGCTCTCCTTTTACCACTCCTACCATACCATCTTTATTCCCAACAAATACAAAAGGAGAATGGTATTTTTATAATACAGCATCCCGATCCAGAGGACAAGCTGATTTTAAAAGCAGATGGGGAACAAGAGCCAATATGGACAACTGGCGGAGAAGTGCGGCAACTGGAAATATAATACCAAATAATGTTTCGGGTCAAAACCCGAATAACAGAACTCCTGGCGGACAGCAAGAAACAGAATTATCATTTGATGCGCTGTATGATAATCTTCCATTGACACCGGAAGCTATAAAAGTATCTAACGACTCTATTCAGGAAGCAATGCTTGCACTTGGAAAAGCTTATATCCAAAACATAGAAGATTGTAATGCTGGTACAGCCACATTAGAAGAATTAAGAATCAGATTTCCAGAGTATGCAAAAATGGATGAAGTATTATTCAACCTATTTTACTGTTATAATAAAAATGGAGATGCAGCAAGAGCAGCTACATTAAAAAAATCATTATCACAGAACTTTGTCAACAGCGATTTCAATAAAATTCTAACAACAGGCATTAATCCAAATTCAGGGCTACCAAATCCTGAAGCAACAAAAACCTATGAAGACATTTATGATTTGTTTATAGAAGGAAACTTTGCCGAAGCAATTGCACAAAAGAAAAAAGCTGATAGCATTTATAACAAAAATTTTTGGACACCTCAGTTACTTTATATAGAAGCAGTTTATTATGCTAAACAAAGAGACGATAGTGCTGCCAAAAAAGTATTGAACAACCTGATAACTCAGTTTGGAGATTCTCCATTAAAAGAAAAAGCAACTACACTACTGGACGTATTGGGAAGAAGAGCACAGATAGAAGAAGAATTGAAAAATATGGTGGTAACTCGTTTACCTGAAGATAAGGTGTCGTTACCAAAAGATCCCGTTACAATAATTACACAGCCAAAGCCAGACACAGCAAATGTGCAACCAGTAACTCCTATTCCACCAATTGTAGTTAACAATGTTCCGCCGCAAGATACGAGTATGGTAAAACCACCAGTGACTGTTTCATCGTCGTATGTAAACTCTCCTAACGAAGCACATTATGTGGTATTATTATTAAACAAAGTTGACCCGGTTTTTTCTAATGAGGCAAAAAATGCTTTTCTAAGATTTAATCGTACGAATTATTCCGCTAAGAATTATTCTGCTGATCTCTTTGAGCTGAACGCTGAATATAAATTGTTGCTTATTGCACCATTTACAAATGCGCAGGATGCAATTAACTATATTGAAAAAACAAAGCCAAGAACTGCTTCAGAAATTATACCATGGTTAAAAGGTGGTAAATATTTCTTTTCCATATTAACAAACGGGAACTTTGATGTGTTGAAATTTAATATGGACGTAGATGTTTATAAAGCTTTCTTGAACCAACATTTTCCCGGAAAGTTTGATTAATCTTAACAGAAAGGATAAACAACGAGGTATTTACAGATACTTTTGCAAAATATTAGACTCTTAGGCAACTCCACCGCAATCTATTTTCTTAATTTAGGGGATTGAAAAAACTATTCGCTGAAATTACAATAACCTGAGTATTAAATGAGCAGTAAAAATATACAGATGAAAAAAACCGTTCGAATTTTTTGGCGCATTTTTGGAGTGGGTTTTATTTTATTTATTGCTTTGGTATTGATGGCCAATTTTGGTGTGTTTGGCAAAATGCCTTCGCTATCTGAATTGGAAAACCCATCCATCCTTCAGGCATCTGAAGTATATGCAGAAGATGGAACACTGATGGGTAAATACTATACTGAAAGAGGTAACCGGAGCAATGTAAAGTATAGCGATATTTCAACACATGTCATTGATGCATTAGTTGCTACCGAAGATGAACGTTTTCATCAACATAGTGGAATAGATTTCAAATCTACGCTAAGGGCAATTCTTACTCTAGGTTCTCAAGGCGGAGGAAGTACCATCACTCAGCAGTTAGCAAAGGCATTGCTTGCACAAGGCAGTAAAAACAGAGCCACAAGAGTAATTGAAAAATTAAAAGAGTGGATTATTGCTGTAAAACTTGAGAAGAATTTTACCAAAGAAGAAATCATCACATTGTATTTAAACGTTGTTCCATTTGGAAATAATATTTATGGTATACGAAATGCCGCCCGTTCTTTCTTTCAAAAAGAACCCGATCGCCTGAATGTAGAAGAGGCTGCTTTACTTGTTGGAATGCTAAAAGGAAATAGTATTTACAATCCTACCCGCAATCCAAAAGCAGCACTAGACAGAAGAAATATTGTAATCGGCCAGATGGAAGTAAACGGGAAAATAAAACCAACAGAGGCCGCAAAATTTAAAGCCACACCAATTAAGCTTAATTATAAAAAGCTGGATGAAAATACAGGCTATGCTCCTTATTTCAGAGAGGTATTAAAATCAGAATTACGAGAAGCTTTAAAAGGACTAAAAAATCCAAACGGCGATGATTACAGCATTTATAATGATGGATTGAAAGTATATACAACGATAAACATTCAGATGCAGGAAATTGCCGAAGAAGGAATGGCACAACATATGTTGCTATTGCAAAAAGGAATTAATGCTAGATCTGATTTCAAAAATGGTAGCATCTGGAAAGGAAGAGAAAAGTTTTTGGAAAAGGCTGCCAAAGAATCTGATCGTTGGAAAAATCTGGAAGAAGACGGATTAAGTGATAAAGAAATAAGAGCAAGCTTTGATGTAAAAGTGCCAATGAAGGTTTTCGTATGGAATAGCAAAAGAGAAAAAGATACCACTCTAACTCCAATGGATTCTATCAAGTATCATTTACAAATGGAGCAAGCTGGTTTTATGGCAATGGACCCGGTAACTGGTGAAGTAAGAGCATGGGTAGGTGGCATTGATTTTAAAACCTACAAGAATGACCATGTGAACTTGAATACAAAACGACAAGTTGGTTCAACTATAAAGCCGTTTTTATACACTCAAGCCATGGAGGAAAGAGGTTTTACTCCTGAAACAGAATGTGAGAATGTTGCCCAGTTTTTCCCGGGCAGTGGCTGGGTTCCTTCTGGCAGAAAATGTGGCGGCGGCAGTATGTCAATGGCTAATGCATTGGCTTTTTCTAAAAACTGTGCAACAGCGTACATTATGAAACAAGTGGGGCCGCAACAATTTTCAGATTTTCTTTCCCGAATAAGTATTCCAACGAAAGTAAAGCCCTACCCTTCCATTGCCTTAGGTACTTGCGATTTATCGATTTACGAAATGCTATGGGGCTATACCATTTTTGCGGGTAGAGGTTTTTCTACAAGACCTTATAGCATCAGCCGGATAGAAGATAGAAATGGTAATGTTATTAAACGATTTGATTATAGTGTAAATAGAAAAGAAGCCATCAGCGAAGTAACTGCCTACACCATGGCAAGAATGATGCAAGGCACTGTTGACAAAGGAACCGCCAGAGGTATGAGAAGCCGTGTTGGAGCTGCAGAAATGGGAGGGAAAACAGGAACTACCGATGACAATGCAGATGCATGGTTTATTGGCTATACCCCACAATTATTGGCAGGTTCGTGGGTTGGGTTTGAATACCAGTTTATGCGCAACCAAGGTGATGGTTCAAGAATAGCCCGACCTATTACTGAATATTTTTTTAGAAAAGTACTGGCAAATAAAAAATTGGGTATTGAAAAAGATGCAAAATTTGTGAAGCCGGCAGAAATGGAAAACGAAATCAACAGTGCTGATATAATAATCAGTGATAGCGACCCTAACCCAGGTGCGGAAGGAAATGACCAAGGTGTAGGTAATGAGCAGGACTATTATAATGATTACGATTCGCCAGACACACTTGGACCTGAGTCAAAACCTTTGCCAGTTGAGGAAGACAACAAACTTCCTAAAAAGGATACCACAAAGACCATTACAAAATCAACCGCAATAAAAAATGAAGATCCGAGCATTAAACCTATTGGTTCTGCAACTGAAGAACCTGAGAAAAAGAAGGGACTCCTAAAACGATTGTTGAAAAAGAAAAACGATTAGATTTTTAAAAATGGGTTTTGCGAAAACAAAACCCATTTTTATTTTCGCTACTTAAACCATTCGCTAAAGATGCTTAATGAGATTACAATCAGGAATGCTACTATTAATGATATAGAACTTATCAGGGAACTCACATTTAAAGTGTGGCCTCAAACCTATTCATCTATCATTTCAAAAGAGCAGATTGATTATATGCTTGAAATGATGTACAGCAATAAATCTTTAGCTCTTCAAATGGCAGAAGGCTCCCAGTTTATAATAGTTCAGGATACTAAGAAGCCGGTTGGCTTTGCTTCTTACAAACCAGTTGCCATAAACATATACAAACTAGACAAAATTTACATTCTGCAAACACAACAAGGAAAAGGAATAGGAAAATTTGTAATTGACTATATTCTTCAACAAATAAAAGATAGAGGTGCTGAATCTTTACAATTACAAGTGAACAGAAATAATATAAACGCTAAATCATTTTATGAGAAAATCGGTTTCCGCATAATACAAGAAGCCGATTTCGAAATAGGGAACGGCTATTTTATGAATGATTTTATAATGGAAAAGAAAATATGAGTGTATAAATCATAAGAGTTCTAAAATATAAAAATGCTATTCTGTTTTCAATACTTTCTTACATTCAAGAAATCTTATCGGATCCATCGGTGTTTCAAAATTGTACATTAAAAATTCAAGACTACCTCCAAGGGGTATATTTCCCAAAGGCTGACCTGTTTTAACATTATCTCCTCTTCTAACTAATACTTTTGAAAGACCCGAATACCAGAAATAATAATCCCGGTAATAAAATACAACATCCCATTTGCCATCATCATTCTGTACGACATTTGAAACCCTTCCAGTAACTACAGCTTTTACAACTGTATCCGGAATACTTACCAGTACAATACACAAATCAGGCTCATCAAACTTCATAACGTTTTTAGGGGGAGGCACTACTATTGCATCCTCTAGTGGACACTTTAACCAGATACTGTCTTGCTGTGCATAAACACCCACAGGCAATATTAATAATATCGCCAATACCAAATTCTTAACCATTTTAATCATAAGGCAATTTTATAAATCAGAAAACCTAAGCTTCTTCGCCATTTCAGCACTAATTCCTTCTGCTGAAATTCCGTATCCACTCACAAGTACACCCTTCACTCCATTTGAAGACTCAATTCCATATACGATTGATTCATCCGACGGATTTGAATCTCCTTCAAAACGATAAAATTCTACAATCTCAAAATCTTTTACATCAAACTTATTACCATGACAGACGAGACAATTCTCCTGAAGGTTGAAATCAACAATAAAACCTCTTTCCCTCATTCCATTAATTGCTCCCGATAGTGTATCATATGCATTCATTCCTATTGCTTTGTCTTTCTCAAAATTATTCTTTATTGTTTGAAACACCTTAGGAATCATGGTATTAATTATATAAATAGGCTTATTTCTATGTCAAAATTTGACAGTCTAATGATTCTTATCATAGACAAATAATCCATTGCTAAACCGTACCTTTGCCGCCATAAAATAAAAAGAAAGACAATGTCAACAACAACAAAATCAATTGATTTTAGCCTCCCTTATAAAGTGGCTGATATTTCCCTTGCAGCATGGGGACGTAAAGAAATAAGACTTGCAGAAGCAGAAATGCCCGGTCTAATGTCGATAAGAACTGAGTATGGGCCTGCTCAACCTTTAAAAGGTTCAAGAATTGCTGGTTGCTTACACATGACCATTCAAACCGCCGTATTAATTGAAACATTGGTGGCCTTAGGTGCAGAAGTAAAATGGAGCTCTTGCAACATTTTTTCTACACAAGATCATGCTGCTGCTGCAATAGCACAAGCTGGCATTGGTGTATTTGCCTGGAAAGGACAAAGTCAAGAAGAAGCTGATTGGTGTATTGAACAAACATTATTCTTTGGTGCGCAGGACAAGCCTTTGAATATGATTCTTGATGACGGTGGTGATTTAACAAACATGGTGTTGGATACTTATCCTGAATTGGTTCAGCATGTAAAAGGAATTTCTGAAGAAACTACTACAGGTGTTCACCGTTTATATGAAAGAGTAGCAAAAGGAACATTACCAATGCCTGCTATCAATGTAAACGACTCTGTTACCAAATCTAAGTTTGATAACAAATACGGTTGTAAAGAATCATTGGTAGATGCTATCCGCAGAGCTACTGATGTAATGATGGCGGGTAAAGTAGCCGTTGTTGGTGGCTATGGTGATGTTGGAAAAGGTTCTGCCGCTTCATTAAAAGGTGCTGGCTGTCGTGTTATTGTTACGGAGATCGATCCTATCTGTGCTTTACAGGCAGCTATGGACGGTTTTGAAGTTAAGAAAATGATTGATGCTGTTAAAGAAGCTGATATCGTTGTTACTGCTTCAGGATGCCGTGACCTTATCACTGGTGAACATTTCAAACTGATGAAGGATAAAGTTATCGTTTGTAACATCGGACATTTTGATATTGAAATTGACATAGCCTGGTTGAATACAAATTATGGCGATACAAAAGATACAATTAAGCCACAGGTTGATATTTATACTATTGATGGAAAAGATATTATCATTTTGGCAGAAGGAAGATTAGTAAATCTCGGTTGTGCAACTGGACATCCATCCTTTGTGATGAGTAATTCATTTGCAAACCAAACATTGGCACAAATTGAGCTTTGGACCAACAACAAAAACTATGATAACAATGTTTATGTTCTTCCAAAACAACTTGATGAAAAAGTTGCTCGTTTGCATTTAGCAAAAATTGGTGTTGTGTTGGATGAGCTAACTACCGCACAAGCTTCTTATCTTGGTATTACGAATGAAGGACCATTTAAGCCAGAACATTACAGGTATTAATCCTTGATTATATTTTACTGAAAACCCAGCTAATTGGCTGGGTTTTTTATTTTGATTTAAGATATGATTACAAGAGTGTCTTAGATTCGTTGATAAGGCAAGTAGCCATTTTCATTATTAGTGTTTGCTCGAGTGGCCTAACAGTAAGTGTAGTTTCTTTTTTATTACTATCAGTAAAAATAATTGAAGCAATTTTATAAGTCATTAACCTTTGCAATAAGGTGGTAGTAGAAGTTGTATTTCTGAAAACAAACTGGAACAATCCTTCACAGTTCATAGTTCCACCATTTCTTGAAGATGTTTTTGATTTCAACCCTTCAAACATTATTATAGCCGTAGAATTGTTATCAAAACACCTTCCGGCATCATTTATAGAAAAAAGAACAAGCACTTCTTTTTTGTCGGCATCAATGGTAAGTGAACCTCCGTCGACAAAAATAAAGCCTGTTGAAATTTTTATCTCCTTTGTAAAAGGATCAGTTTCACGGATTAGTTTACAGTCCTGAGCTGTTCCAAATAAAGGCAGCAAGAAAAGAAGTCCTATTATTTTTTTCATATTGCTAAAATAATTATTAATTAGCTTTTATCCCGTTCAAGATTGTTAAACAACAAACATAGTTGCACTCCTTTTTACAACCAATACAACTACTATTCTATATACTAACGACCATAGTAAAGTCACCCTCTAATTGTTCTAATGACTCAAATCAATTTGTGAATAACTTTAATTCGAAGTATTCTTACTCATAGCACACTTCTTGCAGTATTGTTGGCTTAATAAAATGGTGTGATATGCAGATTCAATTCATCAGAGCAGTACAGTTTTCCTTATTGATAAAACTAGATGGCAGATTAAGAGAGTTTAATTTCAGAAAGATCAGAAATTCCGAAGTAGAAACTTTCTCGGTGAATGTTTGTAATGAACGGGGCGACAGAATATTTTTCGATATGAAAAAGCTGGATAGTAGTTGGGATTTTACTCCATCCAACCTTCCCGGATGGATTGAACAAAACAAAAAAGTAATACGTCAGGCTGTAGAGGACGAACTGCCTAATTGGTGATAAACCATTTACATTTCATTTTTTCGGAATTGTTTCTCTATTATTTCAAGTTCAGCTTTTTTAAGCGAAGTCGTTTTTTTCAATACACTGATAAAAAAGTCAACTTCTACTTCGCTGGCAGGGCAACCGCTGTTTTCTCCTACTTCGGGGCCTTCGCCCTTCTTTCTTATTTTAGAGTCGGAGAGCAACTTACCATCTTTATCAAAAATGAGCCAAAATGGGATACCCTGACCTGTCCCATGATAAAGGTTCTTGAGATCTTCTGCGCCGGGGTTTTCAAGATGCTTTTTATCAGGAGATTCATTAACGACTAAATGGCGGATGACAAAATTGTCGTCGAAATACTTTTTACAACTTTCATCATTCATACTTTTATCCATCTTATGGCACCAACCACACCAGGATGCATGAAACATGATAAATACTTTTTTATTCTCTTTTGCCGCCAGAGCATATGCCTCATTTAGAATTTGCTTTGTTGTTTGCACCGGCTCTTGAGCTTTTACAACTACAGCGGCGAACAATAAACTCAATGAAATAAGTATTTGTTTCAAGTTGCTATAATTAAAATTTAGAATCGTACTGCTGTTCCTGTAGCAATTACCATCAGCATACTGCCACCGCTTCCTATAGTTTCAAAGTCCAGGTCTACACCTAATATGCCATTAGCTCCCAAAGCTTGTGCTTTTTCTGATAATTCCCTCAATGCATCTTCCTTAGCTTGTTCAAGCACTTTCTCGTAGGTTTTACTTCTACCACCAAACACATCTCTTAATCCGGCAAATATGTCTTTAAAGATATTAGCACCGATTATGCTTTGTGCATTAATAACACCGAGGTATTCCTGCACTTGTTTTCCATCTACTGTACTTGTTGTTGTAACTAACATGATTGTTTATTTTAATTTTTCAAATATACCTTTTAGTTTTTCATCTTCCTTTATTACAATCGTTTTTCCAGCTTCTTTAACATAAGCAATACGCTTATCAATATCCGGATGGCTTCCAAAAAATTCTGGCATCGCATCACCCCCTGCCGCCGTTTTTAAATTAGTAAACAAATCTTCGAATCCATTCGGATCTATTCCCCGTTTTGCCAAAAGTGCAAGACCATCAATATCTGCTTCTTTCTCTAGTTTACGGGAATACTTTAAGGACTTTAAATTATCTGCATGATCAACCACAACAGATGTAACCGTTCCAAATCTTCCAAATAACAAACCAAGAAATACTTTTGATCCAAGCTTTCTGAAAATTGATTTTGTGGAATGCTTATTATTTACATGAGTAAACTCATGACTAAGCAAAGCTGCCAACTCTGGGTATGAATTAATCTCTTTCAATAATGCACTGTACACCACAATGCGGCCACCCGGCAAAGCAAAAGCATTCACCATATTATCATTCACCACAGTAATTTTTATATCATATGCTGTGGGGACATCCATTTCCTGAAAAAATTCATTTAATATGTAACTGCTGGCTGTATCTTCCTGTCCGGCAAGACCCATTGCATTATATGCCGCTTCGCCTAATTGCTTTTCAGTTTTAATAGAAATTTTTGTAGCAAGCTTTTCAGATAGCCACGGAACTATTAAAAGATACAGTAGAAATAATCCACCCAGTAATGTAAGTAAAAGCAAACCGTTTCTTATCCATTCCTTTCCGCTGCTTTTCTGATGCCATGGCTTTTGTCTTTCCGCCTGCATTTCTTTTATGAAATCCCCAGCTTCTTTTCCTTTAATCGTTAATGTTGCTCCCGGATGTTTAGAAGATGTAAGTTTTGTTCCTTGCGAAGAAAAAGCATGTATAACCTCCACATCTTTCAGTAGCCAACTTATCATAGCATTGCTTCCATCTGCATTGCGAAAACCTATGCTGAGGTTCTTATCAAAAATCAATACGGTAGACTCTACCGCACCTGTACCTTGGGCATTTTGGTATTCGCCAAAATAACTTTTCATTGTTTTCGCTATTTCATAATAAAGATAGTAGAAAAATAAAGCTAAACCTTCATTAATGAATTTGCAAACAAACTCTTCAATACTTTGTTATATGGCAGGAAAACAAAATCTTTGCTACATCACAACTAATCAATAATATGGTTCAAGCATATAATTTTCTAGCTTCATGGCAACTATTTCCCGAAAAGGGAACATACGAATTGGGCGAAAGACCCAAAAGTGGTATTTATAAAATAGAAGCAATAAAGGATACTAAAGATCTCATCGTTCATCATAATTGGGTATCACTTGAAAACACCGCCTTTGCCAGCAGCTATACCATAAATGCCGATGGAGATTTAAATGATTTCCAAAATCATGACTTGGCAGATAAAGTGCAGGCCTTATTTCCCGACAGCGTTAGTTTCGAAATACATTTTTACAAAAAAGGAGAAGTAGTACTGCACATTGTGCATGAGATAATGCCCAATGGTTATTTAAGAGTTACTCAACAAGGAAACAGAGAAGACGGGACCTCTTACACCAATGCAGAAATGTATCATAAACAATTGAGTGTGCTGCCTTACTCCGCTTCCGTATCAGGAGCCGTAATAAAAGCTACAGAAGAAGGTGTTATCAAACATAAAGCTCTAACAGCAATGGAGGAGCAAACAAATATGCAGCTCGACCAAATACGTAAGCAAATAGAGCTACTGGCCTTGCAAGCACATGAAATTCAGAAAAGAAAAGAATTATCAATGTTGATCTATCAGGCTAAGCTTTCTTTCAAACCTAATATCGGGCAAACATATTATTTGTATGAGAAGAATGATGAAAGTTTCATGCTGTCATTGGTTTCTCCAAAAGAATGGGGAGTTGCTGGACCGTTTAAGAAATTTGTATCGGCCGTACAATTATTAGCCGACCACACATGGAAGGAATTATAAGAACTGTATTTTTGCGACATGACGAAACTCTCCGTTAACATCAATAAGTTTGCAACACTCCGCAACTCCAGAGGCGGCGACAATCCAGATGTAGTAAAAGCAGCCATCGATGCTCAACTGTTTGGAGCCGATGGTGTCACAGTTCATCCACGGCCAGACGAACGGCATATTCGCTATGAAGATGTGCGGCAGATAAAAAAAATAATAACTACCGAGTTTAATATAGAAGGTAATTGCAGAGAGCAAAAATTTATTGACTTGGTGCTGGAAACAAAACCACATCAGGTAACATTAGTACCTGACACATTGGGACAACTTACCAGTGACCATGGCTGGGACACTGTCTCCAACAAAGACTATCTGCAACAAACCATAAAAGTGTTTAAAGATGCAGGCATCCGTGTTTCGATTTTTGTAGATCCCGATGTAGCAATGGTGGAAGGCGCCGCTGCAACAGGAACAGATAGAATTGAATTGTATACAGAAAGCTATGCAAAGCAATATGCCAACGGCAATAAAGATGCTGCTATCAAACCATTTATCGCTGCTGCTACCAAAGCAAAAGAATTAGGTCTTGGCATTAATGCAGGACATGATCTTGACAGACAAAATCTTCAATTTCTGAAACAACAAATACCGTGGATAGATGAAGTAAGCATTGGTCATGCTCTTATCTGCGATGCATTGTATCTGGGTTTTGAAAATGCGATACAATTGTATAAAAGGCAATTGCAATGACATAATAAGTTGTTATAAAATATCAATTCCACATAATGAGTTTAACAGCACAAATAGCAAAGCACTTTCGTGAAATTCATTTTGGTGGCAACTGGACTACCTCCAATCTGAAAGATAATCTCGCAGATGTAACATGGCAACAGGCTACTACAAAAATTGATTCGCTAAATACTATTGCTGCTCTTACTTATCATATCAATTATTATGTAAGTGCTGTTTTAAAAGTATTACAAGGTGAAATTTTGGAAGCTCATGACAAATTTAGTTTTGATGTGCCTCTTATTCAATCGCAGCAAGATTGGGAAAAGATGCTGAATAAAGTTTGGGCAGATGCAGAAACCTTTGCCAAGCTTGTGGAGCAGCTACCAGACGAAAAGCTTAACGAATATCTTGCTGATGAAAAATATGGTAATTACTTCAGAAACCTACACGGCATTATAGAGCATAGCCACTACCATCTTGGGCAAATTGTTATTATTAAGAAGATTATTTTGAAAGAAAAAGATAAATGATTAGCTGATACGCAACGTACCCTGCGGGAGACATTGCTATTGAGAGAGACCATCGGTATCAAAAAGTTGAATAGAATTACTACAGTACAAGAGTGCGACGCAAGGGACGATGCTCAGGGAACTGAAGCTCGGTTAATACTCCTTCGCTGAAGCTTCGGAGTACAAGAAAAATGGTTAGTGAAGACACAAACCATTGCAACGTTTTAATTCTCCATCATTACAAATGCGCCCCAATACAATGGCTCTTTGAACTTTGTCATGAGCTGCACTTGTGCATCTCGAAAAGCTTTTTGCTTGTCGCCACCTTTTATCCAGTTGGAATAAAAAATATTCATGAGCTCTTGTGTGGCGGCATCGTCTACCTTCCATAAACTCATGATAATAGCATCTGCACCGGCTACGAGAAATGCCCTTTGCAAACCATAAACACCTTCTCCGGCTTTTACTTCGCCCAAGCCAGTTTCGCAGGCACTTAGCACTACGAGGTTGGTGCCTTTTAGATCGAGATTCATGGCTTCGTAAGAAGTGATAATGCCATTGTTGCTATTGTCAAGTCCGGGAATTAATTTGTCTGCATTGGAAGCACCAGTGAGCATAAGCCCGGAACGAAGCAACACATTATCTTTTGCATAATCTGAATGTACACCCAGCGGCCAACTCGGCTTTACCACATCTTTTAAGAAATAACCATGCGTTGCGATATGCAATACCTTAACATACTTTGCCGATTTAAGATTTTTTTCTGTAGCATTCTGCTGCATTAATTCTGCAACAGCATAGCCAGAATTTTTTAATTGCCCTCCTACTCCTTCTACTTCTTTTTTTGTGGCTGGTAATGGAGCAATATTACCTGCTCCGTAATTTGGGAAACCGATTACGGCTGCATTTTTATCACCGACGGATTTCCCATTTTTATTGCTCGCCATTATATCACGGGGATTACTGAGCAGAATAAAATCATATTTCTTTATAAGATAGTCGTTACCTGTTTTCTTTAGTGTGTTTAGGTTTACCTGGTTGTACACCCCATCCAGCGAAACATAAATTGTTTTCTTACCGCTTAATTCTTTTTCAAATGGCTCCCAGAAGTTAGTGTACGATTGCACATCGTTTCCTTTGCTCTTCATCATTACCCTATAGGTTCTGGCATGTTTTACTTCGAGATCGTTGCCTTTATCCAACACAACTATTTCTGGTTGCGATTTATCTTTTGTGGCTACTAAACCTATGTAACGGCAATCATCTGTAAAGCCCTGCTCAAACTGCTGCAAGCGAATTATTTCTACCAAAGCCTCATCACCCTTTAATTGATTTTGAATGGCATTGAATTTTATTTTACCTGCAAAATAAAAATCTGCAAACTCTTTTGAATTTTTAGAAATCTTTTTCTCCATGCTGTTTACATTGGCTTCTAGCGAATCTATATTTACAGCCTGTTCTTTTAAATCTTGCTTGGAATATGCATACAGCTTTGTAAGTTGCTCTTTATGATCGATCCAGTTGGTGTAATCATCAATCAACTGTTGGCTGCCACTGTTACTAATGCTCTCACTTATCTTTCTGGTTGAACTGAGTAAAATGCCTTTTGTGGCGGTTCTGTATTCAAACATGTCCTTTAATATTCCTTTATCTGACGATGCAGCATCTAATGCAAAATTGTAAAACCGTTGAAACCTTGGAGCAAGCATATCCCAATACCTTGTTTTCTCCGCTTCACTCATCGGAGCAAAGTAGCTGTTGATAAAATCCAATGTTCTCTCCATTACAGTTTTGTACAGCGAAATAGATTTAGTAATATCTTTTTGCTTCCAGTGCAGTATTGCCATATCTTCTTGCGACTGTACATACATTGGATGATTTGTACCAAGCACATCTTCTCTTATCTGCAAGGCTTGCTGCAATAAAGGTTCGGCCTCTGCATATCTTGCTTTGTGGCGATAAAAATTGCCAAGATCACTTATCACTTTTGCATAAGCCGGACTTGACTCTCCCATCGAACTTTTATAAATGCCTGCTGATTGCTTTAGCATGGATTCAACTTTATCCTCCTTCTTCATTAATAAAGAAAGAATGGCGTAGTTGTTCAGCATGTTTGCCTGCTCGGGTTTTCCTTTGTCCAGTTTTTTATCCAACTCCAGATAAATTTTTTCTGCCTCAGCATATTTTCCCATTTGCTGATACAGCAACGCAAGATTAGATAAAAATTTTAATTGATTTCTGGCTTTGGCAGATTCAAGCTTTGCAGACAATGTCATTGCCTGTAGCAATACTTTTACTGCTGCTTCATAATTCCCCATTGATTGGTACAGCATAGCCTGATTGTTCAACACAATTGCATAGGGCATTGCTTCCTGTAACTTATTTGTTTTAATAACTGCAATAGCGTCATTAAATTCTTTTTCTGATTCGTTGTACTTGCCAAGATTGTAATGCAGCACTGCATAATTATTCAGCGAAGCGGCTACAGCCATATTGGTATTCCCCAATTTCTCTTCCCGAAGTTGTAATGCTTTTGCAGTGTATTCATCTGCCAATGCGAACCGTCCTGTTGTTGTGTACAATAAACCACGGCTGGCAATTGTTTTCATATAATTCAATTCGCTAGTGCGATAAGACTTTTCAAAAAAGCCCTGTGCCGACTTTAATCTTTTTTCTGCAAAAACATATTTACCCATTGCATAAGCAGACTGCCCCATTTGCAAATTCAATGTTGCATTTTCCTCATCATCCAGATCAAAATCTTTATACAATGAATTGGCAATACCCCCTAATCGTAGAAACTTGGAACCAAATCCACCTTTTCCCTGTCCGCCAAATAAACCGGAATTGTCACTTAATAGAATTGCATAGTCAATATCAGTAGAATCGAAGTCGGCCTTTACTTCATCCATTTCATTGTGGGCAGCAGCTCTAGCTTTTGCTTTAGCTTCATACTTAGCATCCCTTACTTCGCTTTCGGCTTTGCCTTTTACTTTGTTCTTTATTTTATTGAGTATCTGCGCCTGACTAGCAATTGAAATAAAAATAAGCAGGGCTAATGAAAGAATTTTCATGATAGCATTTTGGATTTAGGTTATAACTGAGTTCTAAGGTACTATATAATTTACAAATTTTACATGTGACGAGTATCTTCTTTCTACCGTTGCTCAGTTATTACTTAGAACATATACGTTTATTAATCAACTATCTTAGCAAATAAAAATAAACTTCAATGAAAAAAATAGTACTTATCTGCACATTGGCAATTTTATCACTAAATAGTTTTTCACAAACCTGTGAAGAAAGAGAAGAAAAATTATTAGCTACGATTGGAGGAGTATCTGGAACAATGTTGTACAATACATATGTATTGATTGATGTAGCTAAAGATGCTTTTGTTAAGAAGATATATGAGACAGAAAAAGTAACCCAGCTAATGAATTCTCAAAAAGGGATGTTTGATTTTCTTATCAAATCATTTGAAGACAACTTAAAAGAAAAAGTATTTTCTAAGGAAAATGATAAGAATTTTATTGAATCTATAGCTGAATCAATAAAAGGGTTGAAAAACCAGGCAGTTCTCCTGCTAAAAATAACTGAAGATAATAGTGCTTCTAATACAGAAGCATATACTAAGCAAAAAGAGAAAAACTGGACAGCAATTTCGACGTTGTTAGGTATAGCCGAAGAATAGAATTAAAAACCCTTTGTTTCGCAACCAAGCAATTCGCAAAGCTTTTCCCGCAAGGCAGGGCCTCTAAGATTTTTTGCTACGATTTTTCCTTCTGGGTCTACCAGAAAATTCTGTGGTATGCCTTGCACTTTATACAATTTGGCGGCAGCATTGTTCCAGAATTGCAGATCGCTTACTTGTGTCCAGGCAAGATTGTCCTCTTTAATGGCATTTAACCATTTATCTTTTTGCCCGGGCCTGTCCAACGAAACGCCTAATACTGTAAAATTTTTTGCATTAAAGTAGTTATAGTTTTCAACTACAGTTGGGTTTTCCTGACGACAAGGTCCACACCAGCTTGCCCAAAAATCTACTAATACATATTTCCCTCTAAAAGAAGAAAGGGCAACAGCATTTCCTAATGTATCAGGTTGCGAAAAATCCATTGCCTCTGTGCCTACAGCACCAATCTTATTCTCTGCAATAAAACCCGCAAGTGCTTGCCCTGTTTCTGATTGCTTTACTAATGCATCCAATTGATTAAACCTGTTCTCTAATATTACTATGTCTTCGTTGAAGCCATACGTAACATTCAAGATAAAAGCAGTAACTATTGATTTAGGCTTGCCATTTACAACTTTAGTAATTGCGTTTTGTACATTCTCCTGTAAAGCATTATAAGTCTTCATCAAATTATCCCTTTCAGTGCCAGGCATTTTATTATTTATAGTGGTGGCAATGCTGCTCACTTGTTGAATAAGTGGTAAAAACTCTTTTGTAAAATCAGTAAACTCTTTATGAGATTCAGAACCGGATATTTCAACTGTTAGCGGATTTACACTCTTTCCTTTTAAAGAAGCCTTTCCTCCTTCCACAAAAATTTCCACAGGCTTATTATCACCTATTGCCAAAAAACACAGCACAGGTTCTTTTACTTTTCCTTTTAATGTAAACTTTGTTTTGATTAGTTTAGCCGAAGCCATTTCAGTGTTGTCACCGTTTTTATACAACTTAATTTCTGTGCCATCGGGAAGACCATCCAGTTTTCCTTCAATTATAAAAGACTTTTCAGCATTCTGCGCCAAAACAAAAACGGGGCTAAGCAAAAGAAGAAGCAATAATTTTTTCATAGTTATATCTGATTTTCATAAATGGGTGATTCGGCTATTAATTTGCAAATTTAATCATTGAATTGGAAACCTTCAAGTCATTCAACCGACAATTGTCGAAAGGAAAGATTTTGTGGATGCATTAACATCTGTACTGTTTTCCAATGCTTTAATATAGGCAGTTCCGATAATTCCGCCATCGGCATACTGACAAACGGCATCAAATGAGGCTTTATCCTGGATTCCAAAGCCAACTAACACAGGATTTTTTAATGAAAGCCCTTTCAACTTCTTTAAATACGCATCGGGGCTTGCATTAGTTTTGTCGCTACCAGTTGTAGAAGAAGATGAAACTGCATATAAAAAACCGGAGCTTAGGCTATCCAGTTTCTTGATTCTTTCATCAGATGTTTCGGGAGTAATCAAAAAAATAAAATCAAGGTTGTACTTTTTTATGATGGTTCCATATTCTGTCTCAAATTCAAACTCGGGTAAGTCAGGCAATATTAAACCGTCAATACCAACGGCTGAAGCATCAGCACAAAATTTTTCAAAGCCGTATTGTAAAACAGGATTCATGTAACCCATTAAGATTACTGGAATGACCTCCCCAACCCCTCCGAAGGAGGGGCTTCTGCGAAAGTCTTTTAACTGTTCGAACAGTTTTGAAATCGTCATTCCATTTGCAATAGCAATAGCACTGCTTTGTTGAATAACTGGGCCATCTGCTAAAGGATCGCTGTAAGGCATACCGAGCTCAATAATGTCGGCACCGTTTTGTTGCAGAGCTTTCATTATTTCCAGAGTGGAATTTAATTGAGGGTAGCCTGCGGTGCAGTAAACATTCAATATATTCTTGCCTTTTGTTTTAAATATTTCTTTTAATGTACTCATACTATTATTTCCGACAAAACTTCTTATTGGTGTCTCCGTGTCTTTGTGACTTAGTCTTTCAAAATAAATAGTACAGGGTTTGAACCACAGAGACACCAAAACACTAAGGCACTGAGTTAAAAATACTTCTTACCCAATTACAAATTTTTCATGTATGTAGAAAGATCCTTATCCCCTCTCCCACTCAAACAAATCACCACCACATCTTCCTTCTTAAATTTCATTTGCTTCAATGCAGATAAAGCATGAGCCGTTTCTAATGCCGGAATAATTCCTTCCAATTTTGATAATTCAAACGCTGCCAGTAATGCTTCCTCATCAGTTGCACTTAAAAATGTACCTCTACCACTTTTAAATAAATGTGCATGCAAAGGGCCAATACCAGGATAATCCAAACCGGCAGAAATACTATGGGGCTCCACTACTTGTCCATCATCCGTTTGCATCAGCAAACTTTTACTACCATGTAAAATACCTGGCTTACCCAATGCTGTTGTTGCAGCACTCTTGCCACTGTTTACTCCTTCACCTGCAGCTTCTACAGCAATCAATTGAACTGAAGTTTCATCTAAGAAATGATAAAATGCTCCTGCAGCATTACTGCCGCCGCCTACACAGGCCATTACATGAGTGGGTAATTCATTACCAGTTTTCTCTAATAATTGTTTGCGCATTTCTTCGCTTATCACACTCTGAAATCTCGCTACCATATCAGGATATGGATGCGGCCCTACTACACTGCCGATTATATAATGTGTATCATTGGGATTATTAATCCAATCCCGTATCGCTTCATTCGTTGCATCTTTCAATGTCTTACTGCCACTAGTAGCCGGAATCACTGTTGCTCCTAACATTTTCATTCTTGCTACATTCGGAGCTTGTCGTTCAATATCTTTTTCTCCCATGTACACAATACACTTAACACCTTTTAATGCACAAACCGTAGCCGTTGCCACTCCATGCTGTCCAGCACCTGTCTCTGCAATGATTCTTGTTTTTCCCAATCGCTGCGCCAATAATATCTGCCCGATGGTATTATTTATTTTATGTGCGCCGGTATGACAGAGATCTTCTCGTTTTAAATAGATCGTTGTACCAAATTGTTTACTCAATCTCTCTGCCATATACAATGGCGTCGGCCTTCCTACATAATCCCGTAGCAAATACTGAAACTCTTTTTGAAAACCTTCCTCATATATTATTTCTAAATACTTTGTCCGCAGATCTTCCACATTGCGATGCAGCATTTCAGGTATGTAGGCACCACCGAATGGACCGTAGTAGCCTTGTTCGTTTGGAGAAGTATATGTTTGTGTTGTTGTCATTTTTATTTTTTGTTACCATCTTCAGTATTACATGGCATCGTCTGTTGTGTCACTCACTTGTACGTTCGGTTTTCATTGCATCAAAACACACCCCCAGTTTCCTTAAAGTAAAACATCTCCTCAAGCCGCCCCTCCAAGGAGGGGGATGTTTACTAAAGCAATGCTTTTGTTTTTTTCTATTTCTTTTGCTTCATTAATCAATACTTCAGTCTTCTTTTACAACCAATAATAACTTTCTAAAATTTCAGACTCTAAAGCCCCTCCTTTGGAGGTTCCATGAAATGGAACGAACGGAGTTCAGGGGAGGCCTTACTTCAACGCCAACTTAAACTGTAACAACTTCGCCATATCTTTTACTCCCGGTTCGGTTTCAAAACGGCTGTTAATATCAACACCAAAAAAATCAGGATGTTTAAAGGCTTTTAATTTTGCCGCATCTTCCACCGCAATACCACCGCTTAAAAAGAAAGGTTTTTCAATCTTGGCTTTCCGTAAAATTTCCCAATCAAACTGCTGGCCTGTGCCGCCGATAGTGTAATCTGTGGCCTTATCAAACAAGTAATAATCACAGACGGCATCATATTTTGCTACCATTTCGTCAATATCTTCCTTATTATCTTTAATACTAAATACTTTTATCACTTCCACTTCGCTGCTTAGGTCTTCACACATCTCCGGACTTTCGTTACCGTGCAGTTGCACTACTTCCAGTCCATACTCATCAATAGCATCCAGCACATCAATCATTTCAGGATTTACAAACACACCGGTTTTTTTCAGATCAAAATCTGCCTTTTTTACATCATTCTTAGAAAGTTTATCGCCAATAAATCGGGGAGAATCTTTATAAAAGATCATTCCTGCAAAATCAATAGCCAGCCCATCCAACTGTTGCAATTGTTTCATTTCTGTAATGCCGCATACTTTAATATTCATATTGTTTTTTTTAGCCACAGATTACACAGATTTTCACGAATTAGATTCTTCAAAATCCTGATCTGCTTTAGATATGTTATAATGTTATAATTGAATTTATTAATAATCTGTGTTAATACGTTTAATCTGTGAGAATCTGTGTTCAGTTTTTTAATTGGGCTTCAGCCCAATCACAAATTCCTCAAATGCCTTTCCCGGCTGTTCTTCTTTCATAAAATTCTCACCAATCAAAAATCCTTTATAACCGGCATTTCGCAAAGTTACAATAGTATCTACGCTGCTGATGCCACTTTCTGCAATCGCTGGTTTTTCTTTAGGAATTTTATCAATCAATTCTAAGGAAGTATTAATATCTACTTCAAACGTTTTCAGGTTCCGGTTGTTCACACCGACCATCGTTACTTCATCGCAAAAATGCTCCAACTCTTCTTCATTATGCACTTCCAGAATGCTTTCCAGTCCGATGCTTTTTGCATAGGATGCAAAGTCTTTCACTTCTTTAATAGACAAGCAGGCAGCAATCAATAAAATAACATCTGCGCCAAAAGCCTTGGCTTCTGCTATCTGCCATTTATCAATTATAAAATCTTTGCGAAGCACCGGAATATCTGTTATAACCTTTGTCTGTATTAGATCATCTAGGTCGCCACCAAAAAATTCATCATCTGTCAACACAGAAATACCGGCCGCTCCTTTATTATATGACGTTACAACAGGTTCCACTTCAAGTTCTTTTGTCTTAAACCAACCCTTGCTTGGGCTTTTTCTTTTGAACTCTGCTATGATGCCATTACTTCCCGGGAACAATAAATTCTCAGCCAAAGAACGATTAGCTATTTGCCAGAAAAAACCATCTTTTTCAAACCGCTCAATACTGCTCATCGGTTTGAACTTTTCTACTTCTTTCCTTTTAGCTGCAACGATAGTATCTAAGATTGTACTCATTGTAATGCAATCAATTTATTTAATGATTCATTAGCTTTCCCACTATCCAAACTTTCCACTGCCATATGATATGCTTCATCATAGCTTTTATACTTACCAGTGCAATGTAATGCCATCGCTGCATTTGCCAGCACAACCGCATTCTGCGCAAAAGTTCCTTCCCCTTTTAATATGGATGTAAAAATCTTTGCTGCTTCGTCTACTGAGTTTCCTCCGCTTATATCGTTAGCAGAAACCATTCGTTTGCCCAATTGTTCTGGCGTCATTATTCTTTCTCCTTCATTGGTGATAACCTTTGTGTCATTCGTCAATGAAATCTCATCATAACCATCCAAGCTATGAATAATGGTAAATGCTTTTTCTGATTGTTGTAATAAATAATTATAAATCCTAGCCATCTCCAAACTATAAACACCAACTAATTGATAAGTTGGGTGTGCAGGATTCGCCATCGGCCCAAGCATATTAAAGAAAGTTCGCATGGCAAGATTCTTTCTGATCGGCCCAACTGTTTTTAATGCCGGATGAAATAATGGTGCATGTAAAAAACAGATACCAGCTTCTTCTATCTCTTTCTTTAATTTATCATTATCACTTTTAAATGTATAACCGAGTTGTTCCATTACATTACTGGAACCGCTGATAGACGAAGCTCCATAGTTACCATGTTTGGCCACTTTTTGTCCGGCACCTGCTACAATAAAACAACTCAGTGTAGAAATATTAAATGTATTTTTTCCATCACCACCTGTGCCAACGATGTCCATTGTTTCAAATTCGTTCAAATCTGATTTTACACATAATTCTAATAAAGCATCCCTGAAACCCTGTAACTCTTCAATGGTTATGCTGCGCATTAGATACACAGTCATGAAAGCTGTGACTTCATGCTCATTATACATCCCTTTACCAATGTTCACCAGCACTTCCTTTGCCTTTTCTTTTGTTAAGGTTTTGTGTTCGAATAAAAATTGTAAATTTTTTTTCATACCCCTGTCCCCTAAAGGGGAACTTAGTTTTATAATTAATAAAATTATTTAGTTAATCTTTATTTTATAGCTACTCGAATGATTTCAAAATTAAAGTTCACCAAAGTCCCCTTTAGGAGGTTGGGGGCTTTAACCAATTTCTCATAATTACTTCTCCATCAGGTGTCAAAATACTTTCCGGATGAAATTGCACACCTTGAACATCAAATTTTTTATGTTGTAACGCCATAATATAGTTGTTCTCATCTCTTGCTGTTATTTCTAATTCATAAGGAAAATTCTTTTCATCAATAATCCAGCTATGGTAACGACCAACTTCAATTGAATCAGGCAAATCTTTAAACAAATCACTTTTCTTTTTTCTATCTATTTGAATTGGCATAGCAACACCATGATAAACTGTAGAAAGATTGGTCAACTTACCACCAAATGCTTCACCAATTGCCTGATGACCGAGACAAACACCAAGAATTGATTTCGTTGCAGCAAATTCTTTTATCAACGGTAACAGCAGTCCTGCTTCTTCTGGTATACCAGGACCAGGTGATAAAATAATCTTATCATACTCTTTTATTTTTTCCAATGCAATCTGGTCGTTACGAAATACATCCACTTTTTCATGGGTAATCTTTTCCACCAAATGGACAAGGTTGTAAGTAAACGAATCGTAATTATCAAAAACTAAAATCTTCATACTTAAATATCTTTTGCGAGGCCAATCGCTTTTTTTAATGCCCCAAGTTTATTATTTACTTCCTGCAATTCATTTTCAGGGTTACTTGCGGCTACAACTCCGGCTCCCGCCTGATATGTTAAAGTATTATGCTGACTTAAAAATGTTCTAATCATGATTGCATGATTACAACTTCCGTCAAATCCCATAAAACCGATTGCACCTCCATAATAACTTCTTGCAGTCGGTTCATAATTGTCGATTAATTCCATTGCCTTAAACTTTGGTGCACCACTTAATGTTCCTGCCGGAAAAGTTTTTGCCATCAACTCAAATGGATTACTATTCTCTCTCACTTTAGCTTTCACTTCACTCACCAAATGGATAACATGAGAAAAATATTGTACTTGCCGATATTGAGACACCGATACCTCATCACAAACACGGCTCAAATCATTTCTGGCTAAATCAACCAGCATAACATGTTCTGCATTTTCTTTTGCATCTTCCAATAATCTTTCCGTTGCTTTTTTATCGGCTTCATCATCACCAGTTCTTTTAAATGTTCCTGCAATAGGATGAACTATAGCCGTTCCATCCTGAATCACTAATTGTGCTTCCGGCGAAGAGCCCATCAACTTATAGTCTCCATAATCGAAGAAGAATAAATATGGAGAAGGATTTACACTCCGCAATGCTCTGTACACATTAAATTCGTCTCCAATAAATTTTTGCTGAAATCTTCTGCTTAATACAATCTGAAATACATCACCTCTATGACAACTGGCAATTCCTTTTTCAACTATCTTCTTATATTCTTCATCCGTCATATTTGTCATCTCTTCTCCTTTCGGAGCAAAAGGATAAACAGGAACATCTTTACTTCTTATCAATGATTCTACAACTGCCACATCACTTTCAACGCCAGCAATTTTATTTTCACAAATAAATAATTCGTCTTTAAAATGGTTGATGGCAATCACATATTGATAAAGCCTATAACGCATTAGTGGAATTGCTTCAAGATTTGAGCTACGAGTTACAAGACTTACCGTATCAAAAAACTGCACAGCATCATATGATGTATAACCAAATAAACCTTGTGCAAATTTTTCTTCTTTTGTATCGCCTTGCTTACTATCAAATTTTTGCATGAAGTCCCACAACAGTTGTGGCACTTCGTTTTTGTTTTTAAAACTAACCTTTTCAGGATTTCGTCCCGGTAATTTGAATTCAACAGATTCCTTTGAGCTGATTTCCATTCCACCAATTGCATTGATGCAGATAAAAGAATAGCTATTCTCCGAACTATGATGATCTGTACTTTCCAATAATATTGTATCCCTGAATCGATCTCGTAAACGCAGATAAATGCTAACAGGTGTAAAAACATCGGCCAGCAGCCTTTTGCAAGAGGTAGTTATTTCTATTTTCTTCATAATTAATTATCTTAATCTTCAATGCCTTCTTCGCTTCAGCTACGAAGGGCAAGAAAAAGCCCCGAACTCTGTCGGGGCCTGAATATATTTTTTCAAATACAGTAATTACATTACAGCCCCTTCAGAGTTGTATGCCACCACCATATTTTATTTGTTATCTGTATCATTACCGGACAAATATAAAAGTAAAATCATAATTGCCCAATTATTTTTAGATTTATGCAACTCTAATAAATTATTATGCAGATTCTACACAAAAAAGACGGCAACAAAGGCTTCTTTCATATCGGCGATGAAAATAATACGCTGGCTAAAATGACTTACAGCATGGCAGGAGCAGAAAAAATGATTATTGACCATACAGAAGTAAGTGAGGAATTACGAGGAAAGAATGCAGGTTACCAATTGGTTTCTGCAGCAGTGGAATATGCCAGAGAAAATGCAATCAGGATAATTCCCCTTTGCCCATTTGCTAATTCTGTTTTCAAAAAGAAGTCCGAATTGGGAGATGTATTATTCACCCATTAATTAAATCAATTATATATCGAATATTTTCCATCAGCGGTTCATTTAAATATTCATTTCTTACTTATCTTGTTGCACTAAAATATTCGCTATGGTTACCAAACGTTATGCTCTGATTTTTTCCTTCTTCTTTTTATTCCTAACAATTAATACTACTGCACAGGATGATGCCGGCTACACAATACCCCCAAAAGATATTGCTGATATGTTATTGGCAAAACCAACGCCTGGTGTAAGAGTGGATGACAAAGGCACTTGGATGTTGTTTATGCAAAGCAACAGTTATCCATCGGTGGAAGAATTGGCAAGACCAGAATTAAAAATTGCTGGCCTTCGTATCAACCCCGCCAACTTTGCCCCAAGCCGTCAGAATTTTATTAATGATCTTTCTCTTCGTAATATTCAAACTGGTAAGGATTACAAAATAACTGGTCTGCCTTCACCACTATATGCAGGAAGTGTTTCTTTTAGTCCCGACGATAAAAAAATTGCTTTTACAAATACTAATCCCACACATGTGGATTTATATGTAATTGATGTAGCAACACAGAAAGCAACGAAAGTAAATAAGACTGCACTGAATGTAATTTCTGGAGGTGTTCAATGGTACGATGCTACTACTTTGCTATATAGAACAATTATAAAATCAGTTGCTGCTGCACCAGTTCGTCCTGCTGTACCTACCGGCCCAACTGTTCAGGAAAATTATGGCAAAGCATCTCCAAGACCAACCTACCAGGATCTTATTAAAAATCCGTACGATGAAAAGCTTTATGAGTTTTATGCAACTACACAGTTGGTAAAAAATGTAAATGGTATTGAAACAAAAATTGGTAGTCCGGCTATTTATGCTAACACAAATATTTCTCCTGATAAAAAATATATGATTGTCCGCACCTTGAAGAAACCATTCTCTTATACCGTTCCTGCATCTGGATTTCCATCTACTTATGCAATTACAGACATGAATGGTAAAATAGTAAAACATTTAGCCGATGTGCCTTCGTCGGAAACGGCTCCTTCCGGAAATGATAATGTGATGATGGCCCCTCGCAGTTTTGACTGGAGAGATGATGAAGCTGCCACGGTAACTTGGTGCATGCCACTAGACAGTGGTATGATTAAAAAAAATATTGATTTTCATGACGCCGTCTATGCCTTATCTGCTCCATTTAATACCGAGGCAAAACAATTATTCAAAACTCAAATGCGTTTCCAAGGTGTTACATGGGGCAATGCGACTTTTGCTATGATATCTGAAGGATTAAGAGGCAAACAAAAAACACAGGTAAGCCAATACAATCCTTCTACGGGAGAAATGACATTATTGATGGAAAGAAATATTACTGATGCTTATTCCGATCCCGGCAATCCGGTTACCGTACAAAATCAATGGAAAAGAGAAGTTGTAAAATTAATCGACAATGGAACCAAATTATTAATGAATAATACAACTGGAAGTTCACCAAAAGGCGATTTACCTTTTTTAGCAACTTTTGATCTTACAACTAAAAAAACAAATATTATCTGGAGATGCAATGAAGGTTTTTATGAAAGCATCACCAAAATTTTAGATGCTGACAAACTAGAATTGTTGACAAGAAAAGAAAGTGAATCCGTTGTTCCTAATTACTGGATCAAAAATCTGAAAGCAAAAATTGCTGACAGACAAATTACCCAATTCACTAATCCTTACCCACAAATGGATGGAGTTACCAAAGAAAAAATAAAATACAAAAGAGCCGATGGAGTTGATCTTACCGGCGATTTATACCTACCAAAAGGTTACAACAAAGACCGTGATGGCAAACTTCCTGTTTTAATCTGGGCTTATCCAAGAGAATTTAATTCTGCCGCAGATGCTGCGCAGATTCGTGGAAGTGAGCACCGTTTTACATTGGTAAATGGAGGCTCCCCTATCTTTTACGTAACACAGGGTTATGCTGTTTTCAATAATGCTGAGATGCCAATTGTGGCTTCAGCTAAAGACAAAAAACCAAATGATGATTTTATCGAGCAATTAACAATGAATGCTGAAGCAGCTGTAAATACCCTTGATTCAATTGGTGTGGGTGACAAAAATCGTATGTCAGTTGGTGGCCATAGTTACGGCGCATTTATGACAGCGAATCTTTTAGCACATACCAAATTATTTAAAGCAGGTATTGCAAGAAGCGGGGCCTACAACAGAACATTGACTCCGTTTGGTTTCCAAAATGAAGACCGTACTTATTGGCAGGCTCCTGATTTATACAATGAGATGAGTCCTTTCAGTAATGCAGATAAAATCAAAACACCCATTCTGTTAGTTCATGGAGAAATGGATAATAACACTGGAACATTTCCGATACAAAGTGATAGAATGTTCAATGCTATAAAAGGTCATGGAGGAACTGTAAAATTCCTAAGCCTACCATACGAAAGTCATGGTTACGCAGGGAGAGAAAATCTATTGCACTTGTTAAACGAACAATTTCAATGGCTGGAGAAATATGTAAAAAATCCAGACCAGAAAATGATGAAGGATGAAAAAAAAGGTTTCTAATCAAAAGCCCGGTTGAAAGACCGGGTTTTTATTTTAAATAGAATATTTGTTCTCCTGTAACAAAAGAGAATATAAGAATTAATTAATGCTATAAAAAACAGTCCGAAACCAGCTATTTACCTTCAACATAGTAGTCCATAAACCTCGGATTGGGTAGTGTCTCAGTTTGAAATTAATTGATTATTAGTGCTTGACCGAACAAGCAAAGTCTTTTGTACCTTTGCTTTATGGCAAAGAAAAAAGAACTCCCCAAAGATACCAACAAGAAAGCCAAATCAATAGTAGATATGGCAACTGGTGCAGATAAAGAAACTACATTGGATGGCAAAAATGCTGCTGCTGTGGCTTTAGGTCGGCAAGGTGGTTTGAAAGGCGGCAAAGCAAGGGCGGCGGCACTAACCAAAAAAAGACGGGTTGAAATAGCTAAAAAGGCTGCTGCCGCAAGATGGGGAAATAAGACTGATTAATTATCTTCTTTTAAAGAACGCTTAGATATTATTTTCTCTCCCCATACATCGTAGTAAATTATCTCGCTGGTCTTATTATCAATAAGCACAACTACTTTCTGTTCTAATACACCGTACTTTTTATGAAACTTTGGTTCAACGCCTTCTCCTTCAGCTAACTTAATATATCTGCCGGAAGAATTATTAGCACAAGAAATAAATAAAATAGATAACAATAGTATCAAAAAGTTGCGCATAATTTAGGTTTTATGTTACTGCCTGTTTAGGCACAAAAAATAGTTCTCGTTAATCGTACCGCTTATTAATATAAAAATCTATTAAAGTGCCGCTCAAATTGTTTCTAATCCCTTCACTTGTAATAGGGGAAAGTACAGAAATTGCATCTACTATAAAAACAAAACACCCTCTGTAAGTATTATTTTTTTCTGGCATCATGTTTATTAACTGATTCGTTTGCTCTGCCGTCATTTCTACTGTTGCGATTGAAGGGTTTTTAAATACCTTAATAGATAAAAAATATCTATTCCCATCCTTAAAAATATCTGTGATTGTTCCTTTTAAAACTATTAATGAATCCTGTATAGTTTCTTGAAGAGCGGCTGTAAATCTATTCCCCCAATCTTCTTTAGCACCATACTTTTTTATTAAATCAGTTTCCCCACTTTGATTTAAGGAATCAATACTGTCCATTGTGTCCTGAACTGTAGATTGGGGTTCTTTTGGGTTGCCACATCCAAACAGAAAAATAGATATAACAATTGACATTATATTGATTTTCATAAAAACCGTAGTTTATTTAAGCTGTTTTATTTCTATAAAAGTATTTCTTTTGGATGTTTTATAAAAATGCTTTTACGGTCAAGCAAAAGTGCTATTTTGGGGAACAAATTTACTTTTTATGGGACTTGTGTTTTGGCGTATTTATCAATCAATCCACTATCATTTTGAGTGGTTTGAAAAGTTTCGTGTAATAGAGGAATTAAGAAGGTTAAGTGGTGGATTAAATCTTGACTATGTAAAGACTTACTATGATATATCGTTTAAATGGCATCTTCATATGCGCCAAGAAATTTTTCAAACTATTGAGACTTGCGATGAAAAAACACAAGTATATATGTTTGAAGAACTGATACCATATCTGTCTGATTGGAGGATTGCATCCATACCGTATGATTATATTGAAAAAATAGTAACCGATTATAACGAAGCAGAAGAAATTCGTTTTAACGAGGATGTTAAAAAGCGAGATGAGGAACATAGGAGGAATGTTGATTATAGTAAACCCCACATGGCAGAAATTCCTCAAGAGAAAAACGAAACAAACCCATTTTTGCATAGAAGTATTTTTGGAAGGTTTAATTCACTCCCTAAAAAAAATAATTATTACTACGAATATTGGGGGTATCCTGACTTTATAGATACCGAAGTATTGCCAGAGTATTATAATTCATTGGGGAAGTTGCAGCAAAGTTTTAGAGACAATACCTCTCTATATACTAAATTATACATAGAGGGAAAATATGTTCCAAAGGACAGAATGATTTTTTTAAAAAATGAATTTGAAAATGAGATAAAGAATGAAGTAAAAGCTCTTCCTACTTCTCCAGAAGAGGAGTTGCTATCAAGTATAATAGAAAAGCCTAATAAGCT
>Ga0209476_10000096_pt1 | contig 56459 bp, 31 predicted proteins | sample KloWWTrecipitate_FD_187179 | JGI IMG/M metagenome (GOLD analysis project Ga0209476, IMG submission 187179) | Active sludge microbial communities from Klosterneuburg, Austria, studying microevolution and ecology of nitrifiers - Klosterneuburg... | ecosystem: Engineered > WWTP > Aerobic digester... | reverse complement strand
TACAACCACCAACGACCACACCAGCACCTGGATGGACTGACCCCGGCACACCTTTACTTTGGTCTGCCCGATACCCGGAACCGTACCCTGACACCAAACCTTGTTGAACCCCAATTCACACTAACAACCGCCTGAAACCTGTCCAGTAAATCGGGAGTACCTCAGCTTGATGAAATCGTGACCATCAAGAGCGTCAAGGATTATCAGACCCTTGCACCAATCACGGATTCGGATGTCTATTTTGCCGATATGAAGTCGCGGTTGTCACAGGAATTGAAGCAATTGCAACATGGCGATGCCTGAAGACGAGAATTCTACCGGGATCGAGTTGAGCAGCTTATCGAGTTCATTGGCCAGAACTCAATACGCGCTGGCTTTGACCCGCAAATTGCTGATTCCCTCCACAGAGCGGAAGCGGCGTGAACTGATAGAGTTCCTAGTTCGAATGGCCGACAAGGACAATTTTACCATTCGGATGCTGTCGGAGTTTTACCCGCTTAACCCAGGACTACTAGAGAAATATGCGGATTATTTGAAATGGGATGCGCTAAGCTGCAACCCCAACCTTCCATGGAGTGAGGATTTGCTGAGTCGTTTCGAGGAGAAATGGAGTTGGAGTAGTCAAATGCTGGATACGTGTAGAGCCCTACCATGGAGTGAGGCCTTGATAGCCCGTTTTGAGGAGAGATGGAATTGGTATTGGCTGAGCGACAATATCACTTTGCCATGGAGCGAATCGCTGCTTGCTCGTTTTGAAGAGAGATGGGTTTGGCAACGACTGATCCTCAATATCACTTTGCCGAGGGATGAATCTCTGCTTGCCCGTTTTGAAAAGAGGTGGGATTGGCATGTGCTGAGCAGACGCAAAACCTTGCCTTGGAGCGAGGCTCTACTGGAACGATTTTCCGGACTATGGGATTGGCAGGGACTTAGCGGGAATAGCAGTCTTCCATGGACTACAGCCCTGATAAAGCGTTTTTCAGAAAGATGGGATTGGCGCTTTCTTAGTGGGAATGAGGGTCTTCCGTGGAGCGATGAATTCATTGATGAATTTCAGGATAGGTGGACATGGAAGTATGAGGTCTCCGCACTGGAGGATCATTATTTGGCACACCCAGATGAAAGGTCGATAGAATGGCATCTTCTTCAGGGACTGCATGGCTTAAGAAGCTTGAGCCAAAATCCCAAGCTGCCATGGAGCAAATCTTTGATTGCTCGTTATGAAGATCGATGGGATTGGAAGGCATTAAGCAGGGCAGATTATCTTCTTTGGAGTGAAGATCTGATAATATCCTTTGAGGATAATTGGAACTGGGGTAGTCGCTGGTATTGGCATGGAGGTGGCCTTAGTCGCAATACTAGCATTCCATGGAATTCAGCTCTCATAAATCGGTTTTGGGATAGATGGAGTTGGAGTGGCCTCACCGCTAATAGCTCAGTGGCTTTGGCTGATAGAATCCTCATAGAACCCAAGCTGAAACATCAGATTAGAGAGGAGGTAGATAGGCTCACACCACTTTTTCGCTGGGCTGGTCTTGAAACGGAAAGCATGGACATCTGGTTTTGCAGGTTGGCAAGGCTGAGATGCGTCCAAGACTTATTATGGTCAGAAGATGTCATTTCCAAACTTGGAGACAATCTGGACTGGGGGACAATTAGTAGCGATACTATGCTCTTATGGAACGAAGATATAATTTCCCAATACGAAGCCAGATGGGCCTGGAGTCAGCTCAGTAAAAACCCATCTCTTCCTTGGAGCGAAACCTTCATTTCTCGATACGAAGGCCGTTGGGACTGGAATGAGCTTAGTAGTAGCCCATTCCTTCCTTGGAGCGAATCCTTCATTTCTCGCTATGAGGACCGATGGAACTGGAACTGGCTAAGCAATAATGAAACCCTCCCTTGGAGTGAATTGTTCATTGATAGATTTAAGGACAAATGGAATTGGAATCGGCTTGGCAACAACGATTGTTTTCCTTGGAGTGCGGCTTTGGCTATTTCATTCAAGGATCAATGGGATTGGGGTGGTCATGAAGATATTGATGGTACGATTTCTTCTGGAATGATTCATTTTCAACCGATTCATTGGGATGAAGAAATGATAATGAAGCTTGAAGGGAAAGTGAACGTTTCTGTTCTTGCGGAATTTGGGAGGGATGTAAAGTGGACCATATCCTTGATTGAACGTTATTGCAAAGACGTTTATTGGGGTAATAAATTGAGTGACGACGTATATTCAAACATTATTCGACCTTATGCGGATGATGCGCTCGTCGAGGAAGTGATGCAACGCATAATCCAGACAAGAGCTAGGGCCGAAGGTGCAGGTGCCGGTTCACTCAAGCCGTAGTCTCGGGGCTCAACTGCATCTTGCTCAACGAGTAGTACAACCCGCCGGTATCCGCGATCAGGTCATCGTGAGTTCCGCTGGCGGTGACCATGCCGTGGTCCAGCACGAGGATGCGGTCCGCGTTCCGCACGGTGCTGAGCCGGTGTGCGATCACAATGCTTGTGCGGCCTAACATCAGCTTGTCCAAGGCATCCTGCACCAAGCGTTCGCTGGCGGTGTCCAAGGCACTGGTGGCCTCATCGAGGATGAGGATCGCGGGGTCCTTCAGCACGGCACGTGCGATAGCGATGCGTTGCCGCTGGCCGCCGCTGAGCTGGATACCGCGCTCGCCTACGATGGTGGCGTAGCCTTCCGGGAAGGAGGTGATGAAGTCATGCGCGTTGGCTTTGCGCGCTGCGGCCTCGATGTCCTCGCGGGAGGCACCGGGCCTGCCGTAGGCGATGTTCTCCAGGATCGTTCCGCCGAAGAGCAGCACCTCCTGCGGCACGATGCTCATGCGGTCACGCAACGCACCGAGATTATAGTCGCGGGAGTCCTTGCCATCGATGGTGATGCGCCCGCCGACGGGATCATAGAAACGCAATACTAAGGAAGCGATGGTGCTCTTTCCCGCTCCGCTCGGACCTACCAGTGCCACACGTTCGCCGGGCTTGGCGTGGAAGACTACATCACGCAGCACCTCATGTTCGGGACGAGTGGCGTAGTGGAAGGAGACGTGCTCGAAAGCGATGTCGCCGGTGAGCTTTAGTTGCTCTTTCCGCGGCGTTAGATCGATCGCCTCGGTCTGGCCTTCCTGCAGGTCCATCAGGCGCTCGGTGGCGCCCACGGCCTTCAACATGGTGGTGATCAGGTCCGGCACGCTGGCGATGGAGGCACCGATCATGATGGAGAGGCCGAGGAAGGCGGTGATGTCGCCAATATCGAGCAGGTCGTCCGCCATCAGGTGTACGGCGCGCCAAATGATGAAGACTACCACGCCGAACATGCAGAAGATGATGAAGGAGACAAAGCTCCCGCGCCATTTCACACCTTTCAACGCCAGGTCGCGGGCCTTGAGCACACTGCTGCGGTACCGCGCTACTTCAAAGGCTTCATTGCTGAAGGCCTTCACGTTCTGGATGCCCTGCAGCGTCTCGTCCACGATCACGTTGGTGTCCGCGATGCGGTCCTGCACCTGCGTGCTCAGCTTGCGGATGTAGCGCCCGAAGAACACCGCGATCAGCGCCACCACGGGTAGCGTGGCCAGCATCGTGAGCGTGAGCTGCACGCTGACGAAGGTGAGCAGCGTGATGCCCAAGCTGATGGTGACCACTTGTCGCAGCAGTTCCGCCAGCGAGGTGGTCATGCCTTCCTGCAGTAGCGCCACGTCCGCGCTGATCCGGCTGTTGAGCTCGCCCACGCGGCGCTGTGCGAAGAAGAGCATCGGCATGCGGACCAAGTGCGAATAGGTGTCCTGCCGAAGGTCGGCCAAGGCGTTCTCCGAAACCAGGCCGAAGAGGTAGATCCGCACGAAGCCGAACGCCGCTTGGAAGGCGAAGACCAGAATGAGGAGTTTCGCGATGGAATCGATGTTCGTGAGATCCGTCAGCGGCGCGGACCAGAAGCCGTCTGAAACGCTTGCATTGACCAGTTTGCCGAGCAACAGCGGGAACGCCAAGCTGAGCAGGCTCGTGATCAACAGGCAGAACAGGCCCAAGGCGAACGCGCCCATGTGCGGCTTCAGGTAGCGGAAGAGCCGTGTGGTCTTGCGCCAAGCTTCTTTGTTGAGCTTCGCAGGCGTCGCGCCCTCATCGGTTGTGGTCGCCCGTCCTCTTCGTGATGCCATATTCTAATGTCCAAGAAGCACCTGAGCAGGTGAGGTGCCAATAGATCGGTCGTTCTACTTCCAAAGGACGAAGATCGCGCCGCAATACTTCAGTTCACTCCTGAAATTGCTTGAATTGGCATTTTGGAGGTACGCCTGCTTCAGATCGGCGTAGATCCGCTCTTTCAGCGTCATCTGCGTTCCGTCAAGAATGCAATGCCACCATCTTGTCCGCAATGTGGTCGAAGAGGTTTTTTAGCGGCTTCTCCACCATCATCTTGATGAACGGGTTCAGGTCGGCCTCGAAGACCTCGTGTATCTCAGTAGCCCCGTCCTTTTCCTCCAAGTGGACATTCAGAGTAAAGGGGAATGGGGACCGGTCAGTGCTTTTCATTCGCACAAGGTTGTTCGGTGTTCCACCGTCGAGTTCCAGTCCGATGGTGGCCGCGCCCTGCACCTTGAAGGAGCACGACTTGCCGTCGCTTTTCCAATCGCTGATGCGGTCCTGCGGCAACAACTGCTGGAAGTTGTGCATGTCCTGCAGGAACTGATAGGTGGTCTCCGCCGGGCGCTCGATCCGGACCTGTTTGCTCTCGATGCGTGTCATGGTCACTTCGCCGGTTTTTCCGGAGTGGTTTTACGTGATCTTGTCGCGGTGCCGGCAGCGGTAGCGGGCCCGTCCCAATTGGCAGGGTCCTCGCGCCAAGCATTCAAGGAGATCAGGTCTTTCTCCGTGATGTAGTTGTCCGCGATCGCTTGGTCCAGCAGGATGTGGTAGTCCGTAAGGGCGTGCAGGCGGACCTTGGCTTGGGCAAAGGCCTCGGAGGCCACCTTCAGCCGGTACGTGAAGATGCTGACCATGCCTTTCACCTCGCACCCGGCTTCCCGCAGTGAGGCCACTGCTTGCAAGCTGCTCTTGCCGGTGCTCACCAAGTCCTCCACAACGATCACGTTCCGCCCTTGGGTAAGGTCGCCCTCCACCATGTTCTTCATGCCGTGCTCTTTGGCGGAACTACGGACATAGATGAAGGGGAGACCAAGCTCCTGCGCGACCAATGCGCCGTGGGCGATACCCCCGGTGGCCACGCCGGCGATCATGTCGGGTTTGCCGAACTCATTGGTGATGGCCTCCACGAACTGCTGGCGGATGTACGTCCGCATCACCGGATGGCTCAAAGCCTTGCGGTTGTCGCAGTAGATCGGGCTCTTCCAACCGCTGGCCCAAGTGAACGGTTTCTGCGGACTTAGCCTCACGGCTTTGATACGTAAAAGGAATTCGGCGATCTTCAGCGCCGGATCAAGCCGGGAATCCATGACGCAAAACTACGAAGTCCATATCGACGGGAAACCGTTTTTTATCGGTGAACGCCCGGAATTCATTGCCATGCCCGTGGGTTGGCTGGCTATCCGCGTGGACCTGCCGAGTGAAATGAACTACTTGGCCGCTCTGCTTACAGCCCGGCCGGAACTGAAGGGCATGCACGTTTTTGGCGCGGACGTGGAGCAACTGTGGGACTGGTTCCGGGCGGACTACCGGTTCGTGCAGGCCGCTGGAGGGGCCGTGACCGATGAACGCGGAAGACTGCTGGCGATCCACCGTATGGGCCGCTGGGACCTGCCGAAGGGCAAGGTGGAGAAGGGTGAGCCCATTGATGCGGCAGCGGTCCGCGAAGTGCGGGAAGAATGCGGCCTGCACGACATCAAACTGATCCGGCCGCTGTGCCATACTTGGCACACGTACGAGCGCAAAGGCAAGCAGCACCTCAAGCGGACTGATTGGTTCCTCATGAGCGGCAAAAGCTCGGAGCCGTTGACCGCGCAGAACGAGGAGGATATCGACCAGGTGCGTTGGACCGATGCGGAAGAACTGGCGGAAGTGCGCCGCGATACCTACCCTTCACTTCAGCGCGTGATCAACGCCTGGGAGGAAGCACACCGCGGTCCGGCCTGAGCTTCCGTTCCTCGTCGGCCTTCACCCTGATGCTGTGAAGCACCGCCCCGAGTCCTTGGCTTGGCAAGGGCCCTGGAGATGCTGTCAACTCGCGGCCTTGCAACAAGAAAAGCACGGGGGTGTTCCGGACCCGCAGGGCGTCCAGCAGCTCTTGCCGGTCAGCGGGAATAAACCAGTTGGGACCGCTTTTCGGATGGGTGCGCAGCCATGTCGCCAGTTGGGCCGGGCTGTCCTCCAGCGCGATCCCGATGAAGGTGGCATAGCCGTCGTATTCCGTCCGCAGTTTTTCCAAGGCGCCTAGTTCCTGCTCGCCGTATGCGCCGCGGGTCCCGGTGATCATCAGGCAGACCGGGCCATGGAAAAGGCTATCGATATCCACTTGCGATCCGCTTGTATCGATCAACGAAAGCGCTGGTAGAGGCGTTCCCGCTGTCATCGTAGTGAGGTCCCAAAGCATGTTGGCCGCAATGGCACGATGCTCCTGAAAGGCGGAATGTTCACGCACATCTTCGAACACTTTCAAAATGCCGGCATGGTTGAACTGCGCGTTGCCCTGCTCTGCGTAAAGCCCGGTGATCAGCACCAGTTCGTTCAGCCGGGGCGACTTCAGGAAATCGTTCTTCGCGAGCAATGCTTTGAGGCTGTCCGTGCGGCCCTCTTGGATATCCTTCAGCAGTGCATCAGTGTCCGTGCGGAAGGGAAAGCGCATGAGGTGATCGGCGAAGAAGGCCGTGAAAAAGCGCGTGTATTCAGGCACATTGTAGAGCACCGGCTTGTCTTTCAGGTAGCGGTCGAAGAGTGCGCGGTCGGTGGTGCGGGGGCCGAGGCGCAGACCTGCAATACCGTACTCCACGTCGCTTTGAAACCACGGATCTTCCACGTCGGCATAGAACTTCCGGAGCTTCCGTTCGAAGGTGTCCACACGGGCTTCGCTCCAGCGGGGAGAAAGGAAGAGGTCGGTCTGTTTCCGGGCGGTGTCGTGCACCATGGTCCCGGTACCGCTTCGTTCCTTGGCCACCGCATCCATCCCGGCATCCTGATCAGTGGCAAGGTCTTCCGCCACGAACGCGTCCAAGCGCTCGTTCAGGTCGCTCACCATAGCGTTCACGTCCAAGTGGTCCAGGTCGAGGAAGATCAGGTCCACGCGTGCGGTCCCGCTGATGGGAAGCGCTTGATCGGTGCGTGGTGCGGGCATTTGAACGTGGTAGGATCCCGCGCGCAGAAAAAGGTCGGCGCCCACATCGCCGATGCGGAGCAAGGCGCGTTCGGTGCCTTCCACTTCGGCGTTCAAGGTCACATCCCCCTTCGCATTGGTCCTGCCATGGGCGATGGCTTCTTTCCGAAGGGTGACCGCATCCATGTAGCGGTACAGCACCACCTGTTGGTCGGGATAGGTGGGCGCGTGTACCTGAATGCTCACCGGCGCGGCGCTCAGGGCGAGGCCGAACGGAAGAAGGATGCCTAAGAGAAGAATTTTCATGCCGTGCGGACCGCCGCAGGAACGAACGCGGACACGTCGGCATTATTGGCCATCAGCTCCCGGACGATGGTGCTGCTGATGTGCGCATGTTCGGGCAATGCCGGCAGGAAGATGGTCTCCACGCCGCGCAGCGCATGGTTCATCAAGGCGATGCTGCGCTCGTTCCCATGGTCCGTGCTGTTGCGCAGGCCGCGTACGATATGCTTCGCACCCAGTTCCACACAGAGGTCGGCGGTGAGGCCTTGGAACGAAATGGCCTCGATCTTCGGGCTGTGGGCGAAGGACTTTTTCAGCCAGTCCAATCGTTGTTCGAAGGGGAACATGTAGCTTTTGGTGCTGTTCTCACCCATGGCCACCACGATGCGGTCGAAGAGCGGCAGGGCGCGCATCACGATGCTCACGTGGCCGATGGTCACGGGGTCGAAGGATCCGGGGAAAACGGCGATTCGCTCGCTCATGGCTGCGGAGGTTTGGGAGTGAGGAAGCTGAAGTGGATGTTGCTGTACTTCCGGCAAACATCGAACCACGGATCGCCGCTCAGGTCGGTCTCGCGCGGATGCTCGATGATCAGCAGGCCGTCGGGGGCCAACAGGCCGCGCTCACGGATCAATGTCGGCAAGGTCGCGGTCCCATCGGCATGAAAAGGCGGGTCCGCGAAGATCACATCGTAGCTGCTGCGGTCGGAACTCAGATAGGTGAACACATCTGCTTTCACCGCATGCCAGTTGGTCAATGCCAGATCGGCCGCGGTGCGCTTGAAGTAGCTGTACAGGGCATTGTCCTGCTCCACGCTGATCACCTCTTCCGCGCCACGGCTCAGGAATTCCAATGAGATGCCGCCCACGCCGGCGAAGAGGTCCAGCACGCGGATCCCTTCCAAGGCGATGGAATGTTGCAGGATGTTGAAGAGCGCCTCCTTGGTGAAGTCGGTGGTAGGTCGCGCCGTGATGCCTTTCGGCGGGGTGATGCGCTTCCCCTTGAACCGGCCGCCTATGATGCGCATGGGAACTGATCGATCAAGCCGGTCCAGTGGTGGGCGTTCGGCACGGGCAGGTCCACAAGCACGGGATCCTTCGCGCCGGTGGTGGGGACGGGGCCTTTCAAGAAATACTTCGAGAGAAGATGCTCTTCCCCGGGGGTGAGATGTGTCCCTCCGGCACGGACCTCCACATCATCCGGTGAAAGCCCGCATTGCTCCAAGGCGAATAGTGTGTAATAGAGCAGGTCTTCCGCCACCGTGGCGTGGAAGGTGTTCGTCAGCAGCAGCTTCCCCCGGTCCGCCACCACTAAGTCCAAGCGCGTGGCCGAGCGGTGCAGTACAGCTACCGCACCAAATGAGGACCGGCTGAGGGCATGGCTCACCAAAGTGCCATGCAAGGGCAGGGAGCGGGCATTCGGGAAGCGCTCGAGCAAGGAACGTTCGGCCATCTCATCGTGCAGGTAGATGCAACGTGCGCCGAGGGTCCCGATGGGTTCATCACGCAGCAGACCGGTGGGCACGCTGCCGTGTACCAACTTCAGGTGGCGCATTTCGGTGCCGGCCACCAAAGCGCTTTCCGGTACTAATGTGCTGATCTCCGGCATGGCGGTGAAGGACACGCTCACGGGCTTCCCGGGCATCCGCTGCTCCAGGGGCATGTTTTCGCCCGTACCGCAGACCAAGGCCATCAAACGGCCCGAGGATTTCTCGTGTACGCACCATGCCTGCAGCGCCGGGGCCACCCAGCAGCTCAAGTGCCAAGCGTGTTCCTTGGCGGCATCGTACTTCGGGTGAAAATGTTCCTCGGTCATCGGGAATATTGCGATGGCTCTTTTTCGTGTGCCACAAAGGAACTCATTTCCGCTTGCTGCGCTTTGGGAAGTGATCAAGGAAGTTCAGCGGCTATCCCGAACTTCACCGCCCAACTCAGATGCCCGCGCTCGGTGCCTGAGGACCTCGAAGGCCCGAGTGCGGGCTGCATAGGGCCTCCGGCCCGTCTGATCCCGACGCTCTCTCGAATCACACCAGCCATGGCCAGCCTCACCGAAAGCCTGCTCACCCGTCTGGGACACGTGCCTACACAAGGCCAGCACAAGGCCATGGATGCCTTGTCACGCTTGTTGGCCACGGAAAAGGAACGCGCCACACTGGTGTTGAAAGGCTACGCAGGCACCGGGAAGACCACCTTAGTAGGTGCTTTGGTGAAGGTGCTCGCCGAAGCGCGCAAACCCGTGGTGTTGCTGGCCCCAACGGGCCGTGCAGCCAAAGTGCTCAGCGCTTATGCTGGAGCTTCCGCCAGCACCATCCACCGGCGCATCTATCGCACGGCAGGCGACGATGACGGCGGCTACGGCGGCATCTCCGTGGCACCCAACAAGGAACAACATGCGCTCTTCGTAGTGGACGAGGCCAGTATGATCGGTAAGGGCGGCGGCAGCGCATTCGATCGCGACCTGCTGGCGGACCTCTTCCAGTACGTCTTCTCCTCCGCCGGGAACAAGCTGCTGCTGATCGGCGACCCGGCACAGCTGCCCCCCGTTGGCAGTGACCACAGCCCGGCATTGGACGTAAAGGAGCTGGCGGAACAAGGTCTGTTGGCAGGCAGCATCGAGCTTACCGATGTGGTGCGGCAGGCCGAAGCCTCCGGGATCCTCGTGAACGCAACGGCCCTGCGCGATACACTGGCTTCAATGCCTGTGACGGAGCAAGCGGGCATTGGGGAAGTCCACGTACCGGCGGAGGAAAAGATCATTCCGCACTTCATCACCGGCTTTCCCGATGTGGTCCGTGTGGAAGGCTATGACCTGCAGGATGCGCTGGAGGAAGCATACGCCCGCCACGGTGACGGGGAGGTCTGCCTGATCTGCCGCAGCAACAAACGCGCCTACCAGTACAGCCAACAGGTGCGGGCACGGATCCACGGATTCGAAGAGGAACTGGAGGCTAACGACCGCTTGATGGTGGTGAAGAACAACTACTTCTGGGCGTCGCGTGAGAACGGTCCCGGTCCCGGCTCGTTCGGCCTGATCGCCAATGGCGAACAGGTGACCGTGCAGCGCGTACATGGCACCGAGGAACGTTACGGCCTATGCTTCGCGGACCTGACCATAGGTTGGTGGGACGGCCGCGAGGACCGCGAGCTGGAGGTGAAGGTGATCTTGGACGTACTGGCGAGCGAAGGCCCCGCACTGGCCGGCGCACGCATGCGGCAACTCGGTCAGGATGTGCTCGCAGGCATCGAGGCGCGCACCAAGGGCGAGCGCTTCCGCCTCTTCAAGCAGGACCCGTATGCCAACGCGCTTCAGGTGAAGTATGCTTATGCAGTTACGTGCCACAAGGCGCAGGGTGGCCAATGGAAAAGCGTCTTCGTGGACCAAGGCTACGTCACCGAGGAAATGATCGACCGCGAGTACGTGCGCTGGCTTTACACGGCCGTTACGCGTGCCAGCGAAAAGCTCTATCTGCTGAATTTCCACCCGCGGTTCTTTGGGGAGGGGGAGGAGTGAGCAACAAGGGCTCAAGCCGCCACGATGCGCCAGCCATCACTTGCCAATTCTGTCGCGATGCTCACCAGATGGTCCGTTCCGATCTGCGCTGTGCGCACATGGTATTCCGCTGCGGCCATGCGCACGAAGTCCGGATGCGAGATCTTCATCCTGTTCAGCGCTGCGCCCACTTCCAAGCTGTGCAGGTCGTCCATCAGGCCAACGCCGCAGGCCTTCAGCACGGCCTCCTTGCGGGTCCACAGTTCCAAGAAGCGGCGCTTGCCATTCTCGGCCTCCGCGATGCTGGCTACCTCCGGCGGCGTGAAGTAGTGGTCGGCCACACGCTCATGGTCCGTACGCCGGTTCATGGTCTCGATGTCCGCACCGATGGGCTCCTTCGCTACCGCTACTAGCACGGCATCTTTCGTGTCGCTCAGATTGAAATGGACCGGATGCCCTTCCAGGAAGGGTTTCCCGAATTCGCCACGACGGAGTATCAGGTTCTTCGCCGGTCGGCCGAGGTAATGGCCCAAGGTCTCACGCAGAAGGCCATGCCCAAGGATGTAGCGGTCGTGGTCCGTGGCGAAACGGAAGCGCTCGGCACGGGCCAGCTCCTCCTCGTCCAAGAGTTCATGATAGCGCTCCTCCCGGTCCTGCAAGGAAGCCAAGGTGGCGAACAATACCTGGGGCACTGCATACGCCAATGGCCCCGGTGGATCCTTCTCCAACCGGGCCGGCGATGGTCCTTCGCAGTGTACGATCAACGACCGTTCAGCCTTCATGCTCAAACGGCTTCCACGGCATGCTTGCTAACGGCCCGGTCGATGCTTGCGGAAAGTTCCTTTACCAGGAGCACTACTTCGGGGTCCTTGATCAGGCTGTAGTGGTCGCCCGGGAGCACCTGTATGTCCAACGGACCGGTCACCAGTTTGCTCCAGCCCATGTCATCAGGCCCAGGTGAACGATCGGCCTTGAACACGGTGACAGGTCCATCGTATGGCTTTGCATGATAGGCCTGAATGGCATTCAGGTAGTTGTCGATGATGTGGAAGTGCTGCAGCTTATGCGAGCGTATGTTCCCCTTGCGGAGCGCTCGATCCACAAGCCAGCGCATCACGGTGCGCTTCAACGGCGCATAGAACTTCTCTTCCGTCCTCATCGTCTTGAGGAAGTCCTCCGGGGCATACATGTCGAACATCACAAGCAAGGGTACTTCATGGCCGGCTGCCATGAGCTGCCTTGCCATTTCAAACGCGACGATGCCGCCAAAGGAATATCCTCCCAGCAGATAAGGGCCTTCCGGTTGCACAGACTTCAGCTCGTTCACATAATGCGTGGCGATCTCTTCCACGGTCTTGTGCTCGAAAGGTGCACCGTTCTCGCCTTGGTGGAAGAACGCGTAGTACGGCTGATCCTTCCCGAGGTATCGGGTGATGTGGTGGTTCGCCTCGTCGCCATGCACGCAGAAGAACGGGATGCGGTCGCCCGTTGGTTGCAATGCCGCCAGATTCTTCAGCCCGGTGGTTCCCTTTTCACTTTGCAGCAGTTTCGCGAATGCGGCAATGGTAGGCGCTTGGAACAGTGAGTTTAAGGGAAGGCTCTTGCCGAAGCGCTCCTCCACGCGGGCCAGCAATTGGATGCCGATGAGCGAGTGCCCGCCCAAATCGAAGAAGTTGTCGTGAATGCCCATGCCTGGGGCATGTAATAGATCGGACCAGAGTTCCGCTAGGCGTTCCTCCTTGGCGTTTCGAGGGGCCACGTGCTTCACCTCCAGAGTTTGGGAACGCAGCTCGGGCATGGGCAGCCCGCGCTTGTCCACCTTGCCGTTCGCGGTGAGCGGAAGTTCAGGCAGGATCACTAACGTCGTGGGCACCATGTGGCCCGGCAAGGCATTGCGCAAGTGCTCGCGGACGGCATTGATCAACGCTTCCTGTGCCACCACGTCCTCGGCCAACCGGGAAAGATCCTTCGGCACCACATAGGCTACTAATTGCTTCTCGCCGGGAAGGTCGCTACGGACGATCACTGCGCGGTCCTTCACCTCAGCAACATCGCTGATGGCACTTTCGATCTCGCCTAGTTCCACGCGGAATCCGCGCACTTTAACTTGCCCGTCGCCGCGGCCGAGGAAGTCGATCGTGCCGTCCGGGAGCCAACGCACGAAGTCGCCGGTGCGGTACAGTTTGGCCCCCGGTGTATCGCTGAAAGGGTCGTCCACGAACTTCTCGGCCGTGAGCCCGGGTTTGCCCCAGTAGCCCAAGGCCACACCTTCACCACCGGTGTAGAGTTCGCCCTTCCCGCCGATGGCCACGGGGTTCATGGCCTCGTCGAGGATGTGTGCAGTGGTGTTGGTGATGGGCCGGCCGATGGGGACGCGTGCCTTCAACGCGTGTTCGTCGTCGATCGCATGGCAACAGGTGAAGGTGGTGTTCTCCGTGGGGCCGTAGCCGTTGATGAGCACGCCCCGGCCTACCACGCGCAGCGCGCGCTTTACATGAGGAACGCTCAGCACATCGCCGCCGGTAAGGATATGCTTGAGTCCGCACAGGCTCTCCACATGCTCGTCCACCAGAAGGTTGAACAAGCCTGCTGTGAACCAAACGGTGGTCACCTTCTGTTGGCGGATGGTACTGATGATCTCCTGCAACGTTGGCTTCTGCTGGGGCTGAAGCACCAACTTGGCACCGTTCAGCAACGCCCCCCATAGTTCCAGGGTTGACGCGTCGAATGAAATGTTCGAGAGTTGCAGGAAGGTGAGGTCCGGCCCGAAAGGAAGATAGTTCTGGTCGCGCACCAAGCGGGTCACCGCGCGGTGCGGCACCACCACGCCTTTGGGTTCCCCGGTGGAGCCCGAGGTGTACATGATGTAGGCGGGAGAATCCGGTTTACCCATGGGAGGCTTGACCGAAGGTGCCGCATCGGTGATCTCCTCCAAGAGCAGGGTCTTGGCGGAATGTTTGGGCAAGTCGTCCAGCAGATGGCCTTGGGTCACAAGCACCTTCACATCGGTATCGCGGAACATGAACTCCAAGCGTTCCGCGGGATAACCGGGGTCAAATGGCACGAAGGCGGCGCCGCATCGCAGGATCGCAAGCATGGCGGCCACCATGTCCGGGCTTCGGTCCGTACACAGGCCCACCGGGTCACCCGGTTTCACGCCAGCGGCTTGCAGTACGCCGGCCAAAGAAAGTACACGGGCATGGAGCTGTTCATAGCTCAGGTCCCCCTCCGCCGTGACCAAGGCCGTGCGTCCGCCATGGGTCTTCACCACCTCGTCGAAGAGGGCGTCCATGCCGCGGTCACGGGGGATGTCGCTGCGTGTGCCGAGCCATTCCGAAGGGGGCATCAGGGCTTCCGCCGCAAGGTCTTCCTCACCCACCAGTGTGCCGATGGGCAAGGCTGCGTTCGTGTTGATACGGGCGATCAGAATGCTGAACTGGTCCATCCAATCGCGGATGGTGGAGGCATCGAAGAGATCGGTGTTGTAGCTCCACTCAAGCACCAGACCATCGCCTTGGCCGGTGGCGTTCAGGAAAAGCTCGAAGTTCTCGTAGTGCCGGGGATTGCTGACGAAGGTGTGGGTGAGCCCATCAAAGGCCACTCCGTCGTCCATGTTCATGTCGATGTTGAACACCACGGGCACCAAGGGGATCCGGCCGGGTTCGCGCGGCACTTTCAGTTTCTGCACAAGCGTGCCGAAGGTGTACTTCTGGTGGTCGAACGCATCGAGTACTTGCGTGCGCCGTTCCTTAAGGTGGGCATCGAAGGCTGCCTCATCGTCCACATGGCTGCGCAGGGCCAGCAGGTTCACGCAGTGCCCCACCAGATGCTTCATGTCCAGGTCGCTCTGTCCCGCTGCTGGAAGTCCGGTGACGATATCGCTCGATCCCGTCAATTTGTGCAGGAGCACCTCGAAGGCGGTGAGTAAGGTGGTGACGAAGCTCGCGCCGTTGCGAGTGGCCACGGTGCGCAGGCCAAGCACCAGCTTGGGGTCCAGTCGCAGGTCCAGCCGGTCGCCGTTGAACGTTTTCCGTTCTGGACGGACACGGTCCGTGGCGAGGTCCAAACGGGGAATGGAACCCTTGAAGAGGCCGGTCCAAAACTTCTCCACTGCGGCATGCTCGGTGGATTTCGCGAAATCCGTAGTGGCCAGCACATATTCGCTGAACGGGACCGCGGGAGGCAGGACCGGTGTGGTATTCGAGATATGCGCGTTGTAGAGGCTGCTGGTCTCTGCCATCAGGATGCCCAGGCTCCAACCGTCCAGCACGGCATGATGTCCGCTCAGGCGAAGGACATGTTCCTCCTTGCTCGTCTTTGCCAGTAACACCCGGAACAGGGGGCCATGTACCAGGTCGAAGGGTTGTGTCATGTCCGCCTCGGCCAATTCCTGCATGCGGTCGGCGCGAACCTCTTCATCCATGCCGGTGAGGTCGTGGTACGGGATCGACAGTTCAATACGCTCAAAGACCACCATGCGCATGCCGCTGGCACTGATCACGCTGCGCAGGCTCTCGTGGCGGTCCACCAGGTCTTGCAGCGCCTTATCCATCGCGCCGCGTTCAAGATCTCCCTTGAGGATCAAAGACACGCTTTCCACATATGCACAGTTCGCATCGTCGCCCATTTCAGAGGCGGCGAACACTTCCATTTGCGCCTCCGTGGTGGGAATGGTACGCTGGATCGCGGGACCGGCGAAGGGATCGAAGTCCACTTCAACGTGCCGCGTTTCCGGTATAAATTTCTCCATGATCGTCCGTGGACTTGTCAGAAGTTCCTCATCACTGTTTTTCCTCGGTCACAAGCATAACATACTTTCCGGGCTCTTTCTCATTTGGTATGAACCAACCGGGTTCTCCCTTCGGCGTTCTCCCTATGCGGGCCCCGGGCACCGGCGGCTCGCCCGCCTCCAACACACGCTCGCTCAGTTTGCGTGCGTGTCCGTTCAAGGTGTTGTTCACCACCTCGATCGGATAGGTGCGTTCCGGCATGAAGCCAGAGGCGCGCAGTTCGTTGCAGGTCCGGTCCAAGGCGTAAAGAATGAACTCCACGTCCGCCGCGGTATGTGCCGTGGTGAGGAAGTGAGGAAAGTCCAGCACATGCACGCCGTGCAGGCGCATCAGCAGGAAGAAGAACTCCGGATAGGCTACGCTCTCATCGTACTTGGTCTTGAATGCGCTGCCGAAATTCACCCAGCGGTAGGGGAGCTGATACTGGTCGAAGAGTACGTTGGCACGTTCCACCATGTCCTCGGTCATGGTGTTCAGCCGCTCCTGCAACGCGGGGCCTTCCTCCTTCATGTGTACCAAGGACGCCTTCGCGGCGGCCATGGTCAACGGGTGACGGACGAAGGTGCCCGCGAAATAGGTGACGCCCGCCTCGGGCACGCTGTCGTCGCCGAACTGCCATGGGCCGCCGTCCAGCGCGTCCATCCATGGCCTGCTGCCGATCATGGCACCGATCGGCATACCGCCGCCGATCACCTTTCCGTAAGTGCCGATGTCCGCCTTGATGCCGAACAACGCCTGCGCACCGCCTGGGTGCATGCGGAAGCCGGTGATCACCTCGTCGAAGATCAGCGCTGCGCCGTGCTGCTTGGTCACCGCGCGCACTTCGCGGAGGAAATCCACCGGGCGGAATTCCATGCGGCGGCTCTGCACCGGCTCCACCAGCACGGCGGCCGCTTCATGGCAACGCTGCTTGATGATCTCCAAGCTCTCAGGTGTGCCGTAGTCCAAGATCAACATGTTCTCCACCGCTTCGGGCATGATGCCCGGTGCGCCGGCGTAGCTCTTGTGGCTCTTACTGCCGCGCACGATCACCTCGTCGTTGATGCCGTGGTAGCTCCCGCTGAACGCGATAATGAGGCTGCGCCCCGTCACCGTCCGCGCCATGCGCATCGCGCCCAGTACGGCCTCCGATCCAGTGTTGCACACGGCGGCACGATCCTGTCCGGTGAGTTCGCACAACAGCTTGGAGACGTCCGCTGCCAACGGATGCATCGGTCCGATCTCGATGCCTGCGTCCAACTGCGCATGGCATTCCTTCTTGATGAAGTCCGGCATGTAGCCGAACATGGAGGAGCCGAAGCCGCTGAGGATGTCCACATATTCGTTGCCGTCGATGTCCCACAGGTGGCAGCCTTCGCTGCGGTCCACCACCACTTGGTACACCAGTTCCTTGGTCTGTGGCTTGAAGCCCGTCACCACGCGCGGGTCCGCCATCGGCCCGCGGTTCTCTTGCGTGAAGGTCTTGCTCTTCGCGGTCTTCGCGATGTAGCGCTTTTCGACGTCGTTGTACCAGGCACGCTGTTCCGGCGTGAAGTCGTCCACTTTTTCCTTCTGGATGCGTGCCTGTGCGCCGAAGACTTTCTTCAATTCGGGCGCGTCCTCCATGGCGTCCACATTGGAAGCGGATGTGTTGCCGGTGACGGTTTTTGCGATCGCGGCGGCTCCTTCTTTCACATGGGGCAGCAGGAAATCCGCGAGCTTGTCCAAGTTCGGCAAGTCCTCGTTCAGTTGCCGGAAGCTGATCTTCACGCCGAACTTGCGGCTGAGCGATGTGGCCACCTGCGTGAGGAACAGCGAGTCAAGTCCCATCTCGAGGAAGGTGTCCTCGGGGGCGGTCTCGGCCAATTCCAGACCGGAGCTTTCCTCCAGCAGTGTTTTGATCTGTTGGATCAAATGCTCCTTGGGCGAAAGGTTGGCGTCCAAGCCGTTCGGCACCGGTGCCTCGATGGTGGTGCTCGCAATGGCATGTCCACCGGCAGCGATCATGGACACGGGGTCCACCCAGTGGCGCACGCGCTCGAACGCATAGGTGGGCAGCGAAATGCGGTGGCGCACTTCGCGCTCGAAGAATGCCTTCCGGTCGATCTCCACCCCGCTCTGCCATAGCCAGCCGACAGCGCGCAGCAATGCGGTGAGTTCCTCGCCGTTCCCGGAAGCGGATCCCATCGACGGCACGGCGACCTGTCGCTTCGGATCGGCGCTTTGCTGGCGTGCCAGCGTGGTAGCGGTGGTGCGTGGGCCCACTTCGAGCATTACGCGGTCCGCGTCCTGCCATGCGAATTGCACGGCTTGTGCGAAACGCACCGTGGCCCGCAGATGGTCGCTCCAATACTTGGCGCTCGTGGCTTCTTCATCCTTCAGCCACTCGGCCGTGACCGTGCTGATGATGGGGATGCGTGGTGTGTTCAGGGCCACGTCATCCACAACGCGCTTGTACGGTGCCACCAAGGGGTCCATCATCGGGCTGTGGAAAGCGTGGCTGGTCATCAGCAACTTGCAGCTGATCTCCTCCTTCTCCAGTTCCGCTTGGAACTCCGATATGGCCTCCTTCGGTCCGCTGGCCACGCATAACTGCGGGCCGTTGTTGGCCGCAATGCTGCATCCGGCTGGCAGGCGCTTTGCGATGTCGGCCTCCGCAGCACGCACGCTGAGCATGCTTCCTGAAGGGAGTTCCTGCATCATGCGGCCACGGTTCGCCACCAAGGTGATGGCATCTTCCAAGGAAAAGACGCCGGCCAAACAGGCGGCCGCGAATTCCCCGATGCTGTGGCCCATCATCGCTTGCGGCGTGATGCCCCAATGCATCCAGAGCTTGGCCAAGCTGTATTGGACGGTAAAGAGCGAAGCCTGTGTATGCACCGTCTGTTTGAGCTGTTCCGCAGCCTCTTCCTCCTTGCCGGAGGCGGGGAATATGATCGCCTTCAGGTCCGTGTCCAGGGCTTTCGCAAAGAGCGTGCAGCACTGGTCGAAATGCTGTGCGAACACAGGTTCGCTGGCATACAGCTCGCGGCCCATGCCCACATACTGCGCGCCTTGGCCGGGGAACATGAAGACCACGCCCGGTGCCGCTTCGTGCAGCTCGCGCGTGCCCATCAAATTCGTGTCCTTCTTGGCGATCGCATCGATCACCTCTTGGTGCGTGCCGCCGACGATCAAGCGCCGGTGTTTGAAGGAGCGGCGTCCTTCCATCAATGTGAAGGAAGCGTCCGCCAATGAGGCCTCGGGGTGCATTTCCAGCCATGTGCGGAAATTCTCGGTCATGGCATCCAAACTGGTCTTGGTTTTCGCGCTCAGCAGGAAGAGTTGCTTGTCGCGACCAGCACTGGAAGGATCGGGCAGTGGTGCTTCCCCAAGGATCACATGCGCATTGGTGCCGCCTACACCGAACGCTGAAACACCGGCCACCCGGGGCTTGGTGGTCCGTCTCCAAGCGATGTTCTCATTGGCCACACGGAAGGGGCTGTTAGCAAAGTCGATGGCCGGGTTCGGCGTTTCAAAGCCGACGTTGGAAGGGATCACGCCCTCCTTCAGTGCCAGTGCGGTCTTGATCACGCCCGCCACACCGGCGGCTGCGGTAAGGTGCCCCATGTTGCTCTTGATCGAGCCGATCGCACAGATGTGCGTATCCCCATTTTCTGATTTTCTGATTTTCTGATCATCTGATCCAGGGCGGAATGCCAGGGTCAATGCCTCCACTTCGATGGGGTCGCCCAATGGTGTCGCCGTGCCGTGCGTTTCCACGTAGGAGATCTCCTGTGGCTTTACGCCAGCGTCGGCGTGGGCCATGGCGATCACCTCGGCCTGTCCGCGCACGCTGGGCGCTGTGAAGCTCGCCTTGTCGCTGCCGTCGTTGTTCAGCGCGCTGCCCTTTACAGTGGCGTAGATGTGGTCATGGTCGCGAATGGCATCGTCCAAGCGCTTGAGTACGATGATGCCCACGCCGTCGCTGAAGCTCGTCCCCTTGCCTTCAGCATCGAAGGTGCGGGTGCTGCCATCAGGGCTGTACATACCGCCCTCGTTGTATGTGACGCCGCTTTTGATGGGCACGGTGATCGCGATGCCGCCCGCGAGCGCCATGTCGCATTCGCCATCGCGCAGGGCTTTGGCGGCCTGGGCGATCGCCACGAGCGAGGTACTGCACGCCGTGTGGATGCTCAACGCCGGGCCGCGCAGGTTGAACTCGAAGGCCAACCGCGTTGCGATGTAGTCCTTCTCATTGCCGGTCATCACTTGGAAATCGCCCACCTGTTCGATCAGCTCCGGATGGCCGATCACGTTGCGGGTGAAATAGGTGTTGTTGCCCATGCCGGCGTACACGCCGATCAAGCCGGCGAACTGTGCGGGATCATAAGCGGCGTCCTCCAAGGCGGCCCAAGCGGTCTCCATGAACACCCGCTGCTGCGGGTCCATCAAGGCCGCCACGCGGGGATTGACACCGAAGAATCCGGCGTCGAACTTGTCCGCATCCGTGATCACGCCACGAGCGGGCACATAGTCCGGGTCGTTCTTCACCGTATCCGGGATGGAAGGGTCGATCTCGTCGAGTGTCCACGTTGAGACGCTGTTCTTCTTTTCGATCAAGTTCCGCCAAAGTTGCTCGGTGTTCTCCGCGCCGGGGAAGCGGCCGCTCATGCCCACGATAGCGATCTCGCCGCGCTCTTTCGACTTGTTCGAAGAAAACCGGACCCGGGCCATTTCCGCCGGGGAGATACCGCCGTCGCCACCTTCCAGATACTCGGTGCAGGCGCGGATAGTAGGGTGCTGATAGAGTTTCACGATGGGGAGGGCGAATCCGCGCGTTTCCAGTTGGGCTACGCATTGGATGCTCAGTAGGGAATTTCCGCCAAGGTCGAAGAAGTTATCGTCAATGCCCACCTTGTCCACGCCAAGCAGGTTGGCCCAAACGGCGGCGATGGCTTCTTGGAGCTGGGTGGTGGGCCGTACGAAAACCACGTCCAGGTCCGGTCGCTTCACATCGGGTGCCGGTAAGACCTTGCGGTCGATCTTGCCGCTGGGCGTGCGGGGCATTATGGTCACGGCCACGAACGCGGACGGCACCATGTAATCCGGCAGCAAAGCCCCCAGGTGGCTCCGCAGGTCGTTCGTGGAAAGCGCTTTCGTGGCCACGTAATAGCCCACAAGCCTTTTCAGTCCCGGAATATCCTCACGCACCGTGGCTACGGCCTGTTCAATACTGTCGTGTTTTTCCAGCGCTACTTCCACCTCGCCAAGTTCAATGCGGTATCCGCGCACCTTTACCTGTCCGTCCATGCGACCCTTGTAGTCGATGTTACCATCGGCCATTTCCACCGCGCGGTCTCCCGTCCGGTACGATCGGCCCCCCGCTGTGAACGGGTCGGCAACGAAGCGTTCAGCCGTCAGGTCGTCGCGACCGATATATCCGGTAGCCACGCATGCGCCGCCCAGGTAGAGTTCTCCTTCCACGCCCTTTTCCACGGGATGCATGGCATCGTCCAGGACGAGGAGCTTCACATTGTCGATCGCTTTCCCGATGGAGGGAAGGGGCGGCCAGGATGTGGGGTCGCCTTTTAGTTCAAGTTCGCTCACCACATGGCCCTCGGTGGGGCCGTACTGGTTGCAGAAGCGGCAACCGGGCAGCTGCTTGAAAAGGTTGATCACCGCAGGGGTGATCTTCAATTGCTCGCCGCTGGTGAATACTTCACGCAGGGACGAGGGGACTTCACCGGTGCGCTGAACGGCCTCGGCCAAATACTGGAGTGCGACGAACGGCACAATGACCCTGTTGATCCTTTGGGAGATGATCTTCCGGAGCAATTGGGTCGAGTTCAACCTGTCCTCGTCCGTGATCATCACCAGCGTGCCGCATTGGGCGAACGTGGTGAAGATCTCTTGGAAACTCACGTCGAAGCTGATGGGCGCGAACTGCAAGGTTTTCGAGCCTTCCTTCAGCACCGACGTCCGTAATTGCCATTGGATCAAATTGACCAGCGGCGCGTGGTGCATCGCCACGCCTTTCGGGCGGCCGGTGCTTCCCGACGTGAAGAGGATATAGCACAGGTCATTCGGCCCCGCGGGGCATTTCCCTTCGAATGCGACACGCTTCGAGAGGTCGAGCTCGTCGATCAGGAGCAATTTGATGTTGCCTGGGAAAAGGTGGGCGTGTTCCCGGTCGGTGACCACCATCGGCGGTCGCGCATCTTGCAACATCAAGGCGATCCGGTCCTTGGGATAGGCCGGGTCGATGGGCACATAAGCGGCACCTGCCTTGAGGATGCCCAATACACTGGTGATGAGTTCCGCGGAGCGCTCCAAACACAAGCCCACATTGGCCCCGGGCTTGATGCCCTGATGCTGGAGGTGCGCTGCCAGTTGGTCCACTTTTCCGGCCAATTCGCCGTAGGTCAAGGAGGTTCCATTGCCGGTCAAGGCCGGAGCGTCGGGTTGTGCGGCCGCAGAATGCTCAAAGAAGGCAAAAACGTGATCGGGGATGGGCCTAGGTTGTTTAGACATGCTGGTCCGAAGGTCTATGGATCCGAAATTTACGACCTGTTGAACGGCTTCCACATACAAAGGTTAAGTGAGGTTGGTAAGGTAAAAATCATTCGTCATCGAAAAATGCACGGATTTCGTCGTTAACTTTCGGGTATCCGGCATGCTTGGTCGGGCTATGAGAAGTGAACCATTTGGGCACTTGTATGTTACCCGGACATCGGCCTCCAAGGTGATTTATGCACCCCACGGCCACTTCATAGGTTGGTCAGTTACTGGTCCCTAATGATCAAACCAACTAATTTCGTGGCCCCTATTGAAGATGCAGGTACGTAAGTTGCTCATTTTGAGCCTCTCTCTATGGTCTGTTGCGCGATCGACCCCGATCTGTGCGCAGGCCTATGAGCGGAGCGTAGAGGCATCGGCCCAAGTCCAAGCATCCCCTCCCCGTATCACCTTGAATTGGGAAGGACTCTACAATGTGACCGGCTACCAGATCTGGAGAAAGATCAAAGGGGGGACCAGTTGGGGCGATCCCGTGGCGGTACTGGGCGCGAATACCCAGACGTGGGCGGACAACAATGTCACGACAGGGGTATCCTACGAATACAAAGTTGTGAGGCACACCACCAATGTCGGTGACGGCTATTCCTACATCAATTCGGGCATCCTGATGCCCATGGTGGAGGCCAGGGGCAAGGTGATCGTGCTGGTGGACGACTACTTCAGCTCTGCGCTAGCATCCCAATTGGAACAGATGCAGAAGGACTTGGAGGGCGACGGTTGGACCGTTGTGCGCCATGACGTGAGCAGGAATGCGAGCGTGCCCAGCATCAAGAACATCGTCGTGAACGACTACAATACCGACCCCGGGAATACCAAAATGGTCTTCCTTGTCGGCCATGTACCGGTCCCGTATTCCGGTAACATGGCGGCTGATGGGCATTCGCAACATTTGGGTGCATGGAGCGCGGACGTGTTCTATGGTGATATGAACGGTACATGGACCGATTCCCAGGTCACCTCCACGGGTGCTGTGGATCCGAGGAACCACAATGTGCCCGGTGATGGGAAGTATGACCAAGGCAACATTCCCAGTGCGGTGGAACTAGCCGTAGGCCGCGTCGACTTCCACGATCTTCCGGTGTTCCCGCAAAGCGAGACAACGTTGATGGGGAATTACCTGACCAAACTCCACAACTGGAAAGCGCGTAACTATACGGCCGTGCCGAGGGCATTGGTGGACGACAATTTCGTCGGCTACAACGATGCGTTCGCCTCCAACGGATATAGTGGCTTCGGCCCTCTGGTAGGCCCCGCCAACGTGGTCGACCTGGACTACTTCTCCACGATGCAGAACCAGAGTTACCTCTGGAGTTACGGGTGCGGAGGCGGCTATTGGGATTCCGCCAACGGCGTTGGCCATTCGTCGGATTTCGCCACTAGCGACCTGAAGTCGGTCTTTACCATCCTTTTCGGAAGTTCCTTCGGTGATTTCGATTGCCAGAACGATTTCATGCGTTCGTCCCTGGCCACGGGAAAGACCTTGTCCTGCTTTTGGGCAGGCTACCCTAACTGGTTCTTCCACCATATGGGGATGGGAGAGACCATTGGATTCGCCACACGATTGACGCAGAACAATGGCAACGGCCACTATTCGCCCGCGAACTCAAGCGCGGGCATGGTCCACATTGCCTTGATGGGCGATCCCACGTTGCGCATGTCCATGGTCGGACCGCCTTCGAACGTTGTCGGCACGGTGAACGGCAACACGGTCAACATTACATGGTCCGGTAGCCTGGACAATGTGCTGGGCTATCATGTGTACCGGTTCATTTCGGCGACCGGGTCATGGCAACGCGTCACGGATAACCCGGTCACCGGGTCGTCCTTTTCGGAAAGTATTTCCGGGGCGGGTGGTACCCTTCGGTACATGGTCCGTGCGGTTAAGCTCGAACAGACGCCCAGTGGCAGCTATTACAACCTCAGCCTCGGTGCGTTCGGTGAGGCAGTGGCCGGTTCACAATCCCCGGATTGCCTTGGCGTGATCGGTGGTCCGGCGCTTGCTGGCACGCCTTGTGATGACGGCAGTCCTTGCACCTTGAACGACCTTTGGGATGCTTCCTGCCAGTGCCAAGGCACCTATCATGATTCGGACGGGGACGGGATCTGCGACGCGCAGGACAACTGCCCCGGCGTTCCCGGACAGATCGGCTCAACGTGCAATGACGGTAACACCTGCACGATCAATGATGTGTTGAACGCGAATTGCCAATGCACGGGCACCTTTCAGGACAGCGATGGTGACGGCATCTGTAATGCGCAAGACAACTGCCCGTTCGTTCCGGGCCAGATCGGATCATCGTGCAACGACGGGGATCCATGCACGACCGGGGATGTGATCAATGGGAGTTGCCAATGCACCGGCACATTCCAGGATGCGGACGCAGATGGCGTATGCAATGCTTTGGACAATTGCCCCAATGTGCCCGGCGTGCAAGGTTCCTCTTGTGATGACGGCAATGCGTGTACCGTGAATGATATGCTGAACGCAAACTGCCAATGCGTGGGAACGCCCTTACCGGACGGTGATGGCGACGGTCTCTGCGATGCGATCGATGGCTGCCCCGGAGTAACTGGTGAAACCGGCTGGCAATGCGACGATGGCGATCCGTGCACCTTCAACGACGTGCTGGACGCCAATTGTATTTGCGTCGGGATACCCAGCCCGGACAGCGATGGTGATGGGATCTGCGATTTCTGGGACGATTGCCCCGGACAGCCTGGACAGGTGGGCTCAACCTGTGACGATGGCGATGCCTGCACGGTCAACGATATGTTGGATGAAAGCTGCCAATGCGTGGGCACTTTCGTGGACAGCGATGGCGACGGACTCTGCGATGCAGAGGACGGTTGCCCCGGGGTTACCGGTGAGACAGGCTGGCAATGCGACGATGGCGACCCTTGCACCATCAATGATGTGCTGGATGGGGATTGCAATTGCGTGGGAACTCCAGGCCCGGACAGTGATGGTGACGGGATCTGCGATGCGTTGGACGATTGCCCCGGACAGCCCGGACAATCCGGCTCCGCTTGTGACGATGGTGACGCCTGCACGATCAACGACATCTTGGATGAAAGCTGCCAATGCGTGGGCACTTTCGTGGACAGCGATGGTGATGGGCTCTGCGATGCGGTGGACGGATGTCCCGGAGTGACCGGTGAAACCGGCTGGCAATGCGACGATGGCGACCCTTGCACTGTCAATGATGTATTGGACGGCGATTGCAATTGCGTGGGAACTCCAGGCCCGGACAGTGACAATGACGGGATCTGCGATGCGTTGGACGATTGCCCCGGGCAGGCGGGACAGACCGGTTCCACCTGCGATGATGCGGATCCCTGCACCGTGAACGACGTGCTGAATGCCAACTGCCAATGCACCGGTCTTTTTCAGGACAGCGACAATGATGGTAGCTGTGATGCGGAGGACGGCTGCCCGAACGACCCGGACAAAGTGGAACCGGGGAATTGCGGGTGCGGTGAACCGGAACCGGGTGCAACCTGTGACGACGGTCTTTCGACGACCGTTGGTGATATGGTGGACGCGAATTGCCAATGCGTGGGCCAGCCGGTGGATTGCGAGGGTGTCCCGGGCGGACCGGCGATGCCGGGGACTCCTTGTGATGATGGTGACCAAGCAACTACGGAGGACGCTTGGGGACCGGACTGCAACTGCGCGGGCCTGCTTACGGATTGCCTAGGGGAAGCAGGCGGTCCCGCGCTTCCGGGCGTGGCATGTGATGATAGCCTCGCCACCACGGGTAACGATACGTGGACCAGTGGATGCGAATGCGTCGGACAGTTCATTGACTGCCTTGGCGTACCGGGCGGACCCGCTTTGCCAGGCACCCTGTGCAATGACGGGAACAACACGACCATGGGTGATGCATGGACCATCGACTGCGAATGCATCGGACTTGTCGTGGATTGCGAAGGTGTTCCCGGAGGGGAGGTGCTACCGGGTACGCCCTGTGACGATGGGAACCCATTGACCACAGCAGATACATGGTCGGCAGAATGCGACTGCTTGGGCGCACCGGCGGATTGCCTTGGGGAAGAGGGCGGACCGGCATTGCCAGGAACCTCATGTGATGACGGGGACCCGGACACGGGCAATGATGTATGGTCGATGGATTGCGCCTGTGTTGGTGTGCCCTTGGACTGTGAAGATGTCCCAGGCGGAGATGCACTGCCCGGAACCGCCTGCGATGATGGCGACGGATCGACCGGTGACGACACTTGGACCATGGACTGCACGTGTGTTGGACTGCCTGTTGATTGTGCGGGAACACCTGGCGGGCCCATCTTGCCGGGTACGCCTTGTGATGATGGAGATCCCGAGACCGGCAATGACACGTGGTCGACCAGTTGCGAATGTGCGGGCCTGCCTTTCGATTGTCACCATGTGGCCGGGGGCACGGCCTTGCCGGGCACACCGTGTGATGACCTGAACATCAGCACCGGCAACGATAGATGGACGGATGCTTGCACATGCCAGGGCCAGGCCTATGATTGCCTGCAGCAGCCGGGTGGTCCTGCATTACCGGGAACACCCTGCAACGACGCAAACCCGGCGACCGGATCCGATACATGGAGCGTGGCATGCATCTGCACGGGTGTCCCGATCGATTGTGCGGGACAGGTCGGCGGCAGTGCTTTCGTGGACGGTTGCGGCCAGTGCGCCGGCGGCACCACCGGTACCATACCGGACCTGGACAGTGATGCGGACGGCGTGTTGGATTGTCATGACAATTGCCCGACACTCCCGAACTCCTCTCAACCCGACCTTGATCAGGACGGTATTGGTGATGCCTGTGACAATTGCCCGTGGACGTACAATCCGGACCAGACGGACATTGATGGGGACGGGGTCGGTGATGCGTGCACCTTAGCGTCCGTGAGCCAGGTCGGAACGCTGCCGGGGATCTTCCTCCATCCCAATCCCACAACCGGAATCCTCCACATCGGCGAAGTCGGCCCGAACGCGGCTGTCACATGTATTTATGACCTATCGGGTGCAGAAGTCCGTAAGTCCGGGTTCAAGGAACAGATCGATGTTTCCGACCTTGCCAACGGCACGTATTTCCTTGTGCTCCGGGATGCCCATGGCATCGCTTTGGCCCGTGCCCCGATCGTCCGGCAATAATGGAGTCCGTGGGGCCAAGTACGGGATCGGTACCGCCTTATTTGCTATTCGTCTGATCGCTGAACCATGTGTGTAACCCGCACGTTACGGGTTACGCTATAAGGTCTCCTGTCCCATGTCCCATCGAAGGGTCAAGCTCCATTTCCGGGACCGGGATAACAGGCCCAGCCCTATAGCATGATGGTGAAACAGCTCCTTCTCACAATTTCCGGTACCGTCATAGCCTTTGGGCTTTTTGCGCAGTCCTATTCCCAGGCCGATGCGGTCCAAATGGCGGCAACAGTGCAAAACGCACCGCCACGGATCACCTTGTCTTGGGAACCATATGGTACGGCCACGGGTTACACGGTATACCGTAAACTGAAGGATGGTCAAAGTTGGGGTAGCAGCATCGCCAGCCTTGGCGGCTCCACCAACCAGCTCGTTGACAATAACGTGTCCGTCGGCATCTACTATGAGTACAAGGTGGTCCGGTCGGCCGGTGTGACAGGTACGGGATACATCGCCTCCGGTATCGATGTCGCCGCTGTGGATAACAGGGGCGTCATGGTGCTGTTGGTGGACAATGACATAGCCGGCGGATTGACGGCGGAATTGGACCAATTGGCTACTGACCTTCAGGATGATGGTTGGGGTGTGATCAGGCATAATGTGTCCCGCTCCACTTCAGTCCCCAACGTCCGTGCACTTGTGCAGGGCGACTATAATGCGGACCCGGAGAATGTCAAGGCAGTCTATATCATTGGTCATGTGCCGGTGCCCTACTCCGGGCGGTTGAACCCGGACGGGCATTCGGACCACTTGGGTGCATGGCCCTGCGACGGCTATTACGGCGAGATGGACGGAACGTGGACGGACAACTCCGTGAACATCACAAGCTCCCAGTTGGATCGCAATTACAATGTTCCAGGTGATGGCAAGTTCGATCAAAGTGACTACCCCAGTGCCATTGAGCTCGAAGTGGGGCGCATCGATTTCTCCAACATGGGCCTGCCATGGTACTCGTTCCCCTACAGTGAGACCGAATTGACACGCAGGTATTTGAACAAGGCCCATGCCTACAAGACCCGGCAATTCGTGCCACAACGTCGCGGGATCATATTCGACAACTTCCAGGATCCTGGAATGCCCCATCCCGCGGCCGGATCGGCCTATCGGTTCATCCCTGCTTTGGTAGGGGCATCCAACACCACGAACCTGGATCCGACAGGCACTCCCTTCTACAACGTGATCAATGGACAGAGCTATCTCTGGACATACGCCAGCGGGGGAGGAACGTGGGTGAGCGCCTACAACGTCGGAAACTCGGACAACTATGCGAACATCGATTTCGGTGGGATCTTCAATATGGCGTTCGGAAGCTATTTCGGGGACTGGGATGTCACGAACAATTTCCTTCGTGCCACCATCGCCAGCGGTAATGCGCTGACCAATGTGTTTTCCGGAATACCCAATTGGTGGTTCCAGCACATGGGAATGGGCGATAATATCGGTCTGAGCGCCAAGATCACCATGAACAACACCTCGCTGTACACCCCGCAGAACGGGGGATGGCAAGGCCAGCCGTATAACAGGGTGCATCTTGGGCTGCTAGGGGACCCCTCCTTGCGGATGACCGTAGTGGCCCGTCCTTCCAATTTGCAAGTGGGCAACAATGGTGGTCTCGCGGCATTCACATGGACTGCTTCCCTGGGCGCAGTGGACGGATACCATGTCTATGAGGTCAATACCAACAATGGCCAGCTCGTCAGGCTAACGCCCAACCCGGTCGTACAGGCAAATTTCAGTAGCGCTGCAGTCCCGTTCGTCAGCGGGAAGCGATATATGGTCAGGGCCGTGAAGCTGCAGATCTCGAACACCGGAAAGTATTACGACCTCTCACTTGGTGTGCAAGCGACGGCCTCGGGTACGGCCACACCGGACTGTAATGGAGTGGTCGGAGGCCCGGCGGTGGCAGGTTCATCCTGCAATGATGGCAGCGCCTGTACGGTGAACGATGTTCTGGACGCCAATTGCCAGTGCGTTGGCACGACCAGCCCGGACACTGACGGCGATGGTATCTGCAATGCCCAGGACAATTGCCCCAATGTGCCCGGGCAGATCGGTTCTTCCTGTGACGATGGCAACCCGGCGACGATCAACGATGTATTGAATTCCAATTGCCAGTGCGTGGGCACGCCAGCGACGCTGGACTGCAACAATGTTCCGAACGGTCCGGCGATGCCCGGTACCGCTTGCGATGATGGGAACGCGAACACGGGCAATGACACGTGGAGCTCGAACTGCCAGTGCGCCGGGCAAGCGCTGGACTGCAACGGCACGCCCGGCGGCAGCGCCCTTCCCGGCACCTCGTGCAACGACGGGAACGCGAACACGGGCAATGACACATGGACCTCGAACTGCGAATGCGAGGGCCAAGCGCTGGACTGCAATGGCACTCCCGGCGGGAGCGTCTTGCCTGGCACTTCGTGCGACGATGGCAACGCGGCGACGATCAACGACGTGTTGAACGCGAACTGCCATTGCGCAGGCACTCCTGTGACGCTCGATTGCAACAGCGTTCCGAACGGCCCCGCGATGCCCGGCACGGCCTGCGATGACGGGAATGCTTCAACGATCAACGACGTGCTGCAGGCGAACTGCGAATGCGCAGGCACCCCTGCCACCCTCGATTGCAACAACGTTCCGAACGGCCCCGCAGTCCCCGGCACCGCTTGCGACGACGGGAACGCGAACACGGGGAATGACACGTGGACCTCGAACTGCAACTGCGTCGGGCAAGCGCTGGACTGCAATGGTACCCCCGGCGGCAGCGTCTTGCCGGGCACTTCCTGTGACGACGGAAATGCGGCTACGATCAACGACGTGCTGAACGCGAACTGCCAATGCGCAGGCACCCCGGCGACACTGGACTGCAACAATGTTCCGAACGGCCCCGCACTCCCCGGCACCGCTTGTGACGACGGGAACGCGAACACGGGCAATGACACGTGGACCGCGAACTGCAACTGCGTCGGGCAAGCGCTGGACTGCAATGGCACCCCTGGTGGCAACGTTCTTCCCGGCACTTCGTGCGACGATGGGAATGCGGCAACGATCAACGATGTGCTGAACGCGAACTGCCAATGCGCAGGCACCCCGGCGACACTGGACTGCAACAATGTTCCGAACGGCCCCGCACTCCCCGGCACCGCTTGTGACGACGGGAACGCGAACACGGGCAATGACACATGGACCTCGAACTGCAACTGTGTCGGCCAAGCGCTGGACTGCAATGGTACCCCCGGCGGCAGCGTCTTGCCGGGCACTTCCTGTGACGACGGAAATGCGGCTACGATCAACGACGTGCTGAACGCGAACTGCCAATGCGCAGGCACCCCGGCGACACTGGACTGCAACAATGTTCCGAACGGCCCCGCACTCCCCGGCACCGCTTGTGACGACGGGAACGCGAACACGGGCAATGACACGTGGACCGCGAACTGCAACTGCGTCGGGCAAGCGCTGGACTGCAATGGCACCCCTGGTGGCAACGTTCTTCCCGGCACTTCGTGCGACGATGGGAATGCGGCAACGATCAACGACGTGCTGAACGCGAACTGCCAATGCGCAGGCACCCCGGCGACACTGGACTGCAACAATGTTCCGAACGGCCCCGCACTCCCCGGTACCGCTTGCGATGACGGGAACGCGAACACGGGCAATGACACGTGGACCTCGAACTGCAACTGTGTCGGGCAAACGCTGGACTGCAATGGTACCCCCGGCGGCAGTGTCTTGCCGGGTACTTCCTGCGACGATGGCAACGCGGCGACGATCAATGATGTGCTGAACGCGAACTGCGAATGCGCAGGTACTCCTGTGATGCTCGATTGCAACAGCGTTCCGAACGGTCCGGCGATGCCGGGCACGGCCTGCGATGACGGGAATGCTTCAACGATCAATGATGTGCTGAACGCGAACTGCGAATGCGCAGGGACGCCAGCGACGCTGGACTGCAACAACGTTCCAAACGGTCCGGCGATGCCGGGTACCGCTTGCGATGACGGGAACGCGAACACGGGCAATGACACATGGACCTCGAACTGCGAGTGCGAAGGCCAAGCACTGGACTGCAATGGCACCCCTGGTGGCAACGTTCTTCCCGGCACTTCGTGCGACGATGGCAACGCGGCGACGATCAACGACGTGCTGAACGCGAACTGCGAATGCGCAGGCACCCCGGCGACACTGGACTGCAACAACGTTCCGAACGGTCCGGCGTTGCCCGGAACACCTTGCGATGACGGGAACGCGAACACGGGCAATGACACATGGACCTCGAACTGCGAGTGCGAGGGCCAAGCACTGGACTGCAATGGCACCCCTGGTGGCAACGTTCTTCCCGGCACTTCGTGCGACGATGGCAACGCGGCGACGATCAACGACGTGCTGAACCCGAACTGCGAATGCGCAGGGACGCCAGCGACGCTGGACTGTAACAACGTTCCGAACGGTCCGGCGATGCCGGGTACCGCTTGCGATGACGGGAACGCGAACACGGGCAATGACACGTGGACCTCGAACTGCAACTGTGTCGGGCAAACGCTGGACTGCAATGGTACCCCCGGCGGCAGTGTCTTGCCGGGCACTTCCTGCGACGATGGCAACGCGGCGACGATCAACGACGTGCTGAACGCGAACTGCGAATGCGCAGGGACGCCAGCGACGCTGGACTGCAACAACGTTCCGAACGGTCCGGCCTTGCCGGGTACCGCTTGCGATGACGGGAACGCGAACACGGGCAATGACACATGGACCTCGAACTGCGAGTGCGAGGGCCAAACGCTGGACTGCAATGGCACCCCCGGTGGCAGCGTCTTGCCGGGCACTTCCTGTGACGACGGAAATGCGGCAACGATCAACGACGTGCTGAACGCGAACTGCGAATGTGCGGGCACACCCGCAATACTGGACTGCAACAATGTTCCGAACGGCCCCGCACTTCCTGGAACACCTTGTGATGACGGAAACGCGAACACGGGCAATGACACGTGGACATCGAATTGCAACTGTGCCGGACAAGCGATGGACTGTGACGGCATCCTCGGCGGAAATGCTGCTCTGGATGATTGTGGTGTATGTGCTGGAGGCTTTACGGGGGTCATCCCGAATGAGGACCTGGATACGGACGGTCTGTTGGCCTGTGAGGACAATTGCCTCACGGAATACAATCCGGACCAGGCTGATTTCGATGGTGATGGTATCGGGGATGCCTGCGACAATTGCATCTGGGTCGCCAACGAGGATCAGTCGGACTCCGATAATGATGGTATCGGGGACGCATGCCAGGCCGGGTTCAACACCGGGATCGATGAACTCAGCGGTGAAGGGCAGGGCATGAGCATTTGGCCGAATCCAGCACGTGAGCACATCATCGTGCGCTGTGATGCAGGCGTTGCACACATGCTTCGGATCTATGAGCCGTCCGGACGGTTGATCGAGGAGTTGCCCTTCAACCAACAAGTGGATATTTCCAGGCTGGCTACGGGAACCTATGTGGTTTTTGCCTTCGATGCGAAGGGCAAGCCATTGTCACGGGTCCGTTTGGTCAAGCTTTGATCGGTCGCGGCCAATGCGGGAAGCCTTGCCATGGGCTTCCCGCACTTGGCTACTTGAGCAGGGTCACATGTCCGCGCAGTTCCTTGCGGTCCGCCGTCACCCCGTTCCCGACCCGCAAGGACCACACGTAGACATCCTGCGGAAGTACGGCTCCTCCATTGTTCAGGGCACCGTTCCAAGCCTCGCCAAGTTCATCGGACCCGAATACTTTCTCCCCCCAACGGTCAAAGATGAGGAACTCGTATCCCGTGCCGTCCGTTCCCGTGATGATCGGAAGGAAGTCATCATTCCGGCCATCCCCGTCCGGGGTGAAGGCGTTAGGAACATCGATCTGGACCGGTGCATTCACGGTTACGGGGAGGCAATAGGAGGCAGTACATTCCACACTGTCATGCACGGTGAGGCATACTTCGTACCGGCCACCGAAGTAGTCGTTGAACCGGTTCGTCCAAGGATCCCCGTCTCCGGTTGCCAGACCATCGATCGCCCAAGCATAGTTCGTATATCCGTGGTGCTCGGGTGTGAAGGTGATGTCCGGATGGTCGGAGTCCGTTGTCGGCGGGTTAGCCGCGAAGACCGCCGAAGGAGGGGGCTGCAGGAACACAAGGTGCTCCGCGTTGCCGGTAGCCGTGCAGCCATTGGCGTCCGTTACATCCACAGTGGCGGCCAACCATCCAGGGGTGCCGAAGGTTTGGATGAGCGAGCCGGCCCCGATCCCCGAGGAGCCATCATTGAAATGCCAATTGCTGCCCACGATGCTTGGGTCGTCCAAGGTGAAGGCGATGCTCAACGGTGCGCAGCCTTGGACAAGGTCGGTCGTGAATGTCGCGGAGGGCGGTTCCGCAACTGTGATACCCACTTGGGTGTTGAACACGACGTGCGCACAGGCCCCTGAGCCGTGCAATTCATAGGTCAGGGTCCCTCCCGGCATGTTCGATGGATCAAAGGTCCCGTCCATGGATGAACCGTCGGCGGAGGTCCAATCTCCGCCCTGGGTGGTGCCCGCTCCTAAAAGAGGGAGCAATTCGAACGGTTCCGAATTGATGCAGGTCAACACGGCCGTGTTGGACCCCGGTACCGGCAGTGGGTCAAGGCCCACGGTGATCACGGATGAGGCGGATGGGCATGGTGCAAGCCCTGGGACCGTATAGGTGTATTGACCTTCGGTATTACTGGCTGGATCGAAGAGACCGTTCAACAGGGAACCGCTCGGCGTGGTCCAAGTTCCTCCGGGGTCCGGTGTTCCGCCAAGTTCAGCGGTCAGGTCGACGGCATTCCCGTTCGTACACCAATGGAGCAGGGTGTCCGATCCCGCGTTGGGTCGATCGTGTACTGCAATGGTCATCAATGCGGAATCACTGTGGCACGGTGTCGTTCCGTTGAGCAGGTAAGTATAGATGCCGGCCTGGTCGGTAGCGGGGTTGAACAATATTGCCGCCGAATTACCGGACGGGCCCGTCCATGTTCCTCCGGGGTCGGCCGCTGTCAACAACGTGTTGAGGTCGATGGTCGAACTGGTGCTGCATAGGGTCAGGCCTGCATCCGGTCCGGCATGCGGCATGGCATTCTCGATGACCGTAACGGTGGCGCTGGCGTCGCTGCATGGAGCGCTGCCAGCGATCGTGTAAGTGTATGCTCCCGGTCCGTCCACGATCGGGTTATAAGAAGAGGAATGCGGAAGTCCTCCCGGACCCGTCCACGTTCCCCCGGCCCCGGCCGATGATCCAAGTGAAGCGAAGAGGTCGGTCGCCACACTTTCATCACAAACGGTCAAGGAAGCATTGTTGCCGGCCGCAGGTGGTACGTTCACCGTTACGGTCACGGTCGCTTGATCCCCGGTACAAGGAGCCGTTGCCGTCAAGGTGTAGATATATGCACCGGTACTGGCGGTCGCAGGGTCCAGCATCGAGGTTTGCGCTGATCCGTCGGGATCTGTCCAGCTTCCCCCCGGGTCGGCCCCGGTGAGCAGCGTGGAGAGGTCGATCGTTGAGCCATCGTTGCAAAGGGCAATGGTCGCATCCGGTCCGGCATTCGGCGTGGAGTTCTCCGAGACGGTCACGGTGGCGCTGGCATTGGCGCACGGAGAGGTACCTGGTACCGTGTACGTGTATGCTCCTGGCCCATCCATGATCGGGTTATACGAGGAGGAGTGCGGAAGCCCGCCCGGCCCTGTCCATGCTCCACCTTCATCGGCGGAAGGTCCGAGGGATGGAAGGAGGTCGGTGATGGCACTTTGATCGCAGAGGGCCACGGAAGCATCAGTGCCGGCATTGGGCGGCATGTTTATCGTTACGGTCACGCTGGCTTGGTCCCCGATGCAAGGAGCTGTTGCGGACAAGGTGTAGACATAGTCCCCGCTGCTGGCGGAAGTCGGGTCCAACATGGAAGCTTGTGGCGATCCGTCGGGATCTGTCCAGCTTCCCCCGGGATCGGCGCCGGTTAGAAGAGTGGAAAGGTCGATGGGCGCACTGTCCGAACAGAGGGTGATGCTGGCGTCCGGTCCGGCAATTGGCGTGGCGTTCTCGAAGACGGTGACCGTGGCGCTGGCATCGCTACAGGGAGCCGTGCCGACTATTGTGTAGGTGTATGCCCCTGGTCCGTCCACCGCCGGATCATAGTTGCCTGAATGAGGAAGCCCGCCCGGTCCCGTCCATGTTCCCCCGGGATCGGCGGAGATCCCGAGAGAGGCGTAAAGGTCCGTCGGCGCACCTTGGTCACAGACGGTCAAGGAAGCATTTACTCCGGCATTGGGCGATGGGTCCACAGTGACGTTCACGATGGCTTGGTCCCCGCTACAGGGGAGCGTGGCGGCAAGGGTATACAGGTAGGCACCACTACTGGCGGAAGCAGGATCGAGCATGGCCCCGTGCGCGGTCCCGTCAGGCGCGGTCCACGTTCCCCCGGGATCGGCGCCGATCAGGAGAGAGGACAGATCGATGAGCGCACCATCCGAACAAAGCGCGATGTTGGCATCCGGCCCGGCATTCGGCATGGCGGTTTCAGTGACAATGACCGTGGCGCTGGCATCGGAGCAAGGAGCAGTTCCAACGACCGTGTAGGTATATGCTCCGGGGCCGTCGATGGCGGGAGAGTAATTCGAGGAATGCGGCAGCCCGTCCGGCCCGGTCCATGTTCCTCCCAGATCGGGTGAGCCACCGAGGGAGGTGAAAAGGTCGGTCGGCGCTCCGATGTCACAGACGGTCAAGGAACCATCCATCCCGGCACTGGGCGGTAGGTTAACAGACACAGTTACTGTGGCGTGGTCGTCCGGACATGCACCAGGCAAGAGATAAGTACAGGCTCCCGCAGGCATGATAGCGGGATTGAAGACGCCGTTGAAGGAGCTTCCGTCCGAAGTGGTCCAAGTTCCTCCGCCCCCTGCGGCCCCAAGCAACGGGAAGAGGTCGACAGGGGCGGAATCAGCACAGACGGTGAGCACATTATCATTCCCGGAATAGGCACATCCGACAGTGGCAGGCAGGGTGGTGAGGGTCTGTTGCCCGCAACCACCCAATGTCCATGACCCGGTCTGGCTGTCCGCAAAGGCCGTAATGACCACGCTGAGGTCCGCTCCCTGCACGCACGCGCCACCACTTGCCACGGAAATGGTCCAACAAAAGGTCCATGGACCGGTACCCGAAAAATCACCGAAGTTGTTCCCCGGATCGCCATCGTTGTCCAGGTCGAAAAAGAAGCCGGGTCCCTGTGGTCCCTGATTGGCTCCGCCAGGATTGGTACCCGTCACCGAGTTGTACCAACCCCAAGTACCAGTTCCATTTACCGTGGCAGGCGGCGTGCCGGGCACCAAGGTGCTCATGTCCCAACCGGGCCCGAAGTCGGCAATGATCCCATGGAACCAGTTGGAATTGGTGAGCGACCAACCGGAAATGGTCACGCAGAAAGTCACCGTCTGCCCGCACGCGTAGGTGCCATTTGTGGGAGGAGGCGAAGCGTTCGCGGTGTATGACGTGACGCACCCCGCATTCACTGGAAGTCGCAATAACACGACCAAGAGCACGGTTGCCACGGAAAATCGGGACAAGTTGAGATCTACCATGGTCGATCGAGCATGCTCACGCTGGGAAAGGTAGGAGGAAAGATCGTCCGACCGCAAAGCCGGCCCACCTTCATGGATCATGACGGGGGATCCCGGACCTGCGACCGCTCAGATCGACAAAATGTGCAGGATCCGGAGCAGGTCCTCTTCCAATTGCTTCGTCTTACCCAACACCACCGTGAAGGGAATAAGCGCGATCTTTCCGAGCCTTTCACCCACCATGGTGTCCGTGTGCCCCGCTATCAGGGCCTCCACGGCAGCAACCCCGGACCGACTGGCCAGTATGCGGTCCGCGACGGAAGGATTCCCACCCCGCTGAACATGGCCGAGCACGCTCACCCGGGTGTCATAATGATGGTAGCGCTCCTTCACCTTTCTGGCGACCTCGTACGCGCCTCCCTCTTCGTCACCTTCCGCCACGATCACGATCACGGAGGACTTCGAGGTTTCTGCATGTTCCAGTGCTGCGATCAGCTCATCAATGCCCTGGTCACGTTCAGGGACCATGATGTATTCCGCGCCCGCAGCAATACCGCATTGGAGCGCGATCGCTCCGCAGGTGCGGCCCATCACTTCCACAAAAAACATCCGGTCGTGCGAGGAGGCCGTGTCGCGTATGCGGTCCACGGCCTCCATGGCGGTGTTGGTGGCTGTATCGAACCCGATGGTGGTATCGGTGCCGGCCAGGTCGTTGTCGATCGTGCCGGTGATCCCGACAACGGGCACCCCATGTTCCCGGGAGAATTGGGCCGCTCCTCTGAAGGTGCCGTCCCCGCCGATCGCCACGATCCCGTCAATGCCGTGCCGGTCCAGCGTGGCTTTTGCCAGCGATCGCCCCTCTACAGTGTGGAAGGCCGCACTGCGGGCGGAGCGAAGTATGGTGCCGCCACGTTGAATGATGTTGCTCACATCGCGGACTTCCATTTTCCGCACCTCATCCTCGATCAGCCCGTCGTATCCGCCATAGATCCCGCTCACGGCCAGACCGTGGAAATGCGCGGTCCGCACCACCGCACGGATAGCGGCGTTCATCCCAGGGGCATCACCTCCGGAGGTGAATACGCCGATATGTGAGACGCTCCGTTCTGTATCCGACATTTCCCTCATGTGCTGGCGCCGGTCCGGGCCTCCTTCAAGCCGAGTTCACGCAACCGTTCCTTGATCAAGGGGTATTGAGGACACGACCGGTCCAGCGCGCCGCCCAGCAAGAGCCCGAGCAGATAGATCCTTTGGTCCTGGTCAGGGAAGCGATGGAGGATCTCGAGCACTTCCCCGGAATGATGCATCACAGCGGTGTTCAGGCAGTGCCGCACCGCAAGGTCAAAGGAGCGGTCATCACTGGAGGGGTTGATCTCCCCCATGCAGGAACAGAGATCGTTGGCCAGATGTGAGGGCGGAACAGCCCGTTGGCCCGAGGCGGAAAGGACTACGCCGGTGAATACGAAAGCAAGGACAAAACGGAGATGGTTCAGGAGGGCCATGGAACGGTAAAAATAATCCTAAGGTCCATAGTAGTGACCGGGAGTGCCCGGCCTCCTGATACTTTTGTTCCGCATGCGCTGTTCCACATCCCGCTTGGCCTCCGCAACGTTGCTTTTAGCGGTGATGTTGTTCACGGCCTTGCCGCGAACGTTCTTTCACCATTGTGAGGAAGGTGCATCGTCCGCTGATCTCCATATCCTTTCGGGTACGTTGCATGCGAACACACATTGCCCGATCTGCGAAGCCCCGTTCCCCAATTGTGACGGTGTGGCCGACCTCTCTTTCCATATGGAGGAGGCCCTGCTGGGGACAAGGGTCATCCTGCCGGCCCTTGTCCCGGTGTATTCCGTGCCGACGACGCTCCGGTTGCGCGGCCCTCCCAAGCTGAGTTGATGCCTGCCGAAGCGCGGGCAAGAGTGGTCCATTGATCACCAGAGGTCGCTCCATGCGGCTCCAAATAGTTCTCATGACACAGATCCGGACCGGTGTTTTCACACCCTCCGTGCCTTTGGCTGCAGTGGAAAAAGACGATGGAAGTTCCATCCAGTTTGGTCCGGTCATGTCGGCAAGACAATTGAAACGAATGAAACGAATGAAACGAGTGTTCGAACTGATCATCCTGCTCATTTTCGCCATACCCGCTTTTGCGGTGTCGGCCGGAACGGATGTCAAGACATCCCTCACCGGCAAGGTGACTGACAAGGCCACCGATGAAACGATCCCGGGGGCGGAAGTGTATTTCCCGGACCTGCGCACGGGTGCCGTCACGGATATCAACGGTAACTATGCCGTGCATGATCTGCCGGTCACGAAGGCCTTGGTGAAAGTGAGCATGGTGGGCTATGCAACGATCACTATGACAATCGACCTGAGCACGGTGACCACGATGGATTTCGCACTTCCGGGATCGGTGACAGAGATGCATGACGTGGTGGTTACCGGCACTTCCAAGGCCACCGAACTGAAGCGGGATCCAGTGCCGATGGCGATGGTGAGCCGGACTTTCCTGCGGGAAAATGCTTCCAGCAATGCGATCGAAACGCTGGGCAAGGTCCCCGGTGTGAGCACTGTGAGCACCGGCCCGAATGTCTCAAAGCCTTATATCCGCGGCTTGGGCGGGAACCGCGTGCTCACCCTTTTCGACGGCGTGCGTCAGGAAGGCCAACAGTGGGGCGAAGAGCACGGCGTGGAGGTCGATCAGTTCCTCGTTGACCGCGTGGAGGTGGTGAAGGGCCCGGCCAGCCTGATGTACGGCTCCGATGCCTTGGCCGGTGTGATCAACCTGCTCCCGGCACCACCGGTTCCGGTAGGCACCCTGAAGGGCAGCGTGCTCGGCGCCTACGACACGAACAACAAGGGTATCAATGGCTCGGTCAACATCGATGGGAACAATGGGAAGTTGCTCTACGGTGGCCGTATTTCAGGAAAGACCGCCAGCGATTATCAGAACAGGTATGATGGACATGTCTATGGCACGAAGTTCAGGGAGAAAGATGTCGATGGCTACGTCGGTATAAACCGGGCTTGGGGTTTTGCCCGCTTGAATGTCAGCGCCTATGACAACGTTCAGGAGGTCCCCGATGGTAGCCGCGATAGCACCTCGCGCAGATTCACGTATCAGGTGGACGAGGCCGATACGGTCCGCCCCATCGTGCCCGATCCGGTTTTAAATTCCTACGACATCTCCACGCTGCATCAGCGTGTGCAGTACTACCGGGCCTATTCCATGGCAAGCTTCAATCTTGGGGATAGCAGGCTCACGGCCAACCTCGGCTTTTCGCGCAGCATCAGGCGCGAATACACCCATCCGGGACATGCCGACCTCGCGGGCCTCTACCTGTCCTTGAGCACATTTTCCTACGATCTGAAATACCATTTCGCGGAGCACAACGGATGGGAACCGACGGTGGGGTTGAACGGCATGTACCAGGCCAATGATGCGTCCAAGGGTACCGAGCTCGTTGTGCCTAACTATTACCAATTCGATATCGGGCCCTTCGTGCATGTAAAAAAGATCCTGGGCAAGTTCGATTTCTCAGGCGGCCTTCGCTATGACATCCGGGACTACCATGGCGATGCGATGTACACCCGCACCGATCCCGTGACGGGCTTTGATGTGAGCACGGAGCCGGTCCCAGGGGATACGAATATTGTGAAGCAGTTCGACCCCTACGTCCACACCTTTTCCGGTGGTAGTGGCAGCATCGGAGCAGCATGGAATGTGAACGATCGCCTCACGTTCAAGGCCAACATCGGCAGGGGCTACCGCGCGCCAAGCGCCGCCGAGACTTCCGCAAAGGGCGTCCATCCCGGCACGGGGCTACAGCAGCTCGGCGAGGCGAACTTGAAGCCAGAGTTCAATCTGCAGGAGGACCTCGGCTTCTTCTACGATGGCACGCATGTCAGCGCCAGCGTGGAGCTCTTCAACAACGCCATCCAAAACTACGTCTACAATGAGAAGCTCGCCAGCATGAGCGGCGGTGATTCGCTCTTCACGCAGGGGAGCACTGACTATCCCGTATTCAAATTCCGCCAGACCACCGCGCAACTTTATGGTGGGGAGATCAGCATCGACATCCATCCGCACCCGTTGGACCAGCTGCATTTTGAGAACACGCTTTCGGTGGTACTTGCGGAGAACAGGGGCGGCAGTGGTGCATCGCTCTCGGACAGCACGCGCTACCTGCCGCTGATCCCGCCGCTGCACACCAACACCGAACTCCGTTGGGACATGCCCAAGGGTATAGGTCGTTTCAAACGCATGTTCGCGAAGGTGGGCGTGCAGGTGTACGCCGCTCAGGACAGGTTCTTCGGTGCATACGGTACGGAGACGTACACGCCCGGATATACGTTGTTGGACGCGGGTATCGGCGGTGATGTGGTGAACAAGACCGGCCGTACGCTCTTCACCGTTACGTTATTGGGTTCCAACCTCGCCGATATCGGATACCAGAGCAACATGAGCCGCTTGAAGTACATGGACGATTATCCGGTGAACGGTACCGGTCGTAACGGTATCTACAACATGGGCCGATATGTGAGCATCAAGGTCGTCGTGCCCATTGACCTGAAGAAGAAAGAAGCACTGACGGTTCAGTAGAAAGTTTGCAGTTGGCAGTGGCAGTCTGCAGCAGTCCGATCACTGATCACTGATATACCTCTGCGGCGATCTTTCCCTACTTATCGAACCCGTTCGGGAACTGCTGCCGCATCGCCTTTATGCCTTCCTTCACCTTATCCTCCTGCTCTCCCTTGAAGGCCGCGAGTTTCTCAGCGAGCTTTTCATTGGAAGTGGCGAGGATCTGCACGGCCAACAAGCCTGCGTTGCGCGCGCCGTTCAGGGCTACCGTGGCCACCGGGACACCGGCCGGCATTTGCAGAATGCTCAACAATGAATCCCAGCCGTCGATGCTGTTGCGGCTTTTGATGGGAACGCCGATGACGGGGAGTATGGTCAAGGATGCCACCATGCCCGGCAGATGCGCCGCACCTCCCGCTCCAGCGATGATCACCTTCAATCCGCGGTCCGCAGCGCCCTTCGCATAGGCCACCATGCGGTCGGGAGTGCGGTGCGCGCTCACCACCGTCACCTCGTATTCCACCCCGAACTCCTTCACTGTATCCACCGCTTCGCGCATCGTTTCCAGATCGCTACGGCTGCCCATGATGATCCCGATCATTGCCTTGTTTGTTTGACAGGGGCTCGCGCTCCCCGTGTTTCAGTCTTTTGCTGCGCCGGCACCATCTTCCCATGCGCCTTGATGATGCTGATAGCCTGGTCCACCCTTTTCTGTGTGGGTGCGACGACCGTCACATGGCCCATTTTCCTTCCTGTGCGCGTCTCGTGCTTGCCGTAAAGGTGGATGAAGGTGCCCGGCACTTCCAGCAATTCTTCGGTTCCGAGCAGTTGCGGTGCGCCTGTGCCGCCCTCGCCCACGATGTTCACCATCGCTGCTTCGCCATGCATCCGCGTATCGCCCGCAGGCCAACCCATGTAGGCGCGCAACAACTGGTCGTACTGTGAACTGGCACAGGCTTCAATGGTGAAGTGTCCGCTGTTGTGCGCACGCGGCGCGGTCTCGTTCACCACTAGCTGATCATCCGGTGTGAGGAACATCTCCACCGCGTAGATCCCAGGTGCGCCGAACGCATCAGCAACAGCAGTCCCGAGCTGCTTCGCACGCCTGAGCACCGAAGCGTCACATCGCCCAGGGGCGAGCAACACATCGACCATGTTCAACGCTGGGTCGAAGACCATCTCGACCGGATCGTATACCACCGTGTTCCCGTCCGCTCCGCGCACGGCGATCACCGCCAGTTCCTTCGCGATGGGAATGCGCTTTTCCAGTACGCACGGTCCGTCAAATGCATTGGCGATGTCCGTGGTATTCGTGATCGGCATCACGCCCTTGCCGTCGTAACCGCCGGTGCGCGTCTTCAAGAAGGCGGGGAGGAACCCGGCGTGCGTGGCGATCTCCGATGGGTTGTCGATCAACACGAAGGACGATGTGGGGATGCCGTGCTTCACGTAGAATTCCTTCTGTAGGCCCTTGTCCTGAATGGTACGCAAGGTCGCTGAGGAAGGGATGACCGTTTTGCCTTGGCTCTCCAGTTCCTCCAGCGCTTCGGTGCTCACATGCTCGATCTCGATCCCCACCACGTCAGCATCGGCGGCAAAGTGCAGGACGGTATCGTGATCGTCGAAGCGGCCTTGGGTGAAGCTGGATGCGAGATGCGCGCAGGGGCACTCCGGATCGGGGTCCAGCACATGCACCTCCACATCGTAGCGCAAGGCGTTCTCAATGAACATGCGGCCGAGCTGGCCTCCGCCGAGCAGGGCTATGCGCCGTGGTCGCTCCATGGCCGCGAAGATACCGGAGGGAGGGTAACCTTCAGGCCGGATCAACGGCGGTGCCGCTTCCGGGAGAACTGCATGAAGCGATGACCGATGGTCAGTTGCAGGGTACGGTTACTCGGGTACAGTGCTCGATCCTCGGCCAAGGTGTTGCTCAGGCCGGTGAAATAACGCAGGGTGAGGTCGATGCCGGACATTGTTCCGATCCCCAAGCCGATGTTCAGGCCGAGGTCCAATTGGCTCACTTGGTCGCTGATATCGGTCCCGTCAGCTTTGGCGAGGATCAGATAGCCGCCTTGCACCCCGGCTTGGATCTGGAATGTCGGGCTGAGGAACAGCTTCAGGCTCACCGGCACGATGGCGCTGACGTTTCGCATGGTTGAGCGCCCGCCGTCGGGCAGGTCACGTGCCGCACCCTGTAACGAGATCAGCAGTTCCGGTTGGATCTCCACTCGATTACCGGCCCAGATGGGCACATAGAGCCCGGCCACAAATCCGGGCACCGGCCTGTAGTTCACCGCCTCGGAGCGCCAAGTGGCGGCTTGTGGACCGCCCATGTAACCAAGCCCGGATCGTGATGGGCGTTGGGCCTGACCGATCAAAGGGTAGGCCAGTATGGCCAGTAGGAGCGGGATGGAGCGCGAATGCATGGCAGTGCGGGTAAGCACGTGCCTTTACGCAACGGCCCGGTTGAAGTTTCCCGTTTTTGCTGGCAATTGGACAAGCTCGGCAATAAGATTGCCGGATGACTTCTTTGCCTCGACGAACACCCGATCTAACGTCCTCCTACGAAGAATCTCACCGTCTCACGGTCACCTCCCAAGGTGATGGTCAATTGGTAGATGCCCGCCGCCAGGTCGGAAGTCTCAATGCGGGTTTGGTCGCCCGTGGGCGTGAATGCGCGGATAACCCGACCGGAAGCGTCCAGGACCATGGCGTGTTGGTCCATCGTGGCTTGGGGCCAGGAGACCAGTACGTGGTCCGGGGCGTTCCGCACGGTGAGCGTCATTTCGGACACTTCAGCTACCGAACTGGTGATCGAGGTGATCTCGATGCCATAGTCCTCTGTTTCACCGTACTCATAAGCGAAGCAAGGGTCGGTGGGACTTGGCTCGCTGCTCAGATGATACACCCCGCGCACACGCATGATCGTATTCCCGATAACAGCACTCATCGGTACAGTGAACGCGAAGGTGTGGGCTTGGCCCTCGGTCGTATTGATGAACTCCCCAAGTTTCTCGGACGAGCTGAAGATGTGGTCCCCATTGTAGTCGATCCATGCGGCATAGTTGTCATCCGTGAAATCGCCGCTCGTAATGATGATGGAATATGAACCACCTTGGTTCAACGACGTGGACATCGCCGTATAATCCACGTAACCCGGTCCCGATACCGATCCGCTGCCTGTATTGTTGATCGTGCCGAGCACCACCCCGTCAATAAAGTCACCATCGGAAGGACCGGAGCCGGACGTGGGGATGCAGATGGTGGTCGGTCCGCTATCGCATCCGGTGGAGTTGAGCAGTTCGGCCCGTGATCCGTTCAGTACCCCGGACATCACGGTGGCCTGCCCCGTGGTGAACATCATGGTGCAATTACTGTAATCCATGAAATTCTCGTATTGGGTCAACGTGCTGCACCGCATCAGGTTCTGGTTGCTGCAGCTGAAGGTGGGTTGGTCCGTGGCGGGAGTGTCGCTGATACCATCGCCAGGCGAGCAGTTGCCATTGCCCCAAGGGTGGTCCAAACCGAGGTAATGCCCCACTTCGTGAGTGGCTGTGCGGTCGCCATTGCCGGTCCCGTAACTATAGTCCAGAACAAGCCCGTCAATGGGGCTTCCCACCATGCCTCCGTAGGGCAGATAGGCGTATCCTGCCGTGACCAGGCCACCGGTGGCACCGCTGCTGATGTCACAGATCCAAACGTTGAGGTAATGGGTGGTGTTCCATGCCGCCGAACCGTAGGGTCCGAATTTCATGTCATCCGTTTGCGTGTCCGGGTCAAACCAGGTACGTGAGGTCTGAAAGCGGGTGATGCCCGATGTGGGGTTGCCGTCGGGATCCATGGAGGCCAAGCAGAAATCGATCATCGCGTTCGCTCGGGATCCCGCGAACACCGCACGGACATCGTCGTAGTCCGAGTTCATCGCTTGGTAGTCGGCGTTCATCTGGGCGATGGTGCTCTGGATAACGGCATCGGAAACATTTTCCGAATTGGTGTTGTACACCACATGCACCACCACGGGAATGGTCTGCACCCCACCCCCGCGCAGGCCCTGTTGTTCAAGTTGTCCGGCTTCCTGCGCCAGATCGATGTGCAGGCCCTGAGCTTGCAACCAACGTTCGGTAATGGTGTGGGAATTACAATGTTCCTGTGCGATGGCTACGGAAGAGGCGGCAATGGACAGGAGCGCAAGGGTCGTTTTTCCGATCATAATGCGAATTTAAGTGGTTTGCCGGGAATAATTCGATGCAATGGAGCGGGTGCTGTTGGTCCTAGGCGCTCAGGCGCTGGATCGCTGCGGCCGGGTCCGGGGCATTGAACACGCTGTTCCCCGCCACCAGTACGTCAGCCCCGTGCCGGGCCAGTTCCACCACGTTCCTTTCGGACACCCCTCCGTCCACTTCGATCATCAGGGATGTTCCACGTGCTTGGCGCAATTCCCGCAGCGCATCGATCTTGCGGAAGGTTCCGGGGATGAAGCTCTGCCCGCCGAAGCCCGGGTTCACGCTCATCAAGCACACCTGATCGATATCCTCCGCGATATCCTCCAGTAGATGCACCGGTGTGTGCGGGTTGATGGCCACACCGGCCTTCATGCCGGCGGCCTTGATGGCCTGTATGGTGCGGTGCAGATGCGTGCAAGCTTCCAAATGAACGGTGAGCCTGTCCGTACCAGCATCGCGGAAGGTGGTGATGTACTGGTCGGGCCGGACGATCATCAGGTGAACGTCGAAGATCTTCTTCGTCAACGGCCGTATGGCTTTGATCACCGGGAAGCCGAAGCTGATGTTCGGCACGAAGACGCCGTCCATCACATCCAGGTGCAGCCACGGGGCGGGGCTTTTATCCACCAGTTCCACGGCACTTTTCAAGTCGGTGAAGTCCGCGGAAAGGAGGGAGGGTGCGATGATGTGTGCCATGGGCCGCAAAGTTACTCCGAACGGACAAGGCCGCCTTTTCGGGGCGGCCTTGTCCGTTAACTTCAAGATGCTGTCAGTCGGTGAGATAGGTGCGCAGGGAGCGTCCTCTTCCGGCCTGTTTCAGGCGTCGGATGGCTTTTTCCTTGATCTGCCGCACGCGCTCCCGGGTGAGGTCGAATTTCCGTCCGATCTCCTCCAAGGTGTGCGGTTGGTTCCCTGCGAGGCCGAAGTAGAGCCGGAGCACATCGCTTTCGCGAGCGGTGAGCGACTCCAACGATCGTTCGATCTCGTTCCTGAGGCTGTCAGTGAGCAAAGCCTCCATGGGGTCCGGCAGATCGTCGTTCTTCATCAGGTCATGCATGGTGCCGCTGTCGCCGTCGTCCCGCAGTGGTGCGTCCATGCTCAGGTGCCTGCCGGTATTGCTCAAACTGGTCTTCACCTCGTCCAAGGTCATCTCCAAGTTCTCGGCCAGTTCGGCGGCCGTGGGTGCGCGTTCATGTTCCTGTTCCAAGCGGGCGAACGCCTTGTTGATCTTGTTGATCGAGCCGATCTTGTTCAACGGCAAGCGGACGATGCGGGCCTGCTCGGCCAAGCTTTGCAGGATCTGCTGCCGGATCCACCACACGGCATAGCTGATGAACTTGAAGCCCCGGGTCTCATCGAAGCGCCCGGCCGCCTTGATCAGACCAAGGTTGCCCTCGCTGATCAGGTCCGGGAGCGTGAGGCCCTGGCCCTGGTATTGTTTGGCGACGGAGACGACGAAGCGCAGGTTGGCCTTGCATAAAGCCTCCAAGGCATCGTTATCGCCCTTCCTGATCTTGCGGGCAAGCTCCACCTCTTCCTGTGCGGTGATCAATTTCACCTTGCCGATCTCGGTCAGGTATTTGTCCAGCGACGGGGTGTCGCGGTTGGTGACCTGCTTGGAGATCTTCAGTTGACGCATTCTTGCCATGGTACCCGTGGATTGTATCGGTGGATCGTTGCCGTTCAACGGGGATGCTCGGGCTGCGGTTACGGGATGGACCGTTCCGGAGCTTATTCGCGGTAACAGCAAGGACCTGCAAGCAGCAGGGGCCGCCTCTTGCGAGACAGCCCCTGTTTTTTCTTCGCTATGCGAACGATCAATTGTCGCGACGCGGTCCGCGATCGCGGGATTCACGGCGGGGACGGTCCCCACGGTCGCGGCGGTCGCCTTCCATGGCCGGCTCGCGCTCCACGTAGCCTTCCGGCTTCGGTAGCAGCACTTTGCGGCTCAACTTCAACTTGCCGGTGCGGGGGTCCTTGCCCACCACTTGGAAGTCGATCATCTCGCCTTCCTTCAGCACGTCCTCAACGCGCTCGATGCGCTTCCAGTCCAACTCGCTCACGTGCAGCAGACCATCGGTGCCAGGGAAGATCTCCACGAACGCGCCGTATGGCATGATCGTCTTCACCTTGCCGGTGTAGGTAACGCCGAGCTCCGCGGTGGGAGGGAAGGCGATGGCCCGGATGCGGGCAAGCGCGGCGTCGATGCCGCTCTTGTTCTCGCTCATGATCTGCACGTGGCCCACGCCGTCCACTTCGTCGAGTGCGATGGTGGTCTTGGTCTCGGCCTGGATCTCCTGGATCACGCGGCCACCGGGTCCGATCACGGGTCCGATGCTCTCCTTCGGGATCTCGATGCTGACGATGCGCGGTGCATGCTCCTTGTAGTCCGCGTTCGGCTTGGTCATCGTCTTCATCATCTCGCCGAGGATGTGCAGACGACCGGTGCGGGCCTGTTCCAAGGCCTTGGCGAGCACCTCGTAACTGAGGCCGTCCACCTTCATGTCCATCTGGGTGGCGGTGATGCCCTTTTCGGTGCCGGTCACCTTGAAGTCCATGTCGCCCAAGTGGTCCTCGTCACCGAGGATGTCGCTGAGGATGGCGTATTTGCCGTCCGGGTCGCTGATCATGCCCATGGCGATGCCGCTCACGGGTGCCTTGATCTGGATGCCGGCGTCCATCAGGGCGAGGGTGCCGGAGCATACTGTGGCCATGGAGCTGGAGCCGTTGCTCTCAAGGATATCGCAGTTCAGGCGGATGGTGTAAGGGTTGTCCGTGCCGGTGGGGATCATCGGCTTCAGGGCGCGGAGGGCGAGGTTGCCGTGGCCGATCTCGCGGCGTCCGGGGCCACGGATGGGGCGCACTTCACCAACGGAGAAGCTGGGGAAGTTGTAGTGCAGCATGAAGGTATCGCTGCGCTTCACCAATGCTGTGTCCACGGTCTGCTGGTCCATTTTGGAACCTAAGGTCACCATGTTGATGGCCTGGGTCTCACCACGGGTGAAGATTGCGCTGCCGTGCGTTCCGGGCAGTACGTCCACTTCGCTCCAGATGGGGCGGATCTCATCCATTTTGCGACCATCCAAGCGGATGCCCTTCTCCAGCATCGCACGGCGCACACCGGATTTCTGGGCTTTTTTGAAGTAGCGGGCCAGCATGGCCTTCTTCGCCTTTTGCTCATCGGTGAGCGTGGCAACGAAGTCTTCCTTCACCTTGGCGAAGGCTTCGCCGCGCACTTCCTTGGCGCTGGCTTGCAGGGTGATGTCGTAGTATTTCTGGAACGTGCCATCCACGATGGCCTTCTCCAGCTCGGCATCATTCTCCTCGTGGTTGTAGGTGCGCTTGGTCAGGCTCTTGGGCACTGCGGCGGCAAGTTCATTGATCACGCGGCACTGGTCTTGGATAGCCTTGTGGGCGGTCTTGATGCCTTCGATCATTTCAGCTTCGCTCACTTCGAGCATCTCGCCCTCCACCATCATCACGTCGCTGGCGTTGCCGGCCACGATCAGGTCGATGTCAGCGCCCTCCATCTCTTGGAAGGTAGGGTTCACCGTCCACTTGCCTTCGTTGCGGATCACGCGGACCTCGCTTACGGGGCCATTGAAAGGGATGTTGCTAACGGCGATGGCGGCGGAAGCGGCCAAGCAGGCCAGCGCATCGCTGGGGTTCTGCTTGTCGGTGCTCATCAGGCTGATCTGCACTTGGGTGTCGCCGTGGAAGTCGTCGTTGAAGAGCGGGCGCAGGGCACGGTCCACAAGGCGGCTTACGAGGACCTCCCCGTCGCTGGGGCGGTTCTCACGTTTGAAGAAGCCGCCGGGAAAACGTCCGGCAGCGCTGTACTTTTCGCGGTATTCCACCTGCAGAGGCAGGAAATCGATGCCCTCGCGGGCTTCCTTGGTGGCCACTACGGTGGCGAGGATGATGGTGTCGCCGCAACGGACGGTCACGCTGCCGTCGGCCTGCTTGGCGAGGATGCCCGTCTCTAAGCTGATGGTCCTGCCACCGCCGAGGTCGATGGTCTTTTTTACTCCTGTTGGTTTCATCTGTTTTTCGTGGCGCGCCTTTCGCGCCTTTTGTTGGTTGATTGTTTTCAGTTGGGGGACCTTCGACAACCTAGCGAATGGCTGTAAAAGGGAAAAGGGCGACCGTTGCACACGGGTCGCCCTTTTGCCGGTAAGTAGTGCAAGGTGTGTGCTCCACCGGCGTGGAACTCACTTGCGCAGGCCGAGCTTGCCGATGATCGCGCGGTAACGCTCGATCTCGTGGCTCTTCAAGTAGCCCAAAAGCTGCTTGCGCTTGCCCACCAAGCTCAGTAAAGCCGTCTCGGTGCGGTGGTCTTTTTTGTTGGACTTCAAGTGCTCGGTAAGGTGCTCGATGCGCTGCGTGAACAGGGCGATCTGCCCTTCCGCACTGCCCGTGTTGGTAGCGGTGCCACCGTGGGTCTTGAAGATCTCCTGCTTTACCTCTTTCGTTGCGATCATGGTCGTAGTGTCTGCCTCTTTGGGCCGCCCGTTTGGCGGTTTTAGGGCGCGAATGTACGGTTTTTTTGAATCTGTCTTGTGTCTGCACTTCAGGGCCCTATTTCTATGAAACCGTGCGCGGCCATGTCTGACACCGACCAACCGACAACTATTCAGTTCCGGCTCATGACCTGAACATCAAGATCAACTGCGCCAGCTTGGCCTTCAGGTCCTTGCGCTCCACGATCAGGTCCAAGAACCCATGCTCCAGCACGAATTCGCTGGTCTGGAAGCCGGGCGGCAGGTCGTGGCCGATGGTCTCGCGCACTATGCGCGGGCCGGCGAAAGCGACCAAGGCTTTTGGCTCTGCAATGTTGAGGTCGCCCAGCATGGCGAAGCTGGCGGTGACGCCTCCTGTGGTGGGGTCGGTAAGGATGCTGATGAAGGGCAGTCCCTTCTTGGCCATCATGCTGAGCTTGGCGCTGGTCTTGGCCATCTGCATCAGGCTGAAGCCGGCCTCCATCATGCGGGCACCGCCGCTTTTGCTGATGATGATCAACGGGCACTTGCGGCGCATCGCGGTGTCGGCGGCCATGGCGATCTTCTCGCCCACCACGCTGCCCATGCTGCCACCAATGAATTTGAAATCCATGCAGGCGATCACCACGGGCTGCTTTTCCAATTTCCCCTCGGCGGCGCGAAGGGCGTCGTTCAAGCCGGTGGCTTTTCGCGTTTTGGCCAAGCGGTCCACATACTTCTTGGTATCAACGAAGCCCAATGGGTCCCCGGCGATCAGCTTGGCCCCGATCTCCTTGAACATGTTGTCGTCGAAGAGGATGCTGAAATACTCCGCGCTTCCGACCTTCTCATGGTGCTGGCACTTGGCGCAGACCCAGAGGTTCTTGGCGTGGTCGTCGGAGGTCATGATCTCCGAGCATTCCGGGCACTTGTACCAGAGTCCCTCGGGGGTCTCCTTCTTCTCCTCGGTGGCGGTGGTGATGCCTTCCTTGACGCGATTGAACCAACCCATGCGTGATGTTTGATCAAGCGAAGTTAAGTGCTCCGAGTTCAGTGGATGACCGCCCTTGCTTCGCTTACCTTCCTTGCCTCCCTTCCCCACTTCGCCAAGTGATGGAAGCTATGGAGGTAAAGGAAGTACAGGAGGTGGTGGGGGAGTGGAACTCCACTTACGCGATCGTCACCTTCTTGTCCAAGTACACGTCCTGGATGGCGTTCAGCAGTTGCACGCCTTCTTTCATGGGGCGCTGGAAGGCTTTGCGGCCACTGATCAGACCCTGTCCACCGGCGCGCTTGTTGATCACTGCGGTGCGCACGGCTTCGGCCAGGTCGCTGGCACCGCTGCTGGCTCCGCCGCTGTTGATCAAGCCGATGCGGCCCATGTAGCAGTTGGCCACTTGGTAACGGCAGAGGTCGATCGGATGGTCGGTGGTGAGGTCGCTGTATACTTTCTTGTGCGTCTTTCCGTATCCGCTGCCCATGGCGGTGTAGCCACCGTTGGACTCGGGCAATTTCTGCTTGATGATGTCCGCTTGGATGGTGACGCCGAGGTGGTTGGCTTGTGCGGTGAGGTCTGCGGCGGTGTGGTAGTCTTTGCCGTCCTTTTTGAAGCCCGGGTTGCGCAGATAGCACCAGAGAATGGTGGCCATGCCCAGCTCGTGCGCGTACTGGAATGCCTCGGCCACTTCAGTGATCTGGCGGGTGCTCTCGTCGCTGCCGAAGTAGATGGTGGCGCCCACGGCCACGGCGCCCATGTCCCATGCGCTTTCCACCGTGCCGAACATCACCTGGTCGAACTTGTTCGGCAGGGTCATCAGCTCGTTGTGGTTGAGCTTCACGATGAAGGGGATCTTGTGAGCATACTTCCGCGCCACGCTGCCCAGCACGCCGTAGGTGGAGGCCACGGCATTGCAGCCGCCTTCCATGGCCAGTTCAACGATCTTGTCCCCGTCGAAATAGATGGGGTTCGGTGCGAAACTGGCGCCACCGCTGTGCTCGATGCCTTGGTCCACGGGCAGGATGCTCATGTAGCCGCTGTTGGCCAGTCGGCCATTGCCGTAGAGCGCCTGGATGCTGCGCATCACCTGCGGATTGCGGTTGCTCAGCGCGAAGGAGCGGTCCACGAAATCAGGGCCGGGCAGGTTCAATTGGGCTTTTTCAATGGTCTTGCAGGTGTGCCCCAGAAGGCTTTCCGCATCGGCGCCCAACAGTTCGTTCAAATTCCCGGTTTTCATAGTGCTCATGTGGCTACGCTAAAAATTTGGCCGCAAAGGTAGGGTTTGGTGGAGGCTATTGAGAACCGATCTCACCATAGAGGTACTGAGGGCCCGAGGAACAGGTGACAGTATGCAGTATGTAGTCTCCAGTGGCAGTCGGCCGTAGCAGTTCGTAGCAGCCCGATCACTATCCACGGATAACCAACTGCATTTCTTCGCGCCTCCGCGTCTCTGCGACCATACTCTCTGTGGATCACGGTAGATCAGAACGGATATCCGATCCCCAGATTGAAATTCAACTTGTTGCCCAAGGTGGTGGTCAACTCCGGTGACTTGGGCTGGAAGAGCCAGCGCTGTCCCATGGGCAGGCCGGGATCCTTGGTCTGCAGCCCGAGGTCAAAGCGTACGAGGAAGAAATCGAAGTTGAGCCGCGCGCCCACACCGGTGCCGAAGGCCAGTTCACCGGCCGCCTTGCCGATCTGGAAACCACTGCCGGGCTTGGCGGGGTTTTCCTGGAGGTCCCAGATATTCCCGATGTCCACGAAGAAGGCACCTTCGAGGTAGCCGATCAGCTTGAACCGGTATTCCGCGTTGCCTTCGATGCGGATCTCGCCCACGCGGTCGAACGCGTCCAATGGGGCGCTGTAGGAGCCGGGGCCCAGGGAGCGCGCGCGCCAGGCCCGTATGCCGTTCGCCCCACCGCTGAAGAAACTGCTTTCGAAGGGCAGTACCCCCAAGTTTCCGAAGGGCACGCCCACGCCGGCATCCACGCGGAAGGCCAGACTGCTTTTGGAGTGGATGGTGTGGTAATAGCGCATGTCGTTCTCCACCTTCACGAACTGGGCGAAACGCACCCCGGCCAGCGTATAGAAGCTGTTGCCCGCCGTGTCGGTCTGCTGGTCCGTCCGAAAGGCCTCGTTCGTCAACCGCAGCAGGTTTCCCGCGGTCTGGAGCGTGGGGCGCCATAAAAAGACGTTCCGCTTGTGGTCCCCTTCCTGTGTGTTCAAGGTGAGGGTGGCCCGGGCACCGGCGATCACGTGGTCGGTATAGCTGTCGCGCAGCACCGCATCGTTGGAGGTCCGGATGAAATCCTGGAAGCCTGTGCTGATCAACGGGATCCGGATGATGTTCACCTCCGCCGGGTACAGGGCCATGGACAGGGTGCGGCTCTTGTTCCATTCATAGCCGTAGCTCATCTTGGCCAAGGTGCGCGTATAGTCAGGCCGGCGCTGATAGTTGTACAGCAGATTTACGGCGGTACGCCTGCCCCAGGTGTTCGGCCAGCGGTCATCGGTGTTCCAGAAGGGGATGATGAAGCGGGGAAAGCGGATGGTGACCTCCGGGCCGATCTCCACGGTGTTGAAGAGCACGTCGTGGCCCACGTCGGAACTGGCATCACCGGCGGAGCCGCGGCCGTCCAGGCTCTGTTGCGCCTCTAAGCCGAGCGCCATCCGGGCCTGTATGGAGCCCATGCTCCGGAAGAGGTTTTTATGGCGGTAGTTCAGGCTGACGGAGGTGCCCAAGAAGCCGCCGCGGTTGGTGCCGAAGCCTTCGAGCGAGAGGCTCTGCCGCTTGCTGGGGATGACGTCGATCAAGCAATCGGCCTGGTTGTGGGACCGGGTCTGTGTGGTGTCGAAGGTGATGTCAACGCGGTTGAACACGTTCAGGTTGAGCAGGCGGCGGTACGTGCGGTCGTTGGTGGTCTCGCTGAACTTGGACCCTCCCTTCAGGAGGAGGCTGCTGCTCAATGCCTTCGGGCGGTAGGCCGGTCTCTTCCCGGTGAAAAGGAAGGTGTAGTTCTTGTATTCCACGGTGTCCGACGGCAAGGGTTTCTTGCCGAAGCCGGGGCGTTGCGTCATGTCCACCGTGATGTCCTCCAGGAAGTACACGGTCCCTTCCGGGGTGCCCGCCAAGCCGCGCCTCCCGCGGGCCAAGGGACGCTCGAAGCGGAGCTGCAGGTCCACCTCCTGGTCCCCGGCGCTGGTGTCCGCCACATATTGCAGCAGGTCCCGCGTGAAATAGAGGTAGCCCTGCTTCCGGAGCATTTCGGTGATGCGGTTGCGTTCCTTATCGAGCACGTCGGCGTCGAAGCGGATGCCGGGGACCAGCAGGGTGGAAGCCCGGGAGGCGCGCACCAGGCTGTCGATGGCGGGATCGTCCACGGACCATTCCGCCGAACAGATCGTGTAAGGTCGGCCCGCCGTGATGCGGTATTCCACCTCCGCCTTGGGTTGGCGGAAGGCACTGCCCCGCTTGTTCGAAAAAAGCCTGGAGCGCTCGAAGAAGATGGTGTCGGAAACGGTGGCATTGAAGAAACCCTCTTTGCCGAGGTAGAGCTTCAGTTGGTCCACGCTGCGGTCCACCAAGGAACTGTCCAGGATCACCGGAGCCTCGCCCACATCTTCGCGCAGCCACACACGGAGCGTCCGCCGGCACTCTTTGTCCTTCACTTGCTTCGGTTCCTTGCCGCGCGCGATGCGCTTGGCGTTTTTCGCTACGGCCTTTTCCGCTCGCCGGACGTTCTTCACGGCACAGATCGAATCCACCTCTGCCTTGCGACTTGCCGTTTTTTCCGGGCTGCTCCAGTTGTAGAAGTGGAGGTAAAGGCGTTGGCCCAGCACTTTGTTGTTGGGCTTCTGCTTGAGGATGCCCTTCAGCTCATCCGTGGTAAGGTCCTTGGCATCTGACTTCACGATGTTCCGCACCAAGAGATGCTCGCCCTTGGGCACGCGTTTGGTCGGGTTGCACGCCGCCAGCAGGGCCGTGACGGCGACCAAGAGGGGGATATGGAACTTGCTGTAGCGCACGGATAGGCGGAAGGACGGCTAATTTGCGCGGCGATGTACGGAAAGACCATGCCACGGCGGGCGAAGATATTCGGCAAATGAGCGGGGGCCATGTGAAGCGCATGCGTGCGCTGCATCAGCGCAAGTTCCGGGAGGCCGAAGGGCTGTTCCTGGTGCAGGGGCGGAAGATGCTGCGCGAACTGCTGGCCACCCGGTTCGAGGTGGTGGAGCTGCATGCCACGGAAGAAGCGGCCCGTGAAATGGGCCTTGCCGACGCGGTCATTTCCCCTGCGCATGATCTGGAGCGCATGGGCACTTTTACTCAGGGCAACGAGATGGTAGCGGTGGTGCGGAAACCGGCCCCGGCCTCGCTGATCTTGCCAGCGGCCGACCGTTTCGTGCTGGCCGTGGACGACGTTTCCGACCCCGGCAACCTCGGCACATTGCTGCGCATCGCGGACTGGTTCGGAGCGGAACAGTTGTGGTGCTCCACCGAAAGCGTGGAGGTCTGGAATCCGAAATGCGTGCAGGCGAGCATGGGTTCGATCTTCCGCGTACCGGTGGTGCCGACCGAACTGCCCGCTGCATTGCGGCAGGCTGCTGAAGGAGGCGTTCATATCTACAAGGCCGAAGCCTCGGGCGCGGATGTTTTCACCGTGAAGTTGGCCCGACCCGCCGTGCTGGTGCTGGGCAGTGAATCACACGGACTGTCGAAATGCGTGTTGGATGCGCCCGGAAGTTCCATCGCTATTCCGTCCTTCGGCGGGGCGGAATCGTTGAACGTTTCAGCGGCGGCGGCTGCGCTTTGTATGGAGCTGGTGCGGCATGGGCGGTGATCGTTCCTGTTCCCTCAGATTATGCACAAAGGATTAAAAGTAGGCAAAACATAGGGGAGTATTCCGAAATGTGTGTCAATCTGCACTGAGGCACGGTGACATTCTCCTGGCCCCAAGCCAAAGGAGAATGTCTCCGTGCCGGATCCTCAGACCAGCACATGGGCCAATCTTTCGGGGTACA